>Ga0118677_10004761_pt1 | contig 24397 bp, 25 predicted proteins | sample AliMusrvi5mmetaG_FD_86154 | JGI IMG/M metagenome (GOLD analysis project Ga0118677, IMG submission 86154)
AAACGTCGCAACACAGGTTCTGCCCCGGCATATGCCCTGGAAATAACAAAAAAGCATAACCACTTCTAAAAGTGGGCAGGAGTACTATTTTCTGTTTGACAACTGACAACCATATCAGGGGCTATGTTCTGATAAACTTTACGATTGGTGAAAAACAAATATGGGGGTTCCTCATGGCAAATCTATTTGCTCGAATTATGGTCGCTGGCCTGTTCTTGGTATTATTACCAGTTTTTGCTGGTGCTGTTTCTTATCCGGTCTCGGAAGAACATCGGCTAATCTCTGAGAAATCCTACGTTACGATTGGAGAGACGGTATACCTGTTTCACAGTGGGACGCCTGATGTGCAACGACTTATCAAACCGAACGATATTCTTGTAGTACACGGGAGCAGACATGGTCAAACTAAAGAAGTCGGCAAGTTACTGGTGGTGTCGTACCTAGGTAGAACTTATCTCAAGGCAGAAGTGACAGATGGAAAAATCAGGCATGACGATATTGCGCAAAAAGATGGAGTTTCATGTCTCATAATTTTAGATAGTGAGATACTTAAATGATCAATAACAGTATGTTACACAACCTACAGTCGAGATTGAATGAAATGGAGTCTCAGAACGAAGAATTGCGCCGTTGGCTAGCTCTACAGGTCGAGCGATCAAATAGCATTAGTAGCATGATTGATAATACTCATGCCGGTTACTCCTAGATCTTTTTACATAAAATGGGTGTCAAAATGTGTGCGGAAAGCATTAAGGAAGGGTCAAAACGGAATCCGATATGCTGAAGACAAAGAACTTCGGCCGGAGTTCGCTAACTGAGATGAAAGAGATTCTAAACGGTATGGGGGCTAACATTTGGGATGAAACTCCCAAATTTCCCGAGCGCTGAGATGATGGGTCCGGTATATGATGAGGTAGAAGAAGATGAAGAGTGACATCACCATGCCGCATGAAGATGATGAACGGTGACTACACAAAAAGAGAAGGCTACACCATTAGTAGGTGCTGCCTTCTCTTTTTGTACTTGGCAGATTAACTATCCTAGCGCAACAGTGTTTTGTATCAGCGAATGCTGTCTTCCGGGTAGGCTCCGATGCTATGTACAGCGAGATCCGCGCCGTGATATTCATCTTCCTCGCTGAGGCGGATACCGACCGTTTTACTCAGAGCGCCGTAAACGATCGCACTGCTTGCGAGGGCAAAGACAACGGCAAGAAGACTTCCGCCGAGTTGTGAAAGAAAGGTAACACCGCCCAAGCCCCCAAGCGCTTTCTGGCCGAAGATGCCGGCGGCTATGCCGCCCCAGGTGCCGATAACTCCGTGTAGCGGCCATACACCCAGTACATCATCAATTTTGAGCTTTTCCTGCTCTAAGTGGAACCCATACACAAATATTACAGAGGCGATTCCGCCGACCACAAGTGCTCCTAGCGGATGCATAAGGTCACTACCTGCACAGACCGCAATCAGTCCGGCCAGCGCGCCGTTATGAATAAAGCCGGGATCGTTCTTGCCAAGGACAAGTGCAACGAGAATGCCGCCGACCATTGCCATTAGCGAGTTAACCGCTACTAAACCAGAAATCTTTTCCAAATTCCCTGCGCTCATAACGTTAAAGCCAAACCAACCGACTGCCAGAATCCATGAACCAAGAGCCAGAAATGGAATGTTGCTGGACGGAAATGGATGGGATTTGCCACGTGCATATCGGCCCATCCGTGGTCCAAGAATCAGGACTGCTGGTAGAGCGATCCAGCCACCGATAGAATGGACGACCACTGAACCTGCATAGTCGTGGAACTCTGCTCCGCCAAATGACTTGAATAGTGCTTGCAAACCGGCAGAATTCTGCCCCCAAATCAGTGATTCGAAGAGTGGGTAGGAAAGCCCAGCAAAAATGGCTCCAGCGATTACCTGCGGCCAAAATTTGGCTCGTTCAGCAATGCCGCCTGAGATTATAGCGGGTATGCAGGCGGCGAAACAAAGCAGGAAGAAGTAATGGACAAGATCATAACCTTGAGTTTTGCCGAGCAGTTCCTCAGCAGGTTTTAAAAACGAAATGCCATAGGAAATCGGAAAACCTATGACAAAGTAGACGACAGTTGAAACCGCCCAGTCGGTGAGGATTTTTACCAGAGCATTCACTTGGTTCTTTTTGCGAACAGTACCAACCTCAAGAAACGCAAAACCAGCATGCATCGCGAACACCATTGCTGCACCTAACATCAGAAAAAGAACATCAGCACTGCTTTTGAGACCAGTCACCATTGACGTGGCTTCCATAAATTGCCCCCTATAGATCAATTATGTATTTGCGTACACCGGCGTACGAAAGAAATGGGTTTTAGTACTGTCAGAAACGACTATTATAGGTTAGAATTATCTAACACTTGTTCAATTACTAACCGGTACAAAAACCGGCACAAAACTGGTACAAAAATATGGTTGAAAGAAGTGTTGGAATTGGCGTTTTAGAAGTGTCAGAGAAGAACATTGAGGGAATGGTGTCAATAACTTACGAAACAACTTTACCTGAAAATAGAAAACTGAATACATTGACATGGAATCCATACGGAACTACCTCCATTGATATCTGTCTGCCCGTCGTTGGGCGTGGTGGCACAAGCAAGAATGCGGCCAAATGCTGCAGTCTGGTAACTGCTTAATTATATTGCATTGGCGCTGTAATTTTACTCAAGGTGACTGTATAAATAGTAGGCATGTGCTGCAAAAGCAGGCAGTAAATTGTGTGCAGGAAGACTCTTCCCATTCCGAATGTAAACGGGTAGGATTGCAAACATGACGCTCGAAGAAAAAATACAGCAGTTTCCGGCCTCGCCGGGTGTTTACCTGATGCGCGATGCAGACGGCGCCATAATCTACGTCGGCAAAGCTCGGACTCTGCGGCAGCGGGTACGCTCGTATTTCAACGCGTCCGGCGATTCGCGTTACCATGTAAAATTTCTCATAGCGAAGGTTGCTGATATTGAGATCGTTTTAACCGACACTGAGAAAGAAGCGCTGCTGCTGGAAAACACTCTTATCAAGCAGCATCATCCTCGCTACAACCTGAATCTCAAGGACGATAAAACGTATTTTTCGTTGCGTCTCGATCCACACGAAGATTTTCCGCGGTTTACTATCGTGCGCAAACGTCCCCATGACGCTGCCTATTATTTTGGTCCGTATTCATCCGGTGCGGCAGCCCGGGAAGTGCTGCGACAGATGGTCCGCATGTTTCCGCTCCGGCACTATCCGCTTGCCGCCTGCATGTCTCGGGCCCGCCCCTGTCTTTATCACCAGATCGGTCAGTGCAGTGCCCCGTGTCACCGGTTGATAACGCATGAAGCGTATGCGGCGCTGGTTGACGGAGCGAAGCTGTTCCTTGAGGGAAAAGGACGTCAGCTCGTTGCCGAGTTCAAACGGCGAATGATTGATGCTTCAAAGGAGATGCGGTATGAGGAGGCCGCCCGCTGGAGAAACCTGCTTCACTCCATTGAGGTGACCGTCGAAAAGCAGAAGGTGGTGCTGCGTGGTGGCGATAGTGATGTTGTCGGCTTCTATCGTGACGGGAGCCGGATTGAACTGGCTTTGCTCTTCATTCGTGCCGGGGTTCTCTCCGGAAGCCGTCTGTTCACGGTTGTCTGGGAGCTGGATGATGCGACCGCCGTTTCGGCATTTCTCCAGCACTATTACACCGGGGCTGTTTTTATTCCGGAAGAAATTCTCCTGCCGATGGAAATTGAGGACGAGGAGGCGTTGGCCGAGTTGCTTGGCGATCTGAAAGGAAGTAAAGTATCACTCATTTTTCCGCAGCGGGGAACGAAGCGTGAGCTGGTTGTCCTGGCAGGTAAAAATGCCATGTCAGCCTTCCGGGAGCGGGGCGAGAAGGAGGCAACGACCGAGGCGGTGCTGGTTGAACTTTCGAAAAGGCTTCAGTTGTCCCGGATTCCACGACGGATGGAATGCTTTGATATATCGACAATTCAGGGACGTTTTTCCGTGGGGAGTTGCGTTGTATTCACAGACGGCGTGGCAGACCGGAACAGTTATCGCCGTTATCGTATCCGGACGGTTGACGGTCAGGATGACTTTGCCATGCTGCGTGAAGTTTTTCAGCGGCGATTTCGTGCTGACAACAGCGAAGCAGAAATGGCGCCGGACCTTGTTGTCGTCGATGGGGGGATCGGGCAGTTGAATGCGGTGCGGGAAATTCTCGATGAACTTGGCCTGGCAGGGCGCTTTGATCTGGTATCGCTGGCCAAGAGCCGGGTCCTGCGTGAGTCGATGGCATCTCTGGTCCGAAAAAGCGATGAACGGATATTTCTTCCCGGCAGGAAAAATCCGGTTGTTTTGCGCCAGAACTCTGCGCCATTGCTTCTTCTGGCGGCTCTCCGGGATGAGGCGCATCGTTTTGCCATCGGGTATCATCGGAAATTGCGCGGTAAAGAGGGGATTGCTTCAGGGGTCGAGGATATTCCCGGAATCGGTCCAAAGCGCCGCACGGCGCTGCTGAAGCATTTTGGCAGCCTGCAGTGCCTTAAGGAGGCGACGGTGGAAGAAATAGCGGACGTTTCCGGGATGAATCGGGTACTGGCGGAAGTGGTTTGCGAGAGGTTACGGCAATGAGTGTGCCACTGATATCATACGATATGGTTGCCGTTCTTGGTCCAACCGCCTCCGGCAAAACTCGCCTGGCGGTTGCTCTGGCTAGAGAGTTCGGCGGAGAGATAATTTCCGCGGACTCACGTCAGATCTTTCGCGGCATGGATATCGGCAGTGGCAAGGATCTTCATGAATATGGCATGGTACCGTATCATCTGATCGATATTCTGGATGCCGGCGGAGAATTCAGTGTTTTTGAGTTTCAGCGCAGGTTCTTGACCGTTTTTGCGGAAATTTCGGCCCGGGGGAGGCTTCCGGTTCTGTGTGGAGGGAGCGGCATGTACCTGGATGCCGTGTTACGCGGTTACCGTATGGTCGAAGTGCCTTGTAACGACTCGTTGCGGGCTGAATTGGCAGCGAAAACCGATGATGAGCTCAAGGAAGAGTTGCTGCGTATCAAGCCGGATCAGCATAATAGTACCGATCTGTCGGATCGGGAGCGCACCGTCCGGGCGATTGAAATTGCCCGTGGGGAGGCTGAAAACCGTTCATGCGGTGAACCGCTCCCCTTCCTGAACAGTGCTGTCATCGGCATTCATTGGGAACGTGATGCGTTGCGCCGGCGTATTACCGCACGTCTGAGGGAGCGGCTCGAAAACGGTATGATCGAAGAAGTGGAGCGCCTTCATGGAGGCGGAATATCGTGGGAAAAGCTGAATTATTACGGGCTTGAATACCGGTATGTCGGTGCATATCTCAGGGGAGACCTGACACGAAATGATATGTTTCAAAAGCTGAACAGTGCGATTCATAATTTCGCCAAACGGCAGGGGAACTGGTTCCGGCGGATGGAACGACATGGTGTTGCCATCAACTGGATTGAGGGGGAGGGTGACCTGCCGGCGCAGGCGCGGGAAGTTATAGGAAATAAAAATCAGATCATAATTTAATTTGCTTGACATCGTTTACGTGAAACTGATAGTTTGTCTAAAGTTCGGATTTCCGGATAAAATCATTAAGAAGAATCAGGAGAAGTAAGCACATGGTAAACGGAACAGTGAAATGGTTTAACGACAGCAAGGGTTTTGGATTTCTTGAGCAGGAAGGTGGCGAGGATGTATTTTGCCATTTCTCCGCAATCGCAGGCGAAGGTTTCAAATCCCTTGCAGAAGGCGATAGAGTAACTTTTGAAGTAACAAAGGGTCCGAAAGGGCTTCAGGCCGCGAACGTAACAAGAATTTAAGGCCAGCTTCGTTTCAAAACCGAAAACCCCGGATACTCTCCGGGGTTTTTTTTTGGGAATATTTTTCTGCGGTGGATCAGTTTCCTATCTTGAGTGTCATGCTGGTGCTTACCAGGTATTGGTAGGCGGTATCGAATACGATAATCTGCAGGACATAGATCCCGGCAAATGCGACCAGTGGCGATAGATCAAGCATGCCGGTGTCGGGCATATGCCGCCGGATGCGGCGCAGAATCGGGTCGGTAACGCGATAGATGAAATTGACAAGCGGGTTGTAGGGGTCTGCATTGACCCATGAAACAATGATGCTGGCCAACAGGATGTACTTGTAAAGCGTGAGAAGCCCGCTGGCCAGTTCAACCAGTTTTGCCAGCGCCAGAAGTATGTTTGCGAGTAAAATCATTGGTTTGCTCCCGAACTAAATGGTAAAATCGACTTTACTATGCCTTAATGCACCGGCAATGTCAAAACAGAAACGGCGATTACCATGCGGTTTGGAATCCTGTTTACTGAAAGCCGGAAGAGCGGCAGAGATCTACGGAAGCAAAGGAAACGGATTATGAACAGGAAATTGACGGCGCTGTTGCTTTCCGCCCTGGTACTGCCGGGACTCGGGCAGCTCTACCTTGGCCGCAAAGTGGCCGGAGGAATCATAGTTGTTCTCGTTAACCTGGTGCTGCTGTTGGCGCTGTTTGTTTTATTGCGGGGACTTTCACCGGTAATTGCCTCCCGGATTGCCGGCGGGGCAATCAACATAACGCCAGCCGAAGTGATGGCTGCTCTGGATGGGGCCACCGGCTTTGGCAAAGCGGTGCTTGCGGCGTTTTTTCTGCTCTGGACATTTTCTCTTGTGGATATCTTGAGATGTAAATAAGAGCTTCAGTCCGCTGTCAAGAAGGTTTGTGTGAACCTTTCCCGATGTGCCGACATTGACAAACAGCGTTATTTTGTGAGATAAGTAAAAAGCTTTATTTAAAATGAAATGTGCTCACTTACGTGAGCTGAAGTGGAGAAATTAATGATCATTTCAAGAATCATCGGAAGCGGTTCATGTCTGCCGGATCGGGTGATACCTAACAGCCATTTCGATTATCTGGTAGAAAATGCCGATGAGTGGATTTTCTCCCGTACCGGCATTCGCGAGCGTCGTTTTGCCCATGCCGATCAGGCCACGTCCGATCTGGCGTCGGTTGCCGCACTCAAGGCGCTGGATGCCGCCGGTATTGACGCATCTGAGATTGACTGCATCATTGTCGGCACCTCGACCCCTGATATGAGTCTTCCGTCAACCGCCTGCATCGTTCAGGAAAATATCGGAGCAAAAAACGCCTTTGCCTTTGATGTCAACGCAGTCTGCTCAAGTTTTGTGTATGCGTTGGAAATTGCCGATAACTTTATAAAATGCGGCAAGTACAAAACCGTCATGGCCATAGGCGCCGATACCTACTCCAAAATCCTCGATTTCAATGACAAGAATAGTTGTCCGCTGTTTGGCGACGGTGCCGGAGCCGCCATACTGAGCAGCGGCGGTGACGCAACAAAGGGTATTCAGCACACCTACATGCGCAGTGACGGGGCTGGATGGCCATTGATTCAAGTCCCCTCGTCCGGGTCGCGCAAGCCGGTCTCTCCCGCTTCGATTGAGGCAAGGGAGATTTATTTCCAGATGGCCGGCAAGCAGGTCTATATTTTCGCAACCGATGTCATCCCGGATATTATCAACACCCTCTGCGCGAAAGCGGGCATCAGCCCTGCCGATCTGGATTACATCATACCGCATCAGGCCAATGTGCGTATGATCGACTTCATTTCCAAAAAGAGCGGTTTTCCAAAAGAGCGCTTCCTGCTTAACCTTGACCGTTGCGGAAATACCTCGGCTGCCTCGGTGGCGTTGGTGATGGATGAAAACCTGCGTAACGGCACGCTCAAACCGGGCCATCTGGTACTGGCCATGGGGTTTGGCGGTGGGTTGACGTGGGGCGGGCTGTTAATACGGTTTTAGACCGCCAAGACCTTCACCCGCCTCAAAAGAGTTTAGTCCCGACTGTTCAAATGATGCCCGCAGATTTTTATGCGGGCATTTTTTTTTCCAACCGCCATGAAAATTGTCGGCAGCCAGCAGGAGACCGCCGGGCGTCAGCAACTGTGAGAGATTTTCCACCATCCGATTCATTACAGCTCTTTCATGGATGATCGGTCCACCCAACAAACCATTGCAAACAATGAGATCAAAGCCATTGCCGATACCACCCTCCCCCTGTGACAAAAGGAGACTGAGGGGGAAGGTGGTCAGATCAACGCAGCGAAAACGGATGCTTGTGCCGAAACCCTGTTCAAAGAGCGTGGTGGTCTCTTTCCGCAAGAGTACTTCGCGGCGGTGGTCGTGGGGAAAGCGACGCCGGGTGGCAGCCCAGACCTCAAGCGGTTCCACGGTCCAGCCATCGATCCTGATAGTTTCGGGTGAAAACCCTTTTTCGGACAGAAGGAGCGCCAGGCCGTAAGTGTCCTCACCCGTGCCGCAGGCGGCGTCGAGGCAGCGCAGGCGCTTCCCTCTCCGGGATGTCAGCCATTCCCTGATATATGTCCGTTGTTCGGGATACCGTCCGATAACGCCATAAAATCGATTTGGCAGGAACGAGGCGAATAGAAACCGGGTACGCATATTGTGGTCATCCAGCAGAGTTTCCAGCAGCCGTGCCGGATTGGGACTGAACTGGAACTCCGGTGCCAGGGCCAAAAAGGCATCGGCCCAGCTCATGGCGTTATGGAACGGCGTGCTGGAAAGGATTGGCGGACAGGTCAGCGCGGCAGCGTAGAGGCGGTTGAAGAGGGATGTTATCCCGGCAATCGGGAGATACCGTTCACACTGGGTGCGAATCTCCGGGGTGACGATCAGCCCCGGAGCGGGAAGCGGGGCTGGGCATGTGGTGGCGTAGCAGTTGAACAGCGTATTCAGACGGCAGAGGGCGTTTTGAAAACGGTTTTTATCAACGGGGGCGAGCAGCAGCCCCAGGGAGTCCGCTTCGTCGTCGGATACGTCAGCGTCCATCAGTAGCTGCGGATCGGGTGATACAGGGTGTCCCGCTCGACAGGAACTTTACCCCCCTTTTTTATCAGACGGATGATCCCATCGATGGTCAACGCTTGCGGGCTTTTGGCCCCGGCGTCATGGCCGATTTTCTCTTCGACAACGGTGCCGTCAAGGTCGTTGACGCCAAAGGCGAGCGATACCTGGGCGATTTTCTCCCCCAGCATGATCCAGTAGGCCTTGATATGGTCAAAATTGTCGAGAAAAATCCGACCGATTGCCAATGTCTTCAGGTCATCAAGGCCGGAAGTTCCTTTTATATCCAGTTTCAGGTCGGAATTTTCGGGTTGAAATGCCAGTGGAATAAAGGCCTGGAACCCGCCGGTTTCGTCCTGCAGGTTTCGCAGCATTTCCATGTGCGCTACCCGGTCGGCAACGGTTTCGACGTGGCCGTACAGCATTGTGGCGTTGGTTTTCAGACCGGTCAGATGTGCATGGCGGATAATCTCCAGCCAGCGCGCCCCCGAAATTTTCTCGGGGCAGATCTTCATCCGTACCTCTTCCACCAGGATTTCCGCGCCCCCCCCCGGCATGGAGCCGAGACCGGCAGTGATCAACCGCTCAAAAACCTGCCCAACGGTCAGCCCGGAAATGCGGGAAAAATACTCGATCTCCACGGCGGTAAACGCCTTGATATGCAGCTTCGGAGCAGTGTGGCGAATCGCCTGCAAGGTCTCTTCATAAAACTCGAACGCCAGGTCCGGGTGCAGACCGCCGACAATATGCACTTCGGTGGCCCCTTCCCCCTCTGCGACCTGAGCCCGGCGGCAGATTTCGTCCAGTGCCAGTGTATAGGCGCCATCTTCCCCGGCGGTACGTGAGAACGCGCAGAAGGCGCAGCGATTAACGCAGATGTTGGTCGGGTTGATGTGGCGGTTGACGTTGAAGTAGACGTTTTTGCCGTTTTTGCGTTCGTTGACCAGTGCCGCCAGTTCTCCGATGGCCAGCAGGTCATGTGACTTGAACAGAAAAAGCGCCTCGTCAGCGGTGATGCGCTGACCGGCACGGACTTGTGCTGATATGGTTTCTAAAGTTGTCATGGATGCGAGTCTACGAAAAACCGGCGGCGAGTGCAAGCGGAAAGCGGTGAAGTCACTGCACCATCTCCACCGCCATCCTGATTGCCGCCAGCAGACTCTTCTCCGAAGCCTCCCCGGTCCCGGACAGATTATACGCGGTACCGTGATCGACCGAGGTGCGGATGATCGGCAGGCCGAGGGTTATATTGACGCCGTCGTCGAAGTGCAGCATCTTGAGCGGGATCAGCCCCTGGTCATGGTACATGGCCACCACGCCGTCATATATCCCCTGTTGGGCAAAGTGGAACAGGGTGTCGGCGGAGAGCGGTCCTATGGCATCGATCCCTTCCTGCCGGGCAGCTGTGATTGCCGGTGCGATGATCTCCGTCTCCTCATCGCCGAACTTTCCTCCTTCACCGCAGTGCGGGTTGAGCGCCAGCACCGCCAGCTTCGGTGACGCTTTCCCTGTCAGCCGAGCCACTCCTTCTGCTGTTATGCGGATGGTTTTAAGCACCTGCTCAAACGTCACCAGATGCGGGACATCTTTAAGCGCCTCATGGATGGTTACGAGGCTGACCCGCAGCACGTCTCCTGCCAGCATCATGACGAAGTTGTCCGTTCCGCACAGTTCGGCCAGCAGTTCGGTGTGGCCGGGGTAGTCGTGTCCGGCGCGATGCATCGCCTCCTTGCTGATCGGGGCGGTGACCATGGCAGCAACCTGACTGTTCCGGCAGAGGTGTGCCGCCGCACAGATGTAGCGAAAAACTGCGTCTCCGGCCACTATGGACGGAGCACCGTACACCATATCCGCTTCAGACAGGTGCGAGAGTGCCAGCAACGGGATGTTGCCTGCCGGAATGTTCCGTGCGTCTTCAGCGGCCGGTACTTCGCGGATGGTCGGTGCGGCGTTGCAGGCGGAGCGCGCCCGTTCCAGCGCCAACCGGTCCCCGATTACCAGAGGGGTGCAGATCCGGGAGATGCCAGGCGACTGGAGCGCCTTGATAATGATCTCCGGGCCGATCCCGGATGGGTCGCCCATGGTGATAGCGATAAGAGGCAGTTTCGTCATTTTGGTGTTACTCCGATGCTGGTTTTACTTCTGCTATCGCCAAAGTGACGTTCGCGGATTTGACCTTGTTCAACAGCAGTCGCCCACCGTTGGAGGCCAGAATTGCGGCCGGTTCGGCGACAGCGGCGACACCGACCGCTGCCAGGGCGTGTTCCGAAGGAGGCGAAGGGAACGTGATCCGGTTCAACTCGTCGCTTTCGAAACAGCGGAGCGGGACGCCCAGACGTTCTGCAAACGCAATCAACCCATCTTCATCGCGTTTGGCGCCTACCGAGGCGATACAACAGACACTTTTCGGCGAGAGGCAGTGCTGGGCGAGGTGGAGCGAAACAAATGCCTCAATCTCGTCAGCCGGTGTGCCCCGATTACAGCCGATGCCGAGTACCAGGTTGCGGGGGCGGAGGATCAGGGTTTGTTCCGGGTTGGTCAATGGTGGCAGATGATTGGCGGTGACGATAAGAAAACCGCGAGCGGCGCCGGCTGCCGCTTCGGCAACGGTTTCATGAAAGGTGATATTCCCCCGGCCATGCAGCCAGGTTTGAGCCCGACCGGTCGGGTCGATGACGGCAATCGGTTCGTTATCGAGCAGCAGCGTATTAAGAGTCTTGATCCGGCCGATATCGTCAATGATCCACCCCTGGCTCTTTGCCAGCATGTCGAAGGAGGGGAGATCGTTGGCATCGGTAGCGGTTGTTATGACTGCGTTGGCGCCGGATGCAACGGCGCACTGTTCGGCCAGTTCGTTGGCTCCTCCCAGATGCCCGGAAAGCAGCGCAATGGCGAATTTTCCCGCATCGTCCATGACGACAACTGCCGGGTCGGTCTCCTTTGATTCCAGTAGCGGTGCAATCATCCGCACCACGATGCCGGTTGCCATGATCATCACGAACCCGTCATATTTTTTCCAGTGTGAGGCGATCAGGGCTTTCAGTCCGGTCGGTTCAAAACAATGGCGTCCGCTTCCGGCCTGATCGACATAGCGGCTGGATACGTGCAGTTCCAGGCCAGCCACACTTGCACAGAGACGTTGCCCCAGTCGGGCTCCCGCTCCGGTTATGGCGATGACCGCGACACGCATCTCAGGCGACATGACTTTCCCGGAAACCGTGGGAAAAACCGTCATCATACAGCAGCGACGTGGCCTTGAGCCCTTCGCGGCGGGCGGCCAGCACGTCGCCGACAATGATCAACGCCTGACGGTCGATCCCCGCTTCATGGACCCGCTCGGCCAGGTCGGCCAGAGTGCACTGAATAATCTGTTCATCATCCCAGGAAGCCCGGCAGACGACCGCAGCCGGGGTGGCGGCGGTATAGACTCCCTGCAGCAACTGGTCAACGACCTTTTCAACCATACCGACCGACAGATAGATGACCATGGTGGCGCCGAGTTGGGCAATTGCGCTCAATCGTTCGCGCTTCGGCACCGGAGTGCGCCCCTCGACGCGGGTGAAAATGACCGTTTGGGAAAGCTCCGGCAGGGTCAGTTCCTGCTTGAGCGCTGCTGCCGCGGCAAAAGCACTGGTTACCCCCGGTACGACCCGATACGTAATGCCGAGCCGGTCGAGCGCTTCCATTTGTTCCTGGATGGCGCCATAGATGGACGGGTCGCCGGTATGCAGCCGGACAATGCTCCTCCCCGATTCATAAGCGTCCATCATGACGGTTATAACCTCGGAAAGCGTCATTCCGGCGGAGTCGTAGACATCGGCCTTTGTTGCATAGAGCTGCACCAGCTTACGATCCACCAGGCTGCCGGCAAATATGACGACATCGGCATGTCGCAAGAGCCGTGCGCCCCGGATAGTGATAAGGTCGATCGCTCCCGGTCCGGCGCCTACAAATGATATTCTGGCTGTCATCCGCTCTCCATCGCGTTGTGATTTCATCTCTGCTGTGCCGTTTCTTGTAGCCGTAAAGCGTTGCCATGTCAAGCCGGAGCAGGTTTTACCGCTGTAATTCGAATTCGGAAAGCTGCATATGTGGTAGCAAAATCCTGATTATATGGTATAAAGCCTGACGAATATATTACGTGGAGGGATAGATAATGATCGGACGTTTGTGTGTATATATAACCATTGGCCTTCTTCTGCTGTCAGCCGGCGGTTGTATGGTTGCTGAGAGCACGTACCTGAAAAAGGTTGAGGAAGTCGATGGTGTCTCGAAAGAACGGGCTCTCCTGCAACAGACGTATACTAAGCTGGTCGAGGAAAATTCCGGTCTGAAAGCCCGCTATAGCCGGCTTGTTGAGGATGCCGCAGCCCTTGCTGCCGACAAAAAACAGCTGGAAGGACTTCTCCGGGCAAAATCGGATATCCTGTCAAAAAATGTGAGTGAATTACGTCAACAGGTTGCGGAACTAAAGGTTGAAAACAGTAAATTGAACGATGACGTTTCTGAACTTCAGAAAGCAAAAGAGGAAAAAGGCAAAGAGATCAGCGGCACCTATGAGCAGCTTCTTGCCGACATGAAAAGCGAGATTGCCAGAGGGGAGGTTACCATATCGGAATTGAAAGGCAAGTTGACGGTTGCCCTGGAGGCTTCGATTCTGTTTGACTCCGGCAAAACCGAGGTCACTCCGGAGGGGGTGGGGATTCTGAACAAGCTGGTTGAAACGCTGAAAAGCGTCAAAGACAAATCGATCCGGATCGAGGGGCATACGGATATGGTGCAGATTACGGGCGGGTTGGCCCGCACCTTTCCAACCAACTGGGAACTGTCGGCTGCCCGTGCCGTTACGGTAACCAGACTCCTGCAGGATCAGGGGGTTGATCCCCGCTGCCTGTCGGCAACGGCGTTTGCCGATCAGAAACCGGTCGCCGACAATGGCACCAAAGAGGGGCGGGCCAAAAATCGCCGCATCGAAATTACGCTGGTGGCGAAGGACTGAGCGTGGCAAAGAAAAAACAACGCAATCAGAATCCGCCCAAAGCGGGAGAGTTTCACGTTACTCCGTTCGGGGTATTGAAGGGGCTTGCTGTCCCGGAGGCTGAACCGGCTTTGCCGGCTCTGCCGGTCGTCAATAAAAGTCCGGAGCCGGCAGATGACGGCCTGAATCTTTTTCTGCAGGCGGTTTCAGACGTGCGACCATTTCAGCCGTCTGCCAAAAAACCGGTTCAAGCCGGCTCTCATCCTCTGCAAAAAGAAGCCGGTAAAACGGAAGAAACGTTTCGCATCGTTGAGGATGGTGCGTTTCTCCAAGAAATCGGCAGGTTGAAACTGGATACAAAATTTACGGATTCCGTTCCCGATGAGGGTGAGTTGCAATCGCTGGGCGGTAACCGCCTCAGGCAGGTGAAACGGGGTGTCGTTTCTGTCAGTCACCAGATAGATCTCCATGGCCTGACACGTGAGGAAGCTTTGGAGGCGTTGTCCCGTTTTCTGCACTCTGCCCGGACAAAGGGACAAAAGGCGGTTCTGGTTATCACCGGCAAAGGCAATCACTCTTCCGAAGAACCGGTTCTCCATCAGGCTGTTGCTTCATGGTTGCGCGATGCCGGACGCACGACCGTTCTTGAATTTGGTCCGGCTCCGCGTGAAATGGGTGGCAGCGGAGCTTATGTTGTCTTTCTGCGCCCTCTTCCGCCACCGGCATAACCGGAATTCCTGTCTGACTTCATTCAGCCGCATTGACAGTCGTATGGAGTCGATGTATACAGAGACCCCGTATTTCAAACACCGCACCCCGAAAGGAACAGATCCATGATTACTCATATTGTGTTGTTCAAGTTGACTGATCCCACCACTGAAAATATCGCCGCCACCAGAAACAAGCTGCTTAGTATGGATGGAAAAATTGACCAGTTGCGTCACCTCGAAGTCGGTGTCGACGTGATCAGGTCGGAACGCTCATACGACATTGCGCTCACTACCCGGTTTGATTCGCTCGAAGAGCTGCAGGCCTATCAAATACATCCGTATCACGCCGGAGAAATAGTTCCGCATATGAAGGGTGTCAGTTCGTCCACGGTAGTCGTCGATTACGAAAGCTGAAGCGGGTTGCCAAACTGTATACATTTTTATCTTGACGAAGCGGGGATTGTTTGAGTAGAATCTCCCTCTCTAATAATAAAACTGGAGGTAGGAGATGTCAGATTACGGCACATTGCAAGACCGGGTTCGCCACAAGTCATTATTGAGCAAAGTTATGACGGCCGAAGAGACGATTCAATTCTTTAAACCGGGCATGAATCTGGGCTGGTCAGGTTTTACCCCTGCCGGTTACCCGAAAGTTGTTCCGATTGCCGTTGCCGAACATGTCGAAAAGAATAACCTTCAGGGCAAATGGAAGTTCAACCTCTTTATCGGCGCTTCAGTCGGCGCGGAAACCGAAGACCGTTGGGCAGCCAATGATATGATCGACCGTCGCTGGCCCTACCAGACCGGCAAGAACATCGCTGCCGGCATTAACGAAGGGCGTATCCGCATGGGCGATAAACATCTCTCCCTGTTTGCCCAGGATCTTGGCTACGGTTTCTACACGAAGGATTCCGAAAGCGGCAGGCTTGATCTCGCTATCATCGAAGTGTCCGCCATTACCGAAGACGGCAGCCTGGTACCGACCTCTTCCTGCGGCGTCATCCCCGAGATCCTGATGATGTGCGACAGAATTATCGTCGAGGTCAATACCGGACAACCCTCTTTCGAAGGTATTCATGACCTGATTGTCCCCGGTACTCCTCCCAACCGTCAGGTATTTAACATCACCAAAGCCAATTCACGCATCGGTTCTACCTCGATCCCCTGCAATCCGAACAAGATCATTGCCGTGGTTGAGTCCAAGCTTCGTGACCAGGGGCGCGCCTTTGCCGAGCAGGATGATACGTCCGAGGCGATCGCCAACCACATCATCGACTTCTTCACCCACGAAGTGAAAGCTGGTCGTCTGCCGGACAACCTGCTGCCGCTCCAGTCCGGTGTCGGTTCCATCGCCAATGCCGTTATCGGCGGTCTGGCCAAGGGACCTTTCTACAACCTATCCGTCTACACCGAGGTTCTGCAGGATACCATGCTCGACCTGTTTGACTCGGGCAAGCTGGATGCTGCCTCCTCCTGTTCTCTTTCGCTCTCGGCGTCGCCGGGCTTCCCGAAATTTTTCGAGAACATGGACAAATATTTTGACAAGATCACCCTGCGTCCTCTCTCCGTATCCAACGCTCCGGAACCGATCCGCCGTTTGGGGTGCATCGCCATGAATACCCCGGTCGAGATCGACATCTATGCTCATGCCAACTCGACTCTGGTCGGCGGTACCCGCATGATCAACGGTCTGGGTGGTTCGGGCGACTTCCTGCGTAACGGTTTCCTCAAAATGATGCATACGCCTTCCAGCCGTCCGAGCAAGGGCGATCCGAGCGGTATCTCCTGCGTGGTGCCCCACTGCTCGCACATCGACCACACCGAGCACGATCTGGATGTTGTTATTACGGAGCAGGGTCTGGCCGACCTTCGCGGTCTCTGCCCGCGTGACCGCGCCAAGGTTATCATCGAGAAGTGTGCCCACCCTGACTACAAACCGATCCTGACCGAATACTACGAGATGGCCCTGGCTGACTGTCTGCGCCGTAAGGTTGCCCATGAGCCGCAGATGTGGGACCGCGCGTTCAAGATGCATCTCAACCTGGAAAAGAACGGCACCATGAAAATCAAAAACTGGGATATCAAACTCGACCTCTGCGAATAGGGTTTCGTTTTCCTGTTTCACTGTTCCATCAACCCCGCCGGGTCACCGGCGGGGTTTTTACATATCAGGCTTATTCTTCGCTTTTCGTATGGGCTTTTGGGTGAGCCTTGTCGTAGACCTCCATCAGGCGGTCGATGCTGACATGGGTGTATTTCTGGGTGGTTGAGAGCGAGGCGTGGCCGAGCAGTTCCTGAATAGCGCGCAGGTCGGCGCCCCCCTCCAGCATGTGAGTGGCGAAGGTATGCCGTAACGTATGGGGTGATATCCGTTTAAAGGCGGCGATTCGCAGGACGTGGGCATCGACGGTTCGTGCCACGCTTCGGCGGTTGATGCGTCCGCCTCGGCTGTTGAGAAAAAGAGCGCTACCGGTTGTACCGTCACTCCGCTGGTCAAGATATGCCGTGATCGCTTCCAGAGCGCGGCTGCCAACCGGGACGATACGCTCCTTACCTCCCTTCCCGGTTACCCGCACCATGCCGCCCGCCAGATCAAGTTCACCGATATTGAGTCCGGTCAGCTCGGACACACGGAGACCGCTGGAATAGAGCAATTCGAGCATGGCCCGGTCGCGCAGGGCGTATTTCCGGTCATTGTCCGGAGCTTCCATCAGGATGGTTGCCTGATCGATATCCAGATGAAACGGGAGCTTTTGTTCCTTTTTTGGTGTGGCGATCAGTTCGGCGGGATTCCTGCCGATGCTGCCGCGCCGGAGCAGGAAGCGGAAAAAGGAGCGGATCGCCGCCAGTTTGCGTCCGATGGAACTTTTCCGGGTATTCTTTGACAGTCCGGCCAGGTAACGCCGCAGGAACAGATGTTCGATGTCCTGGGCGGCGACCGTCTCCCCCTTCTCGCGGAGGGCGAACAGCAGAAACTGTGCCAGGTCACTGCGATAGGCGGTCAGGGTGTGTGGTGAGACATCACGCTCGGTGTCAAGGTAGGTGATGAATTGTTGTATCTGTTGTTCCAATGATGTCATGGTCTTAAAAAGGTGGTAATCCGTTTATAAGTTTCCAGCTGTGACTATTCTTCCGGTAAACCCACTCCTGACGATGGGACACGGTTTTGACCCGGCTGGACGGCAGTATGAAATAGTCAAATTCCGCGACCACATCGCCGGACTGTTTTTCCGGAAGGTATCGGGTGGATAGTATGCGGAAATCGGTGATGGAGAGCCCCTGCTTTTTGAGAGCATCGGCCTGTTTCAGGTATTCTTCCCGCTGTTCCGAATCAGCGTATGTCATTACGGCGCTATCAAGCTCATGCCAGCGTACCATCCGGTTGTAGGCTTTTACGCTCCGGTCAAGCCCTTCGCTCAAGCCGATCTGGGTCGCACAGGCGGTCAGGAACAGACAGATACTGCATAAAATACCTTTTGCCACCAGTCGCATCATCGTCGTTGTTCCCTTTCACGCTGCTGAATATGTTCGATTAGATTGACTGCCAGTTCGTACTTCCCAAAGGGGGGGATCAGGTAATACCCTCCTACGCTGCCACATGTGGCGTCGATAAACTCCCTGGCAATCGCCAACCCCTCGCGGACGCCATCGTCCTTGTCACGCCCCTTCATGCGGGCTCTGACGGCATCGGGAACGGTTATGCCCGGTACTTCGTTATTCAGATATTCGGCGTTCCGCTCGCTGACCAGCGGCATGATTCCGGGCAGAAAAGGAATGGTGCAGTCGCGTGTCGCCTCCAGCGCGGCAAAGAGAATTGCGGCATCGTAGATCGGTTGAGTCTGGGCAAAGCGGGCGCCCGCCGCAATTTTTTTGCGCAGTCGCCGGGACTGGACAGCCATGTTGTTTGTATTCGGATTGAAGGCGGCGCCAATTGTAAAGCCGGCTCCGGCGCCGATGGGATTGCCGAGGGCATTAACCCCGTTGTTCATATCGCTCAGCAGCTTGATCAGAGTCAGGGAATGCAGGTCGAAGACGGATGTCGCTCCGGCATGATCGCCCATCGTAGCCGGATCGCCGGTCACCGCCAGAATTGAACGGATACCGAGCAGGCTCGCCCCCATCAGGTCGGATTGCATGCCGATCAGGTTGCGGTCGCGCCCGGTAACATGCACGATGACCTCAATACCGACTTCGCGCTGGATGAGGCTTCCAAGGGCGATATTGCCCATCCGGGGGCGGGCCAGAGGGTTTTCCGCCAGGTTGATCGCATCGGCCCCCGCTTCCTTTATGCGTCTGCATCCGGCGATGATCCGGCTGCAGTCCAGTCCCTTGGGCGGGTCGAGTTCTACGGTGATGATGGTTCGACTCCCCCAGCTGTCCAGAAAAGAGTCGCTTTTCGGAGGCGCCGGCGCCGGTTCGGAGACGGAAATAACCGGGGTCTTGCTTCGTGCGGCTGGTCGGCAGCCGCAGAGTGTCCGTGCAAGTGCCGTAATATGTGCGGGTGTCGTGCCGCAGCATCCCCCTACGAGGTTTGCTCCGGCAGCGACCATCTCGGCAGCCATGGCGGCAAAATACTCCGGTGTGGCGCGGTAGATGTACCGGCCATCCAGATACTCCGGAAAACCGCTGTTGGCATAGGCGCTGATCGGTTTGTCCGTCAGCGCCGCCATCTGTTTGATTACCTTGAGCAACTCCAACGGGCCAGCCCCGCAATTGGCGCCGATCATGTCGGCTCCGGCGGTGGTCATTACCCGGCAGAAACTCTCGACCGTGCTGCCATCGCCGCTTCGCCCCCCTTCCAGAAAAGCCAGCGAGGCGCTTACCGGCAGGCCGGTTTCACGTGCGACCGTTACAGCCAGCTTTAGCTGCCGGAGTGAGGAGAACGTTTCCAATAGCAGGAAATCGACGCCGCCGTCTGCTAAGGCCCGGCACTGGACTCGAAAGGCGTCCTCCATCTGTTCGGTGCTGAGTTCGAGTTCCCCCCCCCTGGGTAGAACCAGAGGTCCTACCGAACCGGCCACCAGGACGCCACTGCCCGCAACGTCACGGGCAATTTTGGCTCCGGCCAGATTTATCTCAGTGACCTTGTGACCAAGTCCGATGGCGGACAATTTGGTTGTGTTGGCGCCAAAGGTATTGGTCTCGATAACCCCTGCTCCGGCATCAATGTACTCGCGTGCCAGTTCCGCAACCAGCTTCGGGCGGATCAGGTTCAAATGCTCAAAATTGCTGTCGAGGCTGACCCCTTTTGCGTAAAGCATGGTGCCGATGGCGCCGTCACCGATCAGGACTTCTTTTTGTAATCGCTGCAGGAGTTTGTTTTCGTTCATACATGTCCTATCTGCTGTTGCCCGAATGATTCAGTTGGAGTATAACGAACCGTCGTTCAATTAAAAAATGGGGAGTTTCACGTGATTCATACTGTCATTCAGTGGCTTTTGAGTACGATCGGCGCCATGGGGTATCCCGGCATCCTGCTCTTGATGGCCATGGAAAGCTCGATTATTCCGGTGCCGAGCGAACTGGTCATGCCGCCGGCCGGATATCTTGCCCATCAGGGGAGCATGAACATGGCGGTTGTCATTTTGTGCGGTACGGTCGGCAGCTTGATCGGAGCGTACATCAACTATTTTGTCTCCCATTATCTGGGACGCCCGCTGATCCTCAAATACGGCAAGTACGTCCTTATTCCGCCTGATAAATTTGAACGGGTGGAGCACTTTTTTCTTCAGCATGGGGAAATATCAACTTTTATCGGCCGCCTCCTGCCGGTAATCCGCCACCTGATCTCAATTCCGGCCGGTGTGGCGGGGATGAATCATCTCAAGTTTTCGCTCTACACCCTGCTTGGCGCCGGTCTCTGGTGCACCATTCTGACGGTAATCGGCTATGCCATTGGTGAAAAACAGCAGTTGATCATGCAGTACTCACATCACGCACTGATCTGGGTTGTCCTGTTCAGCGCCGTGCTGATTGCGGTCTATGTCTGGCGGCATCGTGCCCGGGCTAGTAAAGCCTAAAACAGCCGAGAACGCAAAAGGAATTTTACTAAACACTCCCCGTTAATCGGGTTGGAGGAAGTTTCATGCAGCTCAATCGAATAGGTCGTATCCAGTTTGTAGAAGTAGAATTTCCGGGATCATCATGCTCGACACAAGGCTTCACCACCCGCCACGAAGGCGTTTCGCGCCCTCCGTACAATTCGCTGAACCTGGGGTTGAACACGCAGGACCAACAGGCAAATGTCGAGGGAAATCGCAGCTTGCTTGCCCGCGCATTCGGTGTCAACCAGGAGTCGCTTGTGACGCCGCGCCAGGTTCATGGCAGCGACATTCTTGTCATCAATGAACCGAATGAGGATTTCAGCCACTTCCTCACCGTTGAAGGGGATGCGGTCATTACCAACCAACCGCAGGTCCTGATCGGTGTCTGCGTGGCGGACTGTGCACCGATCCTGCTCTGCGATCCCGTGAACAAGGTCATTGCCGTTGTTCACGCCGGGTGGAAGGGTACCGCTGCCAAGCTGGTTGCCAAAACGGTGGCCGGTATGCAGGCGGAATTCGGTTCCGATCCGTCCCGGCTTCACGCTGCGATCGGGCCCTGCATTCAAAAATGCTGCTACGAAGTTGACGAGCCGGTTAAAAAAGCCTTTCTTCAGGCTGCTCTTTCCTGGGATTCATGTTCCGAGGCAACGAGTCCCGGCAAGTGGCAGCTCGATCTGGCCGCTGCCAACCGTGAACTGCTGCTGCTTGCCGGAGTTCCGGCTGATGCGATTCAGAGTTCCGGCCAGTGTGTCTGTTGTCACAGTGAACAATTTTTCTCGTATCGCCGGGATAAGGACGACTCGGGACGGCAGATGGGGTTTATAATGTTAAAAGGATGAGGGTTGAGAGATGAGGGGTGAGAAAATACTCTCATCCTTCATCCCGCAACGGAAGGTAGGTAACCGTGCTTGCAAAAGTTTTCAGCAGTGCTCTGATCGGAATTGACGCGCTTCTTGTCGATGTCGAAGTTGATCTTGCTCCCGGACTGCCGGCTTTTGCAACAGTCGGCCTCCCGGATGGCGCTGTCAAGGAGAGTAAGGACCGTGTCAAGGCGGCGCTGAAAAACTCCGGTTATGATTTCCCTGCCCGCCGTATCACCGCAAACCTGGCCCCGGCCGACATAAAAAAAGAGGGCACGGCCTACGATCTGCCGATTTCAATCGGTATTCTGGCCGCCACCGGGGTCATCAAAGGAGCGCGCCTTCACGACTATATTCTGCTGGGTGAGTTGTCGCTTGACGGCGGATTAAAGGCGATTCGCGGCGCGCTGTCAATGGCGGTCGCCGCCAGACGCGCCGGCCTGACCGGTCTGATTCTCCCGGCGGAAAACGCCCCGGAAGCGGCGGTGGTAGAGGGGATTGATGTCATCGGCGCCACCTCCCTCTCCCAGGTGGTCGAGTTTTTGAGTGGCCGGGAGATCATCGAGCCGTGCCGGGTTGACCTGCAGGCACTTTTTTCGAGTGGCAGCGAATATGGCGAGGATTTCAGCGAGGTCAAGGGACAGGAACACGCCAAGCGCGCACTGGAAGTAGCTGCCAGCGGAGGGCACAATATCCTTATGATCGGTCCTCCGGGTTCCGGCAAGACCATGATTGCCCGCCGTATCCCGACCATCCTTCCCCAGATGTCGTTTGACGAAGCGATTGAAACCACAAAGATTTTCAGTGTCAGCGGCATGCTGGAAAAAGAGCGGGCGCTTCTTGCGGTCAGACCGTTTCGTTCCCCGCATCATACGATCTCCGACGTCGGCTTGATCGGTGGCGGCACGACTCCGAAGCCGGGGGAAGTCTCCCTTGCCCACAATGGTGTACTCTTTCTGGACGAGCTGCCCGAGTTCAAGAAAAATGTGCTTGAAGTCCTCCGTCAGCCGATTGAGGATGGCAAAGTGACTATTTCCCGTTCGCTTCTCTCGCTGACCTATCCGGCGCGGGTCATGCTGGTGGCGGCCATGAACCCCTGGAGGTGTGTGAACCTTTCTCTACTGACTCGAACGAAGGGATATAAAAGAAGACAAAATGCAGAGAATCCTCGCAGACGTCAATCCTCTCAACAAGCTCTTTCACGATTTGTAGCCTAGCTTCGTAACTCATTGTATCCCATAATGCCGCCAGAGTTGTTGCTCTAGCTATTACATAAGCCTTGCCAATTGCGTTGGTCTTGGTGAAAACAATTTCTGCCTGAAGACGAGGAATCTCCATGGAAATGCTGTCCAGCCTGAGCTTGATCGGGTCAAATCTATCCTTGAACATATTTAGATCAATGCCGTTTTTGCTGTATAAGTCGACCAGCACATCAGCTTTAGCGTTTGCATCCTTCTGTTCTTTTTTCAGCAGATCCAGCCTGTCCTGCTTTTCTTGCAGTTCCTGCTCAAGGTTTTCATTACCTAGTAGATGTTCCGGAGCAACAGCCACCTCTCTCAAAGCCTTTCGGAGGTTTTCGTCGATAACATCTTCATTGATCCTAAGTCGACATTTTTTACACGCATAACGTGGGATTTTCATTGAAGGATATGGAGCAACGTAGAGTTTCTCGCCGCAGTTACACATCAGTATTCCGGAAAACAGAAACCTTCCTACTTTTGGGACCGCTTTGAATGATGTATATCGTCTTGCGGTCTCCTCGAATATCTTGTTTGCAGCATCCCACTCCTCTTCAGACACCAGTGGTTCAACGTTCGTGTAAACCCAATCTTTCTCAGGCTTTAGTACCCAGTTCTTTTTATTGCCAAGACTCTTTGCGTAATTTGCCCTGCGTATTCCCTTGTAGATGGTATCTGAAAGAAGCCTTTTGAGGGACGTCGGCTTGTAGACCTTCTTGCTCCTCGAATAAAGTCCTTCTTCTTTTAGTTGATTGCACGTGGTTAGCAACTTGCCTGTTTCATGAAAGATCTGGTACGCCCTCTTTACGACAGGAGCCTCATCTGGATTGGGAATAATCTTACCATCAACCCAGTGGTAACCGAATGGCCCCTTCCCGCCAGTGTTCTTACCCAATTTTGCCCTGATAGGGATAGATGCTGCAACGCGAGCAGATATTTCTTCACGCTCCCACTGAGCCAATGCGCCGATAACGGTATAGAGGAGTCTGCCGGCAGGGGAGGACGTGTCAATACTCTCTTCAAGGCTTACGAGTGCGGCATCGTGCTTTTGGAAGTAGTCGGAGATTTCGAGGAGTTGTTTGGTGTTGCGGGCGAGACGTGCGAGTTTTGAGAAGATCAGTGCCTGAATGCGGCCAGATGCTACATCATCAAGCATTCTCCTGGCTTCGGGGTTGTCCAGTACATCTTTACCAGAGACACCCGACAGGTCATACAGGTCTACTATGTTCCATCTCTTGAGCTCTGCATACATTCGGGCACGGGCTTCATGGTTCTTTGGCGATTCACCCCGAGCCTGGTCTTCTGTTGATACCCTTATCCATATCCCAACATTCATCCCATCTTCCCGCCTAGATCACCCCGCCGGCCCAAACCACCCTGCCGACGATCTTGAGATTAATCGCCTCATCCCCATGCAGTATTTCAGGCTCGTAAAGTGTGTTATCGCTTCGGATCACAACAGAGCCGTCATACTTCTTCTGAAGACGCTTCACAAGCAAAGCGTCATCGTATTGAACAACATAAATAGCCCCGTCTTCGACGCGTGAAGTTCTGGTATCAACCAGAATTAGATCGCCATTGCTCAAGGTCGGTTCCATGCTGTCGCCTTGGACCGATATGAGTGCCAGATAGTCCCTTGGAATCCCCAGTACGTTC
>Ga0118677_10004762_pt1 | contig 24396 bp, 14 predicted proteins | sample AliMusrvi5mmetaG_FD_86154 | JGI IMG/M metagenome (GOLD analysis project Ga0118677, IMG submission 86154)
GCCTGGGGCTGTTGGCAAGAGTTCTTCGTCGCTTCAACAAAGACAAGCCGCCGAGGCGTGGCGGCGGGCCGGGGCGGGGGAGCTTTCCGCGCTTTACCCCGGCGACGCGCAGTGGGCGGGGCTCTACGACCGGATGATCGAGCGGGAGGAGGACGAAACCGGGCGCCGATTCCAGATCGCCGCCGACCACGGGGCTTTTAGATTTTCGAACCACGAAAATCACGAAAGGCACGAAAAAGGGAAAAGGCATGGCTGATGGCTCCGCGAGTTTCTGCTGTTCGTGTCTTTCGTGGTTCGATGTCTCGACCGGCCATGCGCGGGATTGACCGGTGAGGGCCGGTGAAGTAGATTGCGGGCATGGACGCGGCGATTCTAGAAAAGGAGGCCCTTCTGCTTCCTGATACGGAGAGGGCGTTGTTAGTTGAGCGGCTGATGGAAAGCATTTCCCCGTGCCCTTCGGCATTGCGGGAGGCCTGGGTTCGGGAGGCCGATGATCGGATGCGGGCATTTCGCGACGGAGAAATCACCGCCGTGGATGGGCCGCAGGCGATGGCGGAACTCCGCTCGCGGTTTTCCAAATGACTTGGCGGTTTCTATCTCCGGCGCTTTCGGAGATCGCGGAAGCGGCCGAATACTACGAGGGAAGAGTCCGGGGACTGGGAGGAGATTTTGTGGATGAGGTGGATGCGGCGGTTTGCCGCATCCTGCAATTTCCCGAGGCTTGGGGCAGCCTGTCCGAAAACTACCGGCATTGCAGCCTTCGCAGGTTTCCCTACGCGGTCATCTACACCAGGGATTCCAAGGGAGAAATCCTCGTTGTTTCTATCTTTCACCAAAGCCGGGAACCGCTTTCGTGGAAGCGCAATTTGTAAGCAACCAACTGCCGGAGCGTTACTCGCGGATCATGGCTGCTCATAGAAGGTCACCATTTCACGAAGGGCGCATGGCAGGATGTATTTGTTGAGCTTCGCGCAGAAGTCAACCTTGTGGCCTAAAATCGAAGCCAGTTCGTCTCCGTAGCGAAGTAATCCAACCCGATTCCGCTGAGTGCGCCCGGTTCGAATTCGGCGTAAACATCCACGTCACTGGTCGCGGGGTCGAAATCCGGGCGGAGCACGGATCCAAAAAGGCCCATTTTTCGGATTCCCCGGGCTGCGCAAAACTCGGCGACTTTCTCATCATCGACGCGAATCGGAAGGTCCAGAACACTGATGACGGCTCACTGTCCAATCGTCGTCGGCTGTTGGCAAGAGTTCTTCGTCGCTTCAACAAAGACAAGCCGCCGAGGCGTGGCGGCGGGCCGGAGCGGGGGAGCTTTCCGCGCTTTACCCCGGCGATGCGCAATGGGCCGGGCTTTACGACCGGATGATCGAGCGGGAGGAGGACGAAACCGGGCGTCGATTCCAGATCGCCGCCGACCACGGCGCGCCCGCCGATGGCTGACGTCATCCCGGCACAATCGGAGGAATTGGCGTTGCCCCGCCTGCGGGATGGGCTACTATTTCCGCATGACGGCGTTGACAGCCGAAGCCGGGTAACTCCGAAGAAAAATTCCGGGCGTTTTGGTTCCCGGATCAGATTTTTCCAAAGAAACACTCATGGTGGTGGGAGCCGGGTCCGAGCGGGAGGGCGGGCGTCTGGCATGAGGGCGGGAAGTCGAGGGTCGCGCCCGTTCCGTCGGGCACGACGAGATCGAGGGCGAGCGTGCCGTCCTTGAGTTCCCACCGGATCGAGGTTTCGCCGTGCGGTGTTTTCAGGCGGGCTTCCGCCCAGGTGATCGTGCCGCCCGGCCGGGGTTTGAAAATGATGTGCTGGTAGCCCGGCTGCTCGGGATCGAATTGCAGCCCGGCGACCGTGCTGGCCATCCAGTCGCCGACGGCCCCGTAGGCGTAGTGGTTGAACGAATTCATGCCGGGATCCTGGAATCCCTTCTCCGGGGTCCAGCCATCCCAGCGTTCCCAGATCGTCGTCGCCCCGTTTTTCACCGGGAAGAGCCAGGACGGGAAGGCTTCCTGCTCGAGGAGCTGGTAGGCGGTGTCGAGGTGGCCGGTGGCTTCGAGGACGTGGAGGATATACGGTGTGCCGACAAAGCCGGTGCCGATGCGATGGCCGTTGCGAGCGATCAGGCGCACCAGTTCGCGCGCGGCGGCCGGGCGCAGATCCGTCGGCACGAGCCCGAAATGCAGGGCGAGGACATAGCCGGTCTGCGTGCCGCCGACCACAAAGCCGTCCGGGGTGACGAAGCGGGCGGCGAAGGCGGCGGCGATCTCGTCGTGCAAGGCATGGAAACGCGCCGCATCGTCGCTGTGGCCGAGAAGGGCGGCGGCCTTCGCGACAATCTCCGCGCCGCGCGCATAGAACGCGGTGCCGATCAGATCTTTTGGCGTGCCGCCTTCAGCGCGTCCGCTGCCGTCGAGGGCGAGCCAGTCGCCGAATCCGCCCCATCCATCCACATCGGGATGTGCGCGGATGCGGTCCTTCACCTTGTTCGCCGCGAGGTAATCGAGGTAGCGGACCATGCTGGCGTAATGCTCGCGCAGGATCTCCTTGTCGCCGTAACAAAGGTAGATCGTCCATGGGCAGATGAAGGCCGCATCGGCCCAGGCGGGGCCGCCGTCTCCAGCCAGGCCGAAGGATTGCGTGTTGGGGATGATAGGCGGGACGGCACCATCGGCACCCTGGGCGTCGCGCATGTCCTGGAGCCACTTGTGGAAGAAGCCCCGCACATCCATGAAAAACGAGGCCGTGCGGATGAAGACCTGCGCGTCGCCGGTCCACCCGAGGCGTTCGTCGCGCTGCGGGCAGTCGGTGGGGGCTTCGAGAAAATTGCTCTTCTGCCCCCAGACGATGTTGCTCGCGAGCTGGTTCAGGAGCGGATGCGAACACGCGAAGTGGCCGGTTCGCGGGGTGTCGGAGTGGAGGACGATGCCCTCGATGGATTCGATGACGAGGGGGCCGGAAATTTTTTGCCACAAGATCTCGACGTAGCGGAATCCGTGGAACGTGAACCGGGGTTCCCACTCCTCGACCCCTTCGCCTTTCAGCGTGTAGTGGTCTGTGGCGCGGGCGGTGCGGAGGTTTTCGGTGTAAAGCGATCCATCGGGTTTCAGGGTCTCGGCGTAGCGAAACCGAAGATGGAGCCCGCGCGGACCGCTCACCCGGATCCGCATGCGTCCGGTGAAGTTCTGCCCGAAATCGAACCGCCGCAGGCCGGGAGCCCAGCTCTCGTCAGGGCCGGATGAAATCGCGCGGGCGGGCAGGACTTCGTGGCGGCGGACGGGTGGGCCGGGCGAGCGCTCGACCGCGATGAGTGGGGCCGGCAGGAGCGAGACCGGCAGCCATCCGTCCGCCCTGTCACCGGGGGAAGACCAGGCACCCAATTCCCGCCGGGCGTCGTAGGACTCGCCCATGACAAGGTCGTTCTCCAAAATCGGGCCGCGCGCATACGTCCACGCCTGGTCGGTGCCGGCCAGCAGAACGGAGGTGGCTCCCGAGTGATCTTCCACGCTGGCGAGAATGGCCGGTTGCTGCCCGTAGAACTGGCGGTCTCTTTCCGCGAGGTGGCCGGAATACCACCCGTCGCCGAGGATCACGCCGAGGACGTTTTCACCGGGCCGGAGAAAACCGGTGATGTCGTAGCTGCGGTAGTAAACGCGGGTGCGGAAATCGGTCCAGCCGGGCGTGAAGACATCCTCGCCAACCCGGTGCCCGTTGACCTCGCATTCAAAAATCCCCAGCGCCGTGATATGGAGAATCGCGCGAGCTGGCGCGGTGCCGGCGATCTGGAAAACACGCCGGTAATAAACTGCGGGCGGAACCGTGCGGGGACCACCCAGACAGGGCGAAGTGATCCACGAGGCGGCGGTGAGATGCTGCGGGTCGGGAAGCAAGGGATTTGTGTTCATGGTGGAAATCTCGCGGGCCGGCTCATGAAATGACAACCCGCGAGCCCGCATCCAAAGCGATGGTGGATTTCCAGCGGATGGTCGTGGTCGAGCCCGCGGTTTCCGCGGAAAAAGTTTCGGTTGCCCCCGTGATCGTGGCCACGCCGGAGGCCGGGAGCTCGAGGGTTTTTACCTGCACGGAGCCGGAGCGGATTTCGAGGCGGCAACCGCCGGGAGTTTGGAAAAACGTGCCGTAAGCGCCCGGGAGAAGCACGCACCAGCGACCGACCGGAAGCGGGCGGGACGGAGCGATGCGCAAGGTCTCGCCGTCGTAGCTCAAGCCGAGGAACGCATTAGGGATGGCGAGCGCGGACATCGGGCGGAAGTAGTGCCCGCCGAATTCCTGGTGGTCCCAATACATCCCCCACTTGCGGTGGCGCTCGTCCACGTTGCGGATGATCTCCTCGGCATTTTCGTGGAGGCCGGCGGCGTAGAGATGCGCGGCGAAGTTCAATTCCACGCCGGTCCAGCAGGTGTTGGCCTGGTCCACCCAAGTGTCCTTGCCGATCTCGTGAAGAAACGTGTCGCCCGGCCACTGGCAGTTGCGGAGTCCCTGGTCCGGCTTGTAGTTCATCGCGAGGATGGCCCGCAATGAGGCCGCCGTTTTTTCCGGATCGATCAGATTGGGGAGCCCGAGCTGGCGGGCCACGCCTTCACCGAGGATTTGGTCGGACATGCAGCCGAGTTTTTCGGCGGGGTTGGCGGCTTGCTCGTCGGAGTAGAGGTTGAAGTAGCGGCCGTTCCATGTGGTCTTCTCGAGGGTGGAGCAGCCCTGTTGGAAGTAGGCTTCGTATTCCCCGGCGAACGCGGTGTCGCCAAGCTGGCGCGCGGCGTGGAGCGCGAGCGCCACCGCGGCGAGCCATTGCGTGGCCACGTAGGGGGCGACCCCGAACATCGGAAAATTGTCGTAGGAGCACATGATGCCCTCCATGTCGGGCAGGTGGTCCGCGTTCTTGTCGCGCTCGCGGAGCACGTAGCCGAGGGCGTTCTTGACGTTTGGCCAGACCGATTCCAGGTAGCTGCGGTCGCCGCTCCAGAGCGCGGCACGCAGCGTCATGAAGACAAACTGCGCGGGCATGTCGAGCCGGTGGCCGCTGAGCTCGCCGGCATTGGCCTCGTAGGAATTGCAGGAAACCGAATGGACGACGCTCCCGTTCGGGTTCTGGAATTTTCGCCAGGCGTCCACCGTCATGCGGTCGAGTTCCGGGAAGAGGAGGCTTGCCGCGATCTGCCCATACATCGCGACATCGGTGGTGGCGATGCCGGCCCATGGCTTCTTCGGGCTGAGCCCTTCGAGCACGCCGAACATGCGGGTTTTTGTCAGCCACGCCGAAGTGCGAAACGTGTTGAGCTGGGAGTTCACCTGGTCGAGCACGAATCCAGGCAGCGAGCTGTCGAAGAACGCCCGGTGGAACGCGCCCGTTTCCCCGAGCAGGCGGGCGCGCTCGCATCCGGCGTAGCGGGCGACCGCTTCGGACGAGCCGAAGAAGTTGCTGTAGTAATGGCCTTCCAGGCGGTCGTGGCCGCTCGGCTCGTCATAGGTTTCGGGGCTGTCGGATTTATTTGCCACGCGCCCGTAGAGGTTGGGGAAGTGCCAGGCGAGCGCGAAGGTGTGCTGGAACCCATCCCCCCGCGCGGGAAGGTTCTCCGCGCGGGCGATGGTGGCAAAGCACCGCGGGTCGGCCTTGCGCCGGCCTGTCGCGGCGTCGGTGCCGTTGCGTCCATCGGTGTCATCAACCTCGGGCATCGGGCACTCGCGCAGGATCCTCTCGTAATACGGATGGTGGTGCTCCCATCCCATGTAGGCGGTGGAATTTTCGTGGAACGAAGCCAGGCACAGCGAGCCGGTCGTGGCGGCCGCCGGATCGGTTTGTCCCGCCGAGAGAACCACGGCCGAAAAGCCGCCGTCCTGCACGCGACGGTTGTCGTAGGCCCGCCCCGGCTGGTCGTATGCGGGCGTATTCCGGGCGGTTGCCAGGATCTGGACATCGACCGGGCTCCCGCAGGTCGAGCGGATGTCGAAATCGAAATACGCGAGCGGGAGCGCCGAGTCCTTCACGTTGCCCGGGATGAACGGCGACCACGCGCGCAGCGAAATTTTGAGCGGCAGGCCTTCCTGCTCGAACTCCAAATCGGAAAAGGGAAACGAAGCGGCCGAGCGGATCGTATCCACCCCGCTGATCCACGGGAACATGTATTGGAACTCGTGCCCCTCGATCGCCGCCGAGCCGTGGCTGTCCTCGATCTGCAACAAAATGAGCCTCGGGTTTTCGTTCTCGGGCTTCACCCGGAGCATGAAAAAAAGCGCCTGCTTCGCGTTGTAAGGGTATCGCGCGCCGGGGAAGAGCGGCCAGTTGTTGAAAAGGCTCCAGTTCGCGGTTCCGCCATCCTGGCGAATTTCAAACCCGCCCGTGCCGATGCCTCCGAGGGCCATTCCGGATCGCGGAAGCTGGGAGCGGTGCATAGTGGTTTTCATCAGAGTGGTTTTCCTTTGCGCGGACTTAAAGTGCGATTTTGAGCGAGAGCGGCGTTCCCGCGTTCGGCAGCACGAGCGAACCGCCCTCTTCAATTGCCTCGCCCCCGACGACGCGCGGGAGTGACGGCAGGCCGGGAAAGCTCAGGCGGAAGCGTGTTCGGCGGAACTCGGGAAATCCCTTGCCGGCGACGGAGGCCGCGAGCGTGAGAGTGTTCCCGTCGCGGGCGAGCCGGAAGGTGGTCCGGAAAAATGCCCCCGCTTCGTGCGCGAAGGTGAGCCCGTCATCCTCATGGAGGATCGAGGTCGTTGCCCCGTCCTCGATCGGCACGATGACGCGCAGCTCGATTTCCTCGGGGAAGTGCCCCTGCGTGGTCTGGGGTGCGCCGGTCCAGAGCGGGATGACCGCACCGCCGCGCGCGAAGACCGGGATCCGGTCGCGCGGGGTCGGCACGAGCAGGTGGCGGCCGCCTTCCACCGCTTCCCCTGTCCACCAATCGCGCCAGGAACCGGCGGGCAGATAAAGATGGCGGGAGGTCAGCCCCTTTGCGGTGACCGGCGCGACGAGAAGATGCGCGCCCAGCAAAAACTCGTCGTCAAGATCCCGTGCCGAGGCGTCGTCCTGGTGATCGAAAATCAGCGGGCGCTGGACGGGCGCGCCGGTTTCCGAAGCCTGCAGGAAACAGGCGTAAAGATACGGCATCAGCCGGTAGCGCCCGTCGATGGCGGCGGCGCAGATCTTCTCGACCGCAGGGCCGAACGACCACGGATACTGGTCCCTGAATCCGGCGCAGCAGTGGTTCCGGAAAAACGGGGTGAAGGCGGCGCACTGATACCATCGGGCGAGAAGCTCGCCATCGCTGTGGTCGCCGAAGCCGCCGATGTCGGCGCCGACAAAAGGCTGCCCGGAAATTCCGAGGCCCATCGCCATCGGCAGCGAAAGCCAGAGATGGTCCCACGACGAGCGGTTGTCGCCCATCCAGTTGGCGGCGTAGCGCTGGATGCCGGCCGAGCCCGCGCGGCTGAGGACGAACGTGCGCAGCTCGGGCATGGCGGCGCGGAGCCCCTCGACCGTTCCCATGGCCATGAGCGTCGCGTATTCGTTGTGGAACCGCGCGTGCTCGCTGCGCCCGTGCCCGAAGCGCATGGAGCCGAGGTCGCCGATAAATGTGGCCGGCTCGTTCATGTCGTTCCAGATCCCCGCGATCCCGTGCCGGACGTGCTCCGCGTTGAGCCGCCCCCACCAGGCGCGGGTCTCGGGCAGCGAAAAATCCGGGAAAAGGGTTTTGCCGGGCCAGACACAGCCGACGAATGGCGTGCCGAGCGATGTCTCGCAAAACAGGCGGTCGCGCAGGCCCTCGGTGCAAAGCGGGTTTCCGGGCTCGTGCTTGACCCCGGGGTCGATGATCGTGATGAGCCCCAGCCCCATCTCCCGCAACCGGGCGATCATCGCGCCGGGATCGGGAAATTTTTTCTCGTCCCACGTGAAAACCCTGAACCCGTCCATGTAATCGATATCCAGCCACATCACGTCGCACGGGATCGCGCGATCGCGGTAGGCTTGCGCGAGCTCGAGCAACCCGGCCTGCGTGTAATCATACCAGCGGCACTGGTGGTGCCCGAGCGCCCAGAGCGGCGGGGGCGACATCCGCCCGGTGAGTGCCGTGTAGGCTTCCAAAATTCCGGGCATCCCCGGCCCCGCGAAAATATATTCGTCGTAGTAGCCGTTTTGGAACGCGAACCGGTAGGTGCCGCCGACCGGAAACTCGAATTCGCCGCGCCACGGGTTGTCGATGAAAAATCCGGACACCGGCGAACCGCTCCCGGCCGCCGCGTGCCCGGGTTGGTGGTAGAAGAACGGGATCGAAATGTAGTAGGGATCGAACTCCGTGCTCCCGGGATCCTTGCGCGGATCCCCGGCCGGACGCTCCTTGGTGAATTCCTCGGTGGCACCCCCGTTGCAAATATCGGTGTTCCACAGCGTGAACGTGCGGCCCTGGCGGTTGAACGCGCCCGACTTTTCCCCGAGCCCGTAGAAGGCGTCCTCGCGGGCGCACGCGCGGGTCACCACAAAGCGCTCGTTCAGTTCCCCGTAGGCCAGGCTTTGGCCGGCCTTGCACGCGGTCTCGAAGATCACCGACCCGTCCGCGCGGACGGCGCGCAGGCCAAACGGCGCACGCGTGACGTGCAGGGTCAGCGCGGCGGTCGCGAGCGTGATGGTGGAGGCGGATTCGTCGAGCGCGAACTCCGCCGCAGGAAGCGCCGCGAGGTCGGCGCACACTGCGGACGAGGGCTTGTCTTCAAAGCGTCCGGCCCGGCTGACCCGCACGCGGAGGAGATCCGGACGGACGACCTCGACGCGCAGCCGCTCGTGGTCGAGGGCCGCCTCGAAACCGGACGGCAGAGCGTTCGGTGTGCCGAGGGTTTGGAAGAAATGAAATTTGTCGGTGCTAATTGGCATGGTGGCAAGAGAGAGGGATGTTCCGGGAAAAGACTGGGCCTTGAACCCGGATCCGGCGATTACTCACACGGAGGACAGCGCGGAGTAAAGAGGGAAAATGGGCGGGCTGCATCGGGACAGAAATAGCCAGCTTGATTTTTTGTCTCTCCTCCGTGTTATCCGTGAACTCCGTGTTTCCAAAACGTTTTCCGGGTTGAACGGAGGATGCGCTTTGTTCCCGCGAGATCAATCGCCACGAATATCAAACCGTTGAAATCCCCCATGGGCATTGTGCGTCTGACAAAAGCGGCCTCTGTTGCGGGAGACAAGCCCCCTTGCAAATCTGCCGCCATTGCTCCGGCCCGCCGCCCCTGCCCGCAAACCCTCGACCGGCCGGATTCCTGCAGAGGATATTCCCATTTGAACGGTTTGAAAAATAATTCACTTTTCTTGTGGCGAGCGGGTTGCGTAAATTCCTCTCATGCTACTCGGCCACACCCGCTGTTTCGCCCTCCTGAGCAAGCGCGTCTTTTCCTTCGCGCTTCTTGTCCGGGAATAGCGCTTCGATTCAGAGGCTCCCAAAAATGACTGAATGGAATACGGGCAAGAAAGCGGGCGGCTTTCGGTGGCTGCTGATCGCGGCCGGCGTGCTCGCTCTCGTCGCCCGGATGTCCGCCGCCGAGGGGGACAAAGCCAGCATCTTTGGATCGCGGACCCAGAGCGATGCCGGGCTGATCGGGATCATCTACGACCTGAAGCAGACCCAGAAGCGCACCCCGATCGACGAGAAATATACGGACATCGTCAAAGAGTTTTTGGAGAACAACTGGGACGAGTCGGTTTTGAACCGCTATTTCCGCGCGGTCCAACCGATTTACGCCACGCAGGTTTTTATCCCGCTCATGCCGGCGGATGCCGCCCCGGCCGCGTTTGGCGTCGAGAAAATCATCAGGCCGTCCCGCTGGGTGATCCACTACAAAGGCCAGGTTTCGCCCCCCGAGGACGGAACCTACCGGTTCCTCTGCTATGCCGACGACCTCATTTTAGCCGCTGTGGACGGAAAAGTCGTTTGCCAGGGATCGATGGATGATTCCTGGATCGAGAGCGTGTCGCCGCTGCAAGCCGCAAAAGGCGGCCCCGGAATCGGAAACGGGCAACTGCGCATTGGGGGGGATTGGGTGGACCTGAAGAAAGATGTCCCTGTGGATTTGGATGTGCTGATCGGCGAGCGCCCGGGCGGAAGTTTTTGCGCGTTTCTTCTGTATGAAAAAAAGGGGGAAGTTTACCCGCAAAAAGATGGGAGGACGATCTATCCCGCTTTTCAGTTGGCCCCCGGCACGACTCCCGACTATCCATCGGACCTCCTCAAAGACATCAAATACTGGAAAGGCTACCCATAACCATGCAAAGAGAAACCCTGGCTGACCGCGCAGCAACAGAAAAAACCACCACATGAGCTCTAACCCCACACTGTCGGCTGAGGGAGGGATGGCTGAAAGCGTCTCCTTCGCGCAGGAAAGCTACCAGGCGATCCAGAACGAACTCGCGAAAGTCATCGTCGGCCAGACCGACGTGATCGAGCAGGTGCTCATCGCCGTTTTCTCCCGCAACCACGCCCTGCTTGTCGGCGTGCCGGGCCTCGCGAAGACGCTCCTGATTTCGACCCTTGCCCAGGCCATGCAGATGAGCTTCCGCCGGATCCAGTTTACGCCCGACCTGATGCCCAGCGACATCACGGGCACCGAGGTGATCAATGTAAACCCCGACACCGGAGAGAAGGAGTTCCGGTTTATTGAAGGGCCGCTCTTTTCCAACATCGTGCTCGCGGACGAGATCAACCGCACCCCGCCAAAAACGCAGGCGGCCATGCTCGAAGCGATGCAGGAGCGGCGTGTCACCGTGGGGGGGAAGACCTTCATCCTGCCTTCGCCATTCTTTGTTCTGGCCACGCAGAACCCCATCGACCAGGAGGGAACCTACCCGCTGCCGGAAGCCCAGATGGACCGCTTCCTGTTTTTGATTTCCGTGGATTATCCGGAGACGGAGGACGAGCTGGAAGTCATGCGCCGGGGAACTGGCGGACGCCTGGAGCCCGTGGAGCCCGTGCTCGATGGCGAGAGCGTGGTTTACATTCAGGAGGCCGTCAAGCAGATGCCGGTGGCCGACCACGTGCTCCGCTACGCGCAGCGGATTGCCGCCTGCACGCGCGCGAAACGCGAGGAAGCCCTGCCGGTCTGCAAAAAATACCTGAGCTATGGCGCGGGGCCGCGCGCCAGCTTGGGGCTGGTCACGGCGGCAAAAACCCACGCGCTCATCCGCGGGCAATCCTACACCGATTGCGCGAATGTCGCGGCCGTGGCCCCGTCGATTATGCGCCACCGCGTCGCCTGCAACTTTGTGGCCCAGGGCGAGGGGGTCACCACCGACGATATCGTGAGGGAAATTCTCGCGTCGATCCCGCGGAACGAAGCATTGGGCTAACCCGGAGTCCGCCTTGAAACCCCACGTCGTCGCGCGGGAGCGGGTCCAACCGCTCTTTGACCCGGAGGCCCTCGCACGGGCGGAGTCGCTCGGGCTCATGGCGCGCTCGATCGTGGAGGGCTATCGCGTCGGGGCTCACCGGTCGCCCTTCCAAGGGTTCGCCTTGGAGTTCGCCCAGCACCGCGAATACGCGGCCGGCGACGACTTGCGCCATCTCGACTGGAAAGTGCTCGGGCGCACGGACCGCTATTTCCTCAAGCAATACGAGCAGGACACCAACCTTGTCGCCTGGGTGCTCCTCGATGCCAGCGAGTCCATGGGCTACGGGTCCACGACGCTCACCAAACTCCATTACGCCAAGGCCTGCGCGGCGACTCTCGCCCACGCGATCCTCCTGCAGAAAGACGCCGTCGGCATCGGGATCTTCGACACCGGAATCCGCGAGCAGATCGCCCGCACCGACAACCAGGGGAAAATCCACGAGATCCTCCGGCGGCTCGCCGCGATCAAGGCGGACGGGCAAACGGATATCGGCGAGACGATGGAAAAAACCGCCCTCGCCTTCCGCAACCGCGGGATCGCGATTGTGTTCAGCGACTTTTTCGAGGATGAGGACCGGCTGGAACGCGGGATCCGGCGCCTGCGATTTCTCCGTCACGAGGTCATCCTTTTCCATGTTCTCGACCATCAGGAAATCGCCTTCGATTTCCGGGGGAGCTGCCGGTTTGAAGGGCTCGAAGGCACTCCCAGCGTGCAGCTGTCGCCGGAGGACTACCGCAAGGACTACCTCCGCGCGTTCGGGGAATTCCAAGCCAGGATCCGCGTCATCGCGGAGCGGAACGCCTGCCACTATGTCCTCGCCGACACGAGCCACCCCGTCGCGGAGGTGCTCGGCGGCTACCTCTCCCTCCGCCTCCGAATGGGCCGCAGCCGATGACGTTCCTGGCCCCTTGGCTTTTGGCGGCCCTCCCGGCCGTCGGCGTCCCGGTGGTCATCCACCTGCTCAACCGCGGAAAACCGCGCCCGATCCGCTGGGCCGCGATGCAGTTCCTGCTGGACAGCGTCCGCAAAAACCAGCGCCGCCTCCAGATGCGCGACCTGGTCCTTTTGGTTTTGCGGGTGCTTGTCGTGGCCTTTTTGGTCATCCTTTTTGCGAGGCCTGCGATCTGGGCACCGGTCGGCAGTTCGGGGGTGGTCCCCGCGCCGGTTTCCGGGATGATTGTTCTGGATGTCTCCGCCAGCATGGCGCAAACCGACGGGCGCAGGTCCCGGCTCGAGCTCGCCCGCGAGGAAGCCCTCAAAACGCTGGAGAAATTCAGCGCGGATTCGCTCGCCGGCCTGATCCTCGCGACCGACCGCGCGGTCCCGGTCGTCCCCCGTCCGTCGAACAACCTGGAGCTCGTCCACGACAACCTCGAGGCCGTGCACGGGACATTCTCGGCCACGGATCTATTCCCCGCGATCGAGCGGGCGTTCCAAGAGCTCGCCCGCAGCCCGGGCGCGGAGAAGATGGTCTTTGTTTACACGGACAGCCAGGAGGCGGCCTGGCGCGAGCGCCCGGCTATCCGCGACCTTGCCGGGAAATATCCGGGTATCGCGCTGCGGAGTATCCCGATCGGGAAGGCGGGCGAGCCGAATACAGCGATCACCGGCATCGCGATCCAGCCGTCAGCCCCGACGCGCGGCGAAATCGCGAAAGTGAGGGTCGATGTGAGGAACCTCACGGAAAAACCGATTGATGGGGTGAGGGTGACCCTGGCGGCCAACCGCGACAAGCCGCAGGACGAGGCAACCCTGCCGCCGATCCCCGCCGGGCAGGCCGCATCCGCCAATCTCAAAATCACCTTCGACGCCTCCGGTCTTCAAACGCTTCGCGCGGAGATCCCTCAGGACCTCTTTCCCGCAGATAATCTTCGTTCGCTCGCCGTCCGGGTCGGCAACCCCCGGAAGTTCCTGATCCTCGCCGAACCGGCGGCCGGAGACCACCGGACGACCCCGGCATTTTTCCTGCGCACTGCACTCGGGGCCATGCAGAAAGGGGGCGAGGTGCAAGTCGTCCCCACCGGGCAGCTCACCTCGGCTGTGGTGGAAGCGGCGAGCGTCATCTTCGTCTGCTCGCCAGCCTCCGTCGGGGATGCCCAGTGGGTGATGATGGAACGATTTGTGCGGGGAGGAGGCGGGGTTGTGGTTTTCCCGGAAGGGCAAACGTCCGCCGCGCTGGGGGCGACGCCCGCGACCCAGTGGCTCCCCGGCACGCTTGGCAAGCGCTTGACGCAATCCTCCACCTGGGTGCAAACCGGCCTCGCGCATCCCGTGACCGCCGCCTGGGCCGACGCCAACCGCACGCGCCTCACCAACATCAGCGCCGACAGTCGCTTCGAGCTCACCCCGCACCCGGGAGCATCCCCGCTTGCGAGTTACGCCGACGGGGTTCCCGTGGCGGTTTCCTCCGAGGTCGGGGCAGGGCGGGCTGTGCTGTTCGGAACCTCGCCGGTCCCCGCGTCCACAAAGCTGGTCCTGCATCCGTTTTTTCCGATCCTTGTGGGCGGCCTCGTGGACTACCTTGCCGTCGAACAATCGGCCACTCCGGCGCTCCGTCCTGGCGAATCGTTCTCGGCCTCCGTCCCGCCGGCGCTCATCGGGAAAAAGGTCTTTCTCTCCAGCGACCGGAGCGAGGGGAGGACGGAAGCCGGCGTCGTGGCTGCCGCAGAAACCGAGGGGCGAATCCAAACCCCTCCGATCGACAACCCTGGAGGCTATCAGGTTTTTGTCGAAGGCCGCGATGAGGCCGCCGCAGCATTTTCCGTGGCCATCGATCCCGCCGAGTCCGTGCTTACGACAGCCGACCCGGTCCAGATCGAGGCTGCCAATGGCGATGCCAAGGCGGGCGCAGCCGCCAAGGACGTGAAAGTGCCGCGCGAGGCGTGGATGGTTTTTGCCGTTTTGCTCCTCCTCCTTTTCATCGCGGAACTGGCGCTCGCGCACCGCTTCACCATGGCCCGGTAAAAACATGCGCGCGATTTTTTTCCAATGGCTCACAGGGGAAAAGCTGCCTCCCGGGGAGGTCCAGCCCTCGCTTTCCTTGCAGGGCTTGCCTCCGGGGTGGGCGCTGCTCATTTTCCTCCTCGGCGCGGCCGCGATCCTCTGGTCTTACCGGGCCTTTGCTCCGGAGATCACGCGCCGGAAGCGAAACCTTCTGGCCGGGCTGCGCATCGCCTCGTTTGCATTGGTGGTCCTGTTTCTCCTCAAGCCGGTTTTGTCTCTGCGCATCGAGGAGCCGGTGCGCTCGGCCTTGCTCGTGCTGTTCGACAACTCCCGCAGCATGCAGATCGTGGACAAACGGACGAGCGGGGAGGAGCTCTCGAATGCGCGCCTGCTCGCTGGCAGCGACCAGCCGGCACGATCCGCGCTGGTCAAGGCGCTGTCCACAAACACGTCGCTCGATCTGTTCCCGCGTCTCGCCAAGGTGGCGGACCTGAAATTTGAATCCTTTGGCGCCCACAGGCACCCGCTCGGGGAACCTGCGGGCGACGACGTCCGCCGCACGGCCGCTGAAGCCCTCGCGGGCTTGACCTTCGACGAAGACGCCACCGCCCTCGGCGATGCCCTGACCGAAACCCTCACCGCTTGGCGCGGAGCCCCGATCGCGGGAGTCCTCCTCGTGACCGATGGAGCCAGCAATTCCGGTTCGAACCCGTTGGCCGCCTCGCATGTGGCGGCCGCGGATCGCGTGCCCGTGTTTGCCTACGGCACGGGATTGCCGCAGGCCCACGATCTTCGCGTGGTCAGCGTGACCGCGCCCCCGGTCGCCTTTTTGGGCGAGTCCACCGAGATCCGCACAACGGTTCGCCTCCAGGGCTACGCGTTTGGAACATCGGCCCGCGTCTCCCTTCGGAAGGGAGACAAGGTGCTGGAGGAGCGGGCCGTCAAGCCCGGCCCGGAGGGGACGGAATTGACGTTCGCTTTCGTGCCCGACGCGGTCGGCACGCAGGAGCTGAGCGTCGTAGCCGACCCCCTCGACGGCGAGGTGGAAACGGCCAACAACACCGCCACCACCACGCTTCGCGTCGTCGATCAAAAGGTGAAGCTCCTCTACATCGAACAGCATCCGCGATGGGATTTCCGCTTCATTGTGAATGCTCTCAAGGACGACCGCCGCGTAGAACTGAAATGCCACGTGATCGAAGGCGAGCGGGAAATCGCGGGCGATGAGGGCAAGATCTTCATCGACGCCCTGCCGGATGCCGCCGAGATGCTCTCCTATCAAGTCGTCCTGCTCGGAGATGTCTCCCCGGAGGCGCTCGGAAAGGAGCGGATGGAATCTCTTGCCAAACTCGTCGGCGAAACCGGAGGAGGCCTGATCTTCCTCGCGGGACCGGAATTCAATCCCGCAGCCTACAGAGGCACCCCGCTGGAACCTCTCCTCCCCGTGGACCTCGATCCGGTTCCCGACGCGGCCGCCTACGCCCGCCGCCCAAAAGAACTTCAAAAATTCGACCTTGCTCCTGCGGGCGAGACTTCCCCGCTGCTGAAACTCGCCGATTCCGCCTCGGAAAACCACGTCATTTGGAGCGGTTTCAGCGGGGTTCGATGGGTCGCCCAATTCACCCGCCAAAAGCCGACCGCTGAGACGCTTCTCACCACAACCGCCGGCACCCCCCTCATCGCCACCCAGCCGTTCGGGCGCGGGCAGACGCTCTACTTCGGCTTCGATGAAACCTACCGTTTGCGCAGCAAGGTCGGCGCAAAATATTTTATCCGCGTCTGGACGCAAATCATCCAGTCCTTCGCGCTCGAACGCCTCCAGGGGGCTTCGGACAAAATCCAGCTCCGGCCGGACCAGCCGGTCATCTATGTCGGCGATACCCTGACCATCTCCGGGCACGTCTTCGATGACAATTTCAAACCCCTCGACCAGCCGCGTCTCGAGGGCGAGTTTTCCCGGGAAGGCAGCGAGGATTCCGCCCAGGCTTTCGCGTTGGACCTTTCGGGAGAAAGCCCCGGCCTCTACTCGGGGAAATGGGTCCCGCGCCAGCCGGGAAACTACCTCTTCGTCCCATTCCGCGACCGCAAAGCCGTCACGCGCTTCCAGGTGCGCGGCCGCGACGCCGAGCTTCTCAACCCCGTGATGGAAAAGCAGGCGCTCGAAGCTCTCGCTTCCGAGACCAAGGGAAAATTCCTCGCGGAATCCGACCTCGCCAAACTTCCGGAATTACTGAAAACTTCGACCACGACGATTCCCCGCCGCAAGACGGTTGACCTCTACGCGCTGTGGCCGCTGCTCTTGCTCACGGCGATTCTCCTTTTCGCCGAGTGGACCATCCGCAGACTCTCCCGGCTGAAATGACTAGGACTCCCACAAACCGCCTGCAAGCCACGCTCAAAAAGGCGCGGCACCGGATTTTTGCGAAGGCTCGTGTCATCCCGCCCGCCACGCGAAACCCGGGTGCCTCGCGGCCGCCCGTCCCGCTTCCTCCCGCGATCTCGAAGGCGCTGAAAAAGGCGTCTGCGGCGATTGCCAGGGTCCGGGCGACGGAGGGCGTCCTCCTGGCGGTCATCGCCCTGTTCGGAGGCTTGCTCGCAACCTGCTTTGTGGATTGGCTCATCCTGACCCCCCAGCCGGTCCGGATTTTTCTCTTCCTGACCCAAATGTCTGCGTTGGCGGCGATCCTGTGGCTGAGGATCGTCCGTCCGCTGTCGAAAAAACCTTCGGATCGCGAGTCGGCTTTGCTGCTGCAAAAAAAGTTTCCCAAGCTTCGCGCGGCACCGATCTCAGCCATCGAACTCGCCTGCGGGCATGGACGAAGCCAAGTGGGTGCGGAAGTGCTGATCAAACGTCTGGGGGCGGAAACCGCCGCATTGCTGGGCGGAATCAATCCGGCGCATGTCGCTTCCCCAAACGCGATCAAACGGCTTTTCAAAATCGCGGCCTTGCTCGTTTTTCTTAACGCGGTTTGGATCGCCTTGCTCTGGCCCGACAGCCTGACCTGGCTGAGCCGCTGGCCCGGGCTTCGCGTCCCGCCTCCGACGCAGACCATCGTTCGCGATGTCACCGGGGATCTGACAGCCTATCGCGGAACGAACGTCGAGCTCCGCGCCCGTGCGGCAGGCATCGTCCCGCGATCCGGCCGTGTCCGGCTGCAGTTTGCCGATGGCACAACCTCCGAAATCCCCGCTCAGCCGGCTTCGGGCGAAGCCGGAAACCACGAGTTTTCCGCGCTCGTCACGTCCGTGCAAACTCCCTTCCGCTACGCGTTTCATCTCAACGACGGCGAAGGCTCCACGCATCGCGTGAACGTCGTCCAACCTCCCGCGGTTGAGAAATTTTTCATCCGCGAAACATTTCCCGATTACACCAAACTCAAACCCAAAGACCATGATACCGGCAACCTCAACTTCCTCGTCGGCAGCACGGTCGAAGTCAAAGTCACTGCCACCCAGGATCTCGGGCGCGCCGGCAGCACCCTCGCGGGGGCCGATCAGGAAATCCCGCTGGAGGTTGCCAAGGGCTCCCCGCGGGTGGCCTCCGGCACATTCAAGGTCCCGGCGAATCTCACAGGCCTGAGCTTTCCGCTGGTCAACACCGAAGGCGTCGCCTCGGTCGGAGATACCGTCTTCCGCGCCTCCTCGATCGAGGACAAGCCGCCAACGCTCAAGCTGCTGGGCGATGCGGCCGAGAAACAATCCCTCACGCCGGAAGCCAAGATCGATCTGGTCTATATCTGCACGGACGACTTCGGCATCTCCCGGATCGACCTTTGTTACGCCATTGCGGAGGCCGGCGCACCAGCAGCCCCGGCCGAGGGCGAGTTCAAGCGCATCCCGGTTCCCATCCCCGAGCGCGAGCAGGCCACCTTCCATTGGAATCCCGGCTCGCTGCCGGGAGCCGCTGCGGGAAAAGCCGTCTTCTTCTTCCTGGAAGCCGCGGACAACCGCGTGCCTGCCGGCGGCGGTGTCACCCGAACCGAAACCCGCTCGCTCACCCTCGTGACCCCGGCAGCAAAGCGCCTCGAAACCATCCGCCGGGCAGGCGAAGCCGCGAAGCAAATACGCGAGATCGGCGACAAGCAGCTTGAAATCCACGACCAACTCCTCGAAAATCCTCCCAAACAGAAACAGAACCCTTCCCCCTGAAGAATCACCCAATGAGAACCCTCTTATCGGCCGCTCTCCTCTCGACCTTTTCCTTGGCGCACGCGGATGATTTGGTGCGAAGTGCCGCCTACAAAGCAAGCGATGCGCAGGCCAGGATCCTCTCGTCTTCCGGATCAGTCATTGCCGAGATGGACACACTCCTCGACGAGATGTCCCGGAACGGAATCACCGACGACACGAAGGCCATGATCGAGGCGGCTCGCGGCAACCTCGCCGGCACGCGCGAGGGATCGATTGCCGCCGCCCTCACTCAACTCCGCGAAATCAGCACCTCCGGCCGCTCGGAGGATATCCGAAATGTCGTCCAGCAGCAGCAAGCCGCCGAGATCGCCCTCCGGCAGATCGCCGCCAAACTCGCCGAAAAACAGTTTACCGACGAGATCTCCGCCTTGGCGTCCGCGATCCTTGCGCGGCAGGACCGCGCGCTCAATCAGGGTTCCGACGGAAAAAATGAAGCTGGCGTTGCCGCCGAGCAGAAGGCCATTGCCTTGCAGGTCCACGATCTGGCCCATGCGCTCTTGTCCGCCCCGGCCGATTTGCCGGCCCCGGTGGCCGCGATCCTCAAGCAGGCTTCGGACAAAGTGGCTTCGCTCGGACTCAACGCAAAAGCGGATGCCGCAGCCCAAGACAGCCCGGATAGGAAAGCGCACCAAAAAGAGCTGCGTGACGCCCTCGCCCAAGTGGATGGCACCCTGAGCGAAATGATCCCTGCCAAGGACCGGCTCCTGAAAGCGGCCGACGCCGTGGCAAAGATGCAGCAGGATCAGGCCAAGCTGGCGGCCAGCCAGCAACCGGATCCCGCGCAGTCGGAGGCCCTGGCCGCCCGCGCAGACTCCACCGCAAGGCAGGTCGCCTCCGACAGCCCTGCCGCCGCAAAGGCTTTGGAGCAGGCCTCCAAGGCCTTGCAGGCCCAGGGCGCACAATCGCAACCCGAAGCGGCCAATTCCCTTGCCGCCGCCGCCGCCGCCTTGAACGATCAGCTCGCCCTTGATAAATCCGCCGAACAAACGAGCCTTGCCCAAGCCGCGGAGGATCTCAAACAAATGGCGGGCGAAGCCGCCGCGCTCGCCGCCGCCGAGAATGCCGCAGCCCAATCGCCCGCACCGGCGAGCCCGGATTCCCTTGCCTCCCGTGCGGAATCTCTCCAAAGCCATGCTGCGCCGCTTGTCCCTGAGGCTGCCGCCAGCGTTGCCCAAGCCAGAAAATCCATGGAGTCCGGCAACTCCGCCGCCGCCGCCGCCAAATTCCAGGATGCGGCGCAGAAGCTCGCCACCCAGGCCGCCGCCGCCCAGAACGCCACCGCCGAGGCAGCCCGCCTCGATGCCATGCAAGCCGCCATCAACAAAGCGGCAGAGGCCAACCAGGCATCCGCGGAGGCCATCAAACCCGGGAATGTCGGCGAAGTGGCTGGCAAGCTCCTTCAAAGCCAGGACCAGTTCGCGCAGTTGGCGGCCCAGGCGGCGCAGGCGGCAACGCAGGCGGCGCTGACCGGCCAGCAAAGCTCGGCCGCGCTCGGCGAAGCCGCAAAGGACACGGCTCAAGCGGCGGCCTCGTCGCTCGAGTCCGCGCAAGCTGCCGCGCGCGGCAACCTCGCCAATGCCAAGCAGGCCAACGCGCAAACCTCCAAGAGCCTTGCCGCAGCGGGCCAAGCTCTCGCCCAACAGCAAAGCCGTCTCCGCAATCAAGCCGGGCTGCCGGGGTCTCAGACCGCATCGTCCGGATCAACGGCCGGTGGCCAGTCCGGCAACACGCCAAACGGCGAACCGCCCGCAGGCGAAGCGACCGGGCACTCGGGAGAACCGCAAAAAGGATTTTCGGCAGCCGTCCGCCAAGCCATGGCTGAGCTCCGCCAGACCCCTGTCCCGCCGGAATACTCCGGCACCGTGCGGTCCTACTTCGAGCACCTGGCAGCCGAGTGACGCCAGGGCGCAGCCGCGAACCCACCCTATGAAGACACCTTTTCTCTATGGCCGATTTGACGAGTGCTCTTTCGCCGTCACCTCCGAGCCTCCGCGCAAGTGGTGGAACCTGCACTGCACGGCGATCAACAACGGAGGGCCGGAGATGTATGCGGAGGTCGCCCATATCAACGATGGCCCGACATGGGTCCGCGATGCGGACGGCGTGACGGTCCAGTTGGTTGGCTACGACCAGAAGTATCACTACCTGCGCGATGACGTGAGCGGCACGGTGTTCTGCCCGGCGGGAAACCCCGCGCCCACGCCCGTGCAGGGCCGCACGATCCGCTTTCACCGCGAGAAAACGGTGATGCAGTCCACCTGCGAGGGCCTGCTCGCAACCCAGAGGGTTTTTGTTCCCCAGCACCACCCGGTCGAATGCACGACGATCACGGTGCAGAACCTCACCGCCGAAACCCGCCACGTCTCGGTGTTTTCCTACGCGATGTTCCAGCTCACCGGCCAAGACAAGGAAGGCCGTGGGATCCAAAAAGAAAACTTCTGCGAGGTGCATCCCGAAATCCAGGGCGTCTTCTGCACGAACCGCTGCCCGGATGTCCCGACCGACCGATTCAAGGGCTACCTCATCACGCTGGCGGATTTCTTCAACGCGAACGGCTACCGCGACCATTTCACCCGCGCGGAATACTCGGTCGGCACGCCGAAGATCATCGAGGGCTGGAATTGCGACGGACGTCCCGGATACGGGTCCGACTGCGCGGGCATCGTGCAGGTGAAGCTGGCCATCCCGCCGCACGGCACCGCCCGCGCCGACTTTGTGCTCGGCCAGGCAGCGGATGTTGCCGAGGTGGCCGGGTTCAGAAACACCCTTTCACCGGAAACGCTCGACCGGTGGTGCGAGGAGGCGGCCGAAGTCGAAGCCCGCCGCGCGGAGTCGTTCCGGATTGATGTCGGCAACGAGCTCTACAACGGGCTTTTCAACATCTTTATCAAAAAGCAGCTCGCCGATTACCTCATCAACAAAAGCGGCTTCCGCGACAACCTGCAGACCGATATTGCCCTCGCGATCGCCGACTTTCCGGCGGCCGAGGCGAACTTCGTGCGCGCCCTGGCCAGCCAGTTCCCGAACGGTTCGGTCCCGCACGGGTTCCGCCCGCTCAACCGGCTCCAGTATTCCGACAAGCCCGCCTGGATTCTGCAGACGCTCCCGGCCCTGCTCCAGGAATCGGGGAACTTCGATTTGCTCCGCGTCGAGATCCCGTATTTCGAGTCGCCGGAATCCGGCACGGTTTGGGATCACGCGCTCCGGGCGATGCGGTTTCTCGCGAACGACCTCGGAAAAAACGGGCTTTGCGACCAGCACCATGCGGACTGGAACGACGGGCTCGAAGCCACCAAGGAGGCCGGCGCACGCGAGAGCGTCTTCGTGACCATGCAGCTCGCCTACGGCCTGCGCGAGATGGCAGAAATCGCCCGCCGCACCGGCGACGAGGCGGTTGCCAGGGAAGCCGACGAGCTTTACGCGACGTTCAAAAACCGGATCAACGGCGTCTGCTGGGATGGCGAATGGTTCACCCGCACGCATTGCGGGGACGGCTATATCATCGGGTCAAAAAATTGCCTTTACGGAAAAATCTTTCTCAACACGCAGAGCTGGGCGGTGCTTTCCGGCGTGGCGGAGGGCGAGCGCGCCCAGGCGATCATGCGCAAGGTGGACGAGATCCTCGAGACCGACATCGGCTACCGGATCTGCTTCCCGCCGTATGCCGAATACGATCCGCGCGTCGGCCGAATGTCCAAGTCCATGCCGGGCGCCAGCGAGAATGGCGGCTGCTACAACCATGCCGGCGGATTCAAGGGAGTCGCCGACTGCATGCTCGGGCGCAGCGAGCAGGCCTGGCGGACGTTCACAAAGATCACCCCCGGCAGCCCGGAAAACCCGATCAGCAACTCCGGCGCGGAGCCGTTCAGCTACGTCAACAGCTACTCGTCTGTGCCAATCAATTATGGCAAGAGCGGCTATGCCTGGCGCACGGGCACGGCCGGATGGATGACACAGCTCCTCATCGAGCACATCCTCGGCGCGCGCCGCAGCTACGACGGCTTGCTCATCGACCCCTGCCTCCCCGCCGCGCTTCCCGAGGCGAAAGTGACCCGCCGGTTTCGCGGCGCCACCTACCACATCCATCTGGAAAACCGGCCTGGTGGAGGTAAAGATCCTGCCTCGATCACTCTCGACGGACAACCAGTCAACGGGCGGCTCCTGCCGCTCGCCACCTCCGGCGAGTATCTGGTCGAGGTCCGGCTTTGACCCCGGTTTTCGCATGAAACACCGTCCGCGCCTCGATCCGGATTTTGCCCCGGCCGTCCTCTGGAACAGGAGCTATGCCGCGAAGGTGGCGGAGACTCCGGGCTCAAAGCCATTGGCCATCAGCTTGGAGCGGGGCGATTCCACGGTGTCGGTCTATCGGACAACGGTGCTTCCGCACACGGCGGAAAACTCGGCGCTCAACATCCGGTATGTCGAGCGCCTGTTGAAATTTCTCCTCTGGCAGCGCGGCGGATACCGTGTGCTGATTGCGGGGGAACCGGAGATCGCGGCCGAGATCAAGGCGATCTACTCCACCGGCGGCGCGCGGGCATTCGACCACGATTTCATGGGGAGCAAGGTTTATGGGCGTCCGATGGTGGTGGAGGCCAGCGAGTGGGAGGATCTGCCGGAATCTCGGGAGCTCTCCATCCCGCTCGGGCGCAACCTCGACGGCTGCCGGATCGGGTTTGATCTCGGGGGAAGCGACCGGAAATGCGCGGCCCTGGTGGATGGAAAAGTCGTCTTTTCGGAGGAGGTCCGGTGGGATCCGTATTTCCAGAGCGACCCGCAATACCACTACGAAGGGATCCGCGAAACCCTGCGCCGCGCGGCGGAACACCTGCCGAGGGTGGATGCCATCGGCGGCAGCGCGGCCGGGGTCTATGTGAACAACGAGGTGCGCGTCGCGTCGCTATTCCGCGGGGTTTCGGACGGAGACTTCGAGAAGCGGGTGCGCCGGATTTTTTTCGATCTGCAAAACGAGTGGGGAGGGATCCCCTTCGAGGTGGTGAACGACGGCGAGGTGACCGCGCTCGCCGGGTCGATGTCGATGAACGACAGCGCCGTCCTGGGGATTTCGCTCGGCACGAGCCTGGCCGCCGGCTACGTGGACCCCGACGGCCACATCCGCCCATGGCTCAACGAGCTGGCGTTCGCCCCGGTGGACTACCGCGAGAACGCCCCGGCCGACGAGTGGTCCGGCGACGGGGGTTGCGGCGTGCAATACTTCTCGCAGCAGGGAGTCGCCCGGCTGGTGCCGCTCGCGGGCATCCCGCTTCCCGAAGAAATGCCGTTCGCCGAGCAGCTCTTGGAAGTCCAGCAGCTCATGGCCGAAGACGACCCTCGCGCCCATCGTATTTTCCAATCCATCGGGGTCAGCTTGGGCTACACGATTGCCCACTACGCGGATTTCTACGACTTCAAAGACATCCTGCTGTTGGGGCGGGTCACATCTGGAAAAGGGGGCAATGTGGTAGTCAGTTATGCTCGCGACGTGCTCCTGGCTCAGTTTCCGGAACTTGCCGACCGGGTCGCCATCAATGTTCCCGATGAAAAGAGTCGCCGCGTTGGCCAGGCCGTGGCCGCCGCAAGCCTTCCAAAACTCAAATAGAACTATGAAATTTCACAACGCCAACGCACGTCTCTTTGTTCCCGATCAGGCACCGGACCCCCTCGGCCGGATCACGCATCTCGGCATCGGCGCGCACCAAGACGACCTCGAGTTCATGGCGCTCCACGGCATCCTCACTTGCTTCCGCAGCAACGAGAAATGGTTTGGCGGGGTCACTTCCACGGACGGTGCCGGGAGTTCGCGCACCGGGGACTATGCGAATTTCACCGACGCACAAATGCAGAAGGTGAGGATCCAGGAGCAGGCGGCGGCTGCGGTCATC
>Ga0118677_10004763_pt1 | contig 24393 bp, 26 predicted proteins | sample AliMusrvi5mmetaG_FD_86154 | JGI IMG/M metagenome (GOLD analysis project Ga0118677, IMG submission 86154)
CCATAGATTCGTCATACTTAATTTTATTAAGAATAGATCTTTTATATATTTGGATTGAATATGAAACTTTAAAAGATTTATGGCATAAATCATAAAAAATAAACCAGTATTTTGCTTTTTTTGTCTCTGGCAATGGTTTTAATGAGGTTGTTCCGACGGTATAGTTTTTCTCCGGATTTTTTAGTAAGTATTCATTCAAATCTTTCAGGAAGTCGGCTTTCAAAATTGTATCTGCATCTAGAAAAATAACCCAATCACTATCGTTTCTTATTTTTTTAACACCAAGATTTCGAGCTTTGGAGACGCCTTTTTCTGAAGAGCTTAATACCTGTAAATTACTGTTTTTAATAGTTTGAGCCACTTCAAATGTTTTGTCAGTCGATCCGTTTTCGATCACGACAGTTTCAAATTTATCAATCGGATAGTCTAGATTATTGATATTTGTTAGCGTTTCTCTTATATAATTTTCCTCATTGTGGGCTGGAATGATAATCGAAAAAAATAATTGTTTTTGTTCCATTTGATTGGTATACTTTAAAAACCTTATAAGCTTATTAATGAAGATACTTTAACATATTTTAGTTTTTTTGTCTTAAAATATGTTATCTAGATAAATAGGTATTAAAGTGTTAAAACATGACTAATTATTCAAAAGAAAATTTAATATACAAAATATACTGGTGGGGACTGGTAATAAAATGGCTAAATGCTTTGTCAGAAATTGTTGGTGGTTTACTTGTTTATTTTGTAAGTAAGACAGTAGCAGTCAATTATATTTTATCATTAGTAATGGGGGAATTGAAAGATGATCCAGAAGACAAGTTCGGTCTGTTTATAGTGAATTCTGTTTCTGATTTTTCCACCAGTTCAAAGACCTTTTTGGCGGTTTATTTGTTTACTCACGGACTTCTAAAAACTTTAGCAATTATAGGATTATTTACAAAAAAACTCTGGGCTTATCCGATCTCCCTGATTATTTTTAGTGTCTTTGTTACTTATCAAATGTATCGTTACTATTTTACCCACTCAATATGGATGTTATTTTTGTCTATTTTTGATGCCATGCTTATTTGGTTGATATGGCACGAATATAAAAGAGCTCGTAAGGGGCTGTTGACATAAAATATTTGTGGTATAATCAGTAGCAAAGGTCGCTATTAATTAAAAAAAAATTATGTCAAAACTATCGATAATTGATATGATCGCCCTTATCTTAGTGATAATTGGTGGTCTCAATTGGGGTCTTGTAGCTATCGGAGGATATGCTTGGGATTTGGTTGCGATGTTGCCAAGTATGTTGGCGACAGTAGTTTACGCTTTGGTTGGTTTGTCTGCTATTTGGACAATCGTGATCATGGTTAAAGGTTCAAAGACACCGACTGTATAAGTTGAGATTTAGATATCTTTTTGGCAGTCTGTTTTTATACGGACTGCTTCTAAAACTATCTAAACAAGATATCCATAACATGGTTTTTTACCCAAGAAGTGTTAGTATTAAAGGCTATGAAGCTTTTTATTTTTGGTTCAACGGGGGATTTGGTTAAACGGAAAATAATTCCGGCTTTTCGTGAACTTCAGATAGATGATCTTGAAATCATTGCTTTGGGAAGAAAGAATTTTAATCAAGAAACATATCAAGGATATGTTTGCAATGGCGATGATTGCTTTGAAGATTTCAAAAATAAGCCCCAATATCATAAGATAGAATTCGGTGAGTCTCTTGTTTGTGAACATTGCGGGGAATTCTTAGAAAGGGGCAAGATAAATTATTTTTATTCCGCCATGCCACCGCAGAATCTCGAGAGTATTTTGCGATATTTGGGTAAATTAAAAAGAGAGGGTTTTCAGGTTAGAGCTCTGCTCGAAAAACCATTTGGCAATTCTCTTGTTGACGCTCTTAATCTCAAAGAACTTGCAATCTTGGAGAATGTGATTGACGATATAGACGTTGCTGATCATTATCTATTCAAGGAAGAAATCGTTAGTATGAATCCGAGAGACTTTAAAAAATTAAAAATCGTTTCTCTGGAAAAAGTCGGATTAGAAAATCGCATCAGCTATTATGATGGCGTCGGTGCTCTTAAAGATATGGTGCAAAGTCATTTACTGAATATCACCTTTAAAATTTTTGGCAGTTTGCCTATAAGGTCGGCTGATTTTAAAGTTGAAGTGTACGAGAGAGGGCAATATGAGGGTTATGTTGATGAATTGGGTAAACCTTCGGAGACCGAAACTTTTGTAAAAGTCATCATAAGTTCCAATGGTAAGGAATTGGAATTGGTAACTGGCAAGAAATTTGATAAAAAATCCGCATACATTTGCATAGATGGAAAAAAAGTGAATTTGATAAGCGAAAAAAACGCCTACACCGATTTGTTTGTTAATTTTTTGGGTGGTAAAAAGGAAAATTTCGTATCCGTTGATACAATAGTTGGTGCCTGGGAGATTGTTGAAGAGATTCAGAAAAAAAAGTCAAAATTATTTCTTTATAAGACTGATAGTTTGTCTGAGGATTTTTGCCAGTAATTTTTAATTGACATCATATTTGTTTTATGAGAACCTCTAAAATAGAAAGTGTTTGACAGTCTTATGTCACTAATTGAGGAAAACAGACAGGAAGGAAAAAGAAATGCTTGCTAGAACATTAAGGGTAACTTACGTCAGTAAAGGTGTGGCTAGAAGAATGGGTATAAAAGACCAGATTACGGAGGAGGGTTATTTTAATCTTTGGGTCAGGATTGGCAACAAGGATGAGGTGGTTAGAGTCGATTCTCTTTTTAAGAAAGGTTTAGGGAGGACTTTGGTTATGAGTCTTCGAAAGAAGATTATTGCAACCGTGCCACCTCAAATTGAGTTAATTGAAAAAACTAAGCCTGGTGGGGAAATCTACTATGTCTTAGATGAGCAATGTAACTCATTCAAGTCATGGGCACGTAAGATTCCAGTCATAAAGTGACGTGTCATTATATTTATGTAGTTGGGCCCCGAAGATCAGGGGCTTTTTTGTTGCAAGCTTGAGGGAATTTTACATAGGGGTTTTGTATGCTACAATTGTGAAATGTTAAAAAAATGGCTTGTAAGCTTTGGTTGGGCAAAAAATGGCTTAAAAACAGTATGGTTAGAGGAGCAAAATTTTCGTTTGGAGTGCATGATAGGTTTTTTCGTTTTACTGGTTGCAATTTTTTTTAAATTTAATTTTGTCGAATTATTGGCAATTATTATTGCTGTGATTTTTGTCATTTCAGCTGAAATCGTAAATACCGCAATTGAAGATTTGTGTAATAAGGTGGAGCCTAATCAGGATCCTATTATCGGTAAAGTGAAGGATACAATGGCAGGATTTGTTTTAGTTATTTCAGTTGGGGCATCAGTTATAGGTTTTATTGTTTTAGCTAATCATTTTTTAAATATTTTCTAATATGGATTGGATTAATCACTTAATGCCTGTTGTACAGAGTTATGGTTCATTTGGCTATTGGATTGTTTTTTTGGTCTCCTTTTTTGAGGCCTTAGTTTTTATCGGTTCATTTATTCCAGGGACATTCATAATAATTTTCTATGGCTTTTTGGCTTCGAACGGCTACCTCAACCTTGGTGATTTAATTATCTTGGCAACCGCCGGCGCAATTGCCGGTGACGGACTAAGTTTCTATTTGGGAACAAGAAGCAAAAAATTATTTCATGAAAAGAACTTTTTGTTAAACACAAAATATCTTGATAAAAGTCAGAAATATTTTGATAAGCATGGAAATAAGAGTATCTTTCTCGGCAGATTTATCGGCATAATTAAACCGTTCATTCCCTTTGTGGCAGGATTATCCGGGATGAATAATCGCAAGTTTATTTTTTGGAATGTTTCTAGCGCAATTATTTGGGCAATATCACATCTTATGGTTGGTTACTTCTTTGGTGGAGCCTTCAGAGCGATTGAGCTATGGACGACAAGACTTGGAGCTTTTGCTATCATTTGTTTTGTTTTCTTCCTAGTATTGTGGTTCTCGATCAAAAAGGGTGAAAAAGCTCTTGAATATACTTCTTCATTTATTCACTCAACAGGTTGGTCTTTTGTAAATAGTTTCCCTATTAGATGGTTTTATCATAAATTTCCGAGACTCTATATATTTATTTTCAGCAGGGTAAAAAAAGATAAATTTTTGGGGTTGCCTTTAACCTTGCTAATCTTTTCTTGTTTAATTGTTGTTTTGTCTTTGTTTAGCTTTACTAAGGATTTTTTGGCATCAAGTTCTGTCATATCCTTGGATACTAATATAGAGAATATTCTGGTGGTGTTTAGAGATTCATTTCTGGTCAAATTATTTCTTTGGATAACCGCTCTAGGTGAGGCGCAAATTATTATAAGCGTTGTTTTGATTGCCACCGCCTTATTTTGGTTATGGAAAAAAAGATTTTACATCATGTCTTTGTGGGTAGCCGTTGCTGGTAGTGCCGCCTCAGCATATATAGCCAAAATGCTCATCAACCGAGCAAGACCAGGAGGCGATATTCCGGTTTATACTGAAAATTTTTATTCTTTTCCGAGCGGACACGCCGCTTTGATTATTACTTTGTGTGGTTTTTTGACATATTGTGTTTGGAAAAATTATGAGACCTGGAAAATCAGGGTGAATTCTTTCTTTATATCCGGGGCCATAATATTATTGGTAGGATTTAGCCGTCTATATCTTGGCGTCCATTTTTTGAGTGACGTAATCGGCGGGTACTTAATAGGTTTTTTATGGTTACTTGTTGGGGTCGCAATATCAGAATGGCTAATTGCAAAAAGTCGCAAGAGGGGTGGTGCAGATCTGGTTGAGGAAATAAAAAATGAGATTCATACTCAAAATCGTTATAAAATATTAAAATTTTTAACTGTCGTGCTTATTTTGGCGGAAGTTTTTTATGTCGTTTCTTTTGTCGTAAATTTTAAGCCAATTTTTAATTCAGTATCACAAACATCTGAGAGACAAATTGTTATTCGAGACATTTCTGACCCGTTGTTCGAAAAATACATTCCAAAATTTCCTGAAGATTTGACTGGAGATTATCAGGCCCCATTGAATTTTATGATAGTGGCTCAAGATGATGAATCGTTTCAGAAAAACTTCATAGATGCTGGATGGATTAAGGCTGAGCCGATTAATTTAAGCAGTTTTATTAAGATGGTTATTTCATATTTTAAAAATACAGAGTATAGATCCTCACCGGTCACCCCGTTATTTTGGCATGGTCATACCAATGATTTTTCTTTCGAAAAACCAATATCTGATGGTAATTTTGGAGCGAGGTATGAGGTGAGATTCTGGAAAACAAATATTGCGACTGAAGATGGCGGTTTTGTTTATGTTGGTTCTACGCGTTTAGAAACTAGAGTTGAATATGCAATATTCAGAGTTGCATCTTCAGATTTGGATATTGCTCGCGATCAGTTATTTAAAGACATGCTTAGTGCAAAGACTATTTCTTCATATGAGAGAAAGCAGTTTGTAGATAACAGTAATGGAAAATATTTTGAAAAAGGGAAGTACATTACCGATGGCAAGACCTACTTTATTTATTTGAATTAATCTTGACATGTGGTATCCTATCCTTAGGAAAAGAAAGGGGTAGTCAATGAAAAAGAGCAGGGTTCGTTTGTGGTTTCTTGAGCCGATGAATAAGCACTCTAATGAGGTTTTAGTCAAAGGTCTAAATGATTCGAGTGAGGAATTTTTGCTTATCAAATTTATTTGTGAAGATGGGGAGCGTCACTCGCTTGTTGAATGTAAGAAAAAATACGTCATCAAAGCTCAAAATGTTCGTAAGAGTGACGACAGTCTTCGTTTCAGGATTTGGTATAAAGATCCTTTTGATGCAATAAGATTTTGGAAATTTGATCGCACTGGGAAAATATTACCTAATAAAAAATAGTGGTTACTAAAAGTAAAACAGGTCATATTGACCTGTTTTTTGTAACCTAAAAATAGCCTAAGTACTCTTAAATTATTTTACCTTTGGCACTAGGTCCACTTTTGTTCCCGTGCTACTTGTAATCGAAAATTCTACGGTCTGACCTGCTGAAAGCTGGTTGCGAATGATTAGATCAGCTAAATGATCTTCAACTGTGTCTTGTATTAGACGATTCATTGGACGGGCACCGAAGCTAGGATTGTAACCGTGAGTTGCGATATAGTCGATTAGATCTTGGTTAACTGTCATTGTCATTCCTTTATTAGACAGTCTGTCAACAACTTTTTGCAACATTATTTTGGCAATTTCTTTTAGGTTTTCAACAGTTAATGGATGGAAAATTATTGTCCCGTCAAATCTGTTAATAAGTTCTGGTTTCATTATTCCACGAGAAATAATTGAAGAGATTATTTCTCCTTCTGATTTTGATAGATCTTTGCCTTTTGAGACAAGATCGAAAATCATTTCAGCTCCAGCGTTTGATGTGGCAATAAATATTATGTTTCTAGCGTTTACTTTTTTACCGAAAGCATCAGAAAAATATCCTTCATCTAATATTTGTAAGAAAAGATTTAGGACTTTTGCATTGGTTTTTTCAAATTCATCTAAAAGAAGAACTCCATATTGTTTTTCTCTCACCATGTCGGCCATAACGCCATTTTGTCCAGTGCTAAAATTACCAATCAATCTATCGAGAGCGTCTTCAGTTTGATATTCAGACATATCTAAACGCATCATAGATTTTTCGCCATCAAAGAAAATATTTGCCAAGGCTTTTGCTGTTTCTGTTTTACCAACACCGGTAGGACCCAGAAACAAGAACGAACCAATTGGTCGGTTTGGATTTCTGATGCCTGCTCTTGAACGGCGAATCGCACTCGCAATTGAGTATACAGCATCTCTTTGGGCGATCACTCTTTTTCCCAAGTCGCTTTCGAGATCGAGCAGTCTCTCTTTTTCTTTATTTGTAATCGCACTTATCGGGATATCAGTTTTTTCTTCAATATAGAGCATTACGTCTTCACGTGTAATGGTTTTGATGTTTTTGCCTTTTGCCCAAGGTGTAATTTCACGAAGCAGGTCTTCAGCTTTATCTCCAGAGACACCCTCGGGGAAATAGTAGTCAGCTCCGTCAGTAATTTCTAGAATAGCTGGATAGGTGTAATATATATTATAAATACTTTCTATCTCAAGCGCCTCTCTTGAGATAATTTGAGCAATCTCATCTCTCTGCAGGGGTTTGATCATGATGGTTTCAAAACCAACCATCAGTGCTTTGTCTTTTTCAACTGAATAGTGGAAAGGTTCAATGTCTGCGAAAGCGATTATTTGTATTGCTGTACTGATTAAGAAAGGGGATAGTATATCAGCCAAATTGGATTCAAATTGTTGTGCCTGCGATATCAGTCTTGGAAGATTATCAATTACCAAGAGAATGTTGCCAGCTTTCTCAGTTTCTCTTAGGATTTTTGTCAATTGTATCTCAAACTGATTTTTGTCTGTACATGAAGCAATAAAATCATTTGTTAAAAAGAGGATCGGTCTTTTATTTAATAAGCTTAAAGTTACACTTTTATTTCTTATATTTTTGCAAAGATTCCAAACTACTTGGATTTTTTCCTGACCCGGTAATCCGACTAAAATAACATTGGCTTGTGAGGACTTTGATAAAACGGTTTGAATCTGGGAAAGTTCCTTTTCTCTCCCAGCAAAAACAAAAGCTTCGGAGGAAACCTCTTCATCGTTTAATAAATTACGGCTAAATTTAGAAAGAACATATGTCTTACCATATGACCAATCAGTGGCAATACCGGGGATACGGCTAAGGTTGGCTTTAGACCACCATTGGCGACGGTTTTCTGCTAGCTCAATTTGGTAAATTGACCAATTAACGGTCGCCAAAAGCATGGTTTTATCTATGCCATGATTGGCAAGTAACTTTGTAAAATCATTATAATTATCATAGACAAAATTAAAAATATCTTCAACTTTAATGATATTTTGACTATTAGTGTTGAACACTGGCGGATTTTTTACTTCAGATTGCTCCATTAATAGGAGGTTCAAATCTTGCTTTTCTATACCTAGACGGAGCATTATTCTAGTTCCTAGCTTAGAACGTAAGATACCAACAACTAAGTTGTCATCTATCACTCGGCGCAATATTCTTCCTGCAGAAAAAGTATATAAATCTTCCGGAGTGTATTGATTCTTGGCGACATGGGTAAAATAAAAAACAGATGAAAAGTAAGCTTCAAATAGGTGCATTAAAATGTATAAGCTCACGCTAATCCAAAATAAACCATAAAGTCTCACCATGATGAATGAAATGGCCCCACGATGTTCTAATACAAAAGTGATTTTATTAGAAAAGGTTAACAAAACCATTGCCAATATTACGAGCCAAATAATCCATTCAGTAATTTTAATAATTATATTTCTTCGGCTTAAAGAAAATTTTGTCTCTAAAGCTAGGGCTGGATAGAGAGGGCTTTTTCTGTAAAAAATTTCAATTTTAGACATATTTATTTAAATAATAATATATAGCCACCAAAACAAAACATCGCTATAACAATAAAAGGTAGGATCAACCAAATAAGCAACACTGGTATAAGCAACAGGACGAAGAGTAATAGACAAATCGTACCGAGAGCTATTAAAATTATTCTTAAGAAAATTCCAACTAATCTCATTATCAAATTTGAAATAAGCGTGGAGAAGAATTTTGCAGTATCAAAAAAACTTGGCCTGGTCTCGGTCATTCTTTTCCATGGGTCAAAAAAGTTTTGAAAAAGCAATTTTATTGAGAAATAGTCAAAAATAAAAACAGTTAAATTTCTCCAAATTTGCAGGAGTGAAATTATCGCCTCAGAATAATGCCACTTAATATATCCAAAGAGAACCGTTAATGTTTTCATGCCTATATATTATACACTAATTTAAAATATTTTCACTAAATTGGATCAGAATCATTGTTCAATAATTATTGCTTAAATTACATATTTTGTCGCTATTGGAAATTTAAAGCAAAAGATGATAAAATTATTCGTATGAAAAGAATTATCTTTTATGTGTTAGTTGCGATAATTATATCTACTTCTCTATTTTCTTTTTCTGCAGGAATTTCAAATGCCGGTAGTCTTGGGAATGCCTCAGTGTTTACAAGTGTTATCGATTCAATTAACAGTGGTATTAGTGTTGTTGGTGGACGTATATCTGACATTGTTTATTTTGTTTCGATGCAGAGCAAATATATTTTTGGTGGTTATAAAGACCCAAATGCTTATCAAGATTGGAATGCTTCTAGTAGTATTGATCAAACTGTAAATAATTTGATTACACGCACTCAGGAGGCTTTTTCTGGAAAAGCGTCAACAACTTTGAAGGTTTATCCACCCAAGATTTCTAATGCAAGTCCAGTTATTGATCCTCTTTCAAAAAACGGCGCTCTAATAAAAACCAATCCAACATTACCAGATATTAGTAAAATATTTTTAACAAATTATTCGACAACAACAGTTTCATCTGGTCCTATTAACGTTCTTGATATTTCAACATCAAATGCAAAAACGTTAAATGGCGGTAATATTTCTAGTCTTGATATTTTACTCTATACCAATAATGCCAGATTAAATAATGGTTTATCTTCTAAATTATCAGTAGATACCATGTTAGATAAAATTGCCAAAATGAGATTGGATGATATGTTTGCTAAACAGTATTTTGAACACAATTCTCCAAGTGGTGATTCGGCTTCAGTTTATGCGAAGCAAGTAGGTTATGAGTATATTTTAATTGGTGAAAACCTAGCTTTAGGTAATTTTGATGGTGCTTCAGATATGGTACAGGCTTGGATGAATAGTCCTGGTCACCGAGCGAATATAATGAATGGTGAATTTACAAAATTAGGTGTTGCTGTCGGAACTGGTAATTATCAAGGTAGGCAAGTGATCATCGGTGTTCAGATTTTTTCTAGACCGTTGGCTTTGTGTAATAAACCTGATACCAGTACTCAGACTTTAATCGCGACAAGTACGGAATCCATCAAATTGGCCCAAGCAAAGGCAGCAATCATGGTTACTGATTTGGAAAAAATCAAGAATGTGCCAAATGTTGACTGGTCTTATTATAATCAAAAAATTACTGAGTATAACTATTTTGCCAAGCAGATAAATGATTCCATCAATGCCTTGAAGATTTTGGTAGATACCTATAATGCTCAAGTTCGTATTTTTAACGATTGCATAAAAAAGTAATATGATTTTGACTACACACGCTGTGTTTGGTGCTGCAGTAGCATCACTTGTTCCAGATCACCCAATTATTGGGTTTACTCTTGGTTTTGCAAGTCATTTTGTCTTAGACGCTATACCTCACAAAGACTATGAGTTAATTTCAATTGAATCAGACTCAAAAAGTAAAATTCAATTAATTAATATTCTTCAAAAGAAGTTTAGCTTGCTTAGGGATATAATTTTTGTTTCTCTCGATGCCTTAGTCGGTTTTATATTAGCCTTTCTGTTTTTCTTTAATCCGGCATATCCATGGATATTTTTTGTTGGAGCTTTTGGCAGCCTAATACCTGACGGTATGACTTTTTTATATTTAATTTTTAAAAACAAATCCTTAGCAGCATTTTATCATTTTCATTCGGGGTATATTCATTCAAGGTATATTTTAAAATTAAATCAATTTGTAGGAGTTATTTTTCAATTTGTTACAGTCGTAGTCTTAATTATCATTATGTATTTGATTAAGGCTTATACGTTCTAAAACTAATTAATATTAATTCAGGCTGGCTCGTGATACGAGCCAGCCTGAATTTCAATGACTCTAAAAAATTAAATATTATCTACTCTTGTCTAAAAGGAGCATTTTTAATTATTTGAATAATTTCATCTTCGCTATCAACTATTTTATAAATATTTTCATCCTCTGCATTGATTGTATTGACATCATGAAGAAGCTCTTCATCAATTAGTTTTAGGAGAGGGGTCCAGAATTTGCGCCCAACAAGTATAACAGGTGTTGCCGGTATCTTTTTAGTTTGAATTAGAGTTAATACTTCAAACAATTCATCCATCGTACCAAAACCACCTGGAAAATAGATATATGTTTCAGCAGAAAAGAAAATAATTGTCTTTCGAGTAAAGAAATATTCAAAATCAGCACTATCTGTTAAATATGGGTTATCTTTTTGCTCTTTCGGAAGTTTGATTGTAAAACCAAGAGATATTCCACCAGCCTCAAAAGCTCCTTTGTTTGCTGCCTCCATAATACCAGGACCTCCTCCTGTTACAACGGCATATTTTAATTCTTTCGCAATTCTTGCAGCTAATGACTCTGCTTGTTTATAGTATTCACTGTCTTTATTAAATCTTGCAGATCCCAAAATACTCACTGAACGTGGGTGTTTTTTAATAAGATTATAACCTTTCTCTAATTCTTCTTCAGTTGTATTTTGTCTTGTTTTAATGATTTTTTCCAGAGTTTTTAGATTAAGTCGGTCTGGGCAGCTATCGGCATTTTTAGTATCACAGGTATCCATTTTCTTTTTAAAGATATTTAATATATTCATCCCGTTAGAGATATTGTTGTTATTTATTGAAACAATATGTTATTTAATTTACAAATTATAATGTCGGTTTTTGAATCTTGATACAAATGGAAATAATCTGATTATTTCCTATCTCTAGCGGGATTCATGACCGCATTATATCATAGTTGTCTTAGCGAGCAATAATTATTTCTAACAGCTTACAACTATTAGCTGGAAGCTATTTTTATGTTATATTGTTTTTATGTCACTAAAATTCGAAATTACTAAAAAAATGGACGGAACGATGGGGCGAGCGGGAATTCTAGAAACTGTTCATGGGAAAATTGAAACCCCGGCTTTTGTTGTTGTTGGTACAAAAGGAACCGTCAAATCTCTTAATCCTGATCAAGTAAGGGATACTGGAGCCCAAGTTGTTTTGGCGAATACTTACCATTTATATCTTCAACCTGGGGATGAGATTGTTAGAAAAATGGGAGGGTTGAATAAAATGATGAATTGGTCTGGGCCAAGCATGACCGATTCCGGCGGTTTTCAGGTTTTTTCATTGGGCGCAGCTTATGGTAAAGGAATTTCAAAAGTGATTCAAATTACTGATCCTTCTTTATTAATCCCTGAAAGATTTGATGATTCTAATGCTCCTAGACTGGCAAAAATAGGTCAAGACGGCGTTTCTTTTAAGTCGCACCTTGATGGTTCAATTCATTATATTACCCCTGAGAAATCAATTCAGATTCAACACAACCTTGGCGCGGATATGATTTTTGCCTTTGATGAATGTACTTCACCATCAGAGGATTTGAAGTATCAAGAAGAGGCGCTTGAGAGAACACATGCTTGGGCACAAAGATGTTTGGTAGAACATAATAAATTGAATATTACAGATAATGTTTCTTTATTAGGTATTGTTCAAGGTGGTAGAGATGAGGGTCTTAGAAAAAGATCAGCCAAGATTATTTCAGAAATGAATGACAATGGCAAAGAATTTGATGGTTTTGGAATTGGTGGTTCTTTTGCCAAAGAGGATATGTCGACAGCTGTGAAGTGGGTCAATGAAATATTGCCAGAAGGGAAGCCAAGACACCTCTTGGGAATTGGCGAGCCAGAAGATTTATTTATGGGGATTGAAAATGGAATTGATCTTTTTGACTGTGTATTGCCAACACGATTGGGTAGAAATGGAACGCTCTATACTAAAACTGGTAAGATACATATTATGAATGCTGAGTATCGAACAGATATTTCACCAATCGAGAGTGATTGCGATTGCTATACTTGTAAAAATTATTCAAAAGCTTATGTCGCACATCTTTTCCATGGCACAGAAATGCTTGGAGGAACACTGGCCTCGATACATAATGTTTATTTTATAGTAAATTTAGTAAAGAGAATTAGGCAATCGATTATAGATGATAATTTTGAAGAAGTTAGGGAATCGTTTTTAAATAAGTATAAGAAGTAAAAAAATGCCCCGCTCATCTGATGAGCGGGGCTTAAGTCCTATCGGTTATGTCTCAGACGGACCTTCGATTGTGATTTCATCCAGATGTTCATGGATGATCTCATTAATCATTTTGAGAAAGCCGGAGCGGGTCATTGTTTGACTGTAACCGGTCCTTTTTTTATCCTGTCTCATCAATTCGCTGTGATTTTCCATGAGAAAGATAATCATCCTGACTTCGCCCTTGGTCATACCCTTGGGTATTCTCCATGGTGAGAAGAACCGGTGTAAATGCTCTTTGCCTTTTTCATCCAAGGCCAGTTTCTTAGCATATCCGGCAATGACTTTATCTTGGGCGTTCATTAGTTGAGCCTCACTGAAATTCTTGCGGCTACTGCGTCGCAGTTTGCGACCAATTTTATTTCCGACGATATAAACCATTTTGTCTCTCCTTTTTGTACATATTTAAGCTCAATTAAAATTTAAGCATTAAATATGAATTGGTGCAAGGTTTAACAAAAAACCGCTACAACTTGTGCAGCGGTAAATACTCGATTTTACTTAGCCATTCTCAGCGATATGATACATGCTGAAAAGTTGCTCGCGCAGGCTAATCTTTCCGGTGGTATGAAAATTGGTGAAGCTAACCTTTTTCAATTCTCGTCTGGCCCTTTTTTCTTCCTTGCCAGCATGTTTCAATAAAAGTTTTTTGTAACCTTTCTTAAGTAGTGTCTTTTGATCAACACTCTTAATATTCCAGACGCAAGCCACGTCTATGTTTTTGATAACCATACATTTATCTGGTCTTCCTTTTGACCCGCGAATAATCCTAACGAAGGAATAACCGAAAGGGAGGTCCATGTTTAATACTCGAGCTGCCTCGTCGAATTCCTTAAGCAGTTCCTCTTTGTTATCAAATGGAAGCTCATCTTTTTTTGCCATATCACTGTCCTTTCACTTGTTATTGTTTGAATCTTATTAAATTTAAGCATTTAAGCATTAGAAAAGCAATTAATATAAAAATCTCCAAAATGATTGATCATTTTGGAGATTTGATTTTCTATGCCAAAAGAAACTTAAAGAACTGCTCTCTGGTGCTTCCGCCGTTGATTCCGGTGGGAAGAATGCATTCCACTTGCCCGAGTTTTCTCACTTCGGCAATGTATCTTTTTTCCCATACCCCAGAAGCCTTTTCGTCAAATAGCTTGGGCTCTTTGTAAAAGTTTTCCGGCAGGCCATTAGCGCCAATTTTTTTCCAAACAGGAAGTAGGGTTATAAAAGAACGATTGCCAGGAAGGACGATCAATACGAACCAGAGTCCTTTCGTGCCGTTTTTTGATTTTTTAATCAAAAATGTCTCGTATACTGTTTTATCCGATGCTTTAGTTTTAGTTTTGCTCATACCGCCTAACCTTTCTATATATTTTTTACAAGTTCCATAAAATTAGAGCACTTTTCAAGTTTTTATGCAATTATTTATATATGATTGATATATATTATATTCTATGGTATAATAGCAAAAGTACACAAAGAAAGGAGTCATATATGACAGAATCAGGATTAGGCCTTGCTGATATTCGCGAACCTCTGACGGTGAGTCTGGGAAAAAGATCTGTGAAAGTAATCGCAGCACAATATCCCAGTCCCGTACTGATTGGTTACATTGGCACCCGGATGATTTTCCGGATTAATGGTGCTATCGTCATACTTTAGACGATATAGATGGATCAACATCAATTTGTTTTGATGTTGATCCTATTTTTTTGCTAAAATTATCATTTTGTCATGAGACTGTTTGACAGTTTATTAGCGACGTAGAGCGAGAGAAATGCAAAAGTAATCTTTTGTGTTTCCGAGCCGAGGAAGCTAACAAGAGGTAAATACCTCGCAGCTTGCCGCGATAAAGCATGAGCGAAGCGAATTCATATTGTGTCCAGAGCTTGCTCTGGGGTTTAATACCTCTTATTGAAATATATTTAAGATATCTTTAGAAAGGAGTATGGTTATGAAATCTAGTGAAAGTATTAGTGCTGTAATGAAGCAACAGAGAAAGTATCTTCGCTCTGTAGCAAAGCGTCCTGCTGAGTCTCGTATAATCTCACCCAGACGCTTAAGTGGCGAGGATTGGCCTCCAGAGTTTGTTCCGATCCAGCCTGTTCATAACAGTTAGTTAAGAAGCCCCACAAAAATAAAATTTTTTGTGGGGCTATTGTCTTCTTAAATTTTTTATGCCATATTATATACAGAAATAATTCCAATCGTATGATTGGTGTTCTTGTTTGATGACAAGAAAACGACGTCTGATGTACTCGTCATTTAGTACATGTGCATATTATAAAGGAATAGTCGTATGACTACAAAAATACAGAATATCTCTGAAGCCGTTGCTGTTGAAATCATTAACGGACCAAATTTAAATCAACTAAGAGTTTCTGTTCGAGGTAATAATATTGTAACTTTTAGTATTGAATGTCGAAGCGGTCCTTTCACTGGAAATTCATTTAAGAACAAAGCTTTTACTCTCTGGAAAATAAAAAAACTTGAAGAAGATGGCTTGCCAGATAATACAGTTGAGCTTCGTGTTCAATCATTAGATCTTAGGTATAAGATGTGTCTTCAGTACAATTGCTATGATCGCAAAGGAGCCGGTTTCCTGGCCCCAGTCTGATTTTTTAAAACTCGTGATTCATCACGAGTTTTTTTGTACATAAAAAAGCGACCAAATTGTGGTCGCTAAGACAAAAATTATGATTTTGCGGCTGATCCGACTTCAGGAAGTTTTTCCAACCGATTTACTGCCAGATTGAAAGTCGGACGGCTATCTGGTGGAAGAACATCATGAAAAAGTTGAATGATTTCTTGAGCGTTTACGCCTGTTTTCTTGGGAATTAAAGACAAAGTTTTCGCAATTTCATCTACCATTGCTGCAGCTTGGTCTTCGTTTAAAGGGCCACTATTAATTAAATCTTCCTTAAAAATAGCTTCAAGGTAAAGAATTGCCAAGTCACCTTTTCTAGCTTTATCAAGTGTCATATAACCTCTTTCTTATTTGAATTTGTACTCTTGTTTTTCTTCAAAAAATGTAGCATAATCAACATTCTAATGCAACAACAGACGTTCAAATTACACAGCAAATACTCTCCGGCGGGAGACCAACCTCAAGCAATTGAGAAGCTTTTGACTGGGTTGGAAAAAGGTTATCGTGACCAGACACTTCTTGGAGTAACCGGTTCTGGTAAGACCTTTACCGCAGCTAATATTATTCAAAAAATTCAAAAACCGACATTGGTTATTGCTCATAATAAAACTTTGGCAGCGCAATTGGCGCAAGAATATAAAGAATTTTTTCCAGAAAATGCTGTGCACTATTTTGTTTCATATTATGATTATTATCAGCCAGAAGCCTATATGCCAGTGACTGATACATACATAGAAAAGGAAGCAATGATCAATGAGGAAATTGAGCGCCTTCGACATGCCTCAACTCAAGCTCTTCTCAGTAGAAAGGATGTAATTATTGTTGCTTCAGTCTCGTGTATTTATGGTTTAGGCTCACCTGAAGAATATGAGAAGGTAAATTTGAAGATTGAAATTGGTATGGAGATTAGTCGTGCAGAATTGATTCGAAAATTTATTGCTATTCATTTTGAGAGAAATAATACCGATTTAAAACCTGGAGAATTTCGAGCAGTTGGTAATGCTCTGGAAATAATGCCCGTAAACGAAAAGGTTATTTTTCGGATAAATTTTTCTGGTAATTCAATAAGTGAGATAATAAAAATCGATGCTATTACTAGAAGTATTTTAAGTAATGAAAAGGTTTTCTTTTTATTTCCTGCAAAGCATTTTATTACTAATGCCGATTCAGCCAAGAATGCATTTAAAACAATTAAAGCCGAATTAGCCGTTCAATTAAAAACTTTACAAAAAGAAGGTAAAAATCTAGAGGTTGAAAGATTAAAGAGACGAACAAATTATGATTTGGCTTTGATTCGTGAGGTTGGTTATTGTAACGGTATAGAAAACTACTCACGTCATTTTTCTGGCAAAATGCCCGGAGAAGCTCCAGATACTTTACTTAGTTATTTTCCACACAAAGAAGACGGTACCCCAGACTTTCTGACTATAATAGATGAATCACACGTTACTGTGCCACAACTAAACGGTATGTTTGCAGGAGATGCTTCTCGAAAGAAAACTCTAATAGATTATGGTTTTCGCTTGCCAAGTGCTAGAGACAATCGACCACTTAAATTTTCTGAATTTAATGAGCGGGTGGGACAGATTGTTTATACCACGGCAACACCAGGTCCTTATGAACTAGGTAAAAGCGAGCAAATTGTCGAGCAAGTGATTCGACCTACTGGTTTAATTGATCCGGTTATTGATATACATGGAGTGATCGAAAATGGTAAATATAAAGGACAAGTGGCTGATTTTATATCAGAGACTATAAAATCTGTAAAAGGCGGTGGGCGAGTTATTGCTACCACTTTAACCAAGAAGATGGCGGAAGATCTCAGTGAATATTTGAAAGAAAAAAAGATTAAAGCGGAATATTTGCACAGCGACATTAAAACCATTGATCGTATTCAGATACTTACAGAATTTAGAAGGGGTAAATTTGATTGTCTTGTCGGTGTAAATCTTTTGCGAGAAGGTTTGGATTTACCTGAGGTAGAATTTATTGGTATTCTTGATGCAGACAAGGAAGGTTTTTTGCGTTCGGAAACTTCCTTGATACAGATTATTGGTCGTGCTGCACGAAATGTGAAAGGACGAGTGGTGCTTTATGCAGATCATATTACCGGTTCTATTGAGCGTGCAATAAAAGAAACTAATCGAAGAAGGGAAATACAGGTGGCGTACAATACTAAACACGGTATTACACCGATGACTATTATTAAACAGATCAAGGACATTACAGAACAGATGGAGACCGAACACTCTAAGGCAGTGAGAGAACTCATAACTATTGATAAAGTATTTGCAAATAAATATGGGGTTGAGAAATTAATTAAACAGAAAGATAAGCAAATGAATGCCGCAGTTAAGATTTTAGATTTTGAAACGGCAGCCGTTTTACGTGATGAAATTAAAGAATTAGAGAAAATGGTGTCTAAGAAATAATAATTATTTTATGTGACTAATTTTAAGATGTAAAATAGTCACTGGTGTTTTTTTATATTTGTACTACAATTAAAACAGGTAAGATTTTTCAGAAACTAGTATGTAAAACAAAGGAAGAGGTCACTATGAAACTACGTGTTATTCGTGATAAAAAAGATCACAATAAGATATACGTTCATCTTGATGTCGATCTGGATCTCGTTACAAAGGCATATCGTGATAAGGTCTGGAAGGATTCCGAGGGTTACGGGGATGGCGATTCGGATAAAGATTGCGATGAGGCTCCAACATTTATCACTCATATTCTTCAAGTGAAGGGTATTGAAAATATTAATTTCGAACCATTTTGCGTTAATATTATCAAAGGCGAAGTTTTTTCTTGGAAGAAACTTTTGCCGGCAATTATCACAAATTTGGAGCTTGATTTCAACGATGGCGACCCAGCTGAGTACAGTGGCGCCTATACCGGAGCAAATACTTTCGTTACCTGGATCCTAAGCATGTTTAATGCTCTAAGAAGTATTCCCCAAAAAATAGTCTTAAAACCTGCTCCTGAAGAAGTTAGAACTAACAGGAAGGTTCTTAAGAAAAAGTAGATAGAAAAACCCTCGACATTGCGTCGGGGGTTATTTGTATTTATGTGTCATTGCGAGCGTAGCAAAGCAATCCAGATTTGATGTAAATTTAAGATTACATTTAAATAATGATTGTGCGGATTATCTCCTAAACAACTCCTCCACATTTCCAGAATGTCCGGTAGCGTCACCTTCAAGTCCTGTCACATCACCAAAAATATTGGAAACGTCACCGGTGATATTGGTAACGTGTCCACGAATATTACTAACATAACCTTTAAGGCCTGTAATATTCCCTTTTAAATTACTTACGTCCCCAGACAGATCAGCAATATCGCCTATGATATTTGATACATCACCCTCGATCTTGCCAACATTGCCTCTGATTTTTGTAACATCGCCTCGGATATTGGAAACATTGCCGGTAATTCCACTAATATCGGCACTAATCTCGGTAATTTCTCCCTTAATGTTCGTGACATCTCCGACAATATCAGTGACATCGCCTTTGATATTGCTGACATTTCCAGATAGACCGTGAATATTTCCAGAAATATTTGAAGTATCACCAGTAATTCTGTGGTGTCTTAAATCACCATATATTTTTGACACATCACCGCGTAGATTTTTAAAGTCACCAATAATTTTTGGATGTAGACCTGTAACATTTTCTGTATTTATTTGTATAAGTTTTACGGATTCATTTAACATACATTAATTTTACCATACACAATGTTTATGTAAAAGTTGTGGAAAATGGGGGTGGCGGATGAGTTTTAGAGTGCTATAATTGTAGCCATGAACAATGAAATAGAAAAAATAAAGAAGTTTGTTCGAGCTGCAAACTATCTTTCTGTCGGACAGATTTATTTACAAGATAATTTTTTATTAAAAGACAAGCTAGTTTTTGATCATATTAAATCACGCCTCCTTGGTCATTGGGGTACTTGTCCTGGCATTAACTTTGTTTATGCTTGTTTAAATAATTTGATTATTAAGACAGACGCTAAAATGATGTTTGTTTTGGGTCCTGGCCATGGTTTCCCCGCGATTCAATCAAATGTTTTTCTTGAAGGTACTCTTGGTAAATATTATAGAGAAGCTCAACTAACTGAAGAAGGTATTGCCTATATTACAAAGAATTTTAGTTGGCCTTATGGTTTCCCATCTCATTCAAGCCCGATGACTCCTGGAGTCATACTTGAAGGTGGTGAACTTGGTTATTCACTTTCTACTTCATATGGAGCTGTGCTTGATAATCCGGATTTGATCGTTACATGTCTCGTTGGTGATGGAGAAAATGAAACTGGTGCCTCAGCCACTGCTTGGCATTTGTCTAAATTTATTGATCCAGCAAAGAACGGTGCGGTTTTACCTATTTTACATTTAAATGGTTATAAGATTTCCGGGCCGACTATTTTTGGCCGAATGGAAAACAGTGATTTAAAATCACTGTTCAAAGGCTATGGTTATGAACCGATCATAGTGGAAGGACACAATGATAAGGTTTATGAAAAAATGATCAAAGCTTTGGATGAAGCATATTCCTCTATTCGTAAAATTCAAAAAGAAGCACGTGAAAATCCAAATAGGAAACTAGACGGTTATTTTAAATTTCCAATGATTGTTTTGAAGACCCCAAAAGGTTGGACTGGTCCAAAGTATTTGCCAGGACCGAAGATTGAGGGTAATGGGGATAAGATAGAAGGTAATTGTTTGTCTCATCAGGTGGTAGGTAAGGAAACTAAGACAGATAAAGCTCAGCTAAAGATGGTAGAAAAATGGCTTCACTCATACAAATTTGAAGAATTGTTTAATTCTGAAACCGGTTTCTCAAAAGATATTACTGATTTAATTCCAAAGGAAGGACTTCGAATGGGAGATAATCAAACCGCGTTTGGAATTAAAAAAGGTGATACTAGTCGTGATTTGATATTGCCAAATGCTGATGATTTGGAGATAAAAATTTTTGAGGCTGGGACCACACCAACTGGCGCTATGAAAAATATTGGTCAGTATTTGGCGCAGGTAGTAAGACTAAATCAAGAAAAAAGAAATTTCAGATTATTTTCTCCAGATGAGACTTATTCAAATCGCTTGCAGGATATGTTTAAAGAAACTACCAGAGCTTTTGCTGGTAAAATAGAGGAATGGGATGCCGATATGTCACGCGACGGTAGAATTATTGAAATGCTCTCTGAACAGTCACTTCAGGGTATGGCCCAGGGTTATATTTTGACTGGACGTTTTGCTTTCTTTGCTTCATATGAAGCTTTCATTCCAATTGTTACAAGTATGGCTGATCAGTATAGCAAGTTTTTGAAAATTGCTCGAAAGACCGAATGGCGAGGTGATGTACCATCATTCAATTATATTCTAACTTCTACCGGTTGGCGCCAAGAGCATAATGGTTTCTCTCATCAGAACCCTGGTTTTATGGATAGTCTTTTACAGAAAAATCATGATTTTATAAATGTCTATTTCCCTGCGGATGCCAATGAAGCTGTTTTGATCGCCGAAAAATGTTTATTGTCAAAAAATGAAATCAACGTTATTGTCTCAGAAAAAACACTTGAACCAATTTGGCTTACGCCAGAAGAAGCAAAGCGGGAAGTAGAAGATGGTATTTCTATTTGGGATTTTGCGTCACAACCTAATCCAGACGTAGTCTTTGCTGCTTGTGGGCAATATCTAGTAAAAGAAGCTTTGGCGGCAATTGATCTTTTGAAAAAAGAAGTGCCAGAAGTTAAAACTCGTTTTGTGAATGTACTTGAACTTTCTCCAAATACCGTTGGTCACGATAATCAAATTAGTGAAGCAGACTTTGAGAAATATTTCACGAAGGATAAGCCGGTGATTTTTAACTTCCATGGCTATCCAGATACTTTGGAGCAGACATTATTTAGGTTTGTAAATGAACTCGGAAGAATTTCTATTCATGGATATATGGAAAGCGGCTCGACTACTACACCACTCGATCTTCATATTAGAAATAAGACTGATCGATATAATCTATTTATAGAAGCCATATTAAAGGTGGCAAAAGCTGGAGTTATTAATCAAGAAAAGGCAAATGAGTTAGCTTTGACCTATCAAAATAAAATTAAGGATCATAAGGTATATATCATGAAGGTCGGTGATGATCCGGAAGAGATATTGAATTGGCAGTGGGAGAAATAAAACATAAAATAATGAAAAAAATTGTAGGATGCACTCATTTGATTGTTAAAAAAGGAAAAGTAGTAAATGTGTTTACTCATTTAAGTGATTTTCCTATAGATGGAGTTGTCCACTTAAAAGGTAATAAGATTGAGTCATTCGAAGAGTTTAAAAAATCTCACAAATTTGATCACAAGGAATTAAAAAAACATAAAAACGTTGTAAATATTAAAAAATTTTAATTTATCTGTCTTTGCGAGAGAAGCGAAGCAATCCAGTTGTAGTCTAAAACTGATAATTAAAACACTGTGCATCTATATATTAGCCAGTAAGAGAAATGGCACTTTATATACCAAAGACTCAAATTGAGCATTTCGGCCTAACCGCCCAAGAAAGCCAAGCCGGTTTTCTTATGGGTGGAAATGGTATATAATTATGATTGTGAAAAATAATTTTAATAATTTCGCTTTTATAGACGGTGCAAATTTACACGGTGGTATTAAAAGTCTTGGTTGGCACCTTGATTATAAAAAATTCAGAATTTGGTTAAAGGAGAAGTATTCAATTTCTACCGCTTATATTTTCCTTGGATTAATACCAAAATATAAAGATATGTATACCTCGCTTCAGGAGGCTGGCTTCACCTTGGTATTTAAAGAAGTAATTTATGATGAAAATGGTAAGCCAAAAGGTAATTGCGATGCTGATTTGGTAGTGAAAGTAATGCAGGAGACTTTTGATAATATATTTGATAAAGCAGTTATTGTCTCAAGTGATGGCGATTACTCAAGTCTCGTTAAATTTTTAATGTCTAAACAAAAATTAGAAGTGATATTGTCACCCGCTAGAGCAAAAAAGTGCTCTATCTTGTTAAAAAGAACCGATGCAAAGATTGCTTATATAGACGATCAAAAGAGCCACTTATCAAAATAAAAAGAAAAAACCCCCAATGAGGACGAGCCTCATCAGGGTTTCTTTCGTGGTGATATTGTTAGTATAGCAAACCACTATATTTAGTCAATAGCTAGGGAAGTCACTTACAAATCTCCTCCTTACTTAGGGGTACCGAATCCGTAAGGGGAGGTGAGTATTATAGAAGCGGTTATTTTTACAGCTCAAAATAATCCCAAATAACACTTGAACCAGTAGTGCAGAACATGCTCCAGGCACTACATCCGGATCTTCCGGTATCGGCAGTGCTCTCGGACTATGAGGAGTACATGAAGGCTCATCCGAAGAAATGAAGCGAATGGCTTAACCGCCTAAGAAACCGAACAGGCTTCTGGGCGGTTTTCTTATATTCATTTTTTGTTATATAATGAAAGGCATGTTTGCCAGTTTTATCGGCTCTCATAATTATTCTAAATTCAATATATGAAATACTTAATTGTTAATAATGGCAGTGCTTCAAAAAAATATGCTTTCTATGATGGTGATAAGAAGATATACTCGGCTCATTTTGAAGTAGAAAATGGGGGACAGATTGTAACTGAGACTATTGGCAATAGTCCAATAAAAAAGTCTATTACTCAAAAAGATTTTGTAAAAGCGGTTGAGTATGTTATCGATTCATTGATTGTAAATAAGATTGTTGAATCTAAGAAAGATATTAGTACTGTAGGTATTAGGATTGTTGCTCCTGGAAATTATTTCCTTCAAAATAAAATCATTGATAATGAATATCTCAAAATGGCTAAAGCTACACTTGAGAAGGTGCCACTCCATCTGGGTCCCGCTCTCGAAGAGATAGTTAAAATAAAAAAAGCCCTTGGTAATAAGCAAAAGATTGTTGGAGTTTCCGATAGCGCCTTTCATTCAACAATTCCAGAGTATGCACGTCTTTATGCAATACCAATAAAGGATAGTCGAAGACTAAATTTATATCGTTTTGGTTATCACGGTATTTCTGTACAATCAGTTGTTTCAAAAGCCAAAGCAACATTAGGCTCACTTCCTGAAAAGGTTGTTATTTGTCACCTTGGTGGCGGTGCGAGCGTAACTGCAGTTAAAAATGGTCAAAGTATTGATACTTCCATGGGATTTACACCTTTGGAAGGTCTTGTAATGGCTACAAGAGTTGGAGACATTGATGCGGGTGCTGTCTTGTATTTGGCTGAAAAACTCAAGAAAAATTATAAGCAATTAGAACAGTATTTTAATAATGAGTGTGGTTTACTTGGTTTGTCTGGTGGTAAAAATTCTGGAGTTAGAGAATTAGTTGAGGCCGAAATAAAAGGTGATGCAGATTCAGCTCTTGTTTTGAAAATTTATGCTAACAGATTGAAACAGTATATCGGCAGAATGTCAGTAGTTCTAGGTGGAATTGATTTGTTAATTTTTGCCGGGACAGTTGGGGAAAGATCTTTTGTTATGAGAGGAAAGGTATGCGACGGTTTGCAGTTTTTGGGTATAGATTTGGATGCGGATGTCAATAACAAATCAGAAGGTATTGATGCCGAAATAAGCAAGACTGGTTCCAAGACAAAAGTATTAGTGGTAAAAACAGATGAAATGGTGGAAATTGCAAAAGTTACTTCCGAATTTTAGAATTTAATTTTAATTGAATATTTAATATAACAAAATGG
>Ga0118677_10000317_pt1 | contig 24391 bp, 18 predicted proteins | sample AliMusrvi5mmetaG_FD_86154 | JGI IMG/M metagenome (GOLD analysis project Ga0118677, IMG submission 86154)
CTCCCGTCCGCAGATAATCGGCTTGGGCGACCAATATCTCCTCCAACAAGCGGTAGAGCGTGGTCTTGCGCTGATCGACGAGCTTCAGGCGATATAGGAGATTCCTGACCTTGGAGGATTCCGCAGCCGGCAGAGTGCTCATAAACTCGGTCAGCCGCTCCTCATCCAATCGATAGCGCTTCTTCCATATCTCCCGATGGAAGAAGGCCAGCATCGGCTTGTCATTTTCTACTTCAATGCCCGCCACGGCGCTGAATACTTTCTCCGGCGCGGCCGGGCCTGGCCCCTCGAACTCCCCTTGGATGAAGGCGCGGTCCATGAATTGGCGCAGCTTGCGCGCATCTTCGAGGGATATTCCGCAGCCGCGGGCCCGCTCCTCGTCGCTCATGGCTTCAGGCTTGAGGAACCACTCTTCAAAACGTTCCTGCCCCAAACTTTGCATCAGACGGACCAGGTCGCAATTGCCGTCGACCAGCTCAGGCAAGCCGCTGCCAGACATCCTGAGACCGTAGCCCGCGAAGCGTCGCGCAGCGAACCGGGCGGAAGGGAACTCGGAGGCAGTGAGGATACCCGCAAGGGAGAGTCGCTCGAAAAGGGGGCTGGCCTCCATGCGCCTGGCCATGTCCTCCAGATCCATCTCGGGCATCTCCATGAGGCGGGCCAGCTTCATCCGCCCTTGAATGACTGCGGATGTGCCCGTCCGCGCTGCCAGACGCATCCTGGGTGTCATGTCTGCCCCCAGGGCGGCTCTTTCCCGACCACCTGCCTGATCCACGGCATGGAGGGCAGGGTATCCGGCGGATGCCCGGTCGCCAAGATAAGATTAGTAAAGCCCCGCGAGTGAAGGTCCTTTGCGACTGCCTCGCCGCGAACGCCGTCAGAAAGCTCACAATCGAGGTAGATCGCGGTATCCTTTGGGACACCCGCCACTGCCGCCAGGAATTCTTTGGGATTGCTGAATGCGACCAAGTTGATTCCCTTGGCTTTTGCGGTCATCTCCCACGTCATCCTGGTCAACGCGTCGTCATCCAGGAGCAGGACATCGGGCCCCGCCTGTCGCTGCGGCGGTGCCGATTTAAACTCCATAGGGACAAAGCCCGCTAGGCCCTTGGGAATCATGCGCACTTTGAGACGCAGGCATTGGTCCAATATGCCCTTTTCTTCGAAACGGCTGGTGACCAGGATGGACTGCTCACCGAGTTTGAGTTCCTCTATTAGGCCAAGGCCAGTCTCTTTATGCCCGACGAGCTCGTAATCCGTCAGATAAAGTGCGTCGTGGGCTTGGCCTGGGTGATCGAACACGAAGCCGCGCAAATCGGCCGGAGTCGAGAAATGGAGGAGCTCGACGCCTTGCTCCTTGACCCTCAGGGAGTCGAATCGGCCTTGCCAGATCTGGTGGATGCTGGCATCGTCGTCCAGGACCACGATGGTTCCGCCGGGCGGGATCTCCAATCGGGAGACGAACCATTCGGGCGGCTGGGCCTGAGGCAGTCTGATGGTCACCGTCGTGCCTTGACCGACCTCGGATGCCATTTGCAGGCTGCCGGCCCACGACTCGATGCTGGTCTTGGCATGATGGAGTCCGAGGCCGGAACCGCCGACCTTGCCGTGGGTTTCCCCCCGCTGCCCGAGTTTGGCCAGGATCTCCGGGGGGATGCCTTTGCCGTTGTCCTGGACCTTGAGCAGGACACAGCCGGCCTCCGCGGCCAAGGAGACCATCACCAAGCCCTTCTCATCGCAGGCTTCGACGCTGTTGTTGACCAGATTAGACAGGACGCGCTTGAACTCGATAGGCTGGACTTTAGCGAAGAGACCGTAGGCGGCGGCGTCGAGCCGAGCTTCGATCTCTATGCCGATCTTGGGACGGAATTGCAGACGCTTCTCGGTGATGAGGGGGTCGACCAGACCGGAAAGCAGCTGGATGGAGGCTGGCTCGGCAGCGGCCGGCGACGGAGCTCCTCTGGCGGCGTCTTTGCCCATGGCATCGAGCCCGCGGTTTTTCTCGATGAGATCGTTGGCGATGTCGCGGATGCGGCTGACCGCGGTGCGTATGATAACCCGCTTCTCTTCCGGCAACTGCGCGACGTCTTTTGTGACGGAATCCAGAGCGGCCAAAGGCGAACGGATATCATGGGCCACCTGAGCCGCGATCGTCGAGACCGCTTTTGAAAGCCGCAGTTCGGTCTCCAGGTCCGAGGCCCTGCGGATTATCTCCACCAGCCGGGATGACAAGGCCGCGAAAGGCGTCCCGATGCTCCCCGAAGGGAGCCGGCTGACACGATTTTGGATAGTTTGAGGAATCATGTCGTACTCTTGAGACTCAATGAGCCGATTCGCTTCTGCAATGCCGTCCTCCATCAGAACCAGAGTCTTGATAGTCCCGATATTCGACAGAATTAAGAGGCAGAGGACAAAAGTCGTGACCGTAGCGAACAACAGCAAGTTCTGCGTTAAAGAGAACTTGTTTAATTCAAACCAGTCGATGGAATATTCCAGCGTCCCGATTTGCGCTCCGTTGGAAATGACCGGAAGGGACAGATGTCGCTGGGCCCAGGTGCGACGAGGAATCTCTCCAATAACGAGGTCCCGGAATATCCATCCGCTTCGGTTACCTACCGCAGGGCGAAACGACATTTGTTGGACATGTTCACCCTTGATCTGCCAAAGGATTCTCTGCGTCTGGTAAACGTCGCTCCTGAGATAGGCACCCTCAAATTGTGCGGCAGCTTGCAGCACAGACGCGGCCAACTGGCCTTCCGTCCGTTTGAAAAGACTGATTGTGGAAAAAATATGCCAAAAAATAGCAAAGCAAAACGTCGCCACGCAGCAAGACTTCCAGCTATAGCCCCAGATGCGTCTCCCTAGCCTCATAATTCGAAATCGCCGACTTCCGGGAATTCCAGGAAATCCCGTCCGATGGTAAGATTCTTGAGCCCTCTGGGATAGTAGAAACGTCTGACATCCTGAAACAGCGGGAGGACCGCGGCTTGCCGCGAAATCTCTGCGGCGATTTCCATGGCCAGCATCGTCTGCTTGACCGAGTCATCCTCTTCGCCCAGTCGAGCATAAAGTTGTCTGGCCTTCGTTAGGTCAAAATCGATCTGCCGATTGCGACTCAATGTATAATTAAAATAAATGTCGTAGGCTGCCCGCGCTGACCCGCCTATGAGCACGACCAAGTTATAGGGATGCTGATGTTTGACCGCCAACTCCATCAGTGCATTTGGGTTGACGTTTCTTAGTTCAACAGGGATGCCAGTCTTCCGCGTGAAGGCCGCCAGGACGGCGCGCAAAGGCGCCTCGTTCCCCGAGCGCCAATCCACAAGGACCAAGGGATGCCGGACTGATCTCAAAGGCACCGCGCCGCACACCTGTTCCGGTCTGCCAGCCTGCGCGCCCGGAACTCCGACGGGCAGGACGGTCATCAAATCATAGAACTCAGTCATGCCTGGGAAATAGGCCCGACGAAAACCATCCACGTCCATGCAATTGTAGATGGCCGCTCGCACTTTGGCATCCGGATGGTTAATAATCAGGACATAGGTTCCCAGCAGCATCTTGGATAGACCTTGATATTCATTCAAGACCCAACCGGGGATATCGGAGGCCGGAATTTGATTGAAGTCGGCGATATTCCTGTTGGCTAGATTCGGATCCGTTGGACCTTTGTAGAGATGGAAAATGATGATGTTGTATCCATTGACGACAGCTTTCTTCCTCCTCAAGACGATTTTCTCGGGAGTAATGTCCTTTACCATGAAAGGACCAAGTCCGACCTCGACATTCGGGTCCTTGGTCTTCAATGAAGGAGCGTTTTCGTAGACAGCTAAAAAATCAAGGTACTTATTTTCGCGATGTTGGAACCTGACTGAAACACAGTCGCCTTCTCGGGTCACTGAAAAACTTGGAGCGAATCGCTTTGTAATCCTTTCGAGATTTTCGCGCAAGGACGGAGCAGTAAAAAAATGATCCTCATCAAAAGAGAGTGCTGTGTTAGGACAAAACTCAAAAGCGGTCGAATCCACATTGCGGCTCCAACTCTTAAGGACCCGCGATCGAAAATTCTGGCCATCGTCCTTCCGGAATAGCGGCTCATGGGTTTGCTTAAGGACATAATGCTCGGCACCGTTTTCTGCAAGCTCGGTAGAAACCCGTGCCGGGGTCCAGGGCAACAATACTTCCCAGACCAGATCATTCGATGGCCGACGACGACAGCCTGCCTGAAGCAGACCAATGATGGCGACAAGGACTAAGTATCTTTCAAGATTGCGGCGCCTGCGGATTGGATGCTTCTCGGCGCCATCAAATGCGCTCATCAATCGGGCTCCTGAGTTTCCCTGTGCGCGGATTTCGAGGCAGCGTACCCGGCCTATGCAGCGAAAGGGACAACTCCTTGAGGCTCCCATCATCCAACCGTTTCCTCAGATTCTTCACGCCGCGCAGCAAAGCTTGCCGCATGCGCCCCTGCATGGCCGGCGAACTAGCTACAGGCGCCTCCACACGTATGTCCAAAGTCTCCCCTTCCCCTGAGTTCCGCGCCACCACCTGCAGAGCCGTGACCGGCAGGCCCTCGAGGGCTGTCACGATGTCCCGCTGCCTCACACTCATGTTCCCCACCTTCACCAAATCGTCGCACCGCCCCAAAAGTTCGAAGCGCCGAGCCGGGCGGCCGCAAGCGCAAGTCCCCTTCACGATGCGGCCCGCGTCTCCGATCGCATAGCGGATCAAAGGATAGGCGAATTTAAGGAGACTTGTGATCAAGATCCTCCCCGTCTCCCCCACCCCCAATGGGCGGCCTTCCTCGTCCACCACCTCCATCCAGTTGAACTCGTCAATCGTATGATGCAAAGGCCCCCGCATATGCTCGCATTGATAGCCGATCTGCCCCCCGTCGTTGGCGCCGATGACGGAAGAAATGCGGCGGACCTTGAGGTTGGACTTGAGCCAATCATAATCGGCCGCGCTCATAGGCCATCCAGCGTAGACAACAGTGTCCAGGGTAAGCCTGCGCTCGAGTTCTTTGGCCTTGCGCAAGAATGGCATGAAATAGGTCGTGATGCCCTCAACCGCATTGATATGGAACTTCCGCCAAATCTCCACAAAAGTTTCTGCCGTGGAGCCGCCAGCGAAGGCGAATGTCCTCAGACCGAGTCGGCAATTCACATGGTCGAAGGACACGAAGCTCCCATAAAGGTCTCCGGCCAGCATGAAATTGCCCAACCGATCCGACGGTTCCAGGCCCAAACCTCGGAACACCGGCGCGGCGTTGGCAATCATCGCCTCCCAGTCATGCCGGTCGTAGACCGAGAACTTGGGCGCCCCGGTCGATCCCCCGCTGCGAGAAACGTATCCCCCGCTCCAGGCTCCGGTCGAAAGCCCTTCGCCTTGAGGCGGCATGTTCGCTTCCATCTCATCGCGAGTGAGCTCCGGAATCTTTATCAGATCCGCTGTCGTCTCGATGCGCACACCCTTGAGCCTGCGGCCATAGAAAAGAGACTTTCGTGCCACGTCAATCAGACGACGCAGCCTGGCGTCGATGAGTGCCTTGCGCGCATCGGGGGAGAGCCGCTCCGCCGGCGTCCAATCCGAGCGCCCCGGGAGCCGGCGCAGGACCAGGCGCATGAATTGCGGCAGGTCCTGCGCTCCGTCGTGAGGGTCGTCTATCTCTCCCTCGGCCATGCGGCCCAATTCCAAGACGCGAAGAGCGCCCGCGCTGGAGAAGAGGTCCGCAAGGCCCTCCTGCTCCGTCTGGTGGGCCGCCAAGCCCACGGTCTGGACATAACCGCGCAAGGAGACCAGTTGATCCAGGACATCGGCCTTCTTATCAAAGGAGACCAAGCGCAAGGTGCGGTGCAAGGGTGAAGGCGAGAGCGTCAAGTCCTTATCCAAAAGCACGGTCCAATCCAAGCGCTTGGCCGACTCGCGCAGGCCGCCCTCTCCCCGCGCTTCGGCCACCTCGGCTACGGTGCGCAATTTCCGGATTTCCACAGCCGCGTCCACGTCAACGTCTCCGGGCGGCATCAGTTTGGCCGCATTATCCAGCGCCCGGGGCAGAGCGTCCAAAAGCCGCCGGGCATTGTCCTCGCCTTGGACGTAGCAGACCTGCGGAGCGGTGCAGGCGTTCTGGTCCCAAATGCTCATCTCCTTGGCCAGATCCTCGGCGACATCCTCAACCTTGCGGTCCTGCAGGCCCTGCTTGGTGACCACGGCAACGCTAAGCTTCGGACCAAACACGATGAGCCGGGTCCGCGCCGGCAGGCCGTCGCGCCAGCCGCGCACGGCGGATTCTCCACCCCAGACCACGATGCCGTCCACTTTGCGCTTGAATTCCTCGATGACGTCGGTCTGCTTCTGTGCGAACTGCACCACGGCTAGGGATTTGGAGATGATCCCGTCCTCGTCGCACTCGCGCAAAGACTCTATGAGCAACGGCAGGAACACGCTCTCCGAGGAGGACATCTTGAGGATGTTCACGTTCCTGGTCAGCAACCCCTCGACCAAGGACCCCGCAGCGCCCAAGAACACATTGCCCGCCAGCACATGCAAGACGACGCCCAAGGGCTCCCAGCGCCTGGCACCCAGGCCCTCATAGCCGGGAAGCTCCGCGTCCATTTTCCGGCGCAGCAACTCCGGGTCGAACGTCCAGCGCAGTTCTTTCAGTCCCAAGCGTACCATGGCAGGAGAGAATCCAGTGATGCCCGACAGAGATTTTTCCGCCGCTTTACGCGGGCCATACTTCGGGTCTTCCCAGCGCTGGCGGACTCGGTCCAACAGACGAAGGACCTTATCTAGCGGATAATCCGCCACCGGCTGGCGCAACTCCGCGGCTCGGCGGCAAAGCCTTGCCGCGTCGGCGACGGTCAACTCCCCGTCATGCCACTGGCCGAACCAATACTGGGATTTCAAGAGGACCTCCGGACGATCTCGCCGGCGTGAATAGCGCAACCTTTGTGCTTGGTGAGGCCCCCCCGGCCCAGCAATGTAAAAGTCGGCGAGTTATAGCCGCAGGAGCAACGCGCGGGATCGATCAGGCCCAAGTCTGTGGAAAGAACGGCCAAGTTGGGCATCATCGCGTTCCAAGGCGAGATGAACTCCAGTAGCCCCGACCGGCCTGGAGGCAAAACATTCAGGGTCACCGGGTCGCGGGAATAGACCCGGTTGTAGACTGGGACGTGGAAGCGGTGCTCGCGGCATTCCAGGTACGGCGCGCTATGCTCGGCCATACCATAACCGTCACGGACATTATCAAGCGACAGGCCCAGCATCTTGCAGGCCAGTTCCCGGAAGGATTCTCTCGAAACTTTCTTATCCTCGGCCGCCTTCCAACCGCCGCCGGTCACCATCCAACTGCCGGCAGGAAGACGCACCGGCTCTCTCATCTCGGCGATGAACTCGTAGATGAAGCCGGGGATTCCAACGAGCCGCACCGGCCGTCCCTCGCTCGCGTATTCTCCGAGAGTGCGCAAGGTATCGGCCTTGCGGAACATCCAAGCGCCGGTGCGGCCCTTGCGCACCGCATAGAAAATCCGGGAGGCTGGAGCGAATCGCTGCATATTCGTGGCAGTGAAGGCCGAACCCAGGTCCTGGGCCTCCTTGGGATCATAGAGGAACATGAGATAGTTCGTCTGTTCTTCGGACAGCAGTCCCTCCTCCTCCCAAAGCACGCTCAGCTGCGACTGGCAGCGGTCCAGACTCTGCGCGTCGAACCATATCTGAGTCTTCTGTCCAAGAGTGCCCGAGGAAGTCAAACGCAGCACCGCCTGCTCATGCGGCAAAGAGGTGAGCAGGAACCGCTTCATGGCGCTCACGCCGAGCATGGGGATGCGCTTGAGGTCCGCCTCGGTCCGGATGGAGCGCGGATCGAAGTCCCGGCGGCGATAGAGCGCGGCGAGTTCCCGGGAGTTGCGGTCGTGGAAGAGGGCCATCTCCCGGCAGGCCGCGACCATGAGCCGGTTCTTGGCTGGCGTCCAAACGTGCGGGTCCTTCACGCGGCAGATTGCTTCGCAGTTCGCAAATCTCATAGCAGGCAGTTGGCCTCGTAGTCCTTTCTCACAGCCGCCAGCAGCTTCTTGCCGTGCTCGGTGGCGACCTTGATGTCCTCGAAGGCAACCTTGGTCGGCCCGAGCGCCTGGAACCGGAATCCCAGCCGCGCCGCGCCCTGATATGGAACGAACCCGGAGGCGAAGAAGCCGTTGGAGGACAGGATATCGTAGAGCGGCCCCAGGCCCGGCGCGTCGAGCGGGACCTCCACGGCCGCGTACTCGAAGCCGTCGCGCAGCAGCTCCCGCCATTCCTCGACGATGTCTTCCGCGGCCTCCTGGCCCGGCTCGGAGAGGTCGAAGAGGGCTGAGGATTGGGCGCGCTGCGTGCTGGTCTTGAAGCGGCCCGCGGCGGGCAGGGTCTGAAAGCGCGGCGCCGGCGACCAGGCCAGCCCGAAAGGCTTGAGCAGAAAGCCGAACCTCTCGCCGATGCTCTCCGGAAGGACGACGTCCTCTCCGAAAGGACGGGGCACGCGCGGGATCACCGAGACCAGCAGGCTGTAGCGCAGCATGCTCTCCGGGTCCTTGCCCAAGCCCAGGCGCTCGAGGCGCGCCTGCGTCTCGCGGGACTGGCAGCCGGCGTAGAGGGCGAGCTCGGTGCCGCCGAACTTGGCCACGTGCCTCTGGCTGAAGGCATGGTTGGTCACGCAGTCGCAGAGGCAGTACTGCATGGGGGTCTTCTGCACCACCTCCATGGCTTTGCTGAAAAGCTGGCCGAAGAGCCCGCGCGATTTGGCCATGGGGTCCACCGCGCCCATGGCCGCCTCGTAGACCGCGGGCTCTTGATGCCGGCGCACCAGGCCCACGTGCCCCACCAGCCGGCCGTTGGGACGCGCGGCCACGATGGGCAGCAGGTCTCCGGCCTCGATCATGGCCTTGATCTTCTCCGGATAGTAGACGAACTCGTTGATGTAGTCGTAGCCGTAGACCAGGTAGAAGAGGCGGCTGAGCGCGTCCTCCTCCCCCGGAGCCAGGCCGCGCACCGTGATGACCTCGTCATCCGGGATCGCCGGGACCTGCGGCGCCGGCTGCGCCAGCAGCGACATGGCCGCAGCCACCGCCCCGAGACGGATCTCCAGCACCACGGCCTGGCCCTGGCGGCCCGAATTCTCGAAGGTCACCGAATCCGCATGCTTAGAGGCTTCATGGAACTTGGCATAATAGCGGGAGTGGATGCCGCTGCGGCCGCCCTTGAGCAGGATGGGCGTGCCGCGGTTGATGACCGAGACCCTGAGCTTGCCCGCCGACTCGCTCACTTCCACAGCCACCGGCTCACCGCCATGGGAGTTGTTCTCGATGACCATGTCGAGCACGGCCGAGACTGCGGTCTTAAGCTCCGCCTGCTCGCTCTCGCCCCGGCAGAAGCGCGCGGCGTAGGCCAGCACAAAGCCTACGGTCGGTTCCAGGAAAACCTGCTGCGGCGGGATCTCGAGCTTGGCTAGGGAAGCGGTCATCGGTCGTCGATCACCCGGATGAGCTTGCCCGTGCGCGGGTTGCGGGGCAGCCGCCCCTCGTCCAGGAGCTCCACGCGCAGGGGCCAGATGGTGTTCTGCGCCACGGACTTGTCCAAGGTCGGCCGGCGCGAGAGGATCTCGCGCACGAGTGCGGAAGCCCGAGCCGGCCTGGCTTGGGCTGGGACGCAGGTCTCGACGCGCACCACCAGCCGGTCGCGGCCCGCTTCGCGCTGCTTCTGCATCTGGACCGTGCCCGAGAGGCCCTTCACGCGGCTCACGCATTCCTGGATGTAGCGGTAGTCTATGGAGTCGAAACCGATGCGCAGGATATCGTCGCCGCGGCCCAAAAGCTCGAACAGCGGCGTGGTCCGGCCGCAGGGGCAGCGCGAACCCAGCCAGCGCGCCCGGTCGCCCACCCGATAGCGCACCAAAGGCGTCAGGCGCCTGGACCAGACCGTGGCATAGAGCATGCCGGCTTGGCCTATGGCGCAGGGGCGGCCGGCCTCTTCGTCCCAGACCTCCAGGAAGACCTGGTCATCGTGCGTGTGGAAGACTCCGGTGGGGCAGGCCGCGCACTGGTAGCCGAGGTACCAGGTGTCCACCGTGCCGTAGCCATGCGTGGCGACCTGGCGCACGCCGAAGCGCTCGCGCAACTCCGCTTTGTCGGCGTCGTAGAGGTGCTCGGCGCTGTAGTAGAGCTTCTCGATACGCACGCCCTTGAGGCCCAGCTTCTCCATCTCGCGCAGGCAGTTGAGAGCCACGCTCGCGACGCCGGTGATGCAGTTGATATGGAAGAGCCGCGCGCAGGTCCGCAGGAACTCGGGAGGCGTGTGGTTCGAAAAGGGGAAGTTGGTGCAACCGAAAGCCTCCAGGGCGCGGTGCACATGAAGAAAGCTCATGTAGAGTTGGCCCACGGCGAAGAGGTTGGCGACTCGGTCGCTCTGGCGCAGCCCCACGGCATGGTAGCCGCGCGCGTTGGGCAGGTAGAGGGTTTCCATCTCGGAGTGGCTGAAGAGCGTGGTCTTGGGCAAGCCCGTGGTGCCGCCGCTCTGGAACACGGTCCGGCCGGCTTCACGGTCGGCCACCAGACGCTCGCTCTTGGGCGGCAGGAGCGGTCTCAAGTCGTCGGACTTGAGGACCGGGACTCCGGCCAAGGGATGCTCGGACCTGGGCTTGAAGCCGGAGAGCCGGTCCCGATAGAAGGGGACGCGCCGCCGCGCGTAGCCGATATACTCGCCCAGACGCTCCCGGATGACCCGGCGGCGGGTCGCCTCGGAAGCCGACTCCCAGGCGTCGAAAAACGACTCTCGGCGGGCGGACACGGGTGCTATTCTACAAAATTGCCATAACGGCATTTAGGCTCTCGTTATCTCGGGCGGGCGGCGGAGCACTGTGGTATAATGTGCGGCGCTGATGAAGAAGATCATTCGCCTGGTCGTGACCGGTGCCGCCGGGCGCATGGGCCGGCGCGTGGCGGCCCTGGCGGCCGAGGATGGCCGCTTCGCGATCGCCGCCTTGGTGGACCGCGGCGAGGGCGCCGGCCTCAGCAAGCCGGACAGCCTCCCCGAAGCCCTCGCCCGAGCCGACGTGCTCGTGGATTTCTCCTCTCCCGAAGCCGCGGTGCGCTTCGCCGGCCTGGCCGCGGCGGCGCGCAAGCCGGCGGTCATCGGCGCGACCGGCTTCAACTCCGTCCAGCTCGCCCAGCTCAAGGCCGCCAGCCGCCGCATCCCGGTCTTCCTCTCCCCGAATTTCAGCCCCGGCATCCATGCCCTGGGGGTCCTGCTGCGCACCGCGGCGGCCCTGCTAAAGGACTACGAGGTCGCCATCAGCGAGACGCACCACAGCCGGAAGAAAGACGCCCCCTCCGGCACGGCCCTGCGCCTGGCCCGCATCATCATGGAAGCGCGCCGCGGCGCCGAGCCGGCCATCGTGTCCCAGCGCGTCGGCGACGTGGTGGGAGACCACACCGTGACCTTCGCCGGTCCCAGCGAGCGCCTGGAACTGACCCACCGCGCCCAATCGCGGGACGTGTTCGCGCAAGGGGCCCTGCGCGCCGCCCTCTGGGTGTCCGGCAAGAGACCCGGGTTCTACGACATGCCGGACCTCTTCGCGGCCAAGTGATCCCATGGAAAAGCTCAAGCGGCTGATCCTCGGGCTCCGGGATGGGCTCCTCGGCTTCTTCCGCGACGAGGACGACCCGGACGAACCGTTCTTCGACCCGGTCCATCTCGGCGCGGTCTGCATCGTGTGCCTGGTCGTCATCGGGGCGCTCTACTGGCTGTTGTGGACCTTGCTGGTCTACGAGGGCGGACTCTCATCCAAGCTGCGCGCCGGCCTGGCCGTGCTCTTCACCTCCCGGACCCTCAAGGACTTCGGCTATGAGCGCGCGCCCTATGCCATGGGAGCCTTCGAGGGCTGGGTCGGCAACCTGACGGCGCTGGGCTTCTGCGTCCTCGCGCTCTGGGCCCTGCTCCACCTGTATCGGACCGCTCAGGAAGGCATCGGCCGCAATGAAATCCGTCCGGCGCAGAAGACCGATGCCTGACTGCCTGCTCCTCCTCGGCGCCAATCTGGGCCGGCGCCGGGAGAACCTGCGCCGCGCTTTGCTGCGCCTGGGCGGACTGCGCGGCGGCGAGGTCCTGGCGCGCTCGCGGGTCTATGATACGGCTCCGGTCGGCCCCAGCCGCCGGCGCTTCCTCAACCTGGCCGTGCGCTACCGCACCGCGCTGCCTCCCATGGGCCTGCTGGTCGAACTCAAGCGGCTCGAAGCCCTGGCCGGCAGACGCCCGGGCCGGCGCTGGGCGGCGCGGCCGCTCGACATCGACATCCTGGACTACGCGGGCCGGCGCCTCCAGAGCCGCTGGCTGAGCTTGCCCCATCCCGGCGCGGCCCGACGCGCCTTCGTCTTGGCGCCGGTCTGCGACATCGCGCCGGGCTGGCGGCCGGCGGGCCGGGCCACGGCCGCGCGGCTGCTGCGCCGCCTCGCGCCATCCCCCCAGGAGGTGCGGCCCCGGCCATGATCTTCTGGGTGTCCTTCGGGATCGTGCTGTCTTTGGCCGCCGCGATCATGGGCTTCGGCTGGTGGGGCGCCGGCCTCATCCTCCATCCCCCGAAGATGAGCGCCCTGTCGGTCTTCCCCGAGGATTTCGGGCTCGCTTACGAGAAGGTCTCCTTCCTGACCGCGGACGGACTGACCCTCAAAGGCTGGTTCCTGCCCTCGCCCACCGGCGACGAGCGCACGGTGCTCATGTGCCACGGCTGGGGCGACAACAAGGGCGAGCTCCTGGCCGAGACCCATTTCCTCAATTCGGTCTGCGGCTTCAACCTGTTCTACTTCGACAACCGCTCCCACGGCGAGAGCGGCGGGACGATCACCACCATCGGCTGCCTGGAGGTCCTGGATTTCCAGGCCGCCATGGCCTACCTGCGCCAGCACCGGCCGCGATGCCTCAAGCGCCTGGGCGTCTTCGGCCTTTCCATGGGCGCGGCCGTGGCCGCCATGGCCGTGCCTGGGCAGCCTGAGGTCAAGGCCGTGGTGATGGAGAGCCCGTTCACGGACTACCGGCAGGTGGTCAGGCGCTGGGCCTGGAACAACCTGCGCGTGCCGTATTTCCCGCTGATGATGATCGTGCTCTGGTTCCTGCGCCTGCGCGTGGGCCGGGAAGACGTGGACAGCTACAGCCCCATCCGCTTCATCTCCCGCGTGGCGCCCCGACCGGTCCTGGTCATCGGCGGAGCCCAGGACCGGCTCATGCTGCCCGACGACGTGCGCGCGCTCTACGCCGCGGCCCGAGAGCCCAAGGAGCTCTGGATGATACCGGAGGCCTCGCACGGCAAGTGCCGCGAGCTGGCCGGACCCGAGTATGACCGGCGGCTCATGGAGTTCTTCATCAAGACGCTCTAGCTCCTCCCGCCCGGCCAGCCGTCCCAATGCTTATGATTGACAATATCTCTTTCTCTTGTTAGGATACGGCCCATGACAAGCCAGAAACGGCGTCGATTCTGGATCGACCCCCCGCTCCAGCTCCAGATGGTGGCCACGATCCTGCTTTTGGTGGTGGCGAGCATCTTTTTGATCACCTACAGCATCTTCCACGGCCTGGCCGAGGCCTCCCAGGCCTCCCACCAGGTCTTCCATTCCCTGGACTGGGTCTGGGAGACCATCCGGGGCCCCATCATCATCAGTTCGCTGATCGCCGTGGTGGCCAGCGCCCTCATCGCCATGATCTGGTCGCACCGCTACGCCGGCCCCCTGCGGGTCCTCTCCGCGGCCATGGCCAGGATCGGCAACGGAAATCTCTCCGTCCCGGTGCGCATCCGCAAGCTCGACACGCACCAGGACCTCGTCGGCGACTTCGCGCAGGCGCAGGAGCGCCTGCGCGACCACCTGGGCGCGGACCTGCGCAGCCTGCGATCCGGTGCGGAGCGCCTCAAGGCCTCCCTGCCCGGGCTCGACGAGAAGAATGAGGCCCATCGCTCGGCCCAGGAACTCCTCAAGCAGATCGAGGCCGTGGCCTCGCACTACCAGCTATGACGCTATCCCTGACCGCCTGCCTCTGCTCCATCCTGCTGGCCTGCGCCCCGGCCCGGGCCGAAGAACCGAAGGACGTCCCACCCCAGTCCGAGGCCCCGACGGCGGCTCAGGAGCCGCCGTCCCGAACGCCGTCAGGGACTGCGTCGGCCGCCAGTTCCCCTCTCCCGGAGGGGACCGCCGCGGCCAAGCCCGCCTCGCCCTGGCCCGGCCAGTGGCTCGCGGACGTTTTCGGCGCCGAGGGACTCGCGGCCCTCAAGACGCACGGCACAGTCATCCTGCAAGGACAGCCCGGGACGTACCGCCTCCAGGTCGTCGTCTGGAAATCCCTGGAAGCCCTCGCGCGCAGCACGAAGGACGTCCAGCAGTTCTCCGAGGCCTTCCAGAGGCTCAAGGCCGGCAAGGCGCTGGCCCCAGCCGGTCCCCTGCCCTTCTTGGCTCTGGCGGACCTGCCGGCCGAGAGCCTGATGACCGGGCCGCTGCACGCCCTGCTCGAAGCGCTGGAGGCCTATCAGCGCATCGCGAAGGAGTGTCCCGCCACGCCGCAAGCGCCGTATGCGGTGATGGGCGTCGCCTGGGTCGCCGAAGCGCGCAAGGATCAACCGGCGGCGATAGCCGCCTATCGCGCGATGCTGGCCGGCTATCCCGCGCACAAGCTGGCGGCGGATGCCACCTTCCGGCTGGGTATGGCGCTGGTAGATCGCAAGGAACTCGAACAGGCCATCGCGGTGCTGAAGACGGTGCCGGCGAACTATCCGCAAGCCGATGAAGCGCTCTACGCTGTCGCCTGGGCCGACCGCGACCTGGGCAGAATCGACGACGCTAACGCGCAGTTCACCCGCCTGGCCGAACAATTTCCGAAAAGTCCGTTGGCGGGCGACAGCCTCTTCCGGCTCGGGGAATATCACAGCGAGCAGAAAGCCTATGCGGAAGCGGCGCGCGACTATGCCCGCGCGGCGGACGCTTTGAGTGCCGAAAGCAAACTCGCTCCGCTGGCGCTCTTTAAACTCGGTGTCAGCGCCTTCGAGGCCAAAGATTTCCCATCGGCGGCGGAGGCGTTCGGCAAGCTGCTCGCGCGCTATCCCGCCGGCGAATTTGCCGCCGAAAGCCTCTTCTGGCGCGCGCAAGCGCTGGAAGGGCAGGGGACAGCGCAAGCGGCGGCGGCGCGCGACGCCTATCTGCAATATCAGGCGAAATATCCCGCAGGTCCCTTTGTCGCCGATGCCGCCTGCGGCGCGGGCCGTACCGGCGTGGCCGGCAAGCTATACCCCGCCGCGCGGAGCGATCTCCAAAAAGCGCTCACGCTCTGCACGCAATTGACCGCCGGCAAAAACGCGGCGCTGGCCGAACGCGCGAAAAACGTGCAGCCGGAAGCGCAATACTGGCTGGCGCAGTGCGATCTGGAGGAGAAGAAATACTCCGACGCCATCGCTGCCTTCGCCGGCGTCTCCGCCTTCCCGCTTGAACCCTGGTACTCGCGCTCCATCTTGCAAATGGCCCGCTGCAGCGCCCTCGCCAACGACAAACCCGCCGCCGAACGCACCCTGCGCCTGCTGCAGGAGAAATTCCCCACCAGCGACGCCGCCCACCAGGCATCCCAACTGGCGCAGGAGTATCAGTTGGATATCAAGTGAAGCGGGACCTATTATCAGGAAAGAGTATCCGTTCATCCCCCTGGCGCGCGAGCGTCCTCGCGAGCATGGCGGTGGTTGAGTAGGCCACGGAAGGCCATATCGAAACCACCGTTATGCTCGCGAGGACGCTCGCGCGCCAGGGGGATGAACGGATACAGGAAAGATCGAAAGGAAACAGGCATGTCGAAGAAAGCATTGCGGAATTATTTCGTACTGATTGCCGTGCTCGCGGTCGCTTTATGCGGTATACCAGGAACAGTCCTTGCTGCTCCGGCGGTAAAACCAGCCGTGTTGTTCGTGGGCGGCGTTCATGCGCAATATGTCGCGCAACCGCTGCACGCGCAGGGGATCGAGGTCGATGTCTGTACGGTTGCCGAGATGCCGGCACGCCTCGCCGGCGGGCAATACAATGTGGTGGTGCCGTCGGATATTTATGAGCATACCCAGGAAACCCTCGTCGCCCTGGACCAGTTTCTGGCCCGTGGAGGCGGGGTGTTCCTCACCTACTGGGGGCCACCTCGCCAGGGAGAAGACGCCTGGCGCCAGGTGAATGTTTGGCTGGAAAGCAAAGGAATCCACCGCCGTTGGGAAGTGCTGACCGAAACAAATCCAGCGAACCGCTACACCGATGTCATGGGGTGGCCACACTCGTGGAGTGACCAGGTATTTTCCCCGGTGAACGCGGGCGTAGCCGGGGTGATGACCCTCTGCAATGGGAAAAGACCGGCCGGCTTCAATCCGGCGATGACCAGCGATTTCTCCGCCGATTGGACGATTTGCGTAAAAACCGCGCCGACGGTGCAATCCTCGCCGGCTGATATGGTCCATGACGCGCTTGCCTTACCCTACACCACGAAAATCACTGAGACAAAGGCGCTGCCGCTGATGGCGGTGCGCGAGGTCGGTAAAGGCCGCCTGTCGATGGTCGGTATCAGTACCGAATGGCTGTTCCACGGTCCGGAGTTCTGCCCAACGACCGCGGTAATGCTGTATGAAGGCGTCGGGGGTAAACCCAGCAATTGGCTGCGTGTCTTCGCGAATGCGTTCCAGTGGCTCGCGGAACCCTCACTGCGTGCGAAGATGGGCGGCACAGTAACGCCGGAGAGCGTGCTGCATCCTCCGGTGAAGCAGTATGCGCCGCAACCGCCGCTCGATTGGGCCACGATGCCCAAATTGGGTGATCAACCCCAAATCAATGGGTTAGTTGGCGCACGGACAGCGCTCTCTTCCGGCACGGGCAGCGTGGCTGACTACGCGAAGGCGGCTAAGGCCGCGGGACTCGACTATATCGTGTTCCTCGAAGATAGTCTGAAAATGGATGAAGAGAAATGGAAGACGCTGGTCACGCAGTGCGCCGCGGTGTCCGACGACCATTTCGGCGCCATCCCTGGATTGACCATCGAGGACGCACAAGGAGATCACCTATACATAATTGGTGACAACGCCAAGCTGCCCCTCCCCCCCATGGTATTTCCTGATGGGCGTTTGAAGACGGTCAATGTATCGCGCTTGGATGTCATGTTCAAATATATCACCCAGTATTTGCGATATCGCGCCATCGTGGGATATTGGCGGCATAAGGAGAACTTCCTCCCGGTCGCCGACTATAAACTCTATAATTCGTTCCCCGTCTACAGTTTCGAAGATGGCAAACCGATCGACAGCGCTTTTGACGACTACTTGTACCTGATGGGCCTGGACGGCTGCCATGCCCTCTTTGCGTTTGAGATTATGAACAGTCCCGCGCAAGTCGCGCTACGGGCGAAAGCGGGTTGGCGCCTAGTCGCGACCACCGGTGGAGATTTCGGCGATGGCACCTATGTGAAGACCCTGCCGATGGGAGTCACCGGCTTGCGGAAACGCTGGTGTGACTCTCCGGCCTGGTATCCGCCCTATCAATATATTACCAATGGCCCCAAAATATTAGCCTGGAGCAGTCAAAATATCTGTTCCATCCCCAATGGGGAATGGTGGCGGCCGGATTACTGGGAATACCGGGCGCATCTGCATGTCACGACGGATGCCCCGCTCCGTTCGGTGACGATTTTTGAAGGTGACCGCGGTGTCTTCCGCCGCTGGCAGCCCACCGGCACGGATTTTGCGGCGGATTTGGTGTTAACCCAGTCGCAACAACGGGATCTGGTGCTGGTGGTCGAGGACGCCAATGGACGCAAAGCGATCGGCATGGCCGTGTGGAATCGCAATCTCGTCATGAGTCAGTTTATCTGTGGCGATCGCTGCAATTTCCTGGGTAGTGCGCGTTTACGTGCGCCGGACGGCAGCGAACGCTGGATTCCCGTTGGCTTCCGCGCGAATATGGGCGTCACGCCGAGTAAAGGCGCGATGCGAACGGAATTGTCGCTGAATCCGGCGATCAGTCTGACGCCGAGTGCTCCCTCGCTTCCCATTGACGGACAACCGATCGGATTCCCCAGTCCCGGTGTCGAGATCAATCCGCAGCTACCGGGAGAATACAACGAGATTTTCACCTATCCATCGAACTACCTGCTGTCCCCGGAGATCTCGATTGGGCAGAGTAACTACCGGCTGGCGTACGATCCGGCGGAAAAGGGGATTGTAAAAACCCCGCTCGGGCATGAGTATGAAAATCCGGAGAAACAATTTTTAATCGGCAAAAATGCCTGGACCAGTTGGTACCACCTGCTCCCCACCAAAATGGTGACGGGATGGAACCGGATATATGCGTGCAACACGCTGGACGACATGCGCGTGGGATGGTATGAGTGCCATCTAGAGATGAAGCACTCCGTCGTATTCGAGCCCAATAAAGGCGTAAACTTTGTCACCGCGGCGGGCGCATGGGCAATCTATACGAACGGGAAACGGGTGAATGAAGCACCGCAAGACACCAGCGGGGCCTTCGGACGCGGGACAGTTGCGATGTTGATGAACGCCGGGGGATCGGTGGTGCTGGTCGGAACCAGTGACCGGGTGCAATACACGTGTAATAACCGACAATTGACCTTGTCTTATCTACCGGCGGAAGGACAGCTACCGGAAGGGAAGACGGCGGACTTCTCGGTGGCCTGGATCGGGGCTTCCGGCACAATTCCCAAAGCAGAACTCCTGGAGACGGTCAGCAAACTCGGTATCACGAATCCCGGCACCGCGGGCTATGTGCCGAAGATGCGCCTGGGCAATACGAAAGATACGTATCTCATCTGGCATGTCGATGGTAACGGACAGGGGATGGCCGCGAAACTTCCCCGGACGGATCTCGGGGTGTTCCTGACGCTCGAAGTCAGCGGTTTAAACGATAATTGGGACGTCTATCTCCTCGATCACGCGCGGAAAGCGCCGAATTACCGTGCCTTGCCCCACCGAGACGGCAAGGCCTACGCTGAACTTGATTTGACGGCAACGGACGCGGATGTATTCGTCGGGCACCCGCTAACCTGCGACCAGCCGTCGGTAAAGCTCATGGTCTCGTGGCAGGAAACCGGGATGTGGTTTATCGAGGCCCATAATGCCGTTGACAAACCGCTCAAAACGACCATCAAAGCGAATAAGGAGTGGACCCTGTTCCCGTTCGAGGCCACCATAGAACTGGCGCCGGGTAGCAGTCAAGTATGGCACGTCGCCGCCTCGCCGGAGCGGAAGCAGTAGGCCAAAAATTTTTAGGACGAAGACAGGGACGGGATATGAATTTCCAAGCTTATCTGCCTGGAAATACATAACCCGTCCCTGTATTTGGCGCTGCATGTGGCACAAGTCGGTTATGTGCCGATCCACCCCGGTCAAAATGCCCGGTATGCGCGACAAGTATACGACCGCCTTATTGGTCTACCAAGCAAGCTGCTTTTATGCTATCGCAGGTAGTAATCGCCATACGGCCCGTTGACATGACGTTCAGCCGGAGCAAAACCGCATTCACGTAACGCGGAAATGCGTTCCGCGGCAGCCAGGATGGCCTTTATCGCAATCTGCTGCACGCCAAAGGCCTTATAGAAATTCTCGATTGCCAGTTGGAGAAGTTCACGGATATACTCCTGCCTTTCATAGGTCGAGCACAAGTCGAGGCGAAGAATACCGAGTTTCCTGGTCTTATCGTACATCTCAATCGTCCCAATGGCTTGTTCGTGCTGGCTGTCGATGATGGCAAATCTGACAAACGCACTCGCTTGGTATGCGTTAAGCCACCCCTTGAGGTAATCGTTCATCGCGTCGAGTGTCTCAAAATGGAAATCGGTATCGCAGTTGTCAGCGTTCATCAGCCGAACCGCTGAAGGATCGGAATAGCAGCGCAGTAAATCCTCTCCGTCCTCCTTTTCAACTAAACGCACGAGGAAATGCGCAGTGGTATAAACCGGACACTCGGCATAGGGATGCTTGCCTTTCATGCTCATCGCTCCTGTGATATGTCGGTTTGACCCGTGACATAGAGTATAGCAGAGGATTGTTGCCAGCATACTGGCATAGATATAAAATAACGCAAAACTTCTTGAATACAGAGACGGGTTATGTATTTGCTGTATTTGATGCACAGTACGGCTATTTCGACCAGACGCTACACGTTCAGACGTAGAAAGGCTTGACCGCCCGCCTTACGGGGCAGGAGTCTGCGTGTCACTTCTCAGTGTCTGTTGGAGCAATTTCGAGAAGTGTTGCGACGTTCTCACCTCGATCAGCGTCATTCCCAATCCGGATTCCTTTTTCGCGAGATAGCCAAAAGTCAGCATATCGTTTTGCAACCAATGCGCTTCTTGGTAGAGTAACCAGGGTTGCGCGATCAGTGAAAGCAGAATGATGGAAAAGGCATAGACCGGAGATAACGAACGCGCCAGTGTGCCATAATACATCCCAAAGCGTTGTCGTCTCCCGCTGGCATAACGCATGCCCACCTGGGAGATGCCCGCAGCCAGCAATATACCGGCCAGGCGGAGCAACGGTGAAACATTACCTGGAATGAAGATGGCGACTGCGGCAACGATGCAAGCCACGATGATTCCGATGAACACGATCCGGGTAGTCGAGCTTTCATCTTTCTTTTCCGGCAGCGCGATGCCCAATTCAGCACAGCGTTTGCGGATGCCGTGCCGAATCATGCGGTGCGGGAGCCAGAGCAGCAGTACCGCGACGCCCAGCAACTCGGCGGCAAACCGCGGCCACATGCCGCTTAACCACCCATATTCTCTTCCGCCGATCAGCGGCAAGCGGGAATAACACCAGTAGACGAGCATGGGCAGCACTATGCCGAGTACCAGCGAGCGCAAGATGGTCTTCGCCGGCGGCAGCAGCAAGAGCGGAATCGAGTCAGCACGCCGCAATCGATGCAGCCAGATGACACCCTGTATCAGTGTGCCCACTAAGGCCAGCGTCAGTATGATCAGCACCAATTCGACGGTGAATTCTTCGAATAAGACATGATCGTGCATCCGTCCAGGCGTCAATTCTTCCGGACGCAGATCGTCAGGTTGAATGCCGCTGAAGACTGGATATAACAGAGACGAAAGCAAAGATCCATGTTGCCGCATCAGGCGCTCCCGCGCGAATTTTGCTCCTGGGTTTCCCTGCTGCCAGCCATCTTTACATTGTTTCAGCCGCGCGAACAGGGTCTGCGCTTCCCCTGCCGCCGTCTGAGCACCGAGTGCGGCATAGACATCGTGCCCATCCTTGGCCAGTTGCGTGGCGTAGGCATAAGCCGCTAATCCCTTGATAAGAACGGTATCGCCATCGCGTGCGAATAGCAGGGAAAGGGGTTTCCAGGTATCCATGACGGCTATCGCATCGGCGGTTCGTCCTTCCTTCGCCAGCAGGCGGGCACACGCGGGAATCGAACGGGTCAGCGTGCGTTGGCGCGTCAATTGGGAGAATTGTATGCTGGCTGCGACGGAGTTTTGCTCAAGGTAGTCTTCCGTCAAGAGCGGTCGTGGTAAAGAATCGAGCTGGGTACGCACGATTTCCATCTCATATTCATGAAGATACGGTTTCCGCGCCGCGATGCGGAGTTCCGCCATGCCCAGGTTGAACGCGCGACGATCGAGCACCAAATCGCGGTGCTCCGCCTTCATCCGCTCGAACGTCTCCTGGTCCATGATCAATTCCGGCGGTTTCCGTTTCCGGTTCATACGGTACGCATACACCCAAATCCCGCGTTCCAGATAATATTCCGCGAGCAACAGGTGATAGAGGGCATTATTTGGCTCAAGCTGCTCACCGAGCCGCATGGTCGCGACATAGGTGTTTTCCGCTTTGGGTGCCAGCGTTAACGCGTAAAAGGCATAGTAGATATAGTGATTCGGTTGCCGGCGATGTGCTTCCCAATAGCGACGAATATTCTCCGCATTACCCGGTGCGCCGTTCAGTTGCTGCACCACTGATGCACCATTCGTGGTTGGTGCTACCGCCATGCCTAACAAGGGCAGCGTCGGCAGTCGATATGTCCCTTCGTTGATCCATGCGATCATCGCCTGCTCCCGGGCAAAGCGGCCATATCCAACATACAGCGCGAGTGCGACGGCCAGCGGAACAATCAGCATCCCGAACGCGAGTCGCAACAGGCCGCGCAGCTTCATCTTCCGACGGTTCGCCTCCAGCAGTTCTGCGGCGACGTCGAGCGGGGAGCCGAAGGCCTGGCGCGCGAGTTCCGTGCTTTCTTCCTCGCTGAGCCCTTGCTCGTGCAAGGCGTCGGCTTTGTCTTCCAGATGCGCGCACAGTTCCTGTTTCACGTCGAGAAACAGTTCAGGGTCGCCTTTCAGCCCGGCGGCGGCGTCTGCGGCCAGTTGATCAAATATCGGGTCCGGCATCATGCGCCTCCTATCTTAATTCGCAACCAGCGCCGGGGCGGCCAGCACGGCATGCACCGACTGCGCGAAGGTGTGCCATTCGTCCACCTTTTCTCGCGCGTAGCTGTCGCCTTGCGGGGTGAGCCGGTAATATTTCCGCGATTTTCCGCTGGTGCCCACCTGCCACTCCGTCAGCAGATAGCCTTTGCCCTCCAGCCGGTGTAACACCGGATACAGCGTGCCTTCTTTCCAGTTGAACGCGCCGTCGGTACGCTCGTTGACGATCTGAATGATCTCATAGCCATACATCGCGCGCTCGGTCAACAGCTTCAGCACCAGCAATTCCACGGTGCTGCCCACCAGTTCCGTATTGAACGGCATGACGATCCCCTTCCGATACTTCGAACATCTAGGTATTGTTATATCCGGAAGGTCTAGGGATGTCAAGGGGCTGTTGGCTGTGGCCAAGTTTGCATTACCGGATACAAATACAGGGACGGGTTATGTATTTAAAAATTCATCAACGTAGAAATACATAACCCGTCCCTGTATTTCTATGCGCAGACAGTTTTTGCTATACTGGATCGGGGCAAACGCTTCCATGCTTGCGGGAGGGTGGTATGACGGCTGATATGCCTGTCGATGAGGCGCAGGTAGATTGGGAGAACGTCCGTATTGCCTGGTATCGGACGCCGATCGATCCAGAGACCCTGAAGCGATTAACCGCGCGCAGCGATCTGGCCGGCTTCGCGCAGATGCTCACGCAACTGCTCATCACCGCCGGCACCGGCACGTTGGCGTATTTCGCCTGGCATCACTGGCCCTGGTATGTCACGGTGGCGGCCTGTTACCTGCACGTGACCGTCTATGCCTTCCTGGGACTCTCCGGCGCCGGGCATGAGCTCTGTCACAATACCCCGTTTAAAACGCGGGCCCTCAATGACTTCTTCCTGCACCTGGTGGGTTTCCTGAGCTACACCAATTTCGTGCATTTTCGCGCCAGCCACGAAAAGCACCACGCCTGGACAGTGCACCGCGGCATCGATCTGGAGGTGCAGTTGCCGTTGCGCTACACGCCGCGCGACGTGCTGCTCATGTTCACCGTCAACCCGCTGTCGTTCTGGTCCGTCATCACCACGACGCTGCGCCATGCCCGCGGCATCCTGGAAGGCGAGTGGGAGCACCGCATCTTCCCGGAACGCAAGGTCAAACAGAAGATGGCCATGTTCCGCTGGGCGCGCATCCTGCTGCTCGGGCACCTGCTGCTCGCCGGGGTGTTTGTGTCTTTTCAGCAATGGCCGCTGCTGGTGCTGGTCACCTTCGCCCCCTTCTGCGGCGGATGGCTCAACTTCCTGTGCGGTTTCACGCAGCATGCCGGTTTGCAGCCCAGCGTGCCGGACTTCCGCCTGTGCTGCCGCACGGTGATCCTCAATCCGCTCACCCGCTTCCTCTACTGGCACATGAACTACCATGTAGAACACCACATGTATGCGGCGGTGCCGTTCTATAAGCTCGGTGCGTTGCGCAACGCCATCGAAGCTGATCTACCGCCGGCCTACTCCGGCCTGTGGGACGCCTGGCAGGACATCCGCACCTTCATGCGCAGGCAAAAGACCGATCCGGCCTATTTCTACACTCCGCCACTGCCGGACCGCAGTGTGAATCCAGGGACGGGAATACAGTGACGGGGTATGTTTTCTCTGGAGCATAAAGCCACTTCCCCGTTGGTAGTGAGCCACGCAGCCGCGGCGGAGTGGCGTCCGGTTGCCTTTCACCTCTCTGATAAAAGCGGAGTGGCAACTAAACGCCACTCCGCTGCGGCTGCGTGGCTCACTACCAACGGGGAGTGGCTTATTACTCCTCCGGTTTTATTCCTTCACGTCCACCGACGTGCCGGCTTTGACCGTGATTTGCTTTGTCAGCGGTTTGTAGCCGGTGATGGCGGGGGCGGTGGCGAAGGTGGTGGTGAGGTCGCGGGTGGTGGGGG
>Ga0118677_10004764_pt1 | contig 24391 bp, 21 predicted proteins | sample AliMusrvi5mmetaG_FD_86154 | JGI IMG/M metagenome (GOLD analysis project Ga0118677, IMG submission 86154)
ATCCTGTTCCGAGCCACCACGCAGCTCAGATTTGCCATTTAGGTAGCGGATCAACTGCGCCTCACCCCACGACGCAATGACCTCACCTTCGTCTTTGAACGGCGGATGGTACTCCGATTTCCTTCTCATAACGCCTCAATGTAAGCCTGGAAGTTCAATTCGTCTCGCCCTCAATACCCCCATCGTAGCCATCCTGGTTCTTAAAGCCCAACCACATTTCCATGATCTCGATGGCAGACCCTCCAATTCTCGCAACGCTTGATCTGCTTCACCCGGTTTAAGCCAGTATTCTGCCGCTTTGATTTGGAGGGCATCGTTTATTGGCAGGGGATTGTCTGGTGGTTGTTGTGGGGCTAGATGGATGGGAAGCGTGAATTGATGATGGCCCGGCACCTGTATTGGGATCGTCTGCATAAACTGGTTTGCTGTTTCATGCCCGGGATTATGAAGAGGGGGGTTGGACATCTGTGGGGTAACCCTAAGAATAGTTGTGGTGGGGAGAAGGGGGCTGATCGAAAACGTGACGATCGGAATGGCCGCAACTGAGAATTGACAGGATCGCTCCAAGGCTGTTTCATCCCAGAGCCAAAATGCCCAAGATAATCAAAGACGAGTTCACGGGTTTGCCAGTTTCGCCACAGCGCAGATACCAGTTACGAATGAAGCGGGATGGGCGGTGTGCTATCTGTGGGGAGCCGAGGGTGGGATTGGCTTTTTGTTTAAAGCACATGGTCCAGAAGCGGGAGAGAGGAAGGGGACTGATTGGAGCAAAGAAGCGTTCGAAGGGAGCGCGCAGTTACAGGATGGCGCAGGAACTGAAATTGGCCCGGCGACAGCATTAGAAGGAGTGACCAGGCCAATTCAAATGCTCAGTCGTCTCCGGGCTCTTTTTTTAGCGGCGGGCGTGGGACGTGCGAAAGCAATAAATCTCATCGCGTACCGACAAGCCTCGTTTAATCGCCCGCGCGGTGAAATGCCGTCTGGACAGCAGCGGGATCTTGGTTAACGAATAGCCGACATGAATGTCATTGTTGATTTGTGCATCATCCCACTTGGGGTAGGCGTGACCTTGCGCAGAAACTGGCCGGTGACCCCGTCTCGCCTGAATGGCATTCAGGAGGTCAGGGGAGCCAAGAATTGCTGGTTGAGCGATTCCAATTGAGAAATAGCGCCGTTGCTCGATCGAATGCGAAAGTGATAGTGTTTCTTCCATCGAACCGACGAGAGAACGAGTGAAAACTGCAAAGGAATCCTGGGATAGCCGGCTCGCCCATATCCCCGAAGGAACCGCGGCCCTGTTCTTCATCCAGATCTTCTCCACCCTTGGATTTGCCGTCCTTTATTCCACGCTCGTCCTGTATGCGACACGCCACCTGCACTTCTCAGCGAAAGAAGCGTCGGCGATCATGGGCGTGTTTGGCGCGTTCAACTACGGACTGCACCTATTTGGCGGCTATCTCGGTGGGAGGTTCCTATCCAATCGCAATCTGTTCGTAGGTGGAATGGTCCTGCAGGTCCTCGGTTGCGGCTCGATCGCACTCGGGTCGATGGCGGCGATGTACTGGGGCCTGGCGCTCTTCCTAACCGGCTCGGGCCTGAACGTCACGTGTATCAACATGATGCTCACCCAGCGTTTCGCCCCCGAAGACCATCGCCGCGAGAGCGCGTTCCTCTGGAACTACGCCGGCATGAACGTTGGCTTCTTCATCGGCTTCTCGGTGGCCGGCCACTATCAGGAAACCGAAGCCTACTCTCCGCTCTTTATCTTTGCGACCGTCGGAAACTTCTTGGCAATCGTGCTGGCACTCTTTAACTGGAAGGTCCTCGCCGATCGAAAAACACCGCTTCTCGAGCGAACCAACGCTCAGTTTCGGGCGCGCTTTGCCATCGGAATCGCGGTTCTATTTGGCGTTCCGCTTGTCGTTTGGTTCATGCTGCAACACATCGGTCCGACGGGCATCGTGCTCAAAGCAGCGAGCGGGGCCGTCGCGGCTGCGCTCATCTATCTGACGATCAGACATCCAGATGCGAGTGAGCGAAAGAAGATGTGGGCGTACCTCATCTTGACGTTGGGCTCGCTCGTTTTTTGGTCGCTCTACCAGATGGCGCCCAACGGGCTGCAACTCTTCGCGGTCAACAATGTCCGCCTCCGCGTGTGGGGTATCGAAGTCGCGCCCCAGTGGGTGCAGAACATCAACACAATCGTGATCGTCCTGGGCGGACCGCTCCTGGCCGGGCTCTTTACTCGTCTGCGTGCGCGCGGTTGGAAGATTGACATTCCGCAGCAGTTCGCCGTCTCGCTCATCCTGATGGCGCTCGGCTTCCTCGCACTCCCGGTCGGAATCGCCTTCGCCGATGTTTCTGGACGCTCGCCGTTTTTCTGGCTGTTCGCGAGTTACGTGCTCCAGTCCATAGGCGAGCTTCTCATCTCGCCGATCGGATACGCCATGATCGGCAAACTCGCACCGAGCAAATACCAGGGCATCATGATGGGCACCTGGATGCTGGTGACCGGTCTGGCATCGCTCTTCGCCGGAGACTTCTCGGGCATGGTGCCGGAGCCGACGAGCACTACGCCGATCGCCACCAACCCCGAATACTCAAAGTTATTCGCTCGACTCGGCTGGGGCAGCTTCATCGCCGGGATGGCGCTGCTCGCGCTCATTCCGCTTCTCCGGAAACTCATCCAGAACTCACCGCCGCCGACCCAACGGGACGCCGAAGCAGCCAGCACGAGCCCCTGCTTGTGACGCTCACCCGCGCAGCCAAGAACACCTGTGGACGAAATGACCTCCCCCTTGTCTTTGAACGGCGGATAGTACTCCGATTTCCTTCTCATAATGCCTCAACGTATGAGCTTGGACGGCCATTTTGTCTTGCCCCCTCAACCGTGCCAGCCACCGGAGCTTGGGTGACGCCCCCAATGTCCGTTCATTACCGTCGAAGGAATGCCGGAAGCTGCGGTGGAGGATTGCCAGTAAGCGGCAAGCGCTATTTCGAGGCTGGGGGCGACCAGGGGCTCACCTTGTCGGTGGTCGGGAAATTCTCCGGGATCTTCTGGGTAACTCGGCCGGTGGCGGTCCATTCGGTCCCGCGGTCGAGTGTCACCACGAAACCGACATCCTGCATCGACTCTTCGTTGTGGCCGAGCGCCGTGTGGAACACTCGCCCCTGACCGTAGCGGATTGCCATCAACATCGGTTCCTGCTCGTGGGTAACGTCTGACTGGGCCGTAGCCAGGACAGTCACGTTTTCGGCCGGCCCGCAAAGGGCGGAGTAGAGTTCGTCCCGGGCGTGCAGCCATTTCTCGGGCAGACCCTTGGTGATGGGATGGTTGGCATCCCGAGTTTCAACGACGAAAGAGAAGAACTGGCCGTGCGTGCCCCCGCCGCCATGGAGGTCTCTGACCACCTGACCGTCACGCCAGCGTAGCATCGGCCCGCTTTGATCGTTGCGGCCGCCCCAGCCGCCTACGGCGATCATCCGGTTGTACTCAGCCCATTTAGGAAACGCGTTGTCCGCAGCGTGAACGACCACCAAGCCGCCACCGTTCTTCACGTAAGCCTCAAAGGCACGACGGGTGGCCTCAGGCCAATCTTCGCCATTATAGTTGGAAACGATCACGCGGTACTTGGCGAAGTCGGGTTTGAATCCAGCCAGACTCTGTCCTTGGGCCGGGCTGGTGGCGATGTCCACGGAGAAGAGGCCGGAATTTTCGAGGGCGGCCTTGAGGAGGGGTGTCGTCTGCTGCCACCCGTGATTGTTCTGGCCGTCAACGATCAGCACTTTGAGCTTCGGCTGGGTTTGGGGCTCGGAGCCAAAGCACCGAGGGGATAGCGGGAGAGACGAGAACGGCACATGACATGGAGAGGATTACCAAGTTACGCATGGGCACATGATGGCGGGCGCATCAAAGCAGAGCAAGCGAACGTAGCGGTTTGGTCAAAACAGAAATCAAGAACCACCGATTCAATGAGATTGCCCCGATTTCGTTCTGAAATCGCGACTGGAAAATGCACTTCTTCCATGCTCTTCATTCAGGTGCAGTAGCAACGATGCCGGGGGCTTCAAAAAGCGGCCGTCCGGAATTAAGCTGAGCATTGCATGAACGAGATGGGCAAGATGTTGTTCGTTTTGGGCGTGGTCGTCGCCCTGGTAGGCCTGTTGTTTTGGACTGGCTTCGGCAGAAATTGGTTTGGTCGGTTGCCCGGGGATATCCATTACTCAAGAGGAAATTTCACTTTTAGTTTCCCGCTCGTCACTTGCATCCTCGTGAGTCTTCTTCTTACCTTCCTCCTCTGGCTTTTCCGGAAGTAACCCGGTCCTCTTTCCACCGTCAGAAAGCCACCGCAGCCTGGAGCTTAAACCTGCCTCACCACCGCCTCATGTCAAAACAGCGAAATCCACTCCCTCGCTTCTGCCTGGTCCTCTTTCGACCCACTACGCAATTCTGATCTCCCGTCCAGGTGTTCGAACAGTTGGGGGTTCAATTGATCACGATGTCATCGGCAAGGATATTCCAACCCGTTTGCTCGATGAAGGCGATGTTCTCATTAGCCAAGCGGATGGCATAACGGCCATCGTCGTGGAGGCTCGGTGAAGGATCGGCGATCTGGATCATCAATTGCCATGTGCCAGGCTGCAAATCGGAAGGCACCGAGATTTCCCCAAGCAAAGTCACTTTCCCTGCTTCGGGGCCCCACCGGCGCGGGTCAGCATTCTTGAGAATAAATCGCCGCGTCGGCTTGCCATCACCCGGCGCCAGCGCGAGAGCAACTTCGTGGGGTAGATGTGGCGAAGCAAACCCGACGTTGGACAAGGTCAATTCAATAGGGCAGGTTTCGCCCAATTTTGCCTTGGCCGGGTAGCGCAACCGTTGCGCGACGAAACGGTAACCAAGCCGTCGCGCAATCTGTTGAAAACCATTTTCGCCATGATATTGCGCCTGCCGCCAAATCTCGAGCGTGCCGGCATGATAGGCAATGTTGAGATAGGAGGTATGGAACAGTTCCATCTCGCTCACCACCTGGCTGATCGGCGTGCGCGCCGATGTCGGCACGGTCTCACCGCCGGAAGGTGTGAAACGGCCGTGCTGACTACACCATTGCAACTCGCGCTGGCGATCCCATTCCGATTCGACAAAAGTGCCGCTGTCGGTGGGGAGCGCGAGGAACGAATCGTCGTGGAAACCCGTGCGTGAGAGCCTCGAACCAGAGTATGCCGTCTGGTCTGAGAGCGTGCTTCCACCGAGTTCGTCAGCATAGATGTCACGGATGAACATGGGGCGTCGGATGTCCACTGTGATAGGCGCCGGCAGGGCCTCCAACCATGCGAACAATACTTTCCGTCTGGCTTCCAGTGATGGCGGATCACCCCAGTTCGAGCCATGCCACTCGCCCCACGGCCCGAGCATGCCGGCCTGCACGCCGCAGAGGACATCGGCATTTTCAGTCAACACCCCGCCCATTTGCCGGACCTGGCCGAGAATTCGGCCCATATCTTTTGGGTCGGCACGATAGTCTCTGCCGGTATATCCATATGCGGCTCGAAAGATCACCTTTAACCCGGCACGCCGCGCTGCCGCCAGAGCCTCTCGGATCTCCATCAGCTTTTCCGGCGATAGTTCACGATCTTTGAATTCACCCAAATCCGTTTCCACGAACAAGAGGCTGATGCCTTGCTGCCGCAGGCCATCCAGAGTCTTTATGTGGCCCGTCTTGACGGGCCAGTAGAAGCCGCGTTCCGGATTGGGAAAAATCTCTTGGCTCCCCCGGTAAATTCGCTCTGTGAGCACCACGGTGGCAGCGGTCACTGGAGCATCTGCGCCGCGAACTTGATTCACAAACATCAGCATGCCGAGCCCAAAGCAGGTGCGAACCGTGCCTAAGGCGCAGTTGAGGTCAAACAGGGGCGTCCGGCGCTTCCGACGCGACACAGCGGCGGAGGAATTGACTGGAATTTGGTGTTTCACGGTGAAGCGAGGATTTGCCTTTGATTGGGATTTAGACAAGAAGAAAGATGCCGAATCAAATGTAGAAGTGTACGTCGGGAAATCGGATCCGCGCCGATCGGTGACGCATCGATTGTTCTACGTCGTTTCCTTGTGGCGCCAGACTATGAACCGGAGCAGATTAATCTCAGGAAATGGTTAAAGCAGGAAACAAGATTCTGATCAATCGAGCGCCGGTGTTGACTCTTTGGGCTGCGGTGGTGGCAGAGCGGTTGGGGTTCAAGCACGATGAGGCATTATCGCTTGGAAAGGCCGTGGCAGGATTGACGGCACAGAGCAAGGGCCAGCGGTTGGGTATTTTCAAACCGACCCCAAAGGAACTCAAGAAGGTCCGTGAACAGGCGCGAGGAGAGGAATTTCGAGTGGAGCTTTTGGGGCGAGCATTACCGGCAGTGAACACGGAGCAGGGTGTGCGTGCTGTGATCAAATCCAAGCCCATTGAACCCGAAGGCGTTGAACGTTACCTGGAGAGCAAATTTGGGGATGCTTTAACTGAAGTGCGAAAGGCCATGTCAGAACTGGCCAATGCATTAAAGCCGGATGAACTGGCTGGAAGGGGATTTGGTCTTTACGAGCAATTCCGACCTGTGATTCCTGAGGGTGTTCGAGGCTGGGGTGCGGAGGGAGAGCTGGATCTCGATGGCATACGGAGAACTGGCTGCGCAGATACAGTAGTCCGCCTGCTGGCTTCACGACATCACGCTCATCCTTGGGCAATGCCTCCCCTCACCTAAGGCCAGAGCGGCGGCCTAGGCCAGCGCCTTTCGGCAGTACTCGATTGTCCGGGCGATTTCGCTCATGCGATCAGAGCCAGCGGGAATCTTGTACTCAAACTCGATAGTCCCCTGGATGTTCCATTTGTTGTCCCGGATCAGGCGCAGAACCTCCCCAATCGGAGTGTCCCCTTCGCCGAAAGGTGTGTTAGGCCCGTTATGCATCTTCCGGTCCTTCAGATGCACATGCGTAATTCGGTCGTGATGTTGTTGGATGAACGGGACTGGGGAAACGTTATTGCCGGCGACGAAGTGCCCCAGATCCACGTTCGCGCCGTTATACTTCGCGAAGGAAAATGCCGTCTCCCAATGTTCGGGGGTCGTGGTAGCGTGGCCGTGATATCCCACCATGAATTGGTGCTTGTCAGCAAACCGTCCGAGCCGTTTGAGTTCTTCATCCTGGTTTGAGATCTCGGCGGAAATGGCCCGGCCACCTAGCGCCTTGGCCAACCCGAAGGCGTAATCAAGCTCGTCGTCCGTCATCTTGAATATCCCGTCCACCTTGACTATGGCGCTCAGCTGAACTGACCCACCTCTGCTCAACTAAACTGACCCAGTGGTTCAAAGCAGGGGGCGGTGCTTTTTCTTTCCAAGTAGTGGAAAGTGTTGCTATTTGAGAAGCCGTGGAGAGCTAAGCCTGGGCTGACTGACTATGCTTGAGCCTTGAGCGCGTCGTTCCAGTCGTGTTCAGGAGGGCGGAGGCGTTTGACGGTGGGGTGTAGAGCGGTCATGGCGCGAGCCATATCGTCACCGGTGGGATCGGCATCGAAGCCGCAATAGACCGGGTGACCCTGGTTCAGCAGAGGCTGCAGCCAGCGTGGGTTGGGTCGGGCCCCGGCGGTGGAGAGGCAACGGTGGTGGGGATGAAGGGCGAAGCAACTGATCGCATCGATGGCCGATTCACAGAGAATGATGCCTGGCAAAGGGGTGACGGGAATGGAGAAGTAGCCCAGGTCTTTTTGAGAGCCGGGTGCCAAGCCACGCCAGACACGCTGAGTAGTGCCGCGCAGTTCGGCCCCCACGGGGAGGCTTTCTTTTCCGAGTAGCAGGAAGACGGCGTTGGCTCTGGTGTCGGCATACAGAGTGCCCGACTGGATGAGCGGATCGAGCAGCGTTGGGGTAATTCCGCGCTGCTGAGCCAGATACTCTTTAACGCGCCCGAGCTTGCTGGGATCTGGGGGCGGCAGCCGCAACTGAGACGGAGGCGTTGGTGGAACTGGTGGCAGAGGCAGAACTCCCGGAAAATGGTGCGCCAGCCAATCGACCGCCGCTTTGAAGCCCAGGTGATTTAAATGCATCACCAGGTCGATGGCTCCGCCGCCGCCCACGCTGTCGTGCCAGTTCATGAACTTGGCGCCGGTGACCGAAAGGGTTCCCGCGGAAGTATGCCACTTACGTTTGTCGTCGTGATCCTTCTGGGCACCGCACAGAGGCAGCACCGTCTCCAAGGGGATGGCCCGCAGGTGCTGAGCCAGTTCCTTGCGCTGCCAGAAGGTCATGGCTCGGGGCTGATTTTGGGGCGGAGGCTGACGCAGCCTTTCATGTTGATGACGTGGCTATTCTCGGTGAGCCGATCGATGAGCGCGGCGGTCAGATGGTCGTTTTTGAGAAAGGAGCCCCATTCGGCAAAGCCCAGGTTGGAGGTGATGAGGGTGGGCTTTTTCTTGTGTCGCTGGTGCATCAGAGTGAAGAAGAGGCCGACCTGAACCGGCTCGACCTCGACATAGCCAATCTCGTCGATCTGCAAACAATCGAAGGAGAGGTATTTCTTAAGGACCTTGTCTTCGGAGTGATCGGCCACCGAGCGGTAGAGCTCGGCGATGAGGTCGGCAAACAGCACGTAGCGACCGCTATGGCCCTGGTCGATGGCGTGGATGAGAAAGCTGGTGGCCAGGCCGGTCTTGCCGCAGCCGGTGGCGCCCAGCCAGAGCAGGTTCTGGCTCTGGTGCATGTAGCCCAGGGAGTCGTAGAGGGCCATGATCTTCTTTTTGTTGAGCTTGGGCTGCCGCTCGAAGGGAAAGGTCTCGATGACCAGAGGGTCGGGAATACGGGCGCGTTTGAGCCGGAGTTGACGAGCGTTCTCCCGTTTGATGCGGCATTCTTCTTCTAGCACATGGGTGAGCAGCCGCGCGTGAGAGAAGCGTCCTTCGGCGGCCAGCTTGAGATACTCATCCCAATGGACCAAAAGTCCGCCCAGGCGCAAATACTTCAAGGTTTCGATGAGTTCTTTATTCATGATTGGGGTTCGGGTGGGTCTTGGTAGATCGACAGATCGGGTGGTTCGGTCAGTGAACCTTCCCGGTAAGCCTCTCGCTCCCGGAAGGCCTCATCGACTTGCACCAGTGGCAGTTCTCCGGCGCCTTGTTGGAGATACAACCGGGCAATGCGCTCGACGGTCTCCAGTTCGGTAATTCGGTATTTGCGGGCGCGCTCCAGGCTCTGGCTGAGCAACTCGACGCTCATCCTGCGGCTGTAGCTCAGGAGCTTGCGAATAAACTCGTGGCGTTGGATGCCTTTGGCCGGCAGGGCAAAATCCAGATACGCGTTGACTGCCGGGTCCAGGGTGCGCAGGTGCTTTTCCTCGGCTTGGGTCGGCTGCTTGCAATTACGGGCGCGGTGACCGGGCGGTGGCGGCTGTCCCGGCGGACTGAACTGACTGTTTTTGACGTCATCGGCCGGCAGTGGATACTCGGCCAGACATTGCCCCGCCTGGTAGATTTTCAACCGGTCGCTGTATTCCAAGACCTTAACGTCCTCGCGTTTGGTTCCCGGCACCCAATAGTAATTGGCGCCAAAGGCCAGGTAACCGTATTGGTCAGTGCCCCGACCATGGTCCCGATAGGGTGCGGGCAGATGGGGCGGCAACTGGGTCAGGTGGGTGCGTTCATGCTCGAAGGCTTTAGCGGGAATCAACCCCGTCTTGCCTTGGGGTTTGTTATCCATTCGCACCGTGGACCACGCCAACGCCTGGGCATTGATGTCCTCCAGACTCTGGAAAGTGCGGCCGGGCAGGAAGTTGGTTTCCACCGTCCAGAAGCTCCTCTCTTCGCCGGCCTTGCGGTTGCAATGCTTGATTTCGTGGCAGCGGAAGACAAAGCCATACTGTTTGGCGAAGGCCTCCATCTCCGGGACGATCAACGCGTGGGCTCCGGTGCCCCGCAGTCGTGCCAGGTTGGTGTTATCGATGATGCACTGGCCAGCGGCGTAGCCCCAGAACATCAGCCCCTGGTGAAAGAAGCACTTCATTTTGAAGCGATCAAAGGCGCGGTAAAACTTGAGATAACGCCGTTTGCAATAGCGCAGGTAGATCAGGCTGGCGATTAGCGGGACGCGCCGGCCCGCCAACTCGACCTGGTAGAGACTGGTGTCGTGCTGCATCTCCAAACCCGGCTCATCCGGCACTCGGTGGCAGCGCTGCCTTTGGGGTTGGCTAATGCCCAACTCGCGCAGCCTCCGCGTCAGGGTGGAATAAGTCACCGCGACGCCTTCTTCCTCCACCAGCTTTTCATACACGCGCACCATCCGACCTTGGCACTCTTGATAAAGCCGCCGCAGCAACTCTTCATCGAGCCGCTGTTTAGTAGTGCGCACTGGCTGGGGCGTCGTGCCCTCTTGCCGGATGATGGCGCGAACCGTGTTGCGGCTCAGGGCCAGGCGGCGGGCAATCTCCCGCACGGCCATCCCTTCCTGGTGCAATAGGAAAACTGCCTTACGCTTGTCCGTTGCGATCATGGAGTTGTCTCAAGGTGTGGAAAAAGGCCCGCGACCGGCTCAAAATCCCCGCCGTCAACAGATGCCCTTGTGCATGAAAGGCCCGGCTCTTCAGCCGCGGGTCCTGGCTTTTGCCCATCACCCGCTGCATATACTTCTGGGTCAGTTCCAAGTCGCCGAGCAAGACCCGCTCAAACTCGTTGCACCCGTCGGCGCTTTGGGGCACTTGCCGCATCCGTTCCAGCGGCAGCGCCAGGTTGCCCTGGAGGATTTCCCGACGAAAGGACTCCGGTCCCCGGAAGCAGCCGTGGGCTAGTTGCTCCACCTCCCGCACGCTCAAACCTTTGCCGCTGACCGCCAACACAAACTCCTCGATCTGCGCTGGCTTCACCCCGTTCATGCGCATGAACTGGCGCAGCGCATACATGTATGAATAAACCGGGAAGGCCCCGGCGAAGAGTTGGCGGCGCACCGGGGCGCTCATCTCGGCGATGAGCCCCAGGCGCATGCTCACCCAAGACTTGCTCCGGGAAAGTTCGGCCGCGATATGCGCCACACTCATCTGGCGCGCATGCTTGAGCTCCTCGATGAAACCGGCCTGCTCCAGGATGCTTAGCGCCCGGTTATTGGAAGTCCGCAGCAGGCTCAGGATGCCCACCCCCTCGTCTGACCCCAGTGAGGCATACGGCACCGTCGCAAGGCGCAGCTTGCGCGCGCAGCGATACCGCTTGAAGCCGTTGAGCAAGACGCTGCGTTCATTGATCTCCACTCCTTCCAGCGGTTCCTCGATGCCACGCTGGGCAATCGAGCCCAATAGCCGCTCCTCCAGCGCCGCCGCTTTGAGCCGCAAGCCCTCATAACGCAGGTCCAAACTCGAAAGTTCAACTTCGCGTGCCATGCCGATGCCTCTTAAGGAGGGTGTTCATTTAGCCAGGCGACAGTCTGGTCGATCCTGGTGCGCCGGCACATGCTGTGTTGTCTCAAAACTCTCTCCAGCATCTCCAGAATCTCCCGCCGACCCACCCGCCGGCCTTCGATCAGGCTGACCACCATCCGCACATACTCGACCACGGGCTCATTCCTTTGGGCGAGAACCAACTCCGGTTCCAGCCCCCTGACTTTGGAAGCCTCCGGCAGCTTCGCGGGCGAGACTGGCGCTCGCCGTTTCTGGTTGAGGGCGCTCTTCTTGGTCTTGCCCCGGGGGTCCCGGTAATACTCAACGCTCCGGCGCGTAGACTGTTGCTGGCGATGGGCTTGCCGACAACCAAAGGGACAGCGCAGGTTGTGGCGACGGTTGGCGTTGCGTGGATGAGTCAGGAAAACAATGCGGCAATGCCTGCACCGGGTCAGGCAGGCTCGCAGGCGGGGCTTGGCACGCAGAACCGATCGCAGCAGCAAATAATACTCCAGCACCAAGGGGGCCGCCGCGCCCCCGCGATACCAGTCCGCCCGAAACTCAAACTGCTCCTGGATCCTGATTGCAAAAAACCAAACCTCTCGCTTAGGATGCTAATGAAATATTGAACGTCCTCGTCTTACCGAACCGGCACGCCAGTGTCGAGGAAGTGGGACGAGGATTTTTTGCCGCGGCGGCCTTCGGCAACTACTTGGAAAAGAAAACCTCGGCTCTACGCGGTGACGGGGTGGGTCAATTTACCTGAGCAGGGGCGGGTCAATTTATCTGAGCGCCCATAGGGGCCTTGCAAACCCTTGCTGCTGCGGTTCAGGATACGTCACAGGCTGTGTGACCGGGACCGCTTACGGAACCGAATCATCCATCGTGAGGCGGCGGAACTTCGCGAAGCGATGAAAAGTCAGGAAGTTGGCGTCGTGAGCGTTATGGGCCCCGCCCCCCTCATCGTCAAAGGCCGTTCGACAGGCGGCGATGATGTCCTCCCCGTCGAACAACCAATCCACATATTGGAAGCCGTGCCGGGTGACATCGGCGTGATGGAGCAGAATGCACCGCACCTCCCACTCCAGTAGGTTAGACGAGGTTGTCAGGGCCAAGGTATTACGGACTCCGCCGGGCTCGCGGTTACGATCCGTGTCCCGGACAATGCTGCCCAGACTCCAGTAGCGCTTAGTTTCAGGATCAAAGCGGATGGTGAACTTCTTGGCCCCGCCTGGGAACCTGACGAAGCCGCTCGATGGATCGAACGACGCGGTCTTGCCGTCGCGCGAGATGCGCACGATGGCCGCCTTTTCATCAGGTGACTTCGTTTGCACGCGCAGCACATCCACTATCTCACCAGCGGGAGTCACCACCGCATTGCCCTCCAGCCAGGCCCCCATGTCCCCGCCGTTCCAAGTTCGATCACTGGGCAGGAAGTTGCTGCACGTCCAATTGGCCGCGTCGAGCAAATCCCCTTCGACGGGAGCCGACAGCATCCCGGCGCGGTAATTGACGCCCCAGGCGACTGGTGGGTTCCGCCATTCCATGCCACGCCAGAGGCGTCCTGCGTATTCGATGACTGGCACGGGCGCACAATGATATTCGCCATCACCTCGCAAAAGCCCGCTCGCGCCGTTGGTGGGTGAAGTCCAGTTTGCCCCGCCGTCCAAGGAACGGCGGATCAGCACATTGCCATGATGTTTGTCCGGGCCGATCAGGTATAGCGCCCCGCGATGGGTGAACAGCGTGGACCAAAACGCGCCGTCAATGGTCGAGATCTTCTTCCAGTGAGCCCCACGGTCATGGGACTGAAAGATGTGTGACACGGCGCGGCTATGCTCGGTGCTCTTCGGGCCGAACTCGTCGTGAGAGGCAATATAATCCCCGTTGGTCAAAACGGCCAAGCTGGGCGAGCCGATGTAAACGCCTGAAGAGGCCGGGCTATGGTCGATGACTACACCGGGCACCGCAGGGTGCTCGCCGGCGCGCAGCACATGAACCCCCACTTTGGACTCGCTGAGCAGAAGAACCACCATCAAAAAACGCAGGTAAGGGACGAGTCTTCGATGTGCAGGGGTTTTCATATAGAACTCCACTTGATTGCATCGTCACAGCTAAGGCGAAGCGCGCCCCTGTATCTCCGCATCCGAAAGTGCCCGTGCATAGAAGGCAAAGTCGGCGAAGCAGGCGGCCAGAAATTCATTGCCACTGACATGGGGGTTGCCTCCAAGAGCGCAATCGGTCGCTTGGGTCAGCAGAGAGGTGGGGACAGCGCAGGAGCCCGCACCTTTGCCGTCCACGAACAGCCTCAGTGTTCTGCCGCGTTTAACCGCTGCCAGCGCATACCAGCGCCCTGGTTCCAGCGCCATCCCAGGCGTAGAGAATCCGCCCCCGGCCTCGACCCTTGCGTAAAGCTTTCCGCCGTCCACCACCAACCGGAGCGGGTCATCAACGTTCCTGCACCAGGCACTGAACACGTGGCCGATGCGATTGCGGGGCAGCTCCCGGACGCGCACGCGGACCGCGACTGTCCAGTCGTCCTCCGGCCACCCGCCAATGGCGTAGCGCAGCATTTGGTCTCGGCCATTCAATTCCGTTCCCTCCGCAGCGCCCCTGGCCGGTGGCGACGAGACAAGACTGCCAAACTCCGGTGGACCATCTGTCCGCAGCGAATGGATGATTATTTGCCTATCCGGGCCAATGGACGGTTCAGGAGGAAGAACCTGTGGCGGCGCACCGGGGTCGAGGATAAACCGAGCCGGCGGTACGTCAGGGAGAGTCTCAGCGCTGGAACTCAAGCTCACCACTCGCCAAAACAATGGCTGCTTTGATTCCGGAGCGGCCAGATTCCGGGTGTTCAGCACCAGGCCTGGAGTGGAGCAGTTGGTGGCCCAGGCGAGCGGCGCGAAGGTCTCGCTCGCTGCCACCTCCAACCGGTAAACTCCCTTCTGCTCCCTGCGAGGCCCTTTCCACTTAAACTGCACCTCCCCCGGCGGCACTCGCGCGCCATCCGGCGGAATGCGCGTAAATACGGGCGTGGCCCGCAACGGCTCGCCTGCCAGCCAGGAGCGATAATGCGTGCCGGCGGCTCCTGCGCTCGCAAAATCCACCAGGTTGAGCGGCCGACCATCGACCGTCGGTATCTTGACCAGCACCCAAGGTTGCATCAGTTGCTTAAGCTCCGTGTCCACGGCAGGAAGGGATACCAGCCGTGAGTTTGTCAGCGCTTTTAGGTCCACGACCGGAATGGCGCCCTCATCGAAGTCATTCCAGGATTGGTCGAAGGCCAGGAGGAGTGGACCACGATAGAGCGACACCTTGCCGGCGGCTTCATTGGCTCCCGCCACATAACGGAGCGGGGTATGGAAGTTGAGCACTAGCCGATCCGCCGCCTTCCAGGCTCGCTTCAGGTCAAGGTAGATTCCGGAACGTACTTCCGGCACAAGGTTTCCGTTCAGGCTGACGCTGGGTTCCGCAGCCCAAGTCGGAATGCGGAGGCGGAATAAGAACGGCCCAGTCGCCCCTGTCTCCAGGCGCAACTCGGTTTTGCCTTCACGCCAGGCATCGCCGCTGGAGGTGACAACCAGTGGGGTGCCATCCGCAAGCTGACTGCTGAATCTTCCCGCCCCGATCCAATTCAGGACCACCCCGTCGGCGGTGGACATGATCGCCCATTCGCTCAGCATACCGAGCACGCGCGGCCCGTTCACCGAGCAGCAATTCAGCTCCGGCGTCCCGGCGCGCGCCTGGAAAACGATCGTATGGGCGCTGGCCTCCCGTGTTCCGTCCATCGGCGTGCTGTAGGTCCACCAGCGGCCGCTGGGGTGCTGCGCTCCCAAACCGCCGTTGAGCGTAGTCAATTCCAGGTCGTCGGCAGCGTGGATATCGCCTGTCAGCCTGAGATAATCGAGCGTCAACGCCATCCACGCCACCGTGCAACAGGTCTCAATCGCCGTCGGCGCGTAAGGATCGCCCGTGGCTTGCTCGCCAGAGCTGAAAGCGCCCGTGTTGCGCTGGTCCCATCGGCGGATGCTGCGCCAGTGATGGGTGAATGAGTCGGAATACTTCTGGTCGCCCGTAATGCGCCATAGCTCTACAAGGCCCTGAAGGTCGTGCAAACTCTCCCAGCGCGGACGTGGTGATTGATAGTACTCTCTCCCATCCAGCCCGGCCCGAAGGTAGTCGCCCGCCCGCTCCCAGTCGGCTTCCACTTCCCGCGCCATCCGCAGATAACGCGCTTCCCCGGTCCGTCGGTGTAGCATGGCCATGGCTGTCAGGATGGTCATATTCATCTCCGGATCCCCGGCGTCGAACACACGGCGTCCCGTGTCGAGATAGGTCGTGCAGACCAGGTCTGCCACGCGACGAGCGGCAGACAGAGCGGCCGGGTCGCCGGTCTGGTCATGCCAAAGCAGCAGCGCATAGATGCCATGGTAATGACCCCACAGATCCCAGTTCCTCAGCAAACGTTCCTTCTTGGGAAAAGGCCCCAGATAACCGTCCTCGGCTTGTGTGGCGATGAACTCCTTAACCACGTCCGCCACTTGCCGACGGAGGCGCGGGTCGTCCGACATGCGAAGTGCCTGCACCGCCGAGATCAGGTATTTCCCGACGAACTCTCCCGCCCAAGGCGTCAGTTGTGGAACGGGCTCCCGATCCCTTATACGGAACATCTCCAGCATCCCCGGATTAGCCTCGGGCGCGCGCACAAGCCAGTTGTCCACATTTGCCTTGATCCGGTCACCGACCGGACCTTGGAACTCGAACTTCGCCGCAGGCATTGCGTCGAAGACGAGTCGCGATGATGGCTGAGAGGCGAGCGCGGTCCCGATGTGAAATACGAGTACCCCGATACAGAGCCTCATCAGGCGTCTTGGCAAGATCATGTTCATGAAGCGAGCGAATGGTGCAAGGAACCGAGCCCGAGGGCAAGTGGGACCAGAACCAACGACATGTGTCCAATCTCGGCCATGTTGCCCAGCCCAATAGCTCGGAGGGCCGAGTTACACGAGGCCCTGATTTGGACTCCGTGCGATTTGCAGCGAAGATCAGGGCCTCGTGTAACTCGGCCCTCCGGGTTATGGGAATTCGAGTGTTTTGACGACAGGTCCCTGCGTCGATTCCTTGAACCCTTTCCCGCTTGGTGGCACAAAGGAAGCATGGACGAAGATCAATTGGTCCAGGGCCTCCGCAGCCAGGACCCTGGGACCGTGCAGGAATTGGTGGTCGCCCACGGGGACCGCTTGTTCCGGTCCGCTTGCTTGCTTTGTGGGAATGAAGCCGAAGCGCAGGACCTCGTGCAGGAGACCTTCCTTCAGGCCGTTCGCTCGGCGAACGGGTTTGAGGGCCGTTCCAGCGTCTATACCTGGCTGCACGGCATCCTGCTCAACCTGACGCGCCACTACCACCGGGACCGAAAGCGCTTAATTTACGACGAGGAGTTGGCCCATGGGGAACCTGCCCTGCCTGACGAAACCTCAACCGGGCCGGATGTCGAAATGGCCACGGGGGCGCTGGCTAAGGCCCTGTGCCGGCTATCCGGTCCGCATCGGGAGGTGATCGTCTTGCGCTTCTATGAGGATATGAAGATCCACGAAATCGCGGCCCGGCTGGGGATTTCCAAAGGCACGGTCAAATCAAGGCTGCACTATGCGATTGCAGAGATGCAGCGACGGCTTCCAAGCAACTTGAACCTTTTCAGCGCCCGCGGCACACAGGAGAGAGCAATGCGATGAACTGCCGCCGTTTCCAGTGCGAGATATACGAATTCCTGGACGGGAGCCTCTCCCCGAGGGCGCAGGCTGCGGCGGAGAGACATCTGTCTGGATGCGCTGCCTGCCGCCAGGCGCTGATCCAAGAGCAGCAGACCGCACGGTCCCTTTCTGACAAATTCCGAAGAGCGACTGACTCGCTGCAACTCCCGCCGGGGTTCGGACACCGGATCCTCGCGGCGCTTGTCGATAAACACCGTGTTCCGAGTGAGCACCAGGCCGTTGCTTTGTTCTGGCGCCGTTTGGCCTGGCCGCTGGTTGCCGCAGCTTCGGGTTTGCTACTGGTGGGCAGCTTCTTCTTTCCCGTGCGGGCGCCCGGTCCGGGAACGGCCCCTTCCCATCCGCACTCTGCCGGAGGCGAGGTGACGGTCCAGCTATCGTACGTAGTGCCGATCTACACGTTTCGCCGGGAAGGCGGCTTCGTGATTGACGCCTTGACCTACCAAACCAACGTCATAGACGAGAGGCTTCCGGCCCAGTTTGCCCGCCTCAGATAACCAAGAAAGAGAATTGCCATTATGAACATGCACCGCATCCAAGGCATCTCAACCACCATCGCGCCGGCTTTTCTGAGCCTGACCTTCGCGCTCGGTGTATGTGGCGGGACCAATAGCATTGCGGCGGACTTCTCCTCCGCGGTCCCGTTCGAACTGGGCGAAGGGGGGTTCTTGCCCGGTGACAGCATCACGATCCAGCGGATGAGCGGTACCAGCCCCACCATCCGCACCGGGGAAACCTATTGTGTCGAAGGCACCTACGTGCTGGCGTCGAAAGAGAAGGCTCGCCTGGCCTTCTACGCCACGGCGCAGAGCGCGGTCCCCACGCCGGATGATCCAGGCCAGAGCACTCTCATCGAAAAGGGCACCGGCACATTCCGTTTAGTGAAGACCATGCGGGAGGAAGGGTATCTACATATCAGCTTTTACTCGGTGCCAGCCGGCGGCTGCATCGGTGGGATCTATTTCGGCCAAGGCGAATGGGTGAACCGTGATAGGGGATGGAGCCACCTCGCTACCCGCCCTCGCTCCCCGGATTCCGTGACAACTGCGAGTTCGACGGGCGGGCCCGTCTCTTTGACCGGGCCGAATCAAGTCCTGCTCGAATACCTGGGCGACCCGGTTGAACCGCCCGCCGATATGGACGCCGCCTACACCAAAGAAGGCCTCATTAAAGCCGTCCAGACTGCCGCGCGGAATGCCGGCATCACACTCAAGCGGATTGAAATAGAGGATTCTGAATACCCTTTCCTCGTGGGCGTAATCTGCAAAGAAGGTGACTACGCGAAACTGAAGGACCTGCTCAGGAAAATGGAGGGCTACGCCTACAACGGCTCCGTTGGCAGTAACACCCATAATGCGATGAACATCGTGCCCTACCGTGTCTTTCCGTCGGCCATCGCCGGGCGCATCAACCATCGCACCGGGCTCAGAATGCAGGTGCTCCACGACAAGATTAGCCGACTGGAGTGAAGGCGGGAGAAGGGGAGCGGCTGACATATCATGGGCCATGCCGCTTGAAACGTGCGGTCTTTCGCGCCGTATCGACTTCTGGTAAGAAGTTTCGGCCACCCTGAAGCCACCCGGAAGCTACCCTCAGACTCTCTGGTAGCCAACCGGTAGGCACCCCGGAGCCACCCTTAGGCTTATAGTCCCCCCAGAGTTACTCACAGAAGCGAGGAGAGCCCGGAGGGTCTGCTCCCCGCAGCTTCTGTGAATAACTCTGCGGCGCGCAGAGTTTTTCTTGGCATGAACGCCTATACCATTTCCCCTCACCGGGAAGACACGCATCGCCCGGCTACGAATACCGAGGCTAGCCAACCGATGACTCAGGGTAGTCCTTCGAGCCGGGCGACGCGCTGGTCCTTAACGAATACTCAGTGGCGGACCGCTTTTATAAGCAGGTCTCTCTATAAGCCCTTCGCGCAGGATCAGCTAGCGTGCTTGTGAAGCAAACTAATGAATCCTATGTTAAAGCAAAATACCGAACCGGACCCCGCCCCAGACTTTGCGGCCTTCCTGGCCCTGGACTGGGCGGATGAGAAACACGCCTTCCGCCTGCAGGTGGTCGGCCAGAGTAAAATCGAAACCGGCACGCTGGAGCAGAAGCCCGAAGTACTTGGCCCCTGGTTGGCCAAGCTGCGCGAACGCTTCGGCGGCCGACCGATCGCGGTGGGCCTGGAACAGTCTCGGGGCGCCTTAATTCACGGGCTCATGGCCTATGATTTCCTGGTGCTCTATCCGATCCACCCCACCACCGTCGCTAAATACCGGGAGGCCTTCAAATCCAGCGGCGCCAAAAGCGACCCGCTGGACGCCGGCCAAATCCTGGAGATTCTCACCAAGCACCAGGACCGGCTTCACCGCCTCAACCCGGACATGATCGAAACTCGCCTGCTAGGACGCTTGGTCGAGGATCGACGCAAGGCCGTGAATTTGCGCACCACCCATATCCAGGCCCTGGGCGCTAACCTCAAGGAGTATTATCCCCAAGCCCTGGAGTTGACGAACGACAACCTCAGCTCCCGCTTGGCTTGTGATCTATTAATTAAATGGCCCACCTTTGAGGACTTTCAGCAGGCCAAGCCCAGCACCCTCAAACGCTTCTACTACGGCCACAACGTTCGCAGCCCCGAGGTGATTGAGCGAGTCCTGACCTTGGCGCAGAAATCCCAGGCCCTGACCACCGACCCCGCCATCGTCGAAAGCGGCCGTCGCTTGACTCAGATGTACGCTCGGCTCATTCAGGCGCTCCACCCCGCCATTGCGGACTATGACCAGCGCATCAAGCAAGTCTTCAACGCCCATCCCGAGGCCACGCTCTTCACCGACTTACCCGGCGCGGGCCCCGCGTTGGCACCTCGACTCTTGGCCTTCTTTGGCACCGACCGCTCTCGCTATGCGGCGGCGCTCAACGTGCAGAGTTTCACCGGCATTGCTCCGGTGACCAAGAGCAGCGGCAAAAGCAGAGTCGTCTATGCTCGCGCCGCTTGTCCCAAGTTTGACCGGCAAACCTTTCACGAGTTTAGCCGCCTCTCCGTCACCCACTGTCAGTGGGCACGCAACTACGTCCAGTAATACACGGCCAAGGGCAAAAAATACCACACCATCATTCGGGCGCTGACTTACAAATGGATCCGCATCCTCTTCAAGTGCTGGCAAGAACGCACCCGCTACAACGAGGACAAATACATGGAGACCCTCAAATTACGGGGCTCGATTTTCGCCACCTGGCACCTGCAAAAAAACTCATGAAAACTATGGACGGCACAGCTCAGGGGACTACCCTGAGGCTCCACCCGGGCTACCGAGCCCTGCTGACAGCCAAGAGATCAGGCCCTAAAGCCGCCCGGGGAGCTTACCCAAGTCTCCCTTAAAGCCATCCCATAGGGGAGCTTGGGAACCCGCGCGGCGGCGGTTCAGGCTACGTCACCAGATTTGTGACCTGGACCACTAATTGCGAAAAGCTGTTTCCGAACGGAGCAGATTCGTTTAAGCTCCGTCCCTTGATGACGTCCGACCAAAGACCCTTATGAAGATCGCTCTGTTTGGCATATCCGAGATCAAGCTCGGCAAGCACAACCTCAAAGACCCGCGGCTCGACCAGGCTGACAAGCTGGTCGAGGCCGACAAGAAGACGCAAGCGCAAGCCGATGTAATCGGGGAGGACCAATTGCTCGACGCCGACGGCATCCTGGCCCTCGAAGAAAACAAAGCGGATTTAATCCTCAAGGACCTCGAGTTCGTGGAGACGCGCCTGGGTCGTGACCCGCAGCCTGCAGAGCGGGAGGCGCTGGAGAAGATCAAGACCCTGCTCGAAAGCGAGCGGTTTCTCTTCAACTCAGCCATAGCGCCCGAGGTCTTGCAAGCAGTCGCGGCGCATAGCTTCTATACCAACAAGCCGATTTCCGTGGCCGCACGCGAGGAACTGCAGAACCCCGACATCCTGCTGTTGAGGGCTTTCGCGGATGCCGGCTACATCTCGTTCCTGACCGTCGGCGGCAAGGAGAACCGCGCCTGGCCGATTCGCAAAGGCACGACCGCGTGGGAAGCCGCGGGCACCATCCATACGGACATTCAGAAGGGCTTTATCCGCGCCGAAGTTACCAGCTTCGCCGATTTCATCGAAGCCGGCGGCGAGACCCAGGCCAAGCGGGCGGGCAAGCAACGCCTGGAATTGAAGCATTACGTCGTGCAGGACTACGACCTGGTGAACTTCCGGTTTAACAAGTGAGGGGTGGAAAACTGGAGACAGGAGATAGAAGCTCCTTTCACCTATTCACGTTTCACGCATCACGCATCACGTTTCATTCCTCACCCCCATTTCCCTCTTTCCGTTGCCACACTGTCTGGTTTAGAGTCTGCGCCATGGCCGTTCTGTGCCGCTGGACATTGCTTTTGACCCTGCTGCTCGCCCCCGGACCGCGGCTTTGGGCGGCGAGCGCGGAGGATCACGCACTCGACGCGGCCGTCAAGGCGTTTCAGGATAAGTTCTTTGCGCGGGCGGAGGCGGAGCTTACCGATTACTGCCAGAAGTTTCCGGCCTCGCCGCGGCTGGCGGAGGCGATCCTGGTTCTGGCCCAGGCGCGCCTTGAACTAGCGAATTACGTCGGCGCAATCGAACTGCTTACCGCCAACGAGGGAAAGGCAGGCACCAATGCCGATCATTACCTGTTCTGGGTGGCGCAGGCCCGCTACCGCAAAGGGGACTACCGTGCCGCTTGCGATGCCTTTGCGAAATTGGTCAAGGATTTCCCCGCCTCGTCACACTGCTTGGAGGCGGCTCTGGGCGAAGCGTCCGCACGTTCGGCCCTCGCGCGAACGGAGCCCGCCGAGTGGCAGCGAGTGATCGGTTTGCTACTCCAGACCAACGGGGTTTTCCAAGCCACCGCGAGCACAAATGCGGGCGGCGACTTGGTGCCATCGGGTTACCTGCTGTTAAGCGAAGCGCAGTTGGCGACGAAGGATTATCACGCGGCCGAGGGCACTTTGCAGCCGCTGGCCCAAAGCCCGTTGAGCTCGAAGCTCGCCTGGCAATCGCAGTATCTGCTGTGCCGCATCCAACTGGCCGACGGGCGGACGAACGCGGCGTTGGCAGGCACGACGAACCTCCTGGCGGTGGCTGCCGGCGCGGCCCAAACCAACCTACTGGCCGAGAGCGCCGCCCTCCAAGCCGACCTGCTCGAACGCCTTGGCCGGACCAACGATGCCCTCGTGGCTTACCAGAGGAATCTCGCCGATGGCATCCCCGCCGAGCGCCAGCGCCAAGCGCTGTTGAAGATCGCCGAATTGTCTTTGGCACAGGACAACATCCCGCAGGCCACGCGCATGCTGGAGAAATTCCTGGCCCAATACACCAACGCGGTATCGGCCGACCTGGCGTTGCTGACCTTGGGCGAGCTGCGCCTGCGCCAGTGCGAGGCCGAAGCCGGCACAAACCAACCCGCTTCCACCGGCACGAATGCTCCCGCGACAACCAACGCTCTCCAGTTGGCGCTGGCATCATTCGACACGCTAGTGAAGAAGTTCCCGCAGAGCTCGCTCTTTGGAAAAGCGCAGCTTGACCTGGGGTGGTGTTATGGCCGGCAGCAAGGCCGACTGGCGGAGGCTCAAGACGCCTACCAGGCGGCAGTGGAGCACCTGTCCGCATCCAGGGACCAGGCGACCGCTTATTTCCGGCTGGCGGACACACAGTTCCGGCTGGCCAATTTCGCCGGGGCGATCAAAAACTACCAAGCGATCACCAATAAGTTCGCCGCCCTGCCGGAAGTGAGGACGAATCTGTTCGAGCCCGCGCTTTACGGCACTGTCCGCGCCGGGCTCGCGGCGGGTGACCTGGCCACCACTACGAACGCCTTGCAGAATCTCCTGGCCTGGTATCCCGGCGGCTTGAGCGCCGCGGGCGCCGTGCTGCTGACGGGACAGGACCTCGGGCTCCGGGGTTATCCAGCGGCCGCGCGCAAGCTATTGCTCGATTTTGATAAGGTCGCACCCGACGCCCCTCTGCGAGCGGAGCGGCAGTTGGCAGTCGCGGCGACCTGGGAGCAGGAGAACAAGCCGGCGGAGGCCATCGCGCTGTATGATGGGTGGCTGGCTAGTTTCACGAACCATGAGGCCAAGCCGCGTGCGGAATATTTTCGCGCCTGGGACACCTGGCAGGCAGGCCGCGACACGAATGCGTTGCTCCTTTTCACCAATTTCGTGATCCACTTCCCGAATAGTGAATTCGCCCCGCGCGCCCAAATGTGGGTGGCGGACCATTACTACACTATAGGCGACCATATTGCGGCGGAGCGGAATTATCAATTGCTCATCCACAACACGAACTGGCCTCCCAACGAGCTGACTTATCAGGCGCAACTAATGGCCGGAATGGCCGCTGTGGCCCACCAGGGCTGGAAGGACGCCAAGGACTATTTCACTCAATTGTATAACAACACCAACGGCCCGCCCAAAGGCCCAAGCCTGGATCTGCGCTATCAGGCGCTCTTCCAGCACGCGCTTGCCTTGATACGAGTGGTGGACACAGCCGACACCAACAGGCTCGCCAATCTAGAGGAGGCTACTAAAGCCCTTGGCCGAATATGCGACAACTATCCGACCAACCGGCTGGCCGTCCGCGCCTGGGGAGAAAAGGCCAACTGTTATTTGCAGTGGGCCCTCGCCAGGCAGCAGTACGATTCGCTAACGAATGCAATCAATGCCTACCAGCACGTGCTTGATTCACCGCAAGCAGACGTGGACCTCCGTAGCGAGGCTAAGGTGGGGCTGGCCGTTACACTCTCGAAATGGGCGGAACAGAAGACCGGCAAGGAACGAACCGCGCTGCTTGATCAAGCGCTCAACCACTGCCTGGATGTTGTGTATGGCAGAATCCTGCGCGATGACGAATGGCTTGATCAGTTCTGGACGAAGGAAGCCGGCGTGAAGGCGTTCGACCTAGCCGACTCCCTGCAAGCCTGGGCGCAGGAAGTCCGCCTCTACGAACGGTTGACCAACTCCATCTGGCCTCAGTTGCCCGCCCTGCTGGTGAAGCGCGCCGCCAAGGCACGGGAGAATCTGGAGCGAGAAAAAGCGGACCGTTGATTTGACACCACGGCGTCGGCGGATCAGCGCATAAGGTGCTGATGATCAGGGGAATGTAACGCTAGGCTGGACAAAGCGCATTGAGGCTGCCAAGCTCGGGGCCATGATTTGTCCTGCCCAGATAAAACGGACCTCAAAAGCTGAGGATC
>Ga0118677_10004765_pt1 | contig 24374 bp, 17 predicted proteins | sample AliMusrvi5mmetaG_FD_86154 | JGI IMG/M metagenome (GOLD analysis project Ga0118677, IMG submission 86154)
CCGGCGGGCCGTCTGCAGATCAGGCCGGTCTTGCTCGGCGGCGTGCAGCGTTTTTTTTATAGCTCAGTCCAAGCTTCTCCAACCGGTGCCAGAGGGCTGTTGTGCCGATGCGGATGCTGAGCCGCTCAAGCAAGCGTTCACGCAACTGCTCCAGGCTCAAGTCAGGCTGCTGTGCAATCCACTGGCCCAACTCTTCATCATGCCCCTCAAGCCGGGAACGACGGTACCCACCCCGTGCCTTGGCCTGTGGAGTTCCCTCCTGCAACTGGCGCTTCCAATAGCGTTCTACGCTGCGCTTGGAGACTGCGAAAATACGGGCCAGTTCCTCAGCGCTTTGACCACGCTGGCGGCCCGCTACCAGCCGCTCCCGCAAATCAAGGCTATAGCTCTTCATGCCATAGCTTACATCATCATCCTCAATGCGACAAATTAAATAGAAAATGCTCTAGCTTGCGCGGCCAAGGTACGGTCGCAAAAACTTGCCGGTCACGCTTGCCGATTCACCAGCCACCTTCTCGGGCGAACCTTGGGCGACGATGCGCCCGCCGTTCTCACCGCCGCCGGGGCCCAGATCTATGATCCAGTCAGCGCACTTGATCACATCGAGGTTGTGCTCGATCACGATGAGCGTGTTGCCCGCGTCGCGCAGGCGCATGAGCACCAGCATGAGCTGCGCGATGTCGGCGAAATGAAGGCCGGTGGTGGGCTCATCCAGCAGATACAAGGTGCGTCCGGTGGACTTCTTGCCCAGCTCGGCCGCGAGTTTCACGCGCTGGGCCTCGCCGCCGGAAAGGCTGGCGCCGCTCTGGCCCAGCTTCAGGTAGCCGAGCCCGCAGTCATCCAGCGCCCGCAGCTTCGGCGAGATGTGCGGGGATTTCTCAAAGAACCGCGAGGCTTCCGCCACGGTCATGTCCAGCACCTCGGCGATGTTTTTGCCCTTGAACGCGATCTCCAGAGTCTCGGCATTGTAGCGCTGGCCTTTGCACTGCTCGCAGGTCACGTACACATCGGCGAGGAAATGCATATCGATCTTGATCAGGCCGTCGCCCTCGCACTTCTCGCAACGCCCGCCAGCGATGTTGAAGCTGAACCTCCCGGCATCGTAGCCGCGCACACGGGCGCTGGGCAGCAGCGCGTATAACTCGCGGATGGGAGTAAAAACGCCGGTGTAAGTCGCCGGGTTCGAGCGCGGGCTCCGGCCGATGGGGTCTTGATCAATGACCACCACCTTGTCGATGCCGTGCATGCCGGTGATGCGGTCATGCTTGCCCGGTTCATCCTTGGCATTGTAAAAATGTCGCGCCAGCGCGCGCCGCAAAATGTCGTCAATAAGCGTGGATTTGCCGCTGCCGGAGGCTCCGGTGACACAGGTGAACAATCCCAGCGGGAACGCAGCCGTCACCCCATGCAGGTTGTGCGCCGTGGCGTTGAGAATGGTCAGCCAGGTGGGCTCGGGCAGGTGCTCGGTGCCCAGTGCCAGATGCTCGCTGCGGGGTGGCACGCGGCGCTGCGGCACGGGGATGCTGATGCGTCCGCTCAAGTAGTCGCCGGTGAGGCAGCCTTGTTGTGCGAGGAGTTCAGCCGGCGTGCCCTGGGCGGTGATGCGGCCTCCGTGAGGGCCGGCTTTGGGGCCCAGCTCGATCATGTGATCCGCCGCCCGCATCATTGCATCATCATGCTCCACCACCAGCACCGTGTTGCCCAGATCGCGCAGGCGTTTGAGCGTGCCAATGAGCTTTTCGTTGTCCGCAGGATGCAGTCCGATGCTGGGCTCATCGAGCACATACAGGACACCGGCCAGGCCCGCGCCGATTTGGGTCGCCAGCCGGATGCGCTGCGCCTCGCCGCCGCTGAGCGTGCCACTCTCGCGATTCAGGGCGAGATAGCCCAGCCCGACCTCATCCAGGAACCGCAGGCGCTTCAATATCTCGCTCTGAAGATCCCGGCAGTAGGTGAACTGGTGCTCGGTGAGAAGGAGGTTCTGCATGCAATGAACCGCGTTGGCGATGCTGAGTTCACAGAGTTGGAAGATGTTGAGTGCGGAGTCAGAATCTGCGCCCTTCGAATTCAGCAGCACCGCCAGCGAGGCCGGCTTCAAACGCTTGCCCCCACACGCCGGACATGCCTTCGGATTCATGAAGCGGGTGATGGCGCTCTTCAGCGCGATGCTCTCCGCCTTTTCCCAGGACCGCAGGAGCTGCGCCAGCAGGCCGTCGAAAGGCTTCTCCAGGCTGCGCTTGGTGCCGCTGGTCTTCCAGCCGGTGGCCACGGGCACGGTGCCGGTGCCATGAAACAGCGCGTGCTTGAACTCGGGGCTCAAGGCTTTGAAGGGCTTGTCCATCGGCATGCCGAAATGCTTTGCCAGCGCCTGCACCGCCGCATCGTGCAAGGCTTTCATCTTCGGCTGGCGCGCCCACCAGGTTTTGACCGCCCCTCCGGCCAGCGTCTTGTCACGGTCAGGCACGAGGAGTTCCGGGTCGCCCACCATCAGGCTGCCGACGCCCTCACAGGTTTCACAGGCACCCACGTGGGTGTTAAAACTGAAGTGCTGGGGCGTCAGCTTCTCCATGACGAAACCCGTGCGCGGGTTCGCATAGGCGGTGGTGAAGGCGTGTTTGGTTTCCTCCGCCTCGCCAGTGGTGGTGAGAAACTCGACTTCGTTCGTGTTCCATTTCAATGCGCTTTCGATGGCTTCCATCAGGCGGCTGCGCACCCCTTCGCGCAGAACAATGCGGTCCACCACGGCCTCCAGGCTGTGCGCGGAATCGCGCGGTGCTTTCAGGTGCTCGTCCAGTTCGCGAATCTCACCGTCCAGCCGCACGCGCACGAAGCCCTGGCGCTTCAGCTTGTCGAACAACGCGCGCAAATCCCCCCTGCCATCGCGGATGAGCGGGGCCAGCACGATCACCTTCGTCCCTTCCGGCAATGCAAGGATGCGCTCGCCGATCTCCAGCGGCGTGGACTTGACCAGCCGTTCACCGGTGACCGGATCATGCGGCTCGCCCGCCACGGCGTACAACACGCGCAGGTAGTCGTAAATCTCCGTCACCGTGGCGATGGTGGAGCGCGGATTCGGTGCGGAGTGCCGCTGCTCGATGGCCACCGCAGGGGAGAGCCCCTCGATGAAGTCCACGTTGGGCTTCTCCATCTGGTCTAGGAACTGCCGGGCATAGGCCGACAGACTCTGCACATAGCGGCGCTGGCCTTCCGCGTACAAGGTATCGAACGCCAGTGACGACTTGCCCGATCCGCTCACGCCAGTGAGCACCACCAGCGAATCGCGCGGAATGTCCACGTCGATGTTCTTGAGGTTGTGCTGGCGCGCACCGCGCACGCGGATGAAATCGGAAGACATGGGAATCGGGGAGTGCTCAGTTCCTAGTGCTCAGTGCGCAGCGCAAGGGGGAAATGGCGCAGAGTTCCCCCTCATCGCACATGCCCCAGCATCCAGGCTGCAATCGTGGCGTAGATCGGGAAGTCTGTGATGAGGACGTTGTCGTGGTTGGCACCAGGGATTTCCACCCACTTCTTGTCCAGCCCCGGCGGCAGGGCGGCGAAGAGGCTTTTGCCGCATTCCATGGGGATTACCCGGTCTGCGGAACCGTGGGCGATGAGGGTGGGCATGGTGAGCCTGGGCACGACATCGATGGAGCGAATGGACGCCAGGGGGATGCCGGTCTGCCACTGATACACCCAGCCGGCACCCCACTGCCAGAGATCGCCCAGGAAACTGCCGAGATGCGCAGCACCCTGGTGGCGGGCGACATTTTCCAGGGTGTCGAAGCTGGAGATCACAGCCAGGGCGGACCATCGGCCTGGGTGCCTGGCCGCTGCCTGGATCGCCACTGCTCCGCCCATCGACAGCCCCACCAAGCCCGCAGGCGAGGCGGCAAAATGAAAGCGCGCGGCGGCCTCATCTAACAGGGCACCGGGCAGTTCCGCTTCGCGCAGGCCATAGCAAGCGAGAGCACCGGGGTGGTCGCCGTGCCCCGGCAGATCAGCCAGCAGGCAGCGATAGCCCACCGCACAGAGACGTTCGGCAATGAGCAGGTAGTCCTCCTTGCGCCCCTTGCGACCGTGCAGCAGTACGAGGTTGCCAACGATGGTTCCCGGTGGCGGCAACGCCATCTGCTGCTTGCTCAACTGATCGCGCACCGCCTGGCCGCGGGGGCCGGGTGGCACGCCAGCCAGGGGCTCCACCACCATGCAAGGCGTGCCATCCGCAGCCGTGAACGGTTTCAGCACCACACCATGTGCGGCAGGCTGACTGAGGAACTCGCGATGGTAATCCTGCAACGCGCGCCTTGGCGGGCGTGCCATCTGATTGCCGGCCCACCCGCAGGCGAGCGCCCAGACGACCACCAGGATGCCGGCGGCCAGCATGAGGCGCTTTTTCATTCAGTCCTGCTTGTGCAACAAGTGACCTGACTACCTGGCGAGGTGCTCCACACAGATTTTCGACCAGCTCTCCAAATTGTCCAACCCGGCGACCAGATCCGCCAGCGACACGAACTGCAGGTCCTGAATGGCGTCTTCATTGGAGGCCACGTCATCGCTGGAAAGCTCGAACAAATGCACCACACCCAAGTGTACCCGGCCCACTTCATTGCTGTCGTCATTGATCAGGCCGATCACGGTCTGCGTGTGCGTGCCGCCGATGCGCAGTTCCTCGGTGATCTCGCGCTCGATGCTGTTGAAATACATCTGCTCTCCAAGGTGATCCTGCGTCTGGTCCACCGGATTGATATGGCCGCCAATGCCCACGCTGCGCTTGGCGTGCAGGCGCTTCTCACCGCCCTTGCCACCGCGTGTGTAGCACAGATAGCGGCCCGCATGGTGGAAGATGGAATACGGGATCAACTGCTTGTGGGAGGGGTCGATCTCCGCCGCAGGGCGCTCCATGAAGAAATTGTTCGCCGTGTCCAGCATCGCGGGCAGATAGCGCTGTACCTCCGGCTGGAAGCCCTGAAAGCTGCCGAGTTCATCAAAGAGGCGACGGGGAATGACGAGGACGTGTTCCATGAGTCGCGCACTGTGGGTGGCAGCCCGGCGGATGCAAGAGGAGGATCGGGGTAACGAATATCCGCAATTTTCATGGTGGAGTGAACGAATTCACCTCTGCGATGCGGCTCCCCTGCTCCATTTATGCCCCTCATGAAAGCCTCTGAGTTCCTCTGCTCCCTCTTCTTCCTTGGCTGTACGGCCCTGCATGCGGCGGACAAAATCCAATTCAACCGCGACGTCCGCCCGATCCTCTCGGACAAGTGCTTCTTCTGCCACGGTACGGATGCAAACCACCGCAAAGGCGATCTGCGGCTGGATCAGAAGGACTCCGCCTGCAAGCCCGCAAAGTCCGGCGAAATTGCCGTAGTTCCCGGCCAGCCGGAGAAGAGCGCGCTGATGGCACGAATCACCCTGGCCGCCGATGACGACGACGCCATGCCCCCGAAGAAAAGCGAAAAGTCGCTGACCTCTCAAGAGAAGGCAATCCTCAAGCAGTGGATCAGCGAGGGTGCGGAATATCAGGGACACTGGGCCTTCATTCCCCCCGTGCGCCCCGCGCTTCCCAAGCTAAGCACTGAGCACTCCGCACTGAGCACTTCTCCCCTCGACGACTTCATCACTGCACGCCTGGAAAAGGAAGGCCTGTCGCTGAGTGCCGAAGCCGACCGCGCCACGCTGATTCGTCGTGTCTCTCTCGATCTGACCGGCATCCCGCCGACACCTGAGGAGGTGAGCGCCTTTGAGAACGACCACTCACCCGCAGCTTATGCACGAGTGGTGGACCGGCTGCTGCGCTCCAGTCACTATGGCGAGCGCATGGCCATGCCCTGGCTCGACAGCGCCCGCTATGCCGACAGCCATGGCTTCCAGACGGACAGCAGCAGATCCCAGTGGCCGTGGCGCGACTGGGTCATCAACGCTTTCAATGCCAACATGCCCTTCGATGAGTTCACCATCGAACAGCTCGCCGGGGACCTGCTGCCCCATGCGACGCGCGACCAAATCGTGGCCACCGGCTTCAACCGCAACCACAGGCTCAACGGCGAGGGCGGCATCATTGATGAAGAGTGGCGCATCGAGAACGTGATCGACCGCGCCGAGACCACCGGCATGACCTGGCTCGCTCTCACCTTCAACTGCTGCCGCTGCCACGATCACAAGTTTGATCCCATTACGCAGAAGGATTTCTATTCGTTTTTCGCCTTCTTCAACAACCTGCCCGAATCCGGCACCATCCAGGGCGCGTCCAATCGAAGCGGTGGCAACAGCCAGCCCGTGGTGGCGGTGCCAAACCAGGCGCAGGAGCAGAAATTTGCCAAGCTCGATGCCGCAGTCAAAACGGCCCAGACCAGGGTCAATGAAGCGCAGAAGCAGCTTCCGCAACTGCTGGCGGCCTGGGAGCCCAGGGCTCAGGATACACTCAAACAAATGACATCCGCGTGGTCGGTGCTCGCCCCTGCAAAGGTGAAGTCAAAAGGTGGAGCGACCCTCACCCGCCAGGCAGATGGCAGCTATCTCGCCAGCGGCACCAACCCGCCCAAGGATGTGTATGTCTTCGATGCCCCCATGCCCGCCGCCGGTGCCACAGCCTTCCTGCTCGAATGCCTGGCGGACCCTTCCCTTCCAGCCGGTGGGGCAGGACGCTACATTAACAGCAATTTTGCCCTCAGCGACTTTGACGTGTTCGTGCAAAAGCCGGGCGGCAAGCCTGAGCCGATGAAGCTCGCCAAGGCTGAAGCCGACTACTCGCAGAAGGGTTACGAGATCAAGAACCTCATCGGCGGGGGGAGACATGGAAGCTGGGCGGTGGATGGCCCCACCAAAAAGGAAAACCGCCGCGCCATGTTCGTACTGCAGTCCCCGGTCACGAGCGAACAAGGCTCAATGCTTCTTCTGCGACTGCGTCACGAGGCCATCAGCGGCCACAACATTGGCCGGTTCCGCCTGTCGAGCTCCAGCCTGCCAGCCAAGCTCGTGAAACTCTCAGGCAAAGCATTCTCGCCCGGTCTCAAGGCCGCGCTCAACATCCCCTTGGCACAAAGAACCGCCGCGCAAAAAAGCGAGCTGTCGCAGTTCTTCCGCACCGCCGTGGAAAGCCCACTGAGGCAGGCCGACGACGCCCTCGCCGCCGCCAGGAACGCCTATGAGACCTTCGACAACAGCCTGCCCAATGTGATGGTTATGAAGGAAATGGATCAGCCACGCAACGCCTTTGTGTTGAATCGAGGCGAATATGACAAGCCCAAGGACAAGGTAACGGCAGCCCTGCCCGCCTCACTGCCGCCGATGCCCGCAGGCGCTCCGATGAACCGCCTCGGCCTCGCCAAATGGATCGTCAGCGGCGAGCATCCCCTCACCGCACGCGTATGGGTGAACCGCCAGTGGGAGAAGTTCTTCGGCACCGGTCTGGTCAAGACCGTGGAAAACTTCGGCATGCAGGCTGAGTACCCTAGCCATCCGGAACTGCTCGACTGGCTCGCCACCGAATTCGTGCGTGTGAAATGGGACATGAAAGCCATGCAAAAGCTCATCGTCATGAGCGCCTCCTACCGCCAGTCCTCAGTCATGAAGCCTGGCGCGGCCGGCCTCGAAAAGGACCCGGAAAACCGCCTCCTGTGGCACGGACCGCGCATCCGACTGAGCGGTGAAGTCGTGCGCGACCAGGTTCTGGCGCTGAGCGGCCTGCTGGCGGACCATGTCGGCGGACCAAGCGTGCGCCCCTACATGCCTGATGGTGTATGGGACGAGACGAGCAAATACGGCGACCTGCGCGGCTACAAAAACGACACTGGCGACGCCCTGTACCGGCGCACCATGTACACCATTTGGAAACGCACCGCCGCACCTCCCACCATGCTGCTGTTCGACTCGCCCACGCGCGAGATTTGCACCGTCAAACGCAGCCGTACGGACACCCCGTTGCAGGCGCTGGCGATGCTCAACGAAGTGACCTTTGTCGAAGCCGCACGCGCCTTGGCGGAAAAAATGATCCTCAACGGCGGCAAAAGTCCGGGAGAGCGCATCGCCTGGGCCTTCCGCCGCGTGACCTCACGTGATGCTGCACCCGAGGAAATGCAGGGGCTTGTCGCCGGCCTTTCCAGGCGACACAGCAAATTCAACGCCGATCCGGAAAGCGCTCAGAAGATCGTTCGCTTCGGCGAGAAGAAGCCCGATGCGCGGGTGAATGTGGCCGAACTCGCGGCGTATACGATGACGGCAAACGTGCTCCTCAATCTGGATGAAGTGGTCACGCGGCAGTGAGTTTTCCTGACTTAGCCAGAAATAATCTTATGTCCCTCCAAGACCACCTCAATCGCCGCACGTTCCTGCAGCATAGCACGCAGCTCGGCAGTGTCGCGCTGGCCTCCCTGCTCGCCCCGCAGGCCATGGCGCGGCCCGGATTACCTAACGTCCAGCCGAAGGCAAAACGCATCATCTATCTGTTCCAAAGCGGTGCGCCATCGCAGATGGATCTCTTCGATCCCAAGCCACAGATGGAGAAGCATCGTGCCGAAGACCTGCCTGCCAGCATCCGCCTGGGCCAGCGGCTCACCACGATGACCTCGGGACAGAAGACTTTCCCGGTCGCGCCTTCGATGTTCAAGTTCGCGCGCCACGGCAAGTCCGCCATGCAGTTCAGCGAGCTCATGCCGCACATGAGCAGTCTGGCGGACGAATGGTGCATGGTGCGCTCCATGTACACCGAGGCGATCAACCATGACCCCGCCATCACCTTCTTCCAGACCGGCAGCCAGCTCGCTGGGCGGCCCAGCATCGGCTCATGGATCAGCTATGGGCTCGGCAGCGCCAACAAGGACCTGCCGGCTTACATCGTGCTCACCAGTTTCGGCACCGGGCGGCCCGACGACCAGCCGCTCTATGACCGCTTGTGGGGCTCCGGCTTCCTGCCGTCGCAACACCAGGGTGTGAAGTTCCGCAACAAGGGCGACCCGGTGCTCTACCTGTCGAACCCTCCCGGAGTCGACCCGGCGATGCGCCGTGAAACGCTCGATGAAATCAACGCGCTCAACCAGCGCAACTTCAAGACCGCTGGCGACCCCGAAATCCAGACCCGTATCGCGCAGTACGAGATGGCCTTTCGGATGCAGTCCAGCGTGCCCGATTTGACCGACGTTTCCAAGGAACCCCAGCACGTTCTCGACTCCTATGGCCCCGACGTCAAAAGGCCCGGCACCTATGCCGCCAACTGCCTGCTGGCCCGCCGGCTGGCGGAACGCGATGTACGTTTCATCCAGCTCTTCCACATGGGCTGGGACCACCACGGCGGCCTGCCCAAGGCGATCAAGGGCCAGTGCAACGACACCGACCAGCCCACCGCCGCGCTGATCAAGGACCTCAAGCAGCGCGGCCTGCTTGACGACACGCTCATCGTCTGGGGCGGCGAATTCGGCCGCACCATCTACAGCCAGGGCGCGCTCACTGAGACCAACTATGGCCGCGACCATCACCCGCGGTGCTTCACCACCCTGCTGGCCGGAGCAGGCGTGAACAAAGGCCACACCCACGGCGAAACGGATGACTACTGTTACAACATCACCCGCGACCCCGTGCATGTGCACGACCTCAACGCTACGATCATGCATCTCATGGGCATCGAGCATACCCGCCTCACCTACAAGTACCAGGGCCGCGACTTCCGCCTCACCGACATTCACGGCGAGGTGGTGAAGCCGCTGCTGGTTTGAGTTTCTGGGTGATCTGCCCCTACCAAGCCTTGCCTTTGCGATCCCGTGCGCCGCAGACGTTCACCGTCATGCCCAGTTCCTGGGCGAAGGCGGCTTTGGCGTAGAAGCACTCATCGGCGGCGGCGGCATCAAGGGCGTAGGCGACCTGGATGTGATTGGCCTGATGCTTGGCCATCAGTTGATCGCGGCTCACGCCATAGGTCACCGCGCTCATGATCGGCCATTGCGGCGTGGTCGCCTGCCAGCGGCGTTCAGTTTCCTCCGGGGGCAGTTCCACCACGCCGCCGCGCCCGATGTCCATGTGCAGTGTTTCATTCTCCACGTAGATGCGCGACCAGACGATCTCGCCCGGCTTGGAGTTGCCGCGCAGCGTGGAGCCGCCGGCGGGGAAGTACATCGCCGGCTGGCGGAAGCCTTCGGCGCTTTTCCAGCCTTCGACAAAGTGGGCGGGCGGGGCGGCACCGCTGATGAGGAAGACCCAGACGAAGTCGCCGCCGAATTTCGCACCCCAGCGCACGTCGTGCAAAGTGGTCTCGACAGGCTGCTCCAGCGCCTTGTGAACGCGCTTGGTGATGATGCCATCGAGGCCGGAGCATTCATCCACCTCGTTGAAATGCGGCAGGCTCTGGCCCTCGTAGAGAAGGCGCTTGCCGTCGCGTGACTTCACCGGCGGGCGGTCGGTGTTGTTGAGCATGCCTTCGACAAGGTCGCTCGCCGGCAGCAGGTCCTTCAATCCCTGCTGATACTGGATGCCAATGGTCTCACAACCAAAGTCATCCGCGATGCGCAGGGCCGCCGCATACATCTTGCACTGCAGGCGCACCTGATCACGCGTGAGCGTGGTGGGATGGTCCTCGCCCAGGTTGAATTTCATGCCGCGCTTCACCATCCAGCCGTGGATGGTGAATGCCTCGGCATCCGAGGCCTGCTGGGTTTCGTGATACAGCGCAGACTGGCTGAGGCGCTCCTTGAACACCCCGCAGGCGTGCAGCGCGTGGTCTGGAATGATCGCGTTGAACATGCCCATGCAGCCCTCGTCAAACACGCCCATGATCGCCTTGTTGGCCTTCAGATCCCTCGCCAGTTGCACGCCCAGCTTCCCGGCCTTCGGCGACAGCTTGATCTTCTCAAGCGCCTGCACATGCGACAGATCGTGCGTGATCTTGCCGCTCTTCAACCACTGCTGCAGCTTGGTCTTGAAGAACGCGTCCGTGAAGTCTTCGCTCCACAGGGTCGAGTACTTCACCCCCGCCTTGGTGAGCGAACCGTTCAAATTAAGCATGCCCACCAGCCCCGGCCACTGGCCGCTCCAGTTTGCCACCGTCAGGATCGGGCCCTTGTGGGTGATCAGGCCCGCAAGGACGTGGTTTGAGTACTGCCACACCGCCTCCGCCACGATCAGCGGGGCCTTGGGATCAATGCCCCGGAACACCTCGATGCCCATCTTCTGCGAATCGATGAAGCCGTGCTTCTTGACCTCGTCGAGCGGATGCGCCCGCAGCACCTCCCAGCCTTCCTTTTTCAGGGCCGCGGAAAGCGCGGTCTCCATGGCCTGTTGCGCCGCCCAGCAGGATTGATTGGCGGAGAGGCGCAGGTCGCCGCTGGCGACGAGATGGACAGTCTTGGCAGAGGGCTTGGAAGGCATAGATATGACTAGAGAGCGGGAAAAAATCACGATGGAGGGGGCGCATCCGGCCACCATCTAAAATTGATCCCGGCAGCATGCGCAGTTTGCGAGTGCTATACAAGTCAGACAACACCGTCCCTGAAAGATTGCGCCGCCGTGAGCCGCTCCCGGGTCTCCCGCAACGTCGATATTCTAGTATTTATTGAAACGCCAACGCAAAAAAATGCTTTCGGAGCCAGATTTGCGGCCTATGTTCGAGCGAACACATTATGATTCTCGCCGCCAAAGACGAATCTCTCACGGAGCGCCAATCGCAGCTGCTCCAATACCTGCGCGACTACCAGCATGAAAATGGTGTCATGCCTTCCACCCGCGAGATACAGAGGCACTTTGGCTTCGCCAGCCAGACGGCGGCCATGAGCCACCTGCGGGCTCTGGAGAAGAAGGGCATCATCCAGCGCTATGCGGGCAAGGCTCGTGCGGTGGTGTTCCCCTCGGATCTGGACCGGGCTGAAGTGATCGATGTCCCCCTGTATGGTCACATTCCGGCCGGTTTGGCGGTGGAGGCCCAGCAGCAGCAGGACGGTTGCATCACGATGGACGTCAAAACGCTGGGATTGCCGCGCCATGCGCGCACATTTGCCCTGGTCGTGCGCGGCGATTCCATGATTGACGCCCATATCGTCAGTGGTGATTCGGTCATCCTGGAGATCCGCGAACCGCGCCCCCGCGACATCGTGGCCGCGCTTATCGACGGCGAAACCACGCTCAAGCGCTACATCCTCCGCAATGGCGTACCTCACCTGAAGGCCGAAAACCCCGAGTACCCAGACCTAATTCCCGTCCAGGAACTGGTGATTCAGGGAGTGATGGTGGCGCTCATCCGCAAGGGCGGCCACAGTGCCTGACGAGAGCGCCAAAATCCAGTGCCATCCACGCCGGAAGAGCCTCCAGGCCTTGTCAAAAGTCAAAGCAGGATGTATTCGAGGGCGTATTCAAGCCGCCTGATCCCCTGCCTGTCCAGAATGAGATGCGGCGGCTGGCTGCCCGTACTGCAAAGGGTGGCGGCACCAGCGACAATCTTGGCTATTTGCTCCGCTATCTCGGCAGGACTGGCGACGCCAGCTTGATCCAGTGCTTGCTCAAAAAGCTCGATTTTACGAGGATGGTCGCCTGCACTGCCGAGCAGGAGGTCCGTCTTTGTGGCTCCGGGCGAGACCAGGATCAAGCGCTTGCCTTTCGCCGTGAGTTCGCGATTCCAGCCGCGGCACAAACCCAGCAGTGCACCCTTGCCGGCCAGGTAGGCCGCCGTCTCCGCACCATCGTGCACCGTCAGCGCACTCGTGAGCAGGACCAAAACAAGGCATTCCTTGCTCATGACCTTCTGCAGTTCCTGCATCACGTTCAGAAAACCCCCACAACTGGTGGCGATCTGGTCGGAAAAGGCCGGGGCCCAGACCTCGCGCGAAGTGGAGAAGCGCAAGAAGGGCGCGGCGGCGTTGTGCACCAGACCGTCGATCCGTATGCCAAGCGCGGCCAATTCTTCGCCCATGCGGGCGACATCCTTGCGGTCCGAAACGTCCGCCTTGATCACCATCGCGATGCCACCGGACTCGACGATACTGCCTGCGAGCAGCTCTGCCGCTTCACGGCTGGAACGATAATTGATCACCACGCGCCACCCCTGGCGAGCCAGAGTCCTTGCCGTCGCGGCACCAATGCCACGAGCTGCGCCTGTCACCAGGCATGTGCGCATCTCAGATTCAGTCGTCATGGCCGTTCAATTTGGAGCTGGCGCGCGGATGATGGACTTGACCTCCCCGCTCGTCAAAACTCGCCCGTCACCATTCTTGACAGTGATCTTGATCGTCACCTGGCCGGTACTCTCCGAGATGTTGCTAACCACGCCTGTGACGGTAAGCGTCGCCGGTGGCACCAGCGGTGACCTAAACTTCAGTTCGCACGCCTGCATGATACCGTGCCTGCCGGGCAGGCGCGTGCCAACCAGGGCCGACACGTAGCTCCCGATCAGCATCCCATGGGCCACACAACCTCCGAGCCCGCGCGAGCGCGCAAATTCAGCATCCACGTGCAGCGGCGAAACATCGCCAGAAAGCGCGGCAAACCGGACCACATCGTCAGGCGTGACCTGGACCACGATACTTTCCTCGTGCCCCACGGAAAGCGTGCTGATCGTATGTTCTTTGATCTCCATCACCGGGTCATTCACTTTGAAGGGGGTTCAATAGGACCGGCCCTTTCCTTGTCAACTTTGGAAAAGGGATGCCGGGTGCACTGGATGCCAATCTCTATTTTTCGAGCCCGGCGTTTCGCAGCAAGACCGCGACGCGATCCGAGAAAAGAGCAGCTCCCTGCGGGTTGAGATGGTCCGCATCGCCAAAGGAGGTCCAGGGAAAGGACGGAAAGGAATCGCCCAGCACATGAAAACCTGGATAGCGGGTTTCGAAACTCTTGATGTAAGCGACGTATGCGGCGGCGAATCCCGGGCGAAGCGCCGCAGCGGTAAGTTCATTCACAGGACAACCAATAAAAACCACCGGTATGTCTTTGCTTTGCAAGAGGGCCACCAGCTTCGCAAAATAGTCATCAAGAAGCGGGGAGGGTTTAAAAGAGGTGAACAGGCATTCCGGGCTTAGATCGCGACAGCCCTCAAGCGTTCCAAAGGCGTGGTAGCCGAGCGATTCCCGCACTTCCCCATAGATCCTCCAGTTCTCAGCCTCCCGCTGGAAAACGCGGCCGTTAATCAGAGAGGGAGAATAAAACGTGGGAAAATGATGAAGGCAAAGCGCGGCCTTCAAGCGCGCATCCACCTCGCCAATGGATTTGGGGCCAAACAGCGGGTCCTGCAACACTCGCGAGCGATCACGAACCTCCTCAATCATCGTGGCATCAAAAAGCCCAAACATCACGCCGCGCTCCCAAAAGCTGTTTTCGATCACGCGGACGGGTGAAAACGACAGCACGGCAGCCCGTGGTGGACGGCCTGAGGCAAGCAACATGCGGGTAGCGGCAAGGGCATCAACGGGTGTCCCCATGCCAAACGCAAGATTGGCAACATCCGGGCCGATGCGTTTTGGAATCATGTCGGTCACCGCACGCGAGTCACCGAAGATGACCACCGACTGCGGAGGAAGCTCCCGGCACATTTCGATCTTGGCACCCCACATGCCATATTCACGCTGCATAAAAAACATGGGGCGGTTCGCAACCCATAGCCAGGCGCTCCCGATCAAAGTCAGGAACACCGCAAAAAAACACGTTAGATAACGAACCATATCAAACACAAAAACTTGAGGAAGTTCACTTTGCCAGGGAATGGAAAGAAGAGCGAAAACGGCCCAGGATCATTACTCTAACACCGACAGAACTCGCAGTTCATTGATCAGGACCGGCACAGCGGAGCGGGCGCCGGAGGTCGTCAGCCCGCGGGCTTGAAACGTCAGCGCCCCGGGAACCGTTCGTGTGGTACACATCAAAAATGGAAATAGAGAAATTCAGTCTGCCCAGAGACGGCCAGGAACGCAACAACGGCGACAAGGGCCATTGCAACTGCCCAGAGAGGAGTTGGCCTCCACTGAAGCCAGGCGGGAATGGTGGCCTGAGGTTTCGAGAGGCTCGGGTTCCATTGAGCAAAAATTTGGAGAACATTCGGTGCCATCCAGATCAAGAGAAACACCCCGACCAACCGCTTCCCCACGTGTATATAGACTTCATACTCCGGTGCTATGGGCTGCGGGTGGCAACCGGCCATGCTCGCGAGCAGGTCTAGAGCCTGCGAAACCGACGAGGCCCGGAAGAATATCAGGGAAACGAGCACGGCGAGATACGTGAGGATCACCTTCCACGCCGTGCTGAACCACAGTGCGGGCCCGGTCAGTTCAGGTGCATTTTTTTTATGAAACAGCAACCGCCATCCGTGATTGATGGTCAGATAGACGGCGTGGAGGAGGCCATAAATGATGAAATTGTACCCGGCACCGTGCCAGATGCCGACCAGTGTCATGGTGAAGAAAGTGGGGAAAGCGACCAAGGAGATGAACCCGGACGTGGATTTCAATCCCTGCCGCCCCACCGCAAGCCCCGATTGAGCGCGCCTGCGGGCGACCCAGAGCGCGATCGGATTGTACAAGTACAGATTCAGATAGCGGCTTAGCGTCATGTGCCACCGCTGCCAGAAATCGATGATCGAGGCGCTTTTATAGGGCGAATCAAAATTGGCCGGAAAGCGGATGTTGAAGAGCAGCGCCAGACCGATCGCCATTTCCGAGTAGCCCGAAAAATCGTAGTAGAGCTGCACTGAATACGACAGAGCGCTGCTCCACGCCTCAACCAGGCCCAGCCTCCCGGCATTGTTGAAACCGTCATTCGCCGGACCGGCAAAAAAGTCGGCAATGAGATCCTTTTTCGCCAGACCGATAAAAAAGATCGTGAGACCTATCGCAATGTTTTGGGGATTGAAGCGCAACGTGCGCTTGTCCTCAAACTGGGGCATCATCTCGCGATGATGGAGAATGGGCCCGGCGACAAGGTGGGGGAAGAAGGTGACAAAAAGTGCATAGTCGAGAAAGCGGCTGCCCACCGTGATCCCCGCCTTGCAATCAATAAGATAACCGATCTGCGTGAAGGTGAAAAAGGATATGCCTACCGGAAGCAGGACCGAAACTTCGGGTGCCACGATGTGAACGCCGAACTGATCGGCCCAATGCAGCAGCGGGAACAAGTATTTGTAATAGCAGAGAAGCGCGAGGTTCGCACTGACCCCGAGAGCCAGCACGGCTTCCTGACGAGCGGGTTTCGTCACCCACTTTTGAATCAGGAGACCAGCAGCATAGTTAAAAATGATCGATCCGCAGAGGAGGATCAGGTAGACGGGATTGCACCAGCCGTAGAAGAGCAGGGAGACCCCGACGAGCCAGCCCACGGCAGTATGGTGGCCAATCCGTGCGCACAGTTGGAACCCTCCCCACGCGAGAGGAAGGAAAAGCAGCAGAAAGGGGAGGGAGTTGAACAGCATTGCCTGTTGTGGCCTGGCTCTGTGATCCGGAGCGCATCGGCCGCAATCTATTTACTTTGCGACGCAGTCTTTTTTTCGATCAATCCGACAAAATCACCCACGTTCTTCAAGTCCTCAAGCTCTGCCGTCTGAAATTTGATTCGGAACAGGGACTCCACGGCAACGATAAGGCTGATGTGATTCATTGAATCCCATTCCTCGATGTCTGTGGCGGTGGTTTTGGTGGTGAGAACGATCGAGTCGTCATCAAAGATCTGATGAAAAATCCCGGTCAATTGCTTCAAAATGGTTTCTTCGGTCATAATTCAGATTTTCGGATGGCCATCGCCACTTCATGCGAGGCAAAGGTGTCGAGCTCCAATGTCCATTGCTGGGTGCTGGTATCAGAAGTGCCTTCCGCCTGGAAACCCAGGCTTGGATAGTGGTCTTTGACCATCCCATTTTTCGAGGTGGGACAATAAACTCCGCGCAGCCGTCTCACACCGAGGCGACGCGCTTCTTCGGCAATCACAGCCAAGGTCGCTTTCTCAACACCCCGCCCCAGAACACGGCAGCTCATAAGCCAGGAGTCCAGCTCAATTTCGTCCGGGGCGTCCGCATCGGAGCGCCGTCCAATGACGACGCCGATGATGCCATTGTCTCCATAACGGTCGAGGAGCCGGATTTGCAGGGTCAGGACCTGAAGATCACCCATAAGTGCGGCGACTTCGGCCTCTGTGTAGCGCCGGCTCGTGAGATTGAACTGATTTGTTTTGTTAATGAGCTGAACAATGCGCTGAAGGCCGGCATGGTCGAATGGAGCCCATACGAGTTCCATTTCCAGGCTTCGGAGGTAGCCCTGAAGATCGGACGAGCTCGCACGCAAAGTTTCGCGGGCGAGACTCGCCTGATACTGACGGGTTCGCCCGGCATCGTCATCGGTAATCGAGACGGCCTCGAAGTAGCCCGCTTCGACAAGACGGCGGGGGTAGAGGGCGGGCTCGTCAGGAAGTTCGGGCACCAAGACCATCGGCAGCTCACTGCGCACGAGGTTGCGCTCGAATGGGTTGTCATCGAGGAAAACGATGGCGTCCAGGCCGATGTTCAGGGTCTTGGCAATGCGCCGAATGTTGGTTGCCTTGTCATCCCAGTTGGCGACGAAGCAGGCGATGTCGGAGCGGCGCAAAAGCATTTCCGGATGGTTTTCAAAGGCGGCAAGCGCAACCCCCTCATCATTTTTTGAGCAGACGCCGAGGATGATGCCGCGCCGGGAGAGATCAAGTGCATGGCGCTGCACCGCGAGGTGAGCTTCGCCAAGGGCGCTCCCCTGGCCGAGCTTGATGCCCTCCACCCCATCATCGCCGACAACCCCGCCCCAGAGCGTGTTGTCGAGGTCAAGGACAAGACATTTGGCTGAGCGGCCCTGCCGGGCGGCGAGTATGCGGGCGACGAGTTCGCCATAGAACGCAGCGGCCAGCGGGGAAATCTCCTGCTTGGCCCTGTGCCAAAGCACAGGGTCGTGCCACGCGCCCAGTCCATCGCACGAGACTTGCTCATCGATCGCGAGAATGTCGACACCAGCCTCTTCGGCGTGCGTACGGAGCCACTCGTTGAATCTCCTGATCAGTCGCAAGGGGGAGTTCGGCGAGCGGTGCTCGTTATTTCCCACGACGGGCAAGGCGACAGGAAGAAGCGTCTGCTGAATGATGATGCAGTTGAAGGCGGTCCTGGCCTGCTGCCAAAGTTCACCAATGCGCGCGCAGGTCACCTCCAGGCTCGCCTCGGCAGCGGCACGGTCAGCGGCAATGGCTGCTCCGCCAAACAGGTGCGGAGCGTCAAAAGCAAAAAGGATGGCGTCAGGCTTAAAGCGGTGCAGAGACGACGCCGGGTCGAGAATGGCCTGAAGATACTGGCCGTAGTCAACCGCATGGAGATCGATCCACAGTCCGTGGCGGAGGGCTCCCACGCGCAAGCCCGCAAAAAGATGTTCGACCGTCGAGGAACCAAGCACCGCAAGGCGGATGGGCCGGGTCTCCAACCCCTCTGGCGGGGCGTCTGCGAAGCGACGTCGCAAGGCCCGGTCCAGCCGCAGTGTCTGGGTGTAATCGAGCCGGGCATTGGCGAGGGCTGCAAGTTTCTTCCAAACCTGAAGATCAGCGGTACTACCAACCGCAGAGAGGCGTCCTGCCCAATCGGCAAGATCCGGCAGCCAAGCCATTTCCAGCAGAGATGAGATAAAGGACATAGGTGATGAACTGATCAATGGAATTGATTTCGTTAGATTCAAAGGGTTATTTCGTAACGGCCAGCGCCCGGCAGGGCTTGCAGCGTAAAGGAGAACAGCTCTTCAGGACATCACATCTGGGGCGGCGCTGTCGTCGCCTGCCATCGTGAGCAGCGGCTCCATGACTCCTGACCAGACTGTCTTCCTGGCTCGCCCGCCAACCGAGCAGCAATCGCTAATACATCCGCAAGGGAGCCCAACAAAGCGGCCGTTCAAGCCGCGCCAGCACTGCTCGACTCTGCGACCGTCCTCTTCTCACTCCAGCCGATCAACCTTTGAGACGGCTTCCGGTGCAGCGAGAGTTGGAGTAAAAGCCACTACGGGCCTTATGCCACCACGTTGCCCGCTTCGATTGCTTCACCGTCCTGCAGCACCGGCGTAACCAGGCCCTTTTTCACTCCGCGGCCCATCAGCAACCGGTAAAACACCGGGGTGAGCAGCAAGCCAAAGATCGTCACGCCAATCATGCCGCTGAACACGGCGATGCCCATGGCGTGGCGCATTTCGGCGCCCGCGCCGTGGCTGGCCACCAGGGGCCACACACCGGCGATGAACGCAATGCTGGTCATGAGGATGGGCCGCAGGCGCAGGCGCGCGGCGATCAGGGCGGCCTCGGTGGCCGTGTGCCCCTCGTCCTGCTTCACCTTGGCGAATTCGACGATGAGAATCGCGTTCTTGCAGGCCAGGCCCACCAGCACAATCAGGCCGATCTGGGTGAAAATGTTGTTGTCCGAACCATCCAGCATCACGCCCACCAGCGCGCTAAGCAGCGTCAGCGGGATCACCAGGATGATCGCCAGCGGCATGCGCAGGCTTTCGTACTGCGCCGCCAGCACCAGGAAGACCAGGATGATGCACAGAGGGAAGACAAACACCGCCGTGTTACCCGCCAGAATCTGCTGGTAGGTCAGTTCCGTCCATTCAAAGCTCATGCCCTTCGGCAGCGTGTCGCGCGCGATCTGGGCGATCGCCGCCTCCGCCTGCCCCGAGCTGAATCCTGGAGCCGGCCCGCCATTGATCTCGGCGCAGGGATACGAGTTATAGTGCATCACACGATCCGGCCCCGTGCCGTTCTTCACCTTCAGCACCGCGCTCAGCGCCACCATGCTGCCATCGCGGTTGCGCACCTTCAGCTTCGCGATGTCCTCCGCGCGGCTGCGGAATTTCTGGTCAGCCTGGAGCACCACCTGCCAGGTGCGACCAAAGCGGTTGAAATCGTTCACGTACAACGATCCCAGATACACCTGAAGGGCCAGCGATATGTCCTGCTTCGAGATGCCCAGGCTCTCCGCCTTCACCCAGTCCACATCCGCATCGAGCTGCGGCGTGCTTTCGCGGAAACCGGTGAACACGCCCGCCAGCGCCGGATTTTGGTATGCCTTGGCAATGACCGCGTTGGTGGCGTCCGCCAGCGCCTGATAACCCAGGTCCCCACGGTCCTCGATCTGCATCTTGAAGCCGCCAATCGCCCCCATGCCGTTTACCGGCGGTGGCGGCACGCACAGAATGAAGGCATCCTGGATCTTGCTGAACTCCGCGTTCAAGGCGCCGGCGATGGCAAATCCTGAAAGGTCTGGCCGGGTGCGTTCCTCAAACGCCTTGAGGCCCACGAAGACAATGCCGGAGTTCGAGGAGTTGGTGAAGCCGTTGATCGACAGGCCGGTGAAGCCGATCGCATCCGCCACGCCCGGATGCTTGAGCATGATGTCGCTCATGCGCCGCATCACCTCATCGGTACGGTCGAGTGAAGCGCCGTCCGGCAGCTGCGCGAAGGCCACGAGGTACTGCTTGTCCTGCACCGGCACGAACCCTGTGGGCACCTTGTTGAACACCTGCCAGCCGGTGAATACCAGCCCCGCGTAAAGCAGCAGTGCGACCACGCTGAAGCGGATCATGCGGCCCACCACCCACTGATAGCCGCTGGCCGCCAGTTCGAAGAACCGGTTGAACGGCCGGAAGAACCAGCCCAACAGCAGTGAGATGAAGCGCGCAAACAGGTCCGGCTTGGTGTGATGGCTCTTGAGCAGCAGCGCACACAGGGCGGGCGACAACGTCAGCGAGTTGAAGGCGGAGATGACGGTGCTGATGGCGATGGTCAGTGCGAACTGCTTGTAGAACTGCCCCGTCAGGCCGCTGATGAAAGCGGTGGGCACGAATACTGCGCATAGCACCAGGGCCGTGGCGATAATTGGCCCGGTCACCTCGCTCATGGCCTTCTTGGTGGCGGCCACCGGGTCCAGGCCCTCGCTGATGTTGCGCTCCACGTTCTCCACCACCACGATGGCATCATCCACCACGATCCCGATGGCCAGCACCAGTCCGAAGAGGGACAGCGCATTGATCGAGAAGCCAAAGGCGTTCATCACTGCGAACGTGCCGATCAGGGATACCGGCACCGCCGCCAGCGGGATGATGGAGGCACGCCATGTCTGGAGGAACACCAGCACCACGATGACCACCAGCAGGATCGCCTCAAGCAGCGTGTGCACCACCGCTTCAATGGACTTCTCCACGAACACCGTGGGATCATATACCACGCTGTATTTGATGCCTTCAGGGAAGCTTTTGGCGAGGTCGTCCATTACGGCGCGGACATCCTTGGAGAGCTGCAAGGCGTTGGATCCAGGCTGCTGGAAGATCGGCACCGCCACCGCGCTCTTGTTGTTCAGGAGGCTGCGCAGGCTGTAGTCCCCTGCCCCCAGCTCCACCCGCGCCACGTCTTTCAATTTCACCGTTTCACCGTTCGCACCGGTCTTGATGATGATATTGGCAAACTCCTCCTCCGTCACCAGCCGCCCCTTGGTCTTGATCTGCAATTGCAGCGGCACATCCTTCTTCACCGGCTGGTTGCCGATCGAACCCGCCGCCACCTGCGAATTCTGCGACTGCACGGCGCGCACGATGTCTCCCGGTGTGAGGCTCAGCGACGCCACCTTGTCCGGATCCAGCCACACGCGCATGCAGTAGTCGCCGGAGCCGAACACTTGCACCTGCCCCACGCCCGGCACCCGGGCGAGCTGGTCCTTCACGTTCATCGTCGCATAATTGCGCACGAAGATGTCATCATACCGGCCGTCCGGTGAGAACAGGTGCACCACCATCGTCAGGTCCGGCGAACTCTTCAGTGCCGACACACCAAGCCTCCGTGCCTCCTCCGGCAGGCGGGGCAGCGCCTGGTTCACGCGGTTCTGCACGGCCACCTGCGCCTTGTCCAGGTCAGTGCCGATCTTGAAAGTCACCGTCAGCGTCATCACGCCATCGCCCGTAGTCTGCGAGTACATGTACAGGCTGTTGGCCACACCGTTGATTTCCTTCTCCAGCACCGTCGAGACGGTTTCCGCGATCACTTCCGGATTGGCCCCCGGATACATCGCACGCACCACGATGTTAGGTGGCGCCACCTCCGGGTACTCGCTGATCGGCAGGGTGGTCAGCGAAATGCCGCCGACGATGAGCAGGAGAATGGAAAGCACGCCCGCGAAGATCGGGCGAGTGACGAAGAATTGGCTAAATTTCATGCAGGTCGGTTCTTGGCCGGAAGCCGCAAGCGCGGCCCGGCTGGGTGATGGCACGATGGGTTCGGATGGCTGGGGCTTAGAACTTGGCCGCCACCTTCTTGTCCGCCGGCTTCCCGGTCTCCGGTGCCACTGGCATGCCGGGGCGCACCTTGGCAAGGCCATTGACGACCACGGAATCGGTGCTGAGCACACCGCTTCGGATGACGCGGTTGCCGTCGATGAGCGGACCGGTCTCCACGGGTTTGTACTCGGTGATGTGGTTCGTCCCCACGGTCAGCACATACTTGCGTCCCTGGGCAGTGCCTATGGCCTTTTCATCCACCAGCAGCGCCCTGTAGGGCGGACCAGCCGGCAGCCTCATGCGAACGAAAGCGCCTGGCCGCAGACTGCCGTCCTTGTTGTCGAAGATTGCCCGCACCAGGATGCTGCCGGTGGTGCCTTGAATGCGGTTGTCAAAGGACTCGATGCGCCCCTTGTGAGGGTAGCCTTCCTCACCTTCCAGCTTCATTTCGGCGGCGGTGGTGCGCTCGGTCAGATGTGTGGACTGGCCGCTCGCACTCAGCCGCTGATACCTCTGGAAAGTCGCCTCATCAACGTCCGCATACACATACACCGGTGCGGCCGTCACCACCGTGGTAAGCAGGGTGGTGAAACCCGCCACACCGCTCACAAAGTTGCCCGGCGTCACTATCGCCCGGCTCGTCCTGCCTTCGATGGGCGAGCGCAACGTACAGAACTCCACATCCAGTGCCGCCGCCTTCGCCGTCGCCTTCGCCGAGGCCAGGGCGCCGCTGGCTTCGCGGAAGCCCATGCGCTTGCTGTCCGCCTCCTCGCTGCTGATTGCGTGGGAGTTGATCAGCTTTTCGGCACGGTCCGCCTCCAGCTTCGTCAGTTCCAGCTTCGTGGTGGCGCGTTGCACCTCCGCTTCCGCATGATCGAGCACCGCCTGGAAGGGCCGGGCATCGATGGTAAACAACAGATCCCCCTTCTTCACCATCTGGCCGGACTTGAAGTGGACGCTGTCCAGGTTTCCGGAAACACGCGGACGAATCTCCACGGTCTCCAAGGCATCAATGCGGCCCGTAAACTCATCCCATTCCTGCACGTCCTGGGTCATCGGTGGTGCCACGGTCACCCCGGTGGGCGGGGGTGCTGAGGGAGGACCGCCATCGGGCGGATGGCAATTTGACAGGCCCAGCACGAGCAAGGCGGGAACGATCAACTGACGGGCTTTCATGAGAGTGAGAGTAATCTGATTATTTTGTTGACCCAATGGTCAACAATCAAAATGGATGAGTGCGGGACGATACGGGTTGAACAGGCTGTCAGGCGGCGAGCGTGACAGGAGGGGCGGCATCCACGCCGAGCAAGCCCATGATGGCCGGGCCCATTTCCTTGAGCAGGGCGGGATTGTTCATTATGCGGGCCTCCGTGAGGGTGCCCTCACAGTAACGAAACAAAGTGTGCGCCATCACCGTCGAATTCGGACAGGAGAAGACTCCCAGCGAATGGCCGTCGCGGAGCACGGATTCGAGATAGCGCACATGGGTGTTGAGCAGGTTCTGCACCACATCACGCAGCTTTTGGTCCTGCATGGTAATCTCATTGCCCAGTGAAAACAAAGGGCAGCCAAGCACACAGCCGCACTCCCGGAATTTCTTCATCTGCTCTTCATAGCAGTTCGTCACGTAGTCGTTGATGCGCTCCAGCGGGCTCTTGCTCGGGGAAAAGATGGCGTCGTAAACCGGTCTGTACAGCCGCACCCAGGAATCCTCCAACGCTTCGGCGGTGAGATCGGACTTCGATTCAAAAAAGTGATAGAAGCTGCCCTTCTTCACCCCGGCCTTCTCACAGATCAAATCGACGCTTGTATGTCCGTACGACCCCTTCCAGACGAGGTCCAGGACCGCATCCATCAATCGTTGTCTGGCATCCGAAGTACGTCCCATGGCAGTGGTGAATGGTTCCACCCATAGTCCATCTAGACAACCAGTCAACTATTGTTTCCATTTTCTCACTTCTCACTTCTTAGTTCTTGCTTGGCACTTCGCACACTCCACTTCTCCTTATGCCGTCCCCCTCCCGGTCCCGCCATCTTTATGAAGGCCTGCTCACCGCACCCTCCTTCCTGTGGATGCTGCTGCTTTTTGCCTGGCCTGCGGCAAACCTGTTCCTGATGGCCTTCCATCCAGCCGACGTCACAGGCGGGGTGGGGAAAGGG
>Ga0118677_10004766_pt1 | contig 24369 bp, 18 predicted proteins | sample AliMusrvi5mmetaG_FD_86154 | JGI IMG/M metagenome (GOLD analysis project Ga0118677, IMG submission 86154)
ACCAGCAGTAGTTTTTTGATTTTATTCATGGGGAAAATGTTTACATCCGGGAATCGTTTTGCGCCAGCAAAATTGCCGGGCGGGCCGGCGGCTCACGATTCGGCAAGGTGCTGCACCGACTTGACGAACTCCCCTACCTGGTAGGGTTTGGCCAGAAACTTGTCGGGCCGGGCGGCATGATCCGCGTAGATATGTTCATCCACCGTGCCGCTCACCAGCATGGTTTTTTGGTCCGGGTTGACGCGCTTGCATTCCTGGATCAAATCAATGCCACTCATCCCGTCCATGGCGTAGTCGGTCACGACGACCTCCGGTTTGAACTTGGATAATTCTGCCAAAGCCGACCGCGGATCGCGGAAGGTCCGCACAGCGTAACCTAGCGGTTCGAGAATCGCCGCCGCCAGATCCAGCAGCATCGGCTCGTCATCCAACGCCGCCACCAACTTGGTGTTCAATGCGACCAGCACTGCGTCTCCGACGACGATCGGCGCGCTGGTCAACGCGATCATACCCAACACCGGTCCCAACGCCCCGATCCTGCAATACACCGGTTCCGGCGACAGCACCGACCGCCTCATCAACTTCACCACCGGTGCCAATGCATCGAGGTTTGCCGTGCTCGACTCCTCCGGATCCGGCGCACTCAATTTCACCAACACCGGCAGCCCGACCTTCACCACCGCCGCTCAGAAGTTCACGCTGGTCCTTTCCGGCAGCAACACCGGCAACAACACCTTTGCAGGCGTCATTCCTAACAACGGAACCACGGGCGTCAGCGTCGTCAAGAACGGCACCGGCACCTGGATCCTCTCGGCCAACAACACCTACAGCGACGCCGCCGGCACGGCCAGCGATTTCGGCACCTTGGTCAATCAGGGCACCCTCGTCCTCTCCGGTTCGCCCACCGCCTCCATCACCCTCAAGACGACGGTCAACGCGGGGGGCACCTTGAAGCTCGACTATACGACGAACACCTCAAAGTTGTCTGACACCGGCATCCTCACTCTCGCTGGTGGCACGCTGAACCTCAGCGGTGGTTCGCATACCGAAGTCGTCGCCTCAACCACCCTCAGTCCCGGCGCATCGAGTGTCACCCAAACCGGCGGTTCTTCCGTTTTGCAGACGGGAACCATCCTCCGCAACGCCGGCGGCATCGTCGATTTCACCGGGCCGAACATCGCCACCACCAGCAGTTCGAATTCCAGCAGCATTCTCGGGGCCTGGGCCACGGTCGCCGGCGCGAATTGGGCGATCAATTCCACGAACAGCACCAATGGTCCCATCACCGCCCTCGCTACCTATACCGATATCGACGCGCTGGGCAGCACCATTGCCAACGCTTCTGCCACCAACGTGCGCCTGAACACCGGTGCCGGCTCGGGCAACATCACCTTGGGGGCCGCCACCACCGCGATCAACACGCTGCTCCAGAACACCACCACCGCCGCCACCATCGACACCACCGGCAAGACCTTGCAGACCACCGGCATCATGATCGGCGATGGCAAGGAATCGCTGACCGTCGGCCTTGTTGCCGGCACCGGTTCGTTGCAAGCGGCCGCCTCTGGCGGAGACTTGGTCCTCATCAATGATAGCAACTACAGCGGCTCCAACTCCGGCAAGACGCTGACGGTCAATGTTCCCATCATCTTGAATGGTGCCTCCACTCTCACCACGGCGGGCAACGTCACCCTCAACGCCCTCAACACCTACACCGGCGCCACTTATGTCGATTCCGGCACGCTTGCGATTGCTGGTTCCGGAGGCCTCAGCAGCAGCAGCGCCATCACCATCGCCAGTGGTGCAACGTTGAATTACACCAGCACTGCGAATCAAACCCTTGGCGCCACCAGCGGGTTCGGCAACTTCATCTGGAATCCCAGCAACGGCACGGCCATTCTAACTGCCGGCGCGCGCGGGGCGACGCCCGCCGTGTTCACGATCAAGAGCGGGTATATCTCCGGCATTGTCGGCAATCTTGGCACCGGCCCGGCTTCTGATTTGATTCTCGACGGCGGCAAGATCATGACCAAGGACGGTGGTACCGGTACCGATGTTAGCACCAAGTTGTTCACGCTCGGCTCCGGTGGCGGGACCATTCAGATTGACGATCTCACGGTTCCGGGAAGCTCAACCCGGCCGACGGAATTCCAAGCCACCGGCGCCCTCGCCTTCACGGGGTCCGGCACCCGGACCTTGAATTTCGTAAGCTCCAACCCCGCTGTTAGCAAATTCTCGCCGGCCCTAGGCGACGGCCCCGGCGGGGCCACCAGCGTGACCATGGGCGGCGGCGGGACGTCCGGCAGCACCACTGTTTACGGCGTCTGGGCTCTTGACGGTGCCAACACTTACACCGGCACCACGACGGTCAACGCAGGCACTCTGAGCATTCGCAAAACCCAATCGGTCAACGGCGGCGTCGCCTACTTCACGCCCTCGAACATCACCGTTTCGCCCGGGTCCGGCGTCGCCGGCATCGCCATCGGCGTCGGTGCCGCCCCGACCTACTTCGATGCCACCGCGATCGCCACCATCCTCGACAGCTCGCACCTGGGCGCAAGCACCGCCACCACCGGCCTCAAGCCCGGCGCGCAGTTCGGCTTGGACACCAGTGCCGGCGACTTCACCTACAGTGGCCAGCTTACCGACCTCACCGCCGGCACCAACAATGTCTTCAACCTCGCCAAGCACGGCATCGGCACACTGACTTTAACAGGGAACAACTCCTACACCGGCACCACGACGATCTACGGCAACGGCACCGGTGGCACGAACCAAGGCACCAGCATCCTTCGCGCCGGCAGTTCGACGGCATTTGGTCCCGCCTCCACCGCCAGCATCGTTTTCGACCAAGGTGCCTACCAAACCATCAACCGGCTGCAGCTCTATGGCAACAACGTGACCGTAATCGGGCTGAATTCTCCCGTTTCCGTCCATCGCGACGGCAGCGGTCAGAACTACATCGAAAGCGGCAGCAGCGACACCTCCGGCACCGGCGTCGATATCCTGACCATCAATACCCCGGTCGCCACCACCAGCACCTGGGAGGCGGCACAAGGCTTGAACGCCGGCGTGGCCCTCATTCAAGACGGCGGGGCCCGCAAGCTCGGCATCACCAAGGGCGGCGACGGCACGCTCTTCATCAAGAGCGGCAGCACTTACACCGGCGGTACCATCATCAACGGCGGCATCCTCAAGGCCGGAAACGCCACCGCCTTCGGCACGGCGACCAGCGCCACCATCGTTGCAAAACGGGCGGGCTTTCTGAAACAGGATGGCACCATCGTTGACCTAGATGGCACCAGCCCCCTGAAGTTCTACCATGCATCGGTCACCTCGAATCTCTTCCCGGTAGTCAGGCATCGAAACCACATGGCCGTCATGGCCTCCACGGCGGTGACAAAAGACGGCACCGGCAGCTATGCCTACGATTACTCCACCGGCAGCGGCCAGGTGTGGGGTGGAACCTCCGGGACGAAACTGATTGACGCCAGTCAATCAAGGTGGGGCATGATCTCCGGAGATGCCAATGCCGACAATAACATCTGGAGTAATGATTATAACCCGCCGTTTGTTCTAACCTTTTTAATCGGCAATCAATACCGGCCTGCAGATTTTAATATGGATGGAAATGTATGGAACAATGATTACACTATTTTATATGTGCCTAATTTTTTTATATCCAATATACTGCCATAATTTTACGGATCTGTTTTCCTGTTAAATATGCATAACCTATGAAAAAAATAATTATACCCTTCCTGTTCGCCCTTTTTATCGTATTGTCTTTTACAACAACGGGCCAGCCAACGCTCACTTTCAAAATGGACAATCCTCGAATTTTTCGAGGATTGTCTCCAATACAGACAAGGTTTCAGTTTGATGTTTTTGTTAAGGCCTCAGCAACCGGGACCTATCTTTATGCAACTCAACTCGCATTTAATGTTGCAAATTCAGCAAATTTTGATGGTGTTGGAAGTCTCAAATGTGATATTACTGGTGGTATATTAGCTGGTGGAAATTATATTATTTCAAGTCCTATATCTTGGGATCCTGGGAAAACTTCTTTTGGTGTTGGAATATCATTAGATGGGATTGGTCTGGCTTCTGGTAATGTTCAAGATTATGCTGTTCTTTTATCAACCTCCTATCAAAAGATTGCTACCATTGCTGCTCAAATAACAAATCCTACTGGTCTAGCAGGAACAGCAGGAATTACTTTTAAACCTTCAAGTATGCCAGCAGGACCCGGAGGAACTCAGCAGTATGCCTTATCAGGTGAGGTAATACCTCCTCCAGAACATGATTATTCAGCACCAAATTCATTTGGAGGAAACGATTTTAGCAATATTTATCTGGGAAGAATTTACTCTTCCGCCTGGGGCTGGTCGCAATATACATTAATAGCCGGGCAAAACATTGACTGGACAACGGCCGTGAACACTTCGGTTTGGGATACATTAGCCGCAGGACCAACACCCTCCATTGATAATGCCGCTTCCCTAGCGATCGCCCTGCGTGTCCATGCCGGTGCGCGGCTGAAAATCAAGCCCACTACAAACCTTACCTGTACAGGGCCGACTGAAATCAACGAACCGCAGGGTTTACGGATTTCATCGGATGCAACCGGCACCGGCTCCTTTATCGACAATGGCACCATCACTTACAACACCGGCGGCTCCGCCAAGGTGGAACGGTATTTTCCGAATGACACTTACTGGCACTACTATGGTTTGCCAGTAACATCTGCCATCGCCCAACCCTTTACCGGCCTCTTCATGCGGTGGTTCGATGAAACGACCTACGCATTCAAAGAGATCATCCAGGTGAGCACACCGCTGAACCCCATGTGGGGCTATTCGGTTCATGCCAATGGCTCCAATGCCACGGTGGCGGTAACCGGGTCGCTGAACACCGGGAATCTGACAACCCCGACCCTCACCAGCACCAATGTCGCCGGGAACTACGACGGCTGGAACTTTGCCGGAAATCCTTACCCAAGCAGTATTAACTGGTTATCGGCCGGGCTTACAAAGACCGGGATTGATGCATATAAGTATACCTGGAATGGTCAACAATACCTTCAATATAGCGCTGTTGACAGCACTACCAACAACAATGGAAATAGTGTAAACAGGTTCATCAACCCCGAGCAGGGATTTTTCGTGCATGTTACAACGAACGGCGGAACCGGCTCCCTGGCTTTCACCAATGCCGCACGGGTGCACTACACAAGCGTCTATAATAAAACTATCGCGACCAATACAACCCCCGATAAACTCATCCTTACCGCAACTGCCAATGGCATCGATGATGAGGCGCATGTAGTCTTCAGCAGTGATGCCACCGCCGGTTTCGATCCCGACTACGATGCCTTAAAGTTGATGGGCATCCAGCAGGCTCCCAACCTTTACAGCACCCTGCCGGGAGATATCCTTGCCTCCTTTAACTGGCTGCCGTGGACCGGTTCAAACCAGGTGGTGCCGTTGGGTTACAGCTGCGGATTATCGGGGGTTTACCGCATCACGGCCAGCAATATGGAAAGTTTCAACCCATCCACCCAGATCTACCTGGAAGACCTTAAAGAAAATTTCACCCAGAACCTGATTGCGAACCCGGCATACGACTTTAACTATGTCGCAGGGGAAGATCCCAACCGCTTCCTGCTGCACTTCGCCAATTCGTCCACGGGAATCACCAGCCGCCAGGGCGATGAGCTGCAGATCTATTCGTGGGAGGATATTGTATATGTAAAACATCTCAAACCGGGCGACCTCCGCGGTACGGTTTCCATCTACGACCTTTCGGGCCGGGAGGTTTTCAGCGGGGTCCTCGAGAACATCCTGTTAAACAAATACCTCCCTGGAGTTACCAGCGGTTTTTACGTTGTAAAGGTGCAGACCGACCGGGTATTTGTGACAGGCAAAGTATTTCTTAACAAGCAATAATCAGCTACGGTAATGAAACGATATTTTCTCAAACTCACGACGATCCTTTTCTTCCTGTTAGTTCCGTTGTTCAGCCTTCTGGCCGACCCTCCCCTTGATAACCTTCCTCCCCCCGATCCGGGAGGTACCGGGGGTGGAACCCCTGTTGGCGCCCCCATTGACAACGGCACGTCGGTGCTTCTGGTGCTTGGTGCCTCCTACGGGCTCTGGAAACTCTATCAATTACGGAAACAGGATGATGCAGGGACCCTGCCCGAATAAACTGACCCGATTGTTGCAAATAAAACATTATGATCGCATTACATTCTGTATACCTGAAACCCCTCGAAGAGGTTGATAAACATCTGCCAGCCCATCGTGCTTTTCTTAAGGATCTCTATACAACCGGGATATGCATCTGTTCCGGGCCTCAGATTCCGCGAACCGGCGGGTTTATCCTGATGAACCTTCCCGGAAAGCCTGAAGCGCTGGATGTCATGGCAAACGACCCCTACGTCATTCATGGCGTTGCGGTCTATGCAGCCATTGAATTCGACCCAAGGAGCTATGCGCCGGGGTTTGAAAAGTTCCTGCCGAAGGTTTAATTGCTGTTCAGCTTTACAAGGCGGGTTGTTTCGACATGGCTGCCTGCTGATATCCTGCACAGGTAAAAACCGGCGGGCAGATCACGATCGGAAAAATTGACCCGGTAGTTCCCGGCTGCCTCTTTCCTGTCCACAAGCGTCCGGATCTCACTCCCGTAAATGTTGCAGAGTACCACCTTAACCACGTTCTCCTCGTTTACTGTATAACTGACCGTTGTATGGTCGCTGAAGGGATTCGGGGAGCACGAAAGGGCCATTTTTTGCAGTCCGGGATCCCCGTTTATCCCGACGATGTTCGGAATGATGTGGGTATAATAAACATCCTCCTCCCCGTTCAGGGTATTGCTCCATGCAAGGTGGGCGCCTGTATTGTCGGACATCATGTCAAAATAATCACCCATTTTTGACTGCTGCGGGTAACCTACAGAAGGATCGAACAGGTCGGACAGCTTTTCATTGGCCGACCAGGTCACTCCCTGGTCAACGGAATAGCTGTAATAAAGGGCCGACAGGAAACTGCCGGCGGGAGCATCGCGGGTGTCGAGCCAGGCCACGTCGATGCGCCCGTTTGGAGCCACCGACATGGTTGCAAGCCACTGGTAGTTTGTCGTGCTTACATCGCTGTTTATCCTGACCGGCGGGTCGAAGGTCAGAAAGCCGTCGGTACTTCTTGCAAACATCACATCTCCCGGGTCGGTGTTGGAAATCCGTTTTACCGCAGCCAGCACATAAACATTCCCCCGGCCTGGCCCGTTCGACCGGTCAACGTCAACATTGGCCTGTCCCATGATGCCCACCGGGTTAATCGGCGACTGTGAAACGAGGTTGCCGTCCATATTGGCGTAATTGTTGATATCCCAGACGATGGCTGAGCCCACCACCTGCGCGTTGGTTGATTTTGCCACGAGGATGCCGTCGGAACTCCATGCCCCGCAAACATACAGTTCCCCTTCAGGGCCCACCGTCAGGGTGCCCCAGAAAGGATCGTTATCCACCCACTGGCAGTCATCGTAGCTGGCGCCGGCATTGGTTGAACGGGTGAGGAAACCCGGCTGGCACGAACTGTAATACTGGGTCCAGTAGGCATAGATATTCCCGGTGCCCTGGTGGCCGCTCCGGTCGATGACCATCCACTGCTTGTCACCGCCGTGGGCATCGGTACCCTGGTCCCAGGTCGCCCCCCCGTTGGTGCTTTTATAAACTTTACAGGTGTATAGATTGGCGTTTGCCGTAAGCGAATTATAATAAAAGACTCCTGAGGTATCCACATCCAGCACGGGGTCGGAACGGAAAACCCCGGGGTCGATCACACCCGGGAAGGTCCAGTGCTGTCCACCATCGGAAGAGTAACCATACCCTGCCTGCCTGAAATTGCTGGTCACATTGTCAAACTGCCTCCAGCCGATGACGATGTGATTTGGATTTTTGGGATCGACTGCAATGGAAGGTTCGTTGGCGGCATCGCCCACAATATTCTGACCATTGGCATCAACATTGACCTGTTTGGTAAAGTAACCTGAGCTCCGTTCCGTGTGTGCGGGTGATCTCAACTGGTTGGCAGAAGGCGGGCGGTAAGGGTTATCGGGGACCTCATGGTGGGTCCGGGCTTTTTCAATCGCTTTTTCCGACATGTTCTGGGCATAGCTGCCCAACGGGCTTACCAGGATGATCCAGGCCAGGATCAAAATCTGCTTTGAAAATTTTTTCATACTTCAAATATACGGATTTTTTATACTGACGGATACAACCCACCCGGAAGAGTATCCTGACATATGCTACCAATGATAATTACCAGGTAAAGTCCATCGTCAAAAATGCCGTCAACCTGGATAATACGACCGACAGGGGGAATTACCGCGAACAGGATACCGCCATGACCAGGAACGGCCAACCCTCGGTGGATGTCAACCTCCAGAAAAATAAAGCATGTTTCTCGTGGACCGATGTTCCGGCGGGAAATTCTGAAAGCATCTTTTACGATTCCGAATGGTTGATGACCGGTGTGGATAACCATCGTATCGGGGCCGGTGAAAATTTTCATCAAGTCAGGAAACTGGTAATCAGGTAATTCCGGGGCATGGGTTCATCAGGCGCCGGGATAATAAAACGCCGGGTCCGGCATCTGGCCGGGAACCACTGTGGAAGGCGGTCGACTGTAAGGAAAGTTTACTAAAACTCGTCGGGCAGACTCTTCAGCTGCTCATTCGTGAAGACGGGACCGTCTTTGCAAACATAGGTCGACCCGATGTTGCAGCGGCCGCATTTTCCAAGGCCGCACTGCATTTTCATCTCCAGGGTGGTAATGATGTCTTTATCGGCAAAACCGAGCTTCAGGAGCGACTGGATGGTGTATTTGATCATGATCGGCGGGCCGCAGGTGATCACGCTGGTGTTTTCGATTACCGGTTTTACCACCTCTTCCAGGATCTTCGGCACCACACCTACATTGTCGTTCCAGGTTTCTTCGGGTTTATCAATCGTCAGTACGACCCTGAGGCTTTTGTTATCCTGCCACTCTTTGATCTCATCCTTGTAGCAAAGGTCGGCAGAGGTGCGGGCGCCATAAAGGATGGTGAAATCCTTGTAATCGCCGCGGTTGTCGATGCAGAACTGGATGAGCGAACGCAACGGGGCCAGGCCGATCCCGCCGCCCACGAAGAGCAGGTTCTTTCCTTTGATGTCATCAAGCGGGAACCAGTTTCCAAAGGGCCCGCGGATGCCGACTTCGTCGCCTTCTTCAATATTGGTGTGAATGTCGGCCGTAACAACCCCGGCTTTTTTGATGGAACAGTCGAAATAGCCCTTGCGGGTAGCAGAGGAGGCGATGCAGAAAGTACATTCCCCTGAGCCCAGCAATGAAAACTCTACAAACTGCCCGGGCAAAAAGGTGAATTGCTCCATCAGGCCTTCATCCCTGAACTTCAGGCGATAGGTGCGGATGTCGGGGGTTTCCTGGATGACCTTGTCAACTTTGCAAATGGTAGGAACTAGAAGCTTTTCCATATGAATCTTTACTATATTGATGAAATAGCGAGGTAGCGAGGTAGCGAAATAGCGAAAATATTATTCCTGCATTCCTGCATTCCTGCATTAATTTATTCCTGCATTGAAACAGAAACCTGGTTCACTACCTCGAAGATGCTGATGTTCACGGGGCAGGAAATGGTGCATTTGCCACAGCCCACACAGAGATTTTCGCCAAAGCGTTCCTTGTAATAGACGAATTTATGCATGGCGCGCTGCCTCCAGCGGCGGTATTTCGCCGGGCGGGGGTTGTGACCTCCTGCCATGAGGGTAAAGTACCCGTTATTGCACGAATCGTAGCTTTTATACCTGACGCCGGTATCTTTGACCTTCTCGTCTGAGATTTTGAAGCAATGGCAGGTGGGGCATACAAAGGCACAGGTATTGCAGCTGACACAGTTCCCCGAAACATTTTCAAACTCAGGGGTGTCGAAGATCTTCGATAGCCTGGCGTTCACCTCCTTATAATCCATTTTCAGGCGGAACGAACCGGCAAATGCTGCATATTGGTTCTTCATTTCAGGCCCGGCTACCTCGTCGGTAATACGTGACATGTGACCAGAAACGGGTTCGGAAAGAAACTCCTCCCCTTTTGCGGTCCTGGCGCTGATGAAAATTTTATCTCCGGATCCGTTGACGACCCGCACGTCCAGGGCATCCAGGTTTTCAACATCATAATCAAGGGAAGTACAGAAGCAATGGGTGTCGGCTTTGTCGCAACGTGTGGATATGATGACGGTGTTCATTCGCCGTTTCTGGTAATCTGTGTCGATGTAATCCCAGTTGTAAACCTTGTCGAGCACCTGCAGGCTGCGGGCGTCGCAATGTTTTACTCCCAGCACAACGCGTTTGTTTGCCAGGGGATCTTCATCCACTTCGCTGACATCGGTTCCTGAACTGGTGGCCACATATTTCATCACCTTGGCCGACCGCGGGAAGAAAAGAGGCTTCATGCTCAGGGTCTTTGCGATGGGTGACGCCGGATCGCATTCCGAAAGGTTCGTTACGCGTTTATAATCAAATTTTCCGAATTTCTCAACCGGGGCATAGGTTTCATTGTTGGCCAGGATGGCTTCGTAAAATTTTTGCAGGCCGGCTTTATCGGTAACAAAGGTTGAAAAGCTCATAGGTTTTGAATCGGATTACATGATAAAATCATCGGGATCTTTCAGACTGTATTTGTAGAATGCACCCCGGTCTTCCGAAATTACGCCGGCCAGGTGCTCCTGGAAATTCTCATAGATCACACTTTCATTCTGCTTGTGCAGCAGGTGCAGCGGAAGGTGGCTCGGGCAGGCCTTTTCACAGTTGCGGCAGTCGACGCACCGTCCGGCAAGGTGAAGCGACCAGGTCATCAGGGCATGGAAGGCAGCCGAAGTGGTGTTGGCACCGTTGTACAGGGTGGAGGTCTCCTGGTCGATGCAGCACTTTGCGCAGTAGCACAAAGGGCAGGAATGGCGGCAGGCATTGCAGCGGATGCAGTTCGCGAACACCTCCTCGAAGTAGGCGGCACGCTCGGGCAAGGGCATGGCGGCCAGGGCGGTCACATCGGCATTTGCCTTGTAGGCAGCCGGCTGCGACCCCGAAGGAGTTCCCAGCATTTCATCAAACACCACGGCATCGGGAACCATGCAGTCGGTGCAATTCTGCATCTTCTGCCCTGCATCGTCGGTCACCCCTTCGCAGGCAATTCCGACCACATAAAGGTTTTCACGCTTCACCTGGCTTTCGGTAAGCATCAGGTTCAGGGAGCGGCTGTCGCAACCCTTCACCACCAGGCCCACTCTTTTGCGACGGGTATGGTCGGGTTTAAGGTAATTCACAAGGTTGAACACCGACTTGTCGGTGAACACCAGTTTGGGAATTTCGTTTACGCCGGTGATCAGCACCGGGACCTGGTTGTCATCAAAACCATTCATGCGGTATCCGACAAATACATCGATCTTATCCTCCGCAAACAGTTTTGCCGCGATCTCCTGGATCTGTTTCGTGTAGTTCATTTCTTTTCGAAATTTTCTTTTTTATACAAATGGAGCGGTCCGAGTTTTTTGATGTCGTCGGTCACCTTGGCAACCACTTTGGCAAACTTGGGGCCTTCGGCTGCCGATACCCATGAGAATTGCACCCTGTTTTCGTGGTAACCCACGAAGTTGAGCAACTTTTTCGTTACAAGGAAGCGGCGGCGGGCGTAATAGTTTCCGCTGATGTAATGGCAGTCGCCGGGGTGGCACCCCGAAACAAGCACGCCGTCGGCCGTGGTTTGAAGCGATTTGATCAGGAACCACGGGTCAACGCGCGACGAACAGGGCACGCGGATGATGCGGATGTTTGGGGGATACTGAATCCGGGAGGTTCCCGTGAGGTCTGACCCGGCATAGGAACACCAGTTGCAGAGAATGCCCATGATCACCGGTTCCCAGTTGGGGGGGGCAATCAGTCCGGGCTTTTCAATGCTGACAAGTTGATCTTTTACTTCTGCTTCCATTAGATTGAAACTATCTCGTTAATGATTTGAGGATCGGTAAACCCGGCCAGGTTGATGGCCATGCTTCGGCAGACCGCCACGCAGGAGCCGCAACCCTGGCAAACCCCTTCGTTGATTTTCGCAACGGTGCGCAACTCCTTTGAACCGTGGCCCATGGGAACTTCGTCGGTCACGATGGCGCCATAAGGACAAACTTTGACGCAGTTCTGGCAACCCGAGCAAAATTCGTTGCTGATGGTCGAGATCATCGGGTCCTTCTTCATGGTGTCGCCTGCAAACAGGCCGCACACTTTGGCTGCACAGGCAGAAGCCTGCGACACGGTGTCGGGGATGTCCTTGGGTGCCTGGGTGCAACCGGCCAGGAAGATTCCTGCCTTTGCTGTTTCCACAGGGCGGAGTTTTGGATGCGCTTCCGACAGGTAGCCATATTTATCGTAGGAGATACCCAGCAAACGTGCGAGATCGGGATTGTCCTTCGGGGCGATCACCGCGGTGGCCAGCACGACAAGGTCGGCTTCCACCTCAACCACCTGGCCAATCTGGGCATCTTCGCCCCTGACCATCAGTTTGTCACCCTTTTTATATATCTTCGAAACCCGGCCGCGGAGATAGGTGGCACCGGTGTCGACCTGGGCCTTCTTGACAAATTCCTCGTAACCCTTGCCCGCTGCACGGATATCCATGTAGAAGACATAGGCATGTGAATCGTGTACCTTATGATGCAGCAGGATGGTGTGTTTCGTGGTGTACATGCAACAGATTTTCGAGCAGTACTCGATGCCCTTCGCTTCGTCGCGCGACCCGATACACTTGATGAATACCACGTTCTTGGGCACCTTGCCGTCGGAAGGACGAACGGGAACCCCGTTGGTGGGACCGTTTGCCGAAACCATGCGTTCGAATTCGAGCGAGGTGATGATATCCTTGTAACGGCCTACGCCATATTCTTCATACGGTTTCGGATCCCACATGTCGTAACCGGTTGCCACCACAACGGCGCCGATCTCGCGTTCGATGATCTCGTCCTGCATGGTGTAATCAATCGATCCCTTTTCACAGACCTTGGCACAGATGCCGCATTTGCCCTTGGTAAGCATGGTGCAGTGCTCGGCGTCGATTACAGGTTTGTTGGGAACCGCCTGCGGGAAGGGAGTATAAATGGCCCTCCGCTTGTCGAGCCCCATGTTGTATTCGTTGGCAACCTTTACCGGGCATTTCTGCCAGCAGGCACCGCAACCGGTGCAGGTTTTGAAATTCACATACGATGCCTTTTTCCTGATCTTCACCTTGTAGTTTCCCACATAACCTTCCAGTTCGAGGACCTCCGCGTAGGGGATCAGCTCGATGTAGGGATGCGAAGCCACATCGACCATTTTGGGAGTGAGGATGCACTGTGAACAGTCGAGGGTCGGGAAGGTTTCGTCAAGCTGGGCCATCTTGCCGCCGATTGAAGGACTCTTCTCTACCAGTACCACCGGGATGCGGGCGTCGGCGATGTCGAGCGCCGCCTGGATGCCGGCGATGCCGCCCCCAATGACCAGGGCGCGTTTGGTAACCGGTACCGAAATTTCATGTAGCTGTTCGTTGGCGATCGATTTTGCCACAGCCATCCGGCACAGGTCCATGGCCTTTTCGGTGGCGGCCTTTTTATCCTTCTGGTGCACCCACGAGGAATGCTCGCGGATGTTGGCGACTTCGAGCAGGTAGGGGTTCATCCCCGCCTCCGAAAGCGCCTTGCGGAAGGTCTTTTCATGCATGCGCGGCGAACAGGCGGCCACGACGACCGAGGTCAGCTTGTGCGTGATGATGGCATCGCGGATCATGCCCTGCCCCGGATCGGAGCACATGTACTTGTATTCAACGGCGTACTTGACCTCCTTGATGCGTTTCACCTCCTCGACCACCTGGGGAACGTCCAGGTAATCGGCAATGTTGGCACCGCAAAAACATACGAAAACTCCTACTCTAGCCATTATTGAACCTCGCTTTCTGCTTTGACAGCCTTGGTGGTTTTTTTAGTTTTTTCGGCCGAGGGATCAACTTTCCCGATATTGGCCAGGGCTCCTTCGACCGGAATGATGTGTTTTGGAAATTTCAGCTGATCGATCGGGTATCCGAAGGCAAGCGCCATCAGTTGTGTAAAGTAAAAGACAGGAATGCCGTATTTGACCCCCTGCAGCTTTTCAATGTCGGGCTGGCGCATGTCGAGGTTCGACTGGCACAGCGGGCAGGCGACCACGATGGCGTGAGCCCCGCTCTCTTTGGCCATTTCAAGGATCTTCCCGCTCAGGCTCTCCACCACTTCGGTGTTGGAAATCGAAAAGGAGGCGCCGCAGCATTCGGTCTTGAAATCAAAATCGGTGGCGGTAGCGCCCAGTGCCTCGCAAATCTGGTCCATCGATACCGGGTATTCAGGCGAATCAAAATGGGTGATGTTTTTCGGCCGTGTGAGCAGGCAGCCATAATAACATGCGACCTTAAGCCCTGTAAGTGGTTTGGTCACCTTGCTCTTAATAGTCTCCAGCCCGATGTCTTCGTAGGCATACTGGAGCATCGACTTGATTTCGACCGACCCGTGATAGGTCCCATCTTCAACCACGGTGGAGTTGATCCTTTTGGCCAGTTCAGGATTTTCGTCCATGTGAACCTTGGTCACCTTCATGCGCTGGTAGCAGGAGGCACAGGCAATCCCCATGGTGGTGTTTTCAAGTTTTTCAGCCAGCACCAGGTTCCGCATCGGGAGTGCATAGGCCAGGTTCTCGGTCATCACATGGGCGGAGGTGGCACCGCAGCAATTCCAGTCGGGAATGTCTTCCAGCACCACATCCAGGGTTTTAAGCACCAGCTTAAGGGTACTGTCGAACTCCTCGCTGGTACCGTGTGCTGAACAACCCGGGAAATAGGTTAATTTCTTCATATTGAATATGATTATTTTTTCTTTTCCAGTTTTTCGGCAATTGCATACATGCGCCTGATTGCCTTGGCGCTTTTCAGCGGCTTAACCCCCAGGGGGATTTTTCCCTTGAGAAGCGCTTTCGGGGCAAGGTGCATATCCTTGAAGAGATTCCGGGTACGGATGTTGAACTCGGCCATCATGCGTAATTCGTAATTGCGGCCGTACCGTTTGATCATGGAAAGGAATATCTCATGGAACTTGCGGATCTCCTTCACCTTGGTGGAGGTGTTGAGGTAATTTTCCTCGATGGCTAGGTGGCGCACAGCCTCCATGACGGCGGGGATGTCGATTTCGCGGGGGCACCGGCCCGAACAGGCTGAGCAGGTGAGACAAAACCAGTGCGAATTGGCCATGTACGACTCGTTTTTCAAACCCAGCTTGATCATCTGCATGATCTCGCGGGGCGGGAAATCCATGTATTGAGAAACGGGGCAGGTACCGACACACTTGCCGCATTGATAACATTCAAGCACATTGGCGCCGCTCTTTTCATTGACGGCCTCCAGAAATGTGTTTTTCCCCTGTGTTCCTAGTGTTATCATAGGTACGTTTTGTATTGTTAAAATATTAACAGTACAAAGTTAATAAAAGATTCTTTTGGAAATATTCTAAATTATGAGTGGCTGACTGTGAACCTGGTAGAAGGTTTTCGACCGGCCGGTCACCCGGTTTTTATGGTCGTTGTCCGTGACGCATAGTACGTCACCGGAAGGTCTCAGCGGCCAACAGGAAGGGATCCCCCGCAAAGCACCCTAACTACATTATTTTTTGTAATGCTCCCGGGATTAAAATTAATACAAATCAAACAGTAAAATTTTTACTATATTTGTGAAATATAAGACAAACGAAATTTTTTTTATCGTGTTCTCCTGAAAACCGGTTTTTTCTGATAAATATTTTTACTTATGAAACTGACCATAAAATTGATGCTTGCCACGCTCTTCGCGTCTTACATTGTACTGCTGGTTTGCGCCTACCGGTATGCCTGGGTCTCCCTGACAAATGTCGGCACACAGGCAAATGTAACCTACAGCCATCAGGTTAAACAAGCTGCAGATCTGTCGGATGTTATCAAAGACCACAGGACCATCGGGGGAATTGAAAGGGAGATGATGCTGACCCCTTCGGCGGAAAGGAGACAGGAGTTGAAAGCAAACTTCCGGCAGGCTTTTGAACGGGTCTTTTCAACATTGGATAGTCTTGAACGGAAACGTGATTCGGAGGAACTGAAAAATATTGAAGGGGTCAGGAGCGGCTTTGAAGAGTACCAGAAACTTGTCACGAAGGAGATTCGCGGAGCGGTTGAAAAAACGGACAGGGGAAACGCTTTTTCCAACGGGGAGATGCAGGCAGATGAACAGCTTGTCCAGGATGCCTCCGCCAGGCTTGAAAAATCGCTGCTCCGTTTTGCAAGCCGTGAGAAGGACAAGGTTACAGATGCCCGCGATAGTTCCATAAAAGCTGTTTCGGCAGTTAAGCTACATATCATCTATTTCTTCGTGATCATGTTCATCTTCGGGGTGATCGTCCTTTATTCGATCTTATGGTTTGTTTACAGTGTCGTAGGGGGTGAGCCCGGCATGATCAGGGAGATGACGGAAAGGATCACCGAGGGAAACCTTTCCGTGAAATTCCCTGCCGACACGAAGGGCATTTTCAATACCATTAAAATCCTCCAGCAGACCTTGCTCGGCGTGGCGGACAAAGCTGAAAACATTGCATTGGGAGATTTTTCGACCGAGATCATTCCCCAGTCGGAAAATGACCAGCTGGGCAACTCCCTTGCAAAAATGACCAGGACCCTGAGCGACCTGGGCACGGTTACCGAGGAGATTTCACAGGGCAATTTCAGCAAAAGACTCGAGCAGAAGGGGGAGAATGATCTCGTTTCAAAATCGATCAACAGCATGAGCCAGAACCTGGAGAAAAACGAACGGCACAACCGGGAGCAAAACTGGCTGAAGGACGGGTTGAACAAACTCAGCCTGGAACTTTCGGGTGATATGGGTCTTGAAAAAATCGCCTCCTGGTCGGTAAGTTATATCTGCAGGTACGTTGAAGCTGGCAGGGGCGTGATATACCTGAATGACCCGGGTAAAAAGTGCCTGAAACTGGTCAGTTCCTATGCATTCACCGAACGCGACCACCTCTCGAACAGCTATGAATATGGTGTGGGCGTGGTGGGCCAGGTAGCGCTGGAGCGGAAGCCCATCTTCCTGAGAAACGTCCCGAAAGATGATGCACCGATCAGCACCGGGACGACCAGTCTGCTCCCATCCTGCACCTATACCTATCCCCTCGTGTATGAAGAGGAACTGCTGGGGGTGGTTGAAATAGCCTCCCTCTCCCCTTTCAATCCCGTTCAGACCACCTTCCTCGACGATTCAAACCAGATCATTGCCTCGGGGATCTACCTGGCCATCCAGCGCGATAAGATTGAAGACCTGCTCGAAAAGGCCCACACGGCTCAGCGCGAAGCCGAGGAGAAGACCATGCTGGTACAGGAATCCAATGCCCGCCTGGAGGAGCAGCAACAGCAGATCCAGCAGCAGTCGGAGGAGTTGCAGCAAACCAATTCGCAGCTGGAAGAACAGCAGCAGCAGTTGCAGCAGCAATCGGAAGAACTGCAGCAAACCAACGCACAACTTGAGGAACAGCAGCAGCAACTGATGCAGCAGGCCGAAGAGCTTCGCCTGGGAAACGAACAGCTCAGGACCTCTAAGGAGGAGCTCGACCTGAAGGCCAAAGACCTCGAGCTATCGAACAAATACAAAAGCGATTTTCTCGCGAACATGTCGCACGAACTGAGAACACCGCTGAACTCCATCATCCTGCTTTCGAAAATGATCCAGAAAAACGAACGGGGCAACCTGAGCGAAGACGACATCAAGCGGGCAAAGGTGGTTCATTCGGCCGGCGAAGAGTTGCTACGGCTAATCAATGACATCCTCGATATTTCAAAAATTGAAGCCGGTAAAACAACCCTCTCCATCGGGGAGTTTTCAACCGAGGACCTGCTCAACGAACTGAAACATTATTTTTCGTCGGTTGCCAAAAACAAGAATCTCACCCTGAAGGTGGTGGATAACCTGAAAACCACCATCACCAGCGACCGGGACAAGCTTTCGCAGATACTCCGGAATTTCACATCCAATGCCCTGAAATTCACCAAATCGGGCGGGGTGACCATCACCGTGGAGGATAGCGGCAATGCTGCCAAACCCATCCGTATCTCAGTCCTCGACACGGGTATCGGGATCCCTGCTGAAAAACACAAACTGATCTTTGAAGCCTTCCAGCAGGTGGATACCTCCATCTCGCGCGAGTTCGGCGGAACCGGCCTCGGGCTGACCATCTCGCAGAAGCTGGCCGGACTGCTGCAATGTGACATCTCCCTGGTGAGCGAGGAAGAAAAAGGAAGTGAATTTTCCATGATCCTGCCAAAGGTGCTCGTGCCCGCTGCAGGTGACCATTTTGAACACGAAACTGCAAGCATATACGGGAATTCCAAGTCAGAAGGACAGGCTTATTTGCCGAAACGCCCGGTCCAGTCCATCTCGGACGACCGGAAAGAGCTGATGCCCGGCGACAAGATCATCCTGATCGTAGAAGATGATTACTCCTTTGCCGAAATCGTTGCACTGGTAATCAGGAAGATGAACATGAAGGTGCTGTATGCTTCCAACGCGGAGGAGGGACTGCACATGGCGCAGCAATACAGGATCAGCGGGATCATCCTCGACCTGGTGCTGCCCGACATGAACGGGGTTGATTTCATGCGCCGCCTGAAGAGCTTCAAGGAGCTCAGGCACATCCCGGTGCAGATCATTTCGGGTCATGAGAAGAACCCGGAACTGCTGCGCATGGGCGCCCTCGATTTCCTCCAGAAACCGGTCGACCAGGAACAGATCCAGAATGCAATCCAGGGAATCCTGAATTTCAGCAGAAAACATCCTAAAGACCTGCTGATCGTTGAGGACGACGACACGCACCGCGAAGCGCTTACCGAACTCATCAGCAGCCAGGATGTTCGGGTAAAGGGCGTCGGGTCGGAAACAGAGGCGACCGGGGAGCTGAAAAAAGGCATCTATGATGCGGTGATCATCGACCTGGGACTCCAGTCGGGCAGCGGGCTCAACATCTGTAAATTTATCCGCGAAACCCAGCTTAAAGTCCCGGTAATCGTTTATACAGGGAAACAACTGAGTCCGGAGGAGGAGAAAAACATCAAGAAATACGCCGACCGGATCATCATCAAAACCGTGAATTCCGAAAACCGCCTGCTCGACGAGCTGATGCTTTTCCTGCACCAGACCCAGCTAGCTGGAACCGACCCGGTTACGAGGTCAAAAGATTCCCTTTCACACATGAAACGACTCTCGGGGAAAACGGTCATGGTTGTCGACGACGACATCAAGAATGTCTTCGTACTGAGTACTGCCCTCGAGGAACACGGTGCAACGGTGGTCGATGCCCAGAACGGACTGGAGGCCATCGGGCAATTGCAGAAAAAACCCGTCGACCTGGTGCTGATGGACATCATGATGCCGGTCATGGACGGCTATACCGCCATGAAAAAAATCAGGGAGGATGAAAAGCTCAAGTCGCTTCCGGTTATCGCCTTAACGGCTAAGGCGCTGAAGGAGGACCGCGAGCGGTGCATTGCAGCCGGCGCAAATGATTACCTTGCGAAACCTGTCGATTATGACATGCTGATCGGTCTGGTGGAGGCCTGGTGTCAGAAAAAAGGATAAAGATGAACATACATGCACTTGAAACGGCAAAGTCCATGCATATTTCCGTGCAGGGAAATCTCCAGTTTCAAACGGACAAAGATGAGTTTTTCGCATTGCTGAAACCGGCGAAGCACACCACCGTGGAGCTGACCTTCTTCGATGCGAGGATTCTGCCTGCCGATGTGCTGGTCCATATCAAGTCGTTCATCGCAGACAACAAGCATGTGAAGCTGAAGGTGAATGTTTTTCACCGTTACCTGGGATCCTATCTCTACCGACTTGGCATCCCGTGCCATGTCATGCAGCAGCATTCGCTCGAGGGGAAAGACCCGAAAAAGGTAAGGGCGATTGCATTGGGAGGGTCGGCAGGAAGTCTCGACAAGATCATGCAGATCATGTCCAAACTGCCGGCGAGGGATATCAGTGTTTTCATCGTGCAGCACGTCCTGGAAAACGAACCCAATTACCTGGGTGAAATCCTCCAGCGGAATACCGAATTCAAGGTGATTCCCGTTACCGATAAAACTCCTGTGAAAACCGGCTGCGTTTATATCGCCCCCCCCGGGCATCACATGCGGATCGATCATGGCAAGATCAGGCTCACCAATGAGGCGAAGGTGAATTATGCACGCCCTTCGATCGGTATCACCTTCGAAACCCTGGCGCAGGAATATAAAAGCGGGCTGATCGCCGTGCTGCTTTGCGGGTACGGCGATGACGGCGCCAACTCCCTGGCACTCCTGAAGCAGGTGGATGCGACGACCATCATCGAAGATCCTTATGACTGCGATGCCAGGGACATGCCGCTCAGCGCGTGGAAGACAGGACTGGTGGATTACAAATTCCCGCTCCCCGAACTGGTTGGATTTCTTTCGCGGATCATCGAACCCGAAGAACTTAATATTGAAGAAACCGAGCTGAAGCATTTCCTGGCCGACCTCCATGAACACTACGGTTACGATTACCGTCATTACAGCGTTCAGAGCGCCATCAGGAGGATCACCCGGGTGATGACCGACCACCATATATATTCTTTCAGGCGTTTCGGCGAGCTGGTCCTCCAGGACCAGGATCTGTTTGAAAACCTCTTCCTGGAGTGTTCCATAAATGTTACCGAGTTTTTCAGGAACCCGGTCACCTTCAAGGCCATCCGCGAGCAGGTGCTTACCTATCTCGATTCCTTCCCGCACATAAAAATCTGGAGTGCAGGATGTTCCACGGGCCAGGAGGCGGTCACGCTGACGATCCTGCTCGATGAACTCGGCATCCTCCACAAAACGCAGATCTATGCCTCCGACATCAACCCCTTTGTGGTTGAAGAGGCCCAGAACGGGCTGTATTCCCCGGAAATGATCGAGAACAGCCGGGCCAACTACCTGCAGTCGGGCGGCACCGGGGACTTTGACAGCTATTTTACCATCTGCGACGGGTATGCCCGGGTAAGCAACCACCTGAAGGAAAAGATCCTCTTTTTCCAGCACAGCCTTCTCAACAAAGGGGCCTTCAATGAATTTCACCTGATCCTCTGCCGCAACGTGCTGATCTATTTTGATCAGAATCTCCAGGGGGCCGTGCTAGACCTCTTCTTCCGTTCGCTCGACATGAACGGCTTCCTGGTGCTTGGCGAAAGCGAGAGCATCACCTCCTACCCCATCGGGTTCCAGGTATTTGACAAGGCAAACAAGATATTCAAGAAAATAATATGATGACCATGGAAGCAACCTTTATCCCGGATATCCTCATTGTTGACGACATTGAGCACAATATTTTTACGCTCAGGAGCCTGATCGAATCGCATTTTGAGGCCAACATCATCGAGGCGACCTCGGGCGAACAGGTGCTGCGTATCCTGAACGAACGCTCCATCGACCTGATCCTGATGGATGTCATGATGCCGGGCATGGACGGTTTCGAGACGGCGAGGCTCATTAAAAACCGGCCGAAAACCACCAACATCCCGATCATCTTCATCTCGGCCTTCGACCCAACGAAAAAGCTCCTTGAAAAAGGACTTGCCGCAGGCGGGTTCGATTACCTCACCAAACCGATCGACGACAACCAGCTGGTATACAGGCTTAAAATGTACCTTCGTTTCATCACCCACGAGTATATGATGAACCTGCACCTCCGTGAACTGAACCAGAAACTGATCGAGGAGATCGAAGAAAGAAAAGTGACGGAGGAGACCCTCCATATCTCGAAGGAAAAACTCAAGGCGGCCAATGCATCCAAGGACAAGTTCTTCTCCATCATTGCCCACGACCTTAAAAACCCTTTCAATGGCATCATCGGGTTGAGCACCCTTCTGATCGACGATTACGACAGTTTCGCCATTGATGAGCAGAAAGAGTTTATACGCGATATCAAGACAACGGCCGAAAACACCTTCAGATTGCTTCAAAACCTGCTCGACTGGTCGCAAACCCAAACCGGGAAAGTCCACTTTGAACCTGCCCTGTTTCACCTTACGGAGATCAGTGAAGAGATCGTCGACCTGGTTAAAACCTCGGCCGGCAATAAAAACATCCGTCTCGATTCGACGGTGCCCGTTGACATCGAGGTTTATGCCGACAAAAACATGATCCACACCATCATCCGGAACCTGCTTCTCAACGCGGTCAAGTTTACGAGGTGTGGCGGCATGATCACCCTGTCGGCGCGCAATGCAGGGACCTTTGCCGAAATCAGCGTCACCGACAATGGAATCGGGATATCGCCTGAAATTCAGAAAAAACTCTTCTGCATCGACTGCAATGTCGTTTCATATGGTACCGAAGGGGAAGAGGGAACCGGGCTGGGTTTGATCCTCTGCAAGGAGTTCATTGAAAAAAATGCCGGGGCTATCCGCGTCGAAAGCGAAGTTGGTATCGGAAGCACCTTCACGGTATCCCTGCCTGTAATGCCTCAATACTACTAAAACAATCATGAAAAAAACAGAAAAGCACACGATCCTGATCGTCGATGACAACTCAAACAACCTTTTTTCGCTGCACGAGCTGATCAAAGACAATTTCCAGGTGGAGGTCGTCGAAGCAACTTCGGGTTTCGAGGCACTTCGAATCATCAGCGAACAGCACATCGATCTCTGCCTGATGGATGTCCAGATGCCTGAAATGGATGGTTTCGAGACCGCGAAACTGGTGAAATCACGCCCCAAAACCGCGCATATACCGGTGATCTTCATCACCGCCTTTGATCCGAACAAGGCGCTGATGGACAAAGGACTGAATGCCGGCGGGCTCGACTATCTCACCAAACCGATCGATGATGTCCAGATTGTTCATACCCTGAACATGTACCTGCGTTTCCTGGGCCGTGAACGCGACATCAACAGCGAACTGGAAGAAAAGGTACAGTTAAGGACCATTGAACTTCAGAACATCAACCGGAAACTCAAACTGGAGATCGAGGAGCGAAAAAAGACAGAGGCCGCCCTCCAGGAATCAGAGATCAAATTAAAGGAGGCCAATGCGGCAAAGGATAAGTTTTTCTCCATAATTGCACATGACCTGAGGAACCCTTTCAACGCGGTGATCGGGTTTTCCAACATCCTGCGCGAAAGCATCCACGATCTCGAAATTGCGGAGATTTACGAGTACATCGGTTACATCAACGAATCGGCCCTGAACGCTTATACCCTGCTGGGGAACCTGCTCGACTGGGCCCGTTCGCAGACCAACAGCATCCAGTTTGAGCCCATGGCCATGGATATCCAGGAGATCATACAGGCGACGCTTGTGATTCTTTCGGGTGAGGCCACGAAAAAGAACATCAGCATTTCCAGCACGGTACCCGAAGGATGCGGGGTGATGGCCGACAGCAATATGGTTTCGGCCGTGATCAGGAACCTGGTTTCTAATGCCATCAAGTTTACCCGGCCCGGCGGGTTCGTCTCCATCTTCTCCTCCAGGTCCGAAGGATGTCAGGTGTTTACCATCGAAGACGACGGAATCGGGATCCATGAGAAAGATATCGACAAACTGTTCAGAATCGATACAAAACTATATACCAAGGGTACGGCCGAGGAATCGGGAACCGGTCTCGGTCTGATCCTCTGCAAAGAGTTTGTTGAAAAGAACGCCGGGACCATCCGGGTTGAAAGCGAATACGGGAAGGGGAGCCGGTTTATCTTCACGCTTCCGGCTGTATCGTGACGCGTAACGCATCAAATCCTACTGCAAGGTGAACTTTACCGGCAGGGTGAACTGAACCCTTACCGGCACCCCTGCCTGCTTACCCGGGCTCCACCTGGGCATCATCCCGACCACCCGCAGGGCCTCTTCATCGCAACCGGCTCCTATACCCCGTTTCACGCTCAGGCTTGAAACAGAACCATCCGGCTCCACCACAAAATATACGAATACCCTTCCGGAAACCCCGGCATCCCTGGCTTCCTGGGGGTATTTTATATTCTGCGACAGGAACCTGAACAACCCGTCATCTCCTCCCGGGAACTGCGGCATCTCCTCCACCGATATCCAGGGCTCGGCAGGTTTGACAGCCTGTTCGATAACGTTTTTCGTGTTATCGACGGGAACGATTTCGATCACTTCAGTGGGTGCCGGGGTGGCCGGCTGGCCCGAAAGTTCACCCTGGGTCAACATGTCGGATTCAATGTCCTTGTCCACCACGATGG
>Ga0118677_10004767_pt1 | contig 24368 bp, 23 predicted proteins | sample AliMusrvi5mmetaG_FD_86154 | JGI IMG/M metagenome (GOLD analysis project Ga0118677, IMG submission 86154)
GACCGGCGCCATACATGGCTTCCAGGTCGATGATGTCACGCAGCAGCACTTTGCCTTCGTTCAGTTCGTCGCGCCACACGGTGAGCGCTTCAAAGGTCAGCGGGCTTTCGCACAACGCGCCGATCATCAATTCGCGGCCGGCCTCGATGCGCTTGGCGATGGCGATTTCGCCTTCGCGCGACAGAAGCTCAACGCTGCCCATCTCGCGCAGATACATGCGCACCGGATCGTCGGTGCGGTCATACTGCTCGCCGGACTTGGCGGTGGTGGCCAGCGCCTTGCTGCCGGAAGCTTCGACCAGGGCGCCGGCCTCTTCGCCTTCCTCGGCCTCTTCGCTTTCGATGACGTTGATGCCCATCTCGTTGAGCATCGCCATCGTGTCTTCGATCTGCTCGGACGAGGTCTTGTCCGACGGCAGCACCTTGTTCAGTTCGTCATAGGTGACGTAGCCACGGGCCTTCGCCTTGGCGATCATCTTGCGGACGCCGACATCCGACATGTCCAGCAAGGGACTGTCGGCATCGCCCGGGGTTTCGTTCTCGCCCGGCTTCTTGGCGGGGATCTTGGAGCCCGGCTTCACCGGGATCACAGTCGCGGCGGCCTTGGGGTCCAGCTTGGCGGCCTTCAACGCGGCCTTGGCCTTTGCTTTTTCTTCCTTGGCGATGGCGGCCAGCTGCGTCTTGGTCAGCGGCTTCTCAACCTTCGCCGGCTGCTTGCCCTTGGGCGCAGGCACGGGCTTGCCCTTGGCGACAGCCTTCACGGGCTTGGTGGCCTTGGGTGCGGGCTTGAGAGATTTCTTGGCAGGCGCCGACTTGGAAGCGGCGGCTTTCGCGGCCGGCTTCTTGGTGGGCTTTGCCGGTTTTTTCGAAGAGGCTTTCGTCACTATTGTCCCTAACTATGTCCCGCGCCCGTCGCCGGGCCGTTCTGAAAGCGCCTTGCGGCGCTCCAGCAGGCGCCGTGCATCGGTCTGGTGCCCCGCCAACTCGCGCAGGTCAGCGACGGCGCGTTGAAAACTGGCTTGGGGATCCTCGGCCGGGGAGCCGGCAAACCGCACCAGCAATTCGGCCATTCCCTTACGTGTGAAATGGGCTTGAACCCCAGCTTTTTCAAGGCTGGAGCCGGAGGCGGCGAGGTTTAGAAGCTCGTGGCGCAGCCTGTCAAGCGAAGGGTCCGAGAGGTCCAGATTCGCCAGCGATTCAGCCTGTGCGAGTGCGATTTCGGGCGATTCAACCAAAAGTCGGCCAAGTTCCATCTCCTTGGCGTGGCGGGCCCCGGCCTGGCCGGACCGGACCAGGGCGGAACCCTGGACGCTGGCCGAGACCGCCTCGGGGGTGCCCGGCAGGGGGCGGGGCTTGAAGTCGCCCCGGAACCGGCCGCCCCCTTGGAAACCAGACGCCGGGCGCTGGGGTGCGCGCGCGGGGGCGGGGGCGCGCCGCTTGAAGGTGTTGAACACCAGCTCGTCAAAGCCGCGGCGGTAATAGTCGGCGATCTTGCCGTCGGTGATATGGCCCACGATTTCGCGCAAGGCATGTTCCAGCCCGGCGCGGCGCTCGGGGGTGGAGAAATCCTTGCCGTCGGTTTCGGTGCGCCACAAAAGCTGCGACAGCGGCAGCGCCGCTTCCAGCAGCACGGTCATGGCGCCGGCGCCGTTGGTGGCGATGTAGCTGTCGGGATCTTCGCCGGTGGGCAGGAAGGCAAAGCGCAGCGAGTAGCCGGCCTTCAGATGCGGCAGCGCCAGATGCGCGGCGCGGTGCGCCGCCTTCAGTCCCGCCGCGTCACCGTCAAACGCCAAGATCGGTTCGGGCGCGGTGCGCCAGAGCAGATGCAGCTGGTCTTCGGTCAGCGCCGTGCCCAGCGGCGCCACGCTGTGCGCGAAGCCGGCGCGCACCAGCGCGATCACATCCATGTAACCTTCGGCGACAATGATGGTGCCGGCCTTGATGGCGGCGGCGCGCGCGGTGGCGAAGTTGTAAAGCTGCGAACCCTTGGAAAACAGCGATGTTTCGCCGGTATTGATGTATTTGGGCTTGGCGTCCGCTTCCAATGCGCGCGCACCAAAAGCCACCACGCGACCGCGGCCATCAGCGATGGGAAACATCACCCGGTTGTAGAAGAAGTCGCGCACGGGGCGGCCATCTTCAGCGGGACGCGCCAGCCCCGCGGCAATGATGTCGTCCAAGGTGACATTGTGTTCGGTCAGATGCTTGATCAACGCACCATTGCCGCCGGGCGAATAGCCCAAACGAAATTGCTTGGCCGCCGCGCCATCCAGGCCGCGCCCCTTCAGGTAATCGCGCGCTTCGCGGCCACCGGCTTCGAACAGTTGGGTTTCATAAAACTTCGCCGCCAGCTCCACCACATCGTAGAGCGATTTCTTCTGCTGCTCACGCGCTTCGTCCTCGGGCGACCATTTGGGCAGTTCGACACCCGCCTCACCCGCCAGCTTCTCCACGCTTTCGGGAAAGCTCAGACCTTCGACCTCGATCAGCCATTTGAAGCAGTCGCCACCCTTGCCGCAGCCAAAGCATTTGTAGGACTGGCGTTCGTTGGAGACCTTGAAGCTGGGCGACTTTTCGTTGTGGAACGGACAGCAGCCCCACATTTCCCGGCCCTTGCGCACCAGCTTGACGCGGCGGCCCACCAGCGCGACCAAATCGGTCCGCTGCCGGATTTCTGCCAGCAATCCTTCGCCATAGCGCATGGGGCCACTTTACGGGAAAACCCGTCTTTTGCGGAGGAAATAGCCCCTCCTGCACGGCGGAACCGCCCCCTGCCCTGTGCATGATTTTTGGGAAAAAGCCCCTTAGGCTGGGATTCGGTGCCGGAGCCTCGCCATGTCGCTTTACGAGCAGTCCAGTTCGATCCGCGCCGCCCTTATGGCCGAGGCCCGCGAGCGCCTGGGGGTGGCCCGCAGCCAGGCCGCCGTGATCGAGACCGTGCGCCAGACCGCCCGCGACATCTGCGGCAGCGACGGCATCACTTTCATCCTGCGCGAGGGCGAGCTTTGCCATTATGTCGAGGAGGACGCCATCGGCCCGTTGTGGAAGGGCCAGCGGTTCCCGCTCGGTTCCTGCATCTCCGGCTGGGCGATGATGAACGCCCAGACCGCGGTGATCGAGGATGTGTTCGAAGACCCGCGCATTCCCTATGACGCCTATCTGCCGACCTTCGTGAAAAGCCTGATCATGACGCCGGTGGGTGAGAAGAATGTCGCCGCCATGGGCGCCTATTGGCGCGAAAAGCGCAGCTTCACCAATCTGGAAATCACCACGGTGAAGACCTATAGCGCGCTGGTCGGCAAGGCGCTGTCAGATTTGCTGGAACCGCAGTGCCATTAACGGACGCGCGTCGCCCCTTCAATTTAGGAACTTAGCGGCGTTGCCAGCAGATATTCGGGGTTGTTCGCAAACCCGCGAAATTCTTCCATATTCTTGCGCACGGCCGGGTTGGGAAGGTCTTCACTGACGAAACCGGCCATGTCGGGAATATCAAACAGTTCCACATAATCGACGGACGGCTCGCCCACATCCATCACCCGCTTTTCCACACGATAGACCGTAAAATCCTTGAGGCGCTTGATGGCGCGCAACGCGGGCGCGTTGCTGCTTTTCAGCCAATGATGAAAATCCTCGCGCGTCACGCCCGGCTTCAGCTTGTAGAGGATCAGGATATGGGCCAATTCTATTTTCCGCTGAGCGCGTCTTTGGTCGCGGCGCTGGCCTTGCTGAAATCCATCTGGCCGGCATAGCGCTCTTTCAGCACCGCCATCACCTTGCCCATGTCCTTGATCGAGGCGGCGCCGGATTCGGCGATCACCTTGGCCACCGCAGCCTTCATCGCCGCCTCGTCCATCTGGGCCGGCATGAAGCTGCGGATGACTTCGATCTCGCCCCGCTCGCCCGCCGCCATCTCCGGGCGGTTGCCGGCGTCGAAGGCGGTGGCGGATTCCTCGCGCTGCTTGATCATCTTGGCCAGCAAGGTGAGGATGTCGTCGTCGCTCACCAGGTCCTTGTTGGTTTCGCTGCGCGCGGCGATGTCCCGGTCCTTAAGCGCCGCCAGGATCAGGCGCACCGTGGACAGGCGCTTGGTGTCCTTGGCCTTCATCGCTTCCTTCATGGCATCGGTCAGCTGGGCGCGCAGGGACATGGGATTCTCTTTCTTGGAAGCTGCAGACCATATTCGGAATCGGTGGATAATTCCAACCTATTGAAAGTGCTGGATTCGTTGCGGTTGACGGGCGCACCTCGCGTCCCTATTTTCGCGCAAATCCGAGGACCCTCCATGACCAACGCCACGAAACCCGACGCCGCCACCGCGGCGCCTGCATTTTCGCGCGGCGGCTTGATGTTGGCGGACGGCACCTTCTTCGAAGGCACCGGCTTCGGCGCGCCGGGTTCTGCCATCGGCGAGGTCTGCTTCAACACCGCCATGACCGGCTATCAGGAGATCCTGAGCGATCCGTCCTATGCCGGGCAGATCGTGGCCTTCACCTTCCCCCATATCGGCATCGTCGGCACCAATGACGAAGACATCGAGACCATCACGCCCGTGGTGCGCGGGCTGGTCGTGCGGGCCGATGCCGAAAGCCCGTCCAACTATCGCAGCCTGCTGGCGCTGGATGGCTGGCTGAAGAAACACAACATCCCGGCCGTGGCGGGGATCGACACCCGCGCCCTCACCTCGATGATCCGCGAAAAGGGCATGCCCCATGGCGTGGTGGTCAATCTGGGCGGCGGCGAACTGGACCGCGACGCATTGATCCAGCAAGCCAAATCATTCGCCGGTCTGGAAGGTTTGGACCTGGCCAAGGAGGTCACCTCCCGCCAGATGTACAAGTGGGACGAGATGCCCTGGGCCTGGAACGAAGGCTACAAGACCGAAGGCAAGCCCAGCTTCCGTGTCACCGTGATCGACTATGGCGTGAAGCGGAACATCCTGCGCCTGCTCGCCGGCATGGGCGCCGACATCACCGTGGTGCCGGCCAGCGCAACCACCGAAGAAGTAATGCGCCACAAGCCGCATGGCGTGCTGCTGTCCAACGGCCCCGGCGATCCGGCGGCGACGGGCGCATATGCCATTCCTACCATCAAGGGCGTGATTGATACGGGCACGCCGGTGTTCGGAATTTGCCTGGGCCATCAGATGCTGGGCCTGGCGCTGGGCGCCAAGACCCGCAAGATGGCGCAGGGCCATCATGGCGCCAATCATCCCGTGAAAGATTTGACCACCGGCAAGGTGGAGATCGTGTCCATGAACCACGGCTTCACCGTGGATCGCGACAGCCTGCCCAAGGGTGTTTCAGAGACCCATGTCTCGCTATTCGACGACACCAATTGCGGCATCGCAGTCGATGGCAAGGATGTGTTCAGCGTGCAGTATCATCCCGAAGCGTCTCCGGGCCCGATGGACAGTCATTACCTGTTCGAGCGTTTCGCGGAAGCCGCCAAGAAGCGCGCCTAGCGGGCGAACTCCACCACGTCGAGCAGCGATTCCTGGATCGCGGGAATCTCAAGCCGCATGTGATTGTCGCCGATGCCGGTGAGCAATCCGATCTGGTCGTCCGGCGTCACCTGCGCGCCCAGCGCCGGCGAAGCGCCGGAATAATTGTGGAAGGGCTCGCCGCGGGCGCTGGATGCGCCGAGGTATACCCAGGCACCGCGGTCCGGATACAGGAAACCGACAAAGCGCTGGCTGCCATTCATCTTCTGCAGCAACAACCCGCCATTGACCGGGCGGACATTGCAGCTGAACCACTGGTCATAGACCATGTAGGAACTCATGCGCCCCAGCTTGAACTGGCGGCAGCGCCAGTCGCCGACCAGCACGGAGGCGGGAACGGCACGGCCTTGGGGCTGCAGCACGCGGGGAATGACGCGCCAGTCGCCGCGGCCTTCGCCAGCTTGCGCGTCCGCAATGGCTTCATCGCGAATCTGCGGCAAAGCCTGGAGCCGGGCGGCATCCGCGGGATGCGCCACCTCCTGCCAGCTTGCTGCGAAAACGGGAGTTGCCGCCAGCGTAAGCGCCAGCGCTGCCAGCGCGTTCGCGAGAGCGCCCTTAAAAAAAGCAATCTTAAGTGTCCGCACGCCCATCGGGATGCTCCTGGCCATTCTCGGGCGGAGTCCATCCGTTCAGATCCGCGGTCGGCGGCATGCCGATCACGTTGAAGCCGGAGTCGACGAAATGAATTTCGCCGGTGACACCACCTGCCAGGTCACTAAGCAAATACAGTGCCGCGCCGCCGACATGGTTAAGTTCCACGGTGCGCTTGAGCGGGGCATGCGCCTTGTTCCATTTGAACACGGTGCGGGCATCGCCCACCGCCGCGCCGGCCAGGGTACGCATCGGGCCGGCCGAGATGGCGTTGACCCGGATATTGTCGCGGCCCAGATCGGCGGCGAGATAGCGCACCGAGGCTTCCAGCGCTGCCTTTGCAATTCCCATGACGTTATAGTTGGGCATCACCCGCTGCGCGCCCAGATAGGTCAGCGTCACCAGCGAACCGCCCTTGGGCATTAACGATGCCGCCCGCTGGGCCACGGCGGTGAAGGAATAGCAGGAAATATCGAGACTTCTGGCGAAATTGGCGCGGGAGGTATCGACATAACGCCCCTTGAGTTCATCGCGGTCCGAGAAAGCCAGGCTATGCACGAGGAAGTCGATGCTGCCCCACTCCTTCTTCAGCGTGGCGAAGACGGAATCGAGCTGTTCGTCACTTTCCACATCGGCAGGCAGCACGATGGAGGAGCCGATGGACTGGGCCAGTGGCCCCAGCCGCTTCTTCTGGGCGTCGCCCTGATAGGTAAATGCGATTTCGGCGCCCTGGGACGCCAGCATCTGGGCAATGCCCCAGGCGATGGAATGGTCGTTGGCCACCCCCATGATCAGGCCGCGCTTGCCGGCCATGAGTCCCGTTTTTGCGTCAGCCAAGATGTCCTCGCGGGGCGTGTTCTGTTTCATTTCGGGACATCACTTCTCGTAGCGCTGGAACACCAGGCTGGCGTTGGTGCCGCCAAAGCCGAAGCTGTTGGACAGGGCCGTGTTGATGCGCGCGTTGTCGATGCGCTTGCGCACGATGTTGGCGCCTGCGACGGCGGGATCCAGTTCCACGATATTGGCGCTTTCGCAGATGAATCGGTTCTTCATCATCAGAAGCGTGTAGATCGCCTCATGCACACCGGCCGCGCCCTGGCTGTGGCCGGTCAGCGACTTGGTGGCGCTGATCGGTGGCGTCGCGGGCCCGAACACGGTCTTGATGGCGTTGATCTCGGGAATGTCGCCCACCGGCGTCGAAGTGGCGTGGGGATTGATGTAGTCCACCGGGGCTTTGATGTTCTGCAGCGCCATCTGCATGCAGCGCACCGCGCCTTCGCCGGACGGGGCCACCATGTCGGCGCCATCTGCCGTGGCGCCATAGCCCACCAATTCGGCATGGATGCGCGCACCGCGCGCCTTGGCGTGTTCCAGTTCTTCCAGCACCAGGATGCCGCCGCCGCCGGAGATGACAAAGCCATCACGGGCGATGTCATAGGCGCGCGAGGCGCTTTCGGGCGAGGCATTGTACTTGGACGACATGGCGCCCATAGCGTCGAACAGTTCGGACAGCGTCCAGTCCAGCTCCTCGCCGCCGCCGGCAAACATCATGTCCTGCTTGCCCCACTGGATCAGCTCAAAGGCGTTGCCGATGCAATTGGCGCTCGTCGAACAGGCCGAGGAGATGGAATAATTGTAGCCCTTGGTCTTGAACCAGGTTGAGAGATTGGCGCTGACGGTGGAGGACATCGCCTTGGGCACCGCGAAAGGCCCAACCCGCCTGGGCGAATTGTTCTGGCGGGTAATGTCGGCGGCCTGCACGATGGCTTTTGTGCTGGGGCCACCAGAGCCAACGATAAGTCCGGTGCGCGGGTTGGAAATGTCTTTTTCTTCGAGGCCACCATCGGCGATGGCCTGGTTCATCGCCACCCAGCAATAGCCGGCGCCGTCGCCCTGGAAGCGGCGGGCCCGGCGGTCTACCACTTCGTCCAGGTTGATCTTCAGCGAGCCATGCACCTGGGAGCGAAAGCCCAGGCGGATATAATCTTCCGCCGCGACGATGCCGGAGCGCGCATTGCGCAGGCTGTCGGTGACTTCCTCGGCATTGTTGCCGATGGAAGAAACAATGCCGAGGCCGGTAACGACCACTCTTTTCATGCGATCCTCGAAAAACTCAGGCGGAAGCGGGCGCCGACTGGGCGGCAAGCGCGGCAGCCGCGTCGGTGATCAGGCCAACACGCAGGCCCTTGGCTTCATAAATGACCTTGCCGTCCACCTTCATAATGCCGTCGGCGATGCCCAGCACCAGCTTGCGCATGATCACGCGCTTCAGGTTGACGATGTAAGTGATCTTCTTGGCGGTGGGCAGCACCATGCCGGTGAACTTCACTTCGTCCACGCCCAGCGCACGGCCACGGCCCAGACCGCCCATCCAGCCCAGGAAGAAGCCGACCATCTGCCACAAGGCGTCCAGGCCCAGGCAGCCGGGCATCACGGGATCACCTTCGAAATGGCACTTGAAGAACCAGAGGTCGGGGTTGATGTCGAACTCGGCGATCATCTCGCCCTTGCCGTCGGTACCGCCGTCGGCGGTGATGGAGGTGATGCGGTCGAACATCAGCATGGGGGGCAGCGGAAGCTGGGGATTGCCCGGTCCGAACAGCTCGCCACGGGCACAGGCCAACAGGCCCTGAAGGTCATAACTGGATGGGCGCGACGGCTGGTCCACGGCGGGGTTCTTCCTTGAAAACACTCTAGAAACTACGGCGTTTCCTTGGGGGTTCCCTACCCGAAAACAGGGGGGCGGGCTACCTTTGAAACGCCAAGCTTGTTGCTTAGAAAGATTCTAACATATAACCTTCACAGTCTAGCAGGCTTGCCGCGCCCCTTACAGCATCGGGCTGCCGGCGCGGTACGAGGAAAACGGCCCATGGCCAAAGCATTGCGCGAACCCAGGAACACCGGCGCCCAGGCCACCGCGCGCCTGCGCGAGGCTGGCCTGCGGCCCACCCGCCAGCGGGTGGAACTGGCGGGCGTGCTGTTCCAGAGCGGTGACCGGCATGTGACGGCGGAAAGCCTGCATGACGAAGTCGCCAATGCCGGCGTGAAGGTTTCATTGGCCACCGTCTACAACACCCTGCACCAGTTCACCGAGGCGGGCCTGCTGCGCCAGGTGATCGTGGATGCAGCGCGCAGCTATTTCGACACCAACACCGGCGACCACCAGCATTTCTTTGTCGAAAAAGAAGGCCTGCTGATCGACATCCCGGGGGAAAGTATTGCGGTGGCGGGCGTTCCCACTCCGCCGGCCGGTCTGTCCGTGGACCGCGTCGATGTCGTGGTGCGCGTCAGGCGCAATTAGCTCGTATCCTGCGAGTCATTCTCACAGTTTAGAATTGTTCTAATTCGTTGACAGGCCCTATCCGCGGGGCCAATCTTGCGCCGGAATTTTTCACCATCAGGAGGCGCCTATGCCCGCACTCAAGAACACCAAGACCTGGGAAAATCTGAAAGAGGCGTTTGCCGGCGAAAGCCAGGCCAATCGCCGCTATCTCTACTTCGCGCAGAAGGCCGATGTGGAAGGTCACAATGACGTCGCCGCCGTATTCCGCTCAACCGCGGAAGGCGAAACCGGCCACGCGCACGGCCATCTGGAATATCTGGAAGAAGTGGGCGATCCGGCGACCGGCGAGCCGATCGGCGCCACCGACGCCAACCTCAAGGCGTCCATCGCGGGCGAGACCCACGAATATACCGACATGTATCCGGGCATGGCCAAGACCGCGCGCACCGAAGGCTTTGACGAAATCGCCGACTGGTTCGAGACCCTGGCCAAGGCTGAAAAGTCCCATGCCGGCCGCTTCCAGAAGGCGCTGGACACCCTGGGCAAGTAGTGAGACGCGACCGCGCAAGCGGGCGAAATGGTCCAGTGGACCATTTCGAGCGTCGAACGCCCCGAGCTTGGGCAAGGGGCTTTTGCAAAGACCCGTGGCCGTGCGAAGCAATTTGCGCGGCCATGTTTTTCTGAACGGATGCAGATGACCGGCGAAGGCAGCCTGGGTGCACCCACCCGCGAGATCATCAAGTGGCAGGATCCGGACTTCGCCGATGAGGCCAAGCTGGATGCGGAAATGCGCCGCGTCTTCGACATCTGCCATGGCTGCCGCCGCTGCTTCAATCTGTGCGATTCCTTCCCGCGCCTGTTCGACCTGATCGACAACAGCCCGACGGAAGATGTCGAGCATCTGAAATCCGAAGAGTTCAAGCCGGTCGTGGAAGCCTGCACGCTTTGCGACATGTGCTTCATGACCAAATGCCCTTATGTGCCGCCGCACCCCTTCATGCTGGATTTCCCGCATCTGATGCTGCGCCACCGCTTTGTCGAAGCCAAAAAGGGCAACACCGAATTCGTGCAGCGCCAGCTGGCCGAAATGGACCGCAACGGCGCGCTGGCGGGGCCGATTGCGCCGCTGATCAACTGGGCATCGAACAAGGACAACAAGCTGACGCGGCCGGTGATGGACGCGGTAGCCGGGATCGACGCCAAGGCGAGCCTGCCGAAATTCCACAGCCGCACTTTTGTCAGCCAGGCCAAGCACGAAGCCGGCACGGTCAACAGCGCCGCGCCGGCTTTCGGCAAGCGCAAGGCGGCGCTCTATGCCACCTGCTTTGTCAATTACAACAAGCCCGATACCGGCATGGATGCCCGCAGCGTTCTGAACCATATCGGCGTCGAGACCAAGATCGCCTATCCCGGCTGCTGCGGCATGCCTTTCCTGGAGCAGGCTGAGCTGGCGCGCGTGGCCTACAGCGCCGCCAAGGTCTCCAAGGAGCTCTGCAAGCTGATCGATGACGGCTATGACATCGTGGCACTGACGGCCTCTTGCGGGCTGATGCTGAAATTCGAATGGGCGCTGATCTGCCCCGATAATCCCGACGTGAAACGGGTGCAGGAAAACACGTTCGACATCGACGAATATGTCGTGGACGTCGCCAAGAAGGAGGGCCTGCCCACCGGCATGACGGCGTTGCCCGAAGGCGTCACCGTCCACCTGGCCTGTCATGCCCGCGCCCAGAACATGGGCCCCAAGGCCGCCGAGATGCTGAAGATGATTCCCGATACGCCGGTGGATGTGGTGGAGCGCTGCTCCGGCCATGGCGGCACCTTTGGCGTGGTCAAGCCGACCCATGATGTGGCCGTGAAAGTCGGCAAGCCGGTGTTCAAGGCGGTGAATGCCAAGCCGCGCGGACACATTGTGTCGGACTGCCCCCTGGCCGCGGTGCATATCGCCGCCCATACCGACACGCCGGCAAAAACGCCGGAGCATCCGATCCAGATCATGGCGCGCGCATTCGGGTTGAAAAAAGATGTCTGAGACAGAACGCAGGATCACAGCCGCCGACATCCTGTCGCCGGCCGAATATGACCAGCAACGCAAGTCGCTGAAGGCCAATCTGATCCCCATGAAGAAGCTGCGCCGCATCGAGGTGGGGCCGTTCGCGACCTTCTATTTCGAGAATTACGCCACCATGTGGCTGCAGGTGCAGGAAATGCTGCGGATCGAAAAAGGCGGCGAAGAACAGATCCCCGGCGAGCTGGCCGCCTACAATCCCCTGATCCCGCAAGGCGACGAGCTGATCGCCACCATGATGCTGGAAATCGAGGACGAGAAGCGCCGCAACGCGGTGCTGCTGACCTTGGGCGGGATCGAGGAAACCGTGTTCCTGGAAATCGGCGGCGATGTCGTCCGCGCGACGCCCACCGAATATGACGACCGCACCACGGCGGACGGCAAGACCTCATCGGTGCACTGGCTGCGCTTCAAGCTGACCAAGGACCAGATTGCGCATTTCAAGAATGGCACCGAGCGCGTCGTGCTGGGCGTGTCGCATCCGCACTATGGTCATATGGCGGTGCTGAGCGCCGAGGCGCGCACGGCGCTGGCCAAGGACTTTGCTTAAAACTGGATTTTGCCTGCGATGATGTTCGCATAACGCTCCGGCGTCAGGCGTTCATAACCGCCCGTATCATGGTCCATCACATACAGCGGGTCGGCGATCGCCGACGGATCAAAGCCTTCCCGCACCACATCCACCTTGCGCTGCTTGAAGGTGCCGGTGACATCGATGCGCGGTGACAGGCGCAGGAAGATGGGTCGGGCATAAGGCGCCAGCCGGTGCTGCAGATCGCCCGGCAGCCGGTCGAGCCGGAAATCGCCATCCACCACCAGCGACGCCATGCCGGCGCGGCCATCCATGCCGGGCACGGCCACGCCATAGACATTGGCTTCCAGAATGCCGGGCTCGGCCGCCAGCGCCTCGCCCACTTCACCGGTGGAAACATTCTCGCCCTTCCAGCGGAAGGTATCGCCGATGCGGTCGACAAAATAGAAATAGCCATGCGCGTCGCGCCGCATCAGGTCGCCGGTGCGAAACCAGGTATCGCCTTTTTGAAAGACATCGCGCAGCATCTTTTTGTCGCTGTCGGCGCGGTTGGTATAGCCCTCGAACTCGCGGCCCGCGCGCCTGGATATGCCGCCGATGGCCTCGCCCACCTCGTCGGCCTTGCATTCGATGCACAGGCCATCGGGTCCGCGCACCGGCATTTCCTTTTCCACATTGAAGCGCACCACGCGGGATGGCAGCAGCCATTCCAGGTAATCGGGTACCCGGCCCACCGCGCCCACCGTGCCGTCGTAATTCAGCATCGAGACATTGCCTTCGGTGGCGCCATAAAACTCCACGATGCGGGGAATGGCAAAACGCTCCTGGAACTGCCGCCAAATTTCAGGCCGCAACCCGTTGCCGGTGATGGCGCGGATCTTGTGGCCGCGCTCCAGCGGCGAGGGCGGCGCGTTCAACAAGTATCGGCACAATTCGCCGATATATTCGAACATGGTGGCGCCGTAGCTGTGCACGTCGCTCCAGAACTCATGCACCGAGAATTTGCGCTTGATGATCAGCGCCCCGCCGGACAAAAAGGCCAACCCCACGGCACACACCCCGCCGGTGGAATGATAGAGCGGCAAGGGATCATAGATGCGGTCGGTGGATTTCGGCCGCAGCGCGCCGAAAAAGCCGGTCATCATGAACAGCATGCGCATATGGCTGAAATTGGCCGCCTTGGGCAGGCCGGTGGTGCCGGAGGTGTAGATGAAGAAAGCGCGATCCTTCAGCGTCACACCTTCGCGCGCCTGTTTACCGGGTGATTGCTCTGACGCCGCCGCCAGCGCACTGGTGAGATTGCCCACCTCGCCGTCCAGCGGATCAATGCCTTCCACCCACAGCGCAGGCGGCGCCTCGAACGGCGCATCCAGGAAGTTGCGCACCAGTTCGGCGCCGACAATGGCATGGCGCGCACCGGACACATTGATGGAATGGGACAGGGCCGCGCCCACCAGGTTGGTGTTGATCAGCGCCACCTGCGCCCCGACCTTGAACATGCCCAGCCAGGCGCAGATGAAGTCGGGCCGATTCTCCATCAGCAGCACCACCGGCGTGGCGCGCCCAATACCTTGCGCCATTGCCCAATGGGCATAGCGGTTGGCGCGCGCATTTAGCTGCGCATAGGTCATCACCTGGTCCTGATACAGGATCGCCGCATGGCTGGGCCGCGCCCGCGCCTGGCCCTCGACGATGTCGACGATACTGCGGGTGGAATGGGGTTTGACCAGGCGCAGCAGCCACAGGGTGCGCGCGATGCTGCCCAGATAGATGGCTTCGCGCTTTATCGCGCTTATAAGGCCCAAAGCATTTCTCCCGAGGCGCAGCTTGAGCCGCGCCCCACTTCTAATCAAGATAATGGCATGGATGAGACCCTGGATCTTCGCGGCCTGAAATGCCCCCTGCCCGCGCTGATGGCGAAGAAGGCGCTGGCGAAGCTGGCGCCCGGCACGGCGCTCGTCGTGCTGGCGGATGATCCGATGGCGGTGGTGGATATTCCGCACATGTGCCACGGCGAAGGCCACGCCTGTGACGGCGTGGCCTCGCGCGATGGCTATAGCGAGTTTTCGATCAGGTCTGGTTCGGCTTAGGCGGCGCCGCGTCCGGCCCGATGCGGGTGATCACTTCACCGGCGTTGAGCGAGCGCGGCTCCTTGGCCGCCTGCTCCGGCGTCAGCAGCACGATCTCGGCATAGGCTTCGAAGTTGGTGCGCACCACCACGTCCACCGCCGGTTCATAGGCAAAGCCCCAGCCGCCCCAATAACCGAAACCGCGACGGCCATAACCGCCCAGGAATGGGTCCGGCGGGCCATAGGGGATGGTCTGTACCGAGGTGTTGGTGCGGGTGTTGCGGGTGTCGAACACAAAGTTGGTGTAGCCGGCGGCGCGGGTCACTTCGGCGGCACGCAGCAAGAGGAAGCTTTCCACCGTCTCGCGCGGGGTCACCGTGTTGCCGGTGAAGGTGACGCGATAGCGGGTCTGGGTCAGCGCCCGGTCGGTATAGCCGGTGCGTTGGCCTTCCAGCCGGGGGGCATAAGGCGACGGCGCCATGCACCCGGCCAAAAGACCGGCGGCCAAGGTTAAGGGAAGAGCCCTGATGCCAAGATTGGCCAGCAGGCGCCAGGAAGGGTTCAGTCGGGTCATGACAAGCTCCTGTCCGTGCCCCTCACGGATTGTTCTCATATTATGGGAACGGTGGGGCCCAATTCCTAGTTCCAGACGGGGCTTTTGGAGGTCTTTTTGTGTCAGTGGGTTCCCCGCAGCACCTTGATATTGCGGGGCTTCCCCTTGGGAGGGCGGTTCATTTTGCACTGCACCCTCTTGCTAAAGGCCGCCGGTCAGTGGAAGTTCGGCCTGTCCGGTGCCGCATTACCGGTCAAAGGTCCAAAACGGGCCGGAACGGCCGGTTGCCGGTCTTAAAAACGAGCCTTGTGGGGGCCTGAACGATCGCCATGCACGGTCTTTCCCAATTCCTTCAGTTTGCCCTCTGCCTGGTTCTGATCTGCGTTTGCACGCTTTCGGTTCAGCTTGCCGCTTTGGCCTGGGTGCGCGTCTTCCGCAAGCAGCCCAACCTTGGCCGCGCCGAACTTCCCGAAGAGGAGCTGCCGCATGTGCTGGTGCAGCTTCCGGTCTGCAATGAAGGCCATCTGGCGGTGCGTGTCGCCGCCGCCGCCGCGGCGATCGACTGGCCGCGCGACCGGCTGACGATCCAATTGCTGGATGATGGCGACGGCGAAGGCCATGACGAACTGGCCGCTGCCGTGCGCGCTGTGGTGTCCGAAGGTGTGACGTTCGACATTCTGCGCCGCGGCAGCCGCAAGGGTTTCAAGGCGGGCAATCTCGCCTTCGGTCTTTCCCATTCCGACGCGCCCTTCGTGGCGGTGCTGGATGCCGACTTTGTGCCGCCGGCCGATTTCCTGCGCCGCACCGTGCCGGTGCTGCTGGCCGACAGCGGTCTTGCCTTCGTGCAGTCGCGCTGGGGCCATGCCAACCGCGAGGCCAACTGGCTGACGCGGGTGCAGGGCCTGTTGCTGGATTCCCATTTCGCGGTGGAACAGGAAGCGCGCTGGCGCGCCGGACTGCCGCTGTCGTTCAACGGCAGCGCCGGCGTGTGGAACCGTACCGCCATCGAACAGGGCGGCGGCTGGACCGGCGATACCCTGACCGAAGATCTCGACCTGTCCATGCGTTGCATGATGCAGGGCTGGCGCGGCGCCATGGTGTCGGACCTTGTCGTGCCGGGCGAGTTGCCCCAGACCGCTGCGGCGTGGCGCGCGCAGCAAGCTCGTTGGACCAAGGGCCATGCCCAGGTGGCGCGCAAGCTTCTGCCCACCATCTGGTCCAGCGCCATGCCCGCCTGGAAGAAGGCGGCAATGACGCTGCAGATGTGCCAGTTCGCCTTCTACATGCTGGCTTTTGGCAGCGCCGCGATCTCGCTGACCCTGATGTATATGGGCGCCGCCTATTATCCCGGCGTCACCTGGCTGGGCCTTCTGGTCACTGTGCTTGGCATCTTCTCTTCCATCGGCTACCTGTTCCTGGGCCAGCGCATTTTGAATCGCCAGGGCGAGCCCAAGCTGGTCGCCTCGCTGCTGCTGGCGGTGGTGTTCCCCTCCGGCCTGATCCTGGCCAATACACGGGCCACCTTCGACGCCTTCTTCTCCAGCCGCATGGATTTCAACCGCACCACCCGCGTGGGCGAGATTCAAAAAGGCGGCTGGCGCGGCGTGCCCGAACTGGTGGTGGGCGTGGTGCTGCCCATCTTCGCCTTCGCCGAATCCAACTGGAGCGCCCTGTTCTTTTTCTTTGCGGTATCAGGGCTTGTTTCCATCGGCGCCATGGGCGCCATCGCCCCGCGCGCCGTTCGCCAGCAGATAACCCCGGGCGAGTGAGATCGGCGTAGTAAACGCCGCCTTAAAATACTCCTCCGTTTTTTAAACTCTAAAATCCCATCCTTTCGCCTAACGCTGCCTTTGTGCGCCCTCGCCTAACCTGCGAACGGGGTTGAGGGTAGTGTGTCATGGGGATCGTTGGAAAATTGGTGGCGGTTGCGGCCCTCGCGCTGGCGCTGGAAGGCTGCGCCGGCGGCGGCGATGTGATGGACTATGCCCAGACGCCGATGCCGCGCGAACACGGCCAGGCCCATGTCGAGAATGACGGCCATGCTCCGCTGCAGTGCGTGCCGTATGCGCGCGAACATTCCGGCATCAAGATTTACGGCGACGCCTATACTTGGTGGGACAAGGCGGCCGGCAAATATCAGCGCGGCAACCTGCCCGAACCCGGCGCGGTGATGGTGCTGAACAATTATGCCGGCGCCGGCCGCGGCCATGTCGCGGTGGTGCGCCGCGTGGTGGGATCGCGCGAGATTCGCATCGACCATGCCAATTGGCTGGATGACGGCTCCATCTATGTGAACAATCCGGTGGAAGACGTCAGCAGCGGCAACGACTGGTCGATGGTGCGGATCTACAATCTCAAGACCGGCGGTTGGGGCGCCAAGCTCTATCCGGTGCAGGGCTTCATCGGCGGCGGCAGCAGTGAAGATCGCCCCGATCTGATGGCCGATGGCGGCGGCGGCATGGGCGCCACTGCCCTGGTCGGCGAAATAAACTAGCCGGGCCCGCGACTTACACCCAACGCTGCGCTATTCTGCCTCTCCCCACTGTGAGCGAATCGGGGCCGGGCCTATGGTCCGCCGCTCGGCGAGCCAGGGGGCACGCAATCGAGGCGTTTCCCTTTGATGCCAATTTCACTCCACCTGTGAGCGCACACCTGCCAGAACCTGGACTGACGCCAGAGCCGTCGGTGGAGCATCACGCCAGCGATCCGCTGGCAGGCGTTCCGGAGACGGGCGCCCATCACTGCGCCGCCAACGACACGCGCAACATGTTCGGCCTGATGCTGGGCGCGATGGGCGTGGTGTTCGGCGACATCGGTACCTCGCCACTCTATGCCTTGCGCGCCACCGTGCTGGCGACCGAAGGCGGCCTGCCCAACCATGTGGCGGTGATGGGCTCGCTCTCCATGATCTTCTGGGCGCTGATCCTGGTGGTCACCGTCAAATATGTGCTGATCATCATGCGTGCCGACAACAATGGCGAAGGCGGCACCCTGGCGCTGGCCGCGCTGGCGCACCGCTCACCGGGCATGACGCGCCGGATCAAGGCCACTATCGGCATCGGCGCCATTGTCGGTCTGGCGCTGTTCTTCGGCGACGGCATGCTGACCCCCGCCGTCACCGTGCTGTCGGCGGTGGAAGGCCTGAAGGTGGAGAATCCGGGCTTTGCGACATTGGTGGTGCCGCTGTCCCTGGTCATCCTGGCCAGCCTGTTCCTGTTCCAGAGCCGCGGCACCCACAAGATTGGCCGGCTGTTCGGACCGGTGATGGTGTTGTGGTTTGTCGCGCTGGGCGGCTTCGGCCTGGCCTCGCTGCTGCGCACCCCCGACATCCTGGCCGCCTTCAATCCCTGGTATGCGCTGCTGATGTTCCTGCATGCGCCCTGGGTGGCGTTCGTGTCGCTCGGCGCGGTGGTGCTGGCGGTGACGGGCTGCGAGGCACTGTATGCCGACATGGGCCATTTCGGCCGCAAGCCCATCCAATATGCCTGGCTGCTCGTGGCGCTGCCCGCGCTGCTGCTGAATTATTTCGGCCAGGGCGCGGCGTTGTTGCGCCAGCCCGATCAGGCGGAGTTTGCCTTCTTCTCGGTCATTCCGCACTGGGCGCATATGCCGATGGTGATCCTAGCCACTCTGGCCGCCATCATCGCCAGCCAGGCGGTGATCACCGGCGTCTTTTCGATGACCCAGCAGGCGGTGCAGCTGGGCCAGCTGCCGCGCATGGAGATCCGCCACACCAGCGCCACCGATTACGGCCAGATCTATGTGCCCCGCATGAATGCCTTTTTGGCGGTGGGCGTCGTGCTGATCGTGTTGATCTTCAAGAGTTCGGATGCGCTGACCGCCGCTTACGGCATCGCGGTGACCGGCGTCATGGTGATCGATACCTTCAATGCCGGCATCGTGGCGGGCAAGCAGTGGCGCTGGCCCTTCTGGTTCGTCATCGCCCTGTTCGGCGCCATGGGCATCAGCGATCTTCTGTTCTTCGTCGCCAATTCGCTGAAGATCCCGGAAGGCGGCTGGCTGCCTTTGTTCATCGCCTTCTGCGTCTTTGTCGGCATGGACACCTGGCGGCGCGGCCGCCGCGTGCATCTGGAAAAAGTGCGTTCCGAATCCCTGCCGCTGTCGCTGTTCCTGGAGCGGGCCGACAAGAGCACCGTGCGTGTCGCGGGCCTGGGCGTTTTTCTGTCGTCGCGCACCGACATCGTGCCGGGCGCCCTGCTGCACAACCTCAAGCACAACAAGATCCTGCATGAGCGGGTGGTGATCGCCAATGTGGTGGTGGAGGACACGCCCCTGGTCGCGCCGGCCCAGCGCCTGGAGGTCGAGAAGCTGGGCAAGGGTTTCTACACCGTGCGCATCCATCACGGCTTCTTCGAAACACCGGATGTCCCCCAAGCTCTGCAGGATGCCCGTCGCTTCGGCCTGGCGCTGGATGTGGATACCGCCACTTTTTTCATCGGCCGCGAGACATTGATACCGGCGGAACGATCCGAACTGGGCGTCCTGCGCAACCGGCTGTATCGCTTCCTGGCAGGTGCGGCGCTATCGCCCGCGCGCTTCTATCATTTGCCCCCCAACCGGGTGGTAGAGTTGGGAACACAGATCGCCATTTGATGGTCAGCACGTTGAAACAGGACGAAAAAGTCCCATTCCGCCGCACCCTGGGCCTGACCGTGGGCGCGCTGGGCGTGGTGTTCGGAGACATCGGCACCAGCCCGCTCTACGCCATGCGCGAGTCCGCGCTTGCCGTGGGTGGCCATGCCGCAAGCCAGGCGGCCGTCTATGGCGCACTGTCGCTGATCCTCTGGGCTTTGGTGATCGTGGTCACCATCAAATACGTCGTCTTCATCATGCGCGCCGACAACAATGGCGAAGGCGGGGTGATGGCGCTGGCGGCGCTGGCGCATCGCGCGCCGGTGTCGCGCAAAATCAAGACCGCCATCGGCGTGGCGGCCTTGATGGGCCTGGCGCTGTTCTATGGCGATGGCATGCTGACCCCGGCCATTTCCGTATTGTCGGCGATGGAGGGCCTGGGCGCCTCCGACACCTTCAAGCCCTGGATCATGCCGCTGACCCTGATCATCCTGATCGGCCTGTTCCTGGCGCAGAGCCGCGGCACCGACAAGATCGGCAAGGTGTTCGGGCCGGTGATGGTGGTGTGGTTCATCGTGCTGGCGGTGCTGGGCGCCATCGCCATCGCGCGCGCGCCGCAGATCCTGTTCGCGGCCGATCCGCGCTATGCCATCGCCCTTTTCGCCACCGAGCCATGGACGGCCTTTGTCGCCCTGGGCTCGGTAGTTCTGGCGGTGACGGGCTGCGAAGCGCTGTATGCCGATATGGGCCATTTCGGGGCCAAGGCGATCCGCTGGGCCTGGCTTTATTTCGCCTTCCCGGCGCTGGTGCTGAATTACTTCGGCCAGGGCGCGCTGCTGCTGTCCAACCCGGGGGCCGCGCCGTTCCTGTTCTATGCCCTGGTTCCGAACTGGCTGCACTATCCCATGGTGGCGCTGGCCACCATCGCCACCATCATCGCCAGCCAGGCGGTGATCAGCGGCGTCTTTTCCATCACCCGCCAGGCGGTGCAGCTGGGCCAGCTGCCGCGCATGGAAATTCGCCACACCAGCGCCGTCGAAATGGGCCAGATCTATGTGCCCAAGAGCAACGCCATGCTGGCGGTGGGCGTGGTGCTGATTGTGCTGATCTTCAAGACATCGGACTCACTGGCCGCCGCCTACGGTATCGCGGTCACCGGCGTGATGGTGATCTCCACCGCCCTGGTGGCGGTGGTGGCGCGCTATCGCTGGAAATGGCGCTGGTCCGCCGTGGCATTTGTATTTGGCACACTGGGCCTGATCGACATCGCCTTCATGAGCTCCAATGCCTTGAAGATCGTCCAGGGCGGCTGGCTGCCGCTGGCCGTGGCGGGTGCGACATTCGTCGTGATGGATACATGGCGGATCGGGCGGCGTGTTCATCTGGACGCCATGCGCGACAATGCCCTGGCGCTGGACCTGTTCCTGGAACGCGCCGACAAGTTCAGCCAGCGCATCGCAGGCACCGCCGTTTTCCTGTCACCGCGGCTGGATGCGGTGCCCAATCCGCTGCTGCACAGCCTCAAGCACTACAAGGTGCTGCATGAGCGGGTGGTGATCTGCACCGTCAGTGTGGCGGACACGCCCTTTGTGTCCAAGGCCAAGCGCGTCACGGTGGACAAGCTGGGCAAGGGCTTCTTTGCGGTCAGGATTTCCTACGGCTTTATCGAAACGCCGGACATTCCCGAAGCGCTGAACCTGGCGCGGGCGCAGGGCCTGGCGCTGGAGCCGGACGCCACCACCTATTTCCTGGGGCGCGAAACCCTGGTGCCTGGTGAAAAGCCCAGCATGAAAAGCTGGCGGGTGTCGCTGTATATGTGGCTGGCGTCCAACGCGCTGTCGCCGGCACGGTTCTATCACTTGCCGCCGGGGCGCGTGGTCGAATTGGGAACCCAGGTTTCAATCTAGCGCGTAAGCCAACGCCTTCAGATACGCACTTTCCGGCAGGAGCGGATGCACCGGATGATCGGGACCAGCGCCCGCCTGGCGGATCAGGGCGGCGCGGCGGCCGGCACGCTGCAAGCCTTGGGCGCATTCCTGGGCAAAGCGCTCGGGTGGGATGTTGTGCGAACAGGAGGCGATCATCATCAGTCCGCCGGGCGCGGTAACATCGGCCGCCAGACGCGCCAGCTTGCGATAGGCCTTGGCGCCCGGTTCCAGATCCTTCTTCGACTTCACAAAGGGCGGCGGATCGGCCAGCACGATGTCGAACGTCTCACCGGCGAGCTTCAGCCGTTCCAGTTCCTCGAACACATCGGCTTTCACCGCCTGGATGGTCACGCCATTGGAACGGGCGCTTTCCTCGGCAATGGCCAGCGCCGGCGCACTGCTGTCCAGGCACACGACTTCCTTGGCGCCGGACTTCGCCGCCAGGATGCCGAAGCCCCCGGTATAGGAATAAGCGTCCAGCACCGTCTTGCCCTTGGCGAAGCCGGCAATGAAAGCGCGATTGTCGCGCTGGTCATAATACCAGCCGGTCTTCTGGCCTTCGGCGAGATCGGCGATATAGCGCGTACCGTTTTCTTCCACCGCGATGCGGTGACCGGTGCCCTTGGCCGTCTTGACATAGCTTTCCAGACCTTCCAGGGCGCGCGAGGGCGCGTCATTGCGCAGCATGATGGTCTTGGGTTTCAGCACGATCTCCAGCGACTGGATCAAGGTCTCGATCTGCCGCTCCATGCCCGCCGTGCCGACCTGCACGGTCAAGGTGTCGTCGAAGCGGTCGATCACCAGCCCCGGCAGGCCATCGCCCTCGGCATGCACCAGCCGGTAGAAGGGCCTGTCATAAATGGAATCGCGCAGCGCCAGCGCCCGCTTCAGCCGCGCGGTGAAAAAGTCGCGGTCAATCGCCACATCGCAGTCATCCGAAAACAGCCGGATCGCGATCAAACTCTTGGGATTGAAATAGCCGGTGCCGAAGGCGCGGCCATCCTCGCCCCGCACATTGACGACGGCACCAGGCGCGATCGCCTTAGCCGCTTCGTCCATGCGGATTTCATTGGAAAAGATCCAGGGCGAGCCGGCGCGAGCGCGGCGGCCCTTCGGCAATATGATGCTTTTTCTTGACATGGCGCAGACCTGTACAGCCCCCTTGCGCCCCCGTCCATGCCGTCCTTAGATGCGCGCCATATTTCGCAGTCAGGAGAACAGCATGGCCGTGGACGGCAAGTGGGAAATCGTCATCAATTCGCCCCTGGGCGCCCAAAAGGCCACTTTGGACATCGCCACCGACGGTGCGGCCCTGACCGGCACCCAGCAGGCCGCACAGGGTTCCGGCCCGCTCGAAAACGGCAAGGTTGACGGCAACAATGTCACCTGGTCGGCCAAGATTTCCTCGCCCATGCCGCTGACCCTGGACTTCACCGGCACCGTCGATGGCGACAAGCTGTCGGGCAGCGTCAAGGCCGGCGCGTTCGGTTCCTTCCCCTTCACCGGAAATCGCGTTTGAATATTCATAAAGAAGGCTATCCGTTCATCGCCATTTTCGCGGCGATCAACCTGCTGGCATTCTTGCTGTCGGCATGGCTGGGCTGGCTGCTGCTGCCCATCACCATCTGGTGCGTCGCTTTCTTCCGCGATCCGGATCGCACCACGCCCGATGGCTCCGGCCTGATCATCTGTCCCGCCGACGGCAAGCTGCTGCCGGTGGTGGAAGCGGTGCCGCCCGCCGAGCTGGGCATGGGGGACGCACCGCGCCCGCGGCTGTCCATCTTCATGAACGTGTTCAACGTGCATGTGAACCGCAACCCGGTATCGGGGCATGTGATGGCCAAGGCCTACCGGCCGGGCAAGTTCTTCAACGCCAGTTTTGACAAGGCCAGCATTCATAACGAGCGCATGTCCATCCGCCTGCGTCCCGACGGCGAAAGCGGCGATGCCAGGGACCTGGCGGTGGTGCAGATCGCCGGGCTGGTGGCACGGCGCATTGTCTGCGATCTGGTCCAGGGCGAAGGGGTGCACCGGGGGATGCGATTTGGCATTATCCGCTTCGGCAGCCGGGTGGACGTCTATCTGCCCCCTCGCACCGAGATCCTGGTGACTCCCGGGATCACGACACGGGCGGGCGAAACCATCCTGGCCCGCTTTTTATAAGAGGAACGATTTTGGAGCCGGATCGCCTTTCCCGCCGCAAGCGCGCCCGCCAGATCGTCGCCGCGCGCCTGGAACGGCTGGAAGACCTGTCCATCGGCAAGTTGATCCCGTCCAGCATCACCTTGCTGGCGCTGGGCAGCGGCGTGACCGCGATCCGCTTTGGCCTGCATGAAGAATGGACCGTCGCGGTCGCCTTTTTGATCGCCGCCATGATCTTCGACATGCTGGACGGCCGCGCCGCCCGCATGCTGGGCGCCGACAGCCGCTTTGGCGCGCAACTGGATTCCCTGGCCGACCTGGTCAGCTTCGGCGTGGCGCCCGGCGTCATCATGTACATGTGGAGCCTGCAGAAGATGGGCAATGCCGGCTGGATCGCATCGCTGATCTTCTGCGCCTGCGCAGCCATACGCCTGGCCCGCTTCAATGTTGAAAGCGTGCGCGACGAAGGCGCGACCAAGGGCAACCCTTATTTCACCGGCCTGCCCACACCGGCGGCGGCCTGCATGATGCTGCTGCCGCTGCTGATCTCGTTCCAGTTCAGCGATCCCTTGGTCCGCGAGCCCTGGGTATCGGGCATCTTCATCGCCATCACCTCGGTCCTGATGGTGTCCCGCCTGCCCACCCCGTCCATCAAGTACATGAAGCTGCAACGCCAGCATCGCTATCTGGCGGCGGCGGCCTTCGCCGGGCTGGCGGCGCTGTTGATCGCCTGGCCCTGGGGCACCATGACGGTCGGGCTGCTGATCTATGTCGCGTCCATTCCGTTCGCGATCTATGCGCATCACCCGCGCTACGCGACCAAGCAAGTTTCCCACTGACCAAAAGCCATGCGGGCCCACGCGGCGAATTCGCCGCGTGAGCCGCGCTTGGGCAAAGCTGTCTGCTGATTACTTGCTGGGCGCGACCGGCGCGAACCCGCCCATCAACCGGTTCTGGAAAGGACCAGGCTGGCTGGGATTGGACTGGAAGCTCTGGTTGTAGCTGTTGTAGGTCGGGCCGTTTTCGACGCTGCCGCCGGTGCCGAAATGCACCTGGCCGAAATCGCCGCCGCCGCCGCCACCGCCGCCACCTTCGCCGCCACCAGCATCG
>Ga0118677_10002472_pt2 | contig 24357 bp, 17 predicted proteins | sample AliMusrvi5mmetaG_FD_86154 | JGI IMG/M metagenome (GOLD analysis project Ga0118677, IMG submission 86154)
ACCCAATCTCGAATCGGTTCAAGATATTTTTACGGCCCCTTCGGCGGCATGACATCATCGCCATCATCGGCCTCTACCGCCTTGGCCTTATCTGGTTTTTTCTTGTCATTCATGGGCGCGCTGTCGGTGGTTTCGCCCTCGTCCGTCTTGGCCGCTTTGGCCTTGCCTGGCTTTTTCTTGTCGCTCTTGGGCGTATTCTCCTCGGCGTCGCTTTCTTCGGCCTTGGCCGGTTTATCGGCCTTGTCCGCTGGGGCAGTTTTCGCTGAGTCGGACTGTATGACGTTCGGCTTGATCTCACAGCAGATCACGGTTCCATCAACATGGAAGGCGGATGCGGGCAGCCTAAGTTGCAGGGACTTCAGATTCTTGCTGGTTGGGGCTTGAAAGACGAGATACACCTTGGTCCACTTTTCCGTGATCGTTTTGCCATCGCTCTCCTTGTCGGCAACCTGCTCCAGCAGTTCATAGCTCTTCTGATCGTCCTTAAGCGAAACCTTGCTCTTGAGGCTCTCGTCCGCCCAACTTGTAAGCTCGACTTGCGTTGCTTTGCCCGACTTGAGGTTCAACCTCACCGGCACGGTGAGCACGTCGCTCTCGCCAGTCTTCGCACCTTTCGGGGGCGCACCGCGCGTCGGCTTGAGGACCATGACTGCGACATTCCCCACCAGCGTCTCGAACGATACCTTAGCCGAGATCTCCGTCTCCTTCTTTTCAGCCGGCTTCTTGTCCGCGGGTTTTTCCTCGGTCTTCTTGCTGCTATCGGCCGTTTTACTCATCCCCAGCGGATCTTTGGCCTCCTCGTGCTTCGGACTGAACTTACCGGAAGCGAATGCCCAAGTAAACACGATCAGTCCAATGGTCATGCCTCCGCCGATCAGACACATGAGGATTATGGTCAGCTTTTTCCGTTCATCTTTCTTCATCCCTTGGAGTCCCGCTCGGACCTTGCGGCGCGAGACCGCAACCGGCGTTGACTCGATATGGAGACTGTCGAGGTTCATCTGCACGTGGTGCTTGTGATGTCCTCCCGAAGCTTCCGGGGGAATGTCGGCTGCCGGCGGCGCGGGGGCCTCGGCGGCGGTGGGTAGAGAAGCGGCCTTGGCAGCGGGCGGCACACCCGGCTTCCGTGCTGCTTTGGGCAGCGGCTTGGCAGTCGCCGGTGGCCGGGTCTTGCCCTGGGGTTGCGCCGTGCCGGTTGGGCCTTCTACAAAAAGCCCTTTGATTCGTCCAGCCGGAACCCACGGGCCTTCGCTGCCGCGCCGTACCAGGTGCTCCGGCTTCAGTTGTCCTTTGGCAACAATCGTCTTGAGTTGCTGACCGTTCAACGGGCCAACTTTCTTCTCACCAATTTTGCAGAACCAGTCAGCGGACATTTTTCAAACCTAACCCGCGGCAATCGGCTCGCGGTCTGACGAAAATCTAACTTACAACTATCCCTCTAATCTAATGGGAAACGGAGACGATTGCCAGCAGGGGACAGAAGATCCCAAGAAAAGGAGCCGGCCGGCGCGGCAAATCCAAGCTCGCTTAACGCTGATGTCGGCCCTGGGTTAACCAACACGAGGAAGAGAATGCGTATGAAAGCTGAGCTGAATTATTACTGTCGCGACGGCCGGCTTGACCGTGTCCTTTGAAAGTACGCTAGGTTACTTTCTTTAGACGTGCTTGGTTATTGTGCATTCAGTGCCTCGCAGGTGGTCATAATCTTGGCTTTTCACTTTCGTTTCAGCTGTTTTTAATGAGGAGCAAGTAGCGTGCCAGGTTTAGCCCAGATTATTCACCTGGGTGGGTGGAGCACGGAAACTCAATCGCGGTCGTGCGTTCTGTGAGCCGGTCTAAACCAGGGTGAAAGGTTGCCATTCGTTGGTTTCCCTGTGTAACCTCTCATTTCACGATTTTATTCTCGGCTGAGGCCATGCGTTGGGGGGGTGGATCGCTGGGATGTTAATTTGTAACGATTATAATAAAAAGTCAGGCTCCGGCCGGATATATTCGCTCTGCAAGGGTGGTATTATTTCCGCTCTAATCGAGTCTCACGCAAGATTGCTCCGAAGCTTATTCCTAGGATAAGCGATATGCGGATTGTGGTGAGCGAGCGCAGAATGACCAATGCGCGGTTCACTGCCCAAAAAATTAGTTGAAAGGGGTATCACATGCACGGATGTATGAATCGAAGGCTAGCCTGGACGCTAGCCTTGGCGGTTGCCTGCGGCACGAGTGCTGCAAGCGGCCAACAGTATGGTGCGCCCGCTGCGCCCGGTTATGCAGCGGCCCAAGCTTCTGCAGTTCAGCAGGTTTCTGCAATGGAAGCTGCCGACGACAACAGCAAGTTGGCTGCTGACGTGGCCGACCTGAAGAAGCAACTCAAGGAAATGAAGGACAAGGATGCCGCGGCCAAGGCCAAGCTCCCCATGTCGCCGCAGGTTGGCGGCATGATCCAGATGGACATGGCCATGTTTAGCCAGCAGGGCGGCAGCGTCGCCGACTACAACACTGCTCAGAACGCTTTAGAGTTTCGCCGCGCTCGTCTGTCGGTGGCAGGCGAAGGCTGGAATGTCATCGATTATAAGCTCGAAATGGACTTCGCCACTCTGGCTTCCGGCGGCCTCACCTACGGTGCTACCGGTGCTACCCAGCTCCCGGGCTATGCTAAACCAATCGAGCAGGTCGACATGAAGGACTGTTACATCACGATCAAGGAACTGCCCTTGCTGGGCAACGTCCGCATGGGGCACATGAAGGAGCCGTTCGGATTGGAACAGCAGACCAGCGACCGCTTCAGCACCTTCATGGAACGTTCGATCGCGGATGAAGGCGCCTTGGTTCCGGCCCGCCAGAACGGCGTGATGGCCTTCAACTGGACCGAAGGCGAGCGCGCTACTTGGGCTGCAGGCGTCTTCCGCACGAACTGCGTGGCTCCGCCCGACTATATCAACTGGGGCAACTCCGGCAATACGTCGGTCACAGGTCGCGTCACCTACCTGCCGTGGTACGATGAGGCCACCGAAGGCCGCGGCCTGCTCCACCTTGGCATGGCGGGCAGCTATCGCGCGATGGGCACTGAGGTTCTATCCAGCGGTACGCTCAACCAGTTCTCGATTGGTGCCCGCCCCGAGGCCCACCTGGCGCCCAAGGTCGTCGGCCTGACGCTCAACACGGTTGATGATTACAGTCTGTTCGGCACGGAACTGGCCTATGTCTATGGTCCATTATCGTTCCAGACCGAGTACTACGGTGCTTGGCTCAATCTGACCAACGCCGCGAACAATGCGTATCTCAGCGGCGGATATGGCTATGTGAGTTACTTCCTCACGGGTGAAAACCGTCCTTATAACAAGAAGGCTGGCTGCTTCGACCGCGTCAAGCCCTATGAGAACTTCTTCCGCGTTCGCGACGAGGACGGTTGCGTCCAGACCGGCATCGGTGCTTGGGAAGTCGGCTATCGTTACTCGTGGCTCGACCTGACGGACGGTCAAGCCGTGAGCGCTCAGGGAATCCCGTTGGTCAACGGCGGCTTGGCCATCGACCACACGGTCGGCCTGAACTGGTATCTCAACCCGAACCTGCGGTTGATGTGGAACTACGTCCACTCGACCGACACGCCGGGGGCCAACACGCCATCTTCGATCAGCGTTCCTGGTCAGACCGCCAAGGGCTATCTCGATACGTTTGAAATGCGGGCCGCGCTCGATTTCTAACACTCGGGAGATGTCTCTTTCGCCCCAGGCGGAAGAGAAGACGATCGTGTGGGGCCGCCCAATGCGGCGGCCCCGCGGAAATGCTCGGAACGAACTTACCAACAGTGTGCCTAAGACAATAATCAAACGGCGGACTCCTTACGGAGACGCCATCAAGGAGATGAAAAAATGAAAACTTCGATGCTCGCATTGGCGGCCGGCCTGTTGATGGCTGCTCCCGCCTGGGCTGGGGAGTGCGGTTGTGATCCCGCCACCTGCGGTCCCGTGGAAACCTGCGGTTCGCCCAACTGCTGCGCCCATTGTGGCCGGAACTGCGGTTGCGATAAGTACTGCAAGGTTGTGCCCTATGTCAAGGAAGTCAAGAAGACGGTTTGGGTGGTGAAGTGCGAAGACTACTGCCCCAGCCTGCCCGGCTGCCCGGGTGGCAATTGCTGTGGTGATCCCAACGGCTGTGGCGCTTGCGGTCCCGAGGGCTGTGCTGTCGAGCCTACCTGCGCCACATGTGGCGGCAAGGGCTGCGACGGCGGCTGCTGCAAGACGGATCCCTGTGCCATCGAGTTGTGCAAGAAGCAGACTCCGCCCAAGTGCGGCCGCGTCCACACCAAGAAGGTCTTGACGAAGAAAGAGATCGTCTGCAAAGTGCCTTCTTACAAGTGCGTCGTGGTTTACGGTTGCGGCAGTTGCGGCGAAGGCGGTGCTCCCGCTTCCGCGCCGAGCAATGTCGAGCCGAAGCCGGCCGCCCCGGCTCCCAGCCCCAGCAAGGGCCTGCCTCCGCCGCCGAAGGTGACGGGGTTGACTCCTCGGCTGCCCGATCTGAGCAGCTTCTAAGGTTTTATTAACGACTTTCAAGCAGGGCATGGCATCGGGTTGACCCGGGCCATGCCCTTGTTTTATTATAGGATCCTTGTTTAACGCGCATTGTCGAGGGGCTTATGAATCTGCGAAACACAAAAACCACGATCCTCAATCAAGGTAACGCTGACGAGAAGCGAGAGGAAATAAGGCAGTATTTCCACGCCACCTACAGCCTCGACGAGCAGCTATACGAGACGCTGGCCGCGGAAGATGCCTTCTACTTGCGGCCGGAACCGCTGCGGCACCCCCTGATCTTCTATTTCGGGCATACCGCAACTTTCTATATCAACAAACTCAATGTTGCCAAGATGACGAAGCAAAGGATCAATCCTCGCTTTGAATCGATGTTTGCCGTCGGTGTCGATGAGATGTCGTGGGATGATCTCGGTGCTGCGCATTACGACTGGCCGACCCTCGCCGAGGTCAAAGCGTATCGCGATAAGGTCCGCGGCGTGGTGGACGAGACCATTAGGACCATGCCCCTGACAATGCCTGTCGATTGGGACAGTCCGGCCTGGGTGATTCTGATGGGCATTGAACACGAAAGGATCCACCTGGAAACCTCCTCGGTTATCATTCGCCGGCTTCCGATTGAGATGGTCAGGCAACTGCCGCTGTGGAGCATTTGCCCCGAATCGGGCGAGGCGCCGCGGAATCAACTGATTCCGGTTGCCGGAGGGCGCGTCGTGCTGGGGAAATCCAAGGACCATCCGCTCTATGGATGGGACAACGAATTCGGTCGTCAGGAAAATGAAGTCTGGGATTTTTCGGCCAGCCGCTATCTGGTTTCCAATCAGGAATATCTCGGCTTCGTCGAAGACCGGGTTTACGAACAAGAAGATTACTGGACGCACGAGGGTTGGAAATGGGTCGGCTATTCCAAGGCCAGGCACCCCTTATTCTGGGTCGAGTCGCCGGACGGCTACCGTTTCCGGACCATGGCCCAAATCATCGACATGCCGTGGAACTGGCCGGTCGAGGTGAATTACCTCGAGGCCAAGGCATTCTGCAACTGGCTCAGAGGCAAGACCGGAGAACCCATGCGGTTGCCCACCGAGGCCCAGTGGCATCGACTGCGGGATCTGCACGACATCCCGGACCAGCCCTCTTGGCAGACGGCCCCGGGGAATATCAATCTGGAGCATTGGGCCTCGTCTTGCCCGGTGAATCGCTTTCCATTCGGGGAGTTCTTCGACATCATCGGCAATGTTTGGCAGTGGACGGAAACACCGATTACGGGTTTTGACGGCTTTCAGGTCCACCCCTGCTACGACGATTTTTCGACTCCGACTTTTGATACGCAACACAACCTGATCAAAGGCGGATCGTGGATCTCGACCGGCAACGAGGCAACCCGCGACTGCCGCTACGCCTTTCGGCGACATTTTTTCCAACATGCGGGGTTGCGCTATGTGCGGTCGGAGCAACCGCTCGCGTTGCCGGAAGCGATGTACGAGACGGATTCCGCCATTTTGCAATACTGTGAAGCCCACTACGGCAAGACCTATTTCAAGGTATCAAACTTTTCCGCGCAATGCGCGACAATTTGTTTCCAAGCCACGCAAGGGCGTCCGCGGTGCAAGGCCCTGGACTTGGGTTGTGCTGTGGGAAGGGCAACCTTTGAACTGGCCAAGGAATTCGAGCAGGTAACGGGTATCGATTTTTCCGCCCGCTTTCTCCGTGTCGCGCAGCAACTCAAGGAAAAGGGCAAAATGTGCTATGAGCTCGTTGAGGAAGGCGATGTCGTTTCTTACCACGAAGCGCGATTGTCCGAAGTGGGGTTGGATGGCCTGGCAGACCGCGTGGAGTTCTTCCAGGGCGATGCGACGAACCTCAAGCCACGGTTTACCGGTTACGATCTGATCCTAGCCGCCAATCTGATCGATCGGCTCCACGACCCCAAGAGGTTTCTGGAGACCGTTCACGAGCGGCTGAATCCTGGGGGCGTTCTGGTCATTGCATCGCCTTATACCTGGTTGGAAGAATTCACGAAAAAGGAGAACTGGCTGGGCGGCTTTCGCAAAGGCGGTGAACCCTACATGACCCTGGATGCCCTGGGCGATCTGCTGGAGTCGCATTTCGTCATGCTCGATGCCCCGCGGAACGTGGAATTCATAATTCGCGAAACGCGACGAAAATTCCAACATACGGTTGCGGAAGTGACGGTCTGGGAGCGACCGGAATCGACCCTTCGAGCGTATACGGGTCGGAAGTGATCCAGGCTTTGCAGGTTGCCAAGCCCACCGATATACTCTCGATTAGAGTGCCACGCAATCGCACTCGTTATTCATTGTATGCTCTGGAAAAATGCTTAAAAAGGGGAGCCCGGATGGGCTCCCCGGATCGATTACAATACGTGTCGACTACTTGGGAAGGATCACGGAGTCGATGACGTGAATCACGCCGTTGGTGCAGCCGATGTCGGTCTTGACCACATTGGCGCCGTCAACCATGACCTTGTCGCCGTCGACCTTGATCGTGACCTCGCCGCCCTGGACCGTCTTGGCCGTCGTGAGTTTCACGACATCAGCCGCCACAACCTTGCCCGACACCACATGGTAGGTGAGGACTGCAACCAACTTTGCCTTATTCTCAGGCTTCAGCAGGTCGGCCACGGTGCCTTCCGGCAGCTTGGCGAATGCCGCGTCCGTCGGGGCGAAGACCGTGAACGGCCCGTCGCCCTTCAGGGTCTCGATGAGATCGGCGGCCTTCAAAGCGGCCGCCAGCGTCTTGAAACTACCGGCCGAAACGGCAGTATCCACGATGTCCTTGGCCGCGCACTTCGCTGCTCCACATTTCTCTCCCGCGAATGCAGTCGAAAGCGGAAACATGCCTGCGGCAGCCACCAGCAACAATACTTTGGAACAAAAACTTTTCATTCTTCACACTCCTTAAAGAAACGATTGGGGGGTCTAAAATGCGTTGTGTTTTCAACGCTCATATAGGTATTCGCGGAAGAGCAGAGGTTGGATTCACGAACCAATCAGGCGTTCGCTGCTATCAAATCCGGGATCGGCAATGTCTTCCAAGGCCAGGTGACCCTCACGGTCGCGGCGCTTCAGCCAATCCACTTCGCGGCGGCAGAGCGGACACTCGCCATCGTACAATAATTTGAATTGCCCTTCCGGCATGAAACTTTCCTATTGCATGAATAATGGAAGGCGATCGTCGCTCCGAATTGAATGCGCGAGAGCATGGCGACACTATCGCTTTCCTCGGTCCTTTTCCACGGCACCGGCCAGCGCCTTGAGCATGCCAGCGAAGATCAGGTAATGCAACGGGTAGAGGGCATACCAGTATAGCAGGCCGAACAAGCCCAAGGGGTCGAAGATGGCCGTCTGCCGGATGATGGAATGCTGCTGCATTGTGGTAACCTCAAATTCCAACCAGGCGCGGCCGGGCAGCTTCATTTCGGCGCTGAGCCGCAGAAGGTGATTGGGCTCAAACGCCTCGACACGCCAGAAGTCCACCGCATCTCCCACGCGGAGATCGACTGCATCGCGACGGCCGCGCCGCAGACCCACTCCACCGACCAATAGGTCAAAAAATCCGCGAAGACGCCAGAGCCAATTCCCACAATACCACCCGGTCCTGCCACCAATGCGTTGGATCGGAGCAAACGCGTCGGCCGCAGAAGCCGTAACCGTCACCGTCCGCGAGTCGACGATCCGCGATCCTAACCGTACGCCACCCCAGCGCGGCGTCGCACCGCTGGAAGACAGCGCATCCGACCAGCGGGTTTCCGTGAAATTGCAGTCTTCATGTGCCAGGGCCCGCGCTAGGGCATCGCGCAATCCACGGGGGAGAATCGAGAAAATCTCCAGGGCTGACCCGTCTTCGACCACCGTGGGGTTTCTTAAGCCTTCTATCAGCTTTCGCCCTACGCGGGCATAAACCGGCGTTACCAACCCTAGCCAAAGGCTGGACAGACGAGGCGTAAGCACGGGAACCGGTATCATCACACGCCGCAGGCCGCGCTGACGGGCATACTCCCGCATGATGTCGCCATAAGAGACTCTGTCCGGCCCGCCGATCTCGAAGATGCGGCTCTTCTCCTCCTCCAGATCCAAAGCGGCCAGCAGGTACTCAAGCACGTCTTCAATGGCGATGGGCTGCGCGGGGGTGGCAACCCATTTCGGGCAGACCATCATGGGAAGGCGTTCCACCAATGCCCGAATCAACTCGAACGAAAGGCTGCCGGAGCCAATGATGACGGAGGCACGGAACTCGATGACTTGGATACCCGACCTACGCAGTACCTCACCGGTCTCTTGCCGGCTGCGCAAGTGCTCTGAAAGGGAGTGGTCCGGATTGCCCAGACCACCCAGGTAGATGATCCTGCGGACGCCGGCCTGCTGGGCGGCGGCCGCGAAATTGGCCGCTCCCTGACGGTCGTCTCGCCCAAAATCCCGAGCGGAACCCATCGAATGGATGAGGTAGTACGCGGTATCAACACCCTTGAATGCCAAGGGCAGCGAATCAGGATCAAGGACATCCCCCGCGACCAACTCCGTGGACGCGCCGACCCTGGAGCGGAGGTTCTCTGGTCTTCGGGCCAGGCAGCGCAGGCGAACACCTCTTCGCTCAAGCAACGGCAGCAGACGCCCGCCGATATAGCCGGTTGCACCCGTGAGCAGGATTGTGGACTCTTTGATGGTCATGGTCGACTGGCCGTGCTCTCAATCCATCGTTCGTCAGTTACCGCACAGGCATGAGAAAATACAGCTTCCAAGAGCCTGTGGCACTCGCCAGCCTGCGGCTCAACGTAGGGATAGTACACGGCGGGAGAGTTCGCCAACCGTCCCGCGTTTTCCTTCATGCCCTGCAAAACGAAACGGTGACTGCGGTCAGAGTCCCACCGGCCGCCCGTGGAGAGAATTTCAAAGATCACCAGAGGTCGCTGCAACTGTTTCATAATTCGGTTCCTTCCACCTTCAAGAATACCGGAGTATGGCCTCGTTGGCAATCAGGTAAATTGGCCTGTCGCTTTCACGCTTTCTTTGGCGAATCTTCAACCGGCCGCCAAAGGCCCACGAACTCGGGCCAGTACAGATAGAGGCCCGGAATGCCGTCTCCAATATCCATCGGCTTCTTTCGAGTCATGTAAAACCTCGTGGGCTTGCCGCATGAAACGCAAACCAGGATTCCGCTAGGCCACGCATCCGCTGGAACATGATAGTTGCCGTGCCGCTTTTTACAATGCGGACATATTGGAAGGCACAAGGGCCGCAACCGCATGATTCGGTAAAGTGGCCAACTCAGGCTGAAAAACGCTAAGATACCGGCTCCCAGTAGGCACAAAACCCCGACGCCTTTCGGCAGGCATGGAGAAATGATGAACTCACATGCAACCGCGATACCAGCCGCGATGGAACCGATCATGACGAGTAGGTGATTCAGGGTGAAAAGCATGGCTGCGGAAGATGGTGTTGCTCGGTCCCTCATCTTGCATAGACAGTCTTATTGTACCCGGCCTTGTCAGGCCGATGCTACGGCCCGCGTACCTCGCTCTTCGCCAAGCAAAGAGCCGGGTCCGGGGTGGCTGGCAGGCCGAATACTGGTTGGGTGGTGGCGGATCGGAAGGAAGAAGAGCGAACGGCAGCATGGCCAGATGCCGTCACATCACAGAGTCCTGGCGACGCGGAAGCCTACGCTGAAGTTCCTGTAATCCTGTGTGTCATAGTAACGGCTAGCAGACCGGTCGAAGTCCAAGCTGGCACCCCAGGCACCGCCCCGACGAACGCATACGTCTCCGGTAAGCTGCGTGCGGCAAAGTAACCAGATCGACGGCGGCCTGGAGCGGTGCAGAGAGGGCCAAGAGCAGCCCTAAAGACGGCCAGAATAGACGCTTAGCCTTGATAATCCGTTTGTTGGAGTTGTTATCTATCGTAATCCAGATCCGGTGAGTTCGCCACTAGGCACGAGATTGGACACTTGGCGGCGAGAAATGGTTCCGGTAGCGAGAGATGCCAGCATTACGTCCGGTTGGCAGCAGTGGGCAGCAGAGCGTCATGAGAGCCAGGAAGGAGAGGTGAAGCGATGGCCCCAGAAAAGGCATGACTAATTGACGGTGGTGAATGCAACGGTGTAGAATCATCTGCAACTGGTCACCAACGAATGTGGGGCACAACCGTCATGCCGCTTTGGCCGATCATTGCCGTTGCAACTGTCCTTTTCGTCGCGTGGACGCTGATTCCCGGTATAAGGTGGCCTGCTCCCGCGAAATCAACATTGTGTCGTTTCTGGCGTGGCCTTGTTTGTACCCTGAGCTTCCTGGTATTGCCAATTGGGCAGCTTTGCCGCGGGCGATTGATTAAGCGGATGGAACCGGAACGTCTCGATCGCGGGCTGGTGTTGATACTGCCAGGCATTGAGGGCCGCAGCTTTCTGAATGTATCGCTGATGGCCGGCCTGCTCGATGCGGGACTGCCGTATGCAATGGAGATTGTGGACTGGACCACTGGCTGTTTCATGCTGGCGATCTATCATCTGCGTGCGTCGAAGCGGAATCGTCGGGTTGCCGGTCAGATCGCGAATCGTGTCGTCGAGTACCGCCGGCAATATCCGGGACGTCCCGTGTGGCTGATCGGCCACTCGGCCGGCGGGGCGATGTCGCTGCTGACGGCTGAGTTCTTACCGGCCGAACCGTCTCTGACCGGGATTGTGCTGCTCGCCCCGGCTATGTCATCGCATTACTCCTGCGACGCCGCCATGCAGCGGACCGAACTCGGGATCTGGAACTTCTACTCGGCGGGCGATGTCTTGTTTCTCGGCATGGGGACGCTGGTGTTCGGCACTTTTGACGGCGTACATTTGCCCGGATCTGGCTGCATCGGCTTTGCACATCGCACCGACCCGAGTCGAGCCGCCACATGCCGATTGCGGCAGATTCCCTATCGCTTGGGAATGATCTCGCAGTTCAATCTCGGGGGCCACTTTGGCTGCATGCATCGTGTCTTCGTGGCAGAAATGATCGCACCGATCTTGCGAGAGACGCCACTGACATGACCTACCAGCCCCTACGCCCTGCAAGGCAGGCGAGCAACCGGCATCGAGTGCGACTTCATTATGACGCACCAACCCGCTCGGCCAGGGCATACTTTTCGCTCGCGCCGATAAGTTTGTTGAATTCCGCGAAGGTCATTTGCGATTCTCTGCCCGTCGTTGTGCCATCGCGATAGATTTGCTCGAAAACCGTGCGGATGGATTTGGCCGCGGCAAACAGCCCTGCTAGCGGATAATGACTGAGGCTCCGACAACCGTCGCGGTGCTGCTGGATATTCAGTTTCGTGGACGTTACAATGGCAGTATTCGCCGAGATCGAGAAGGCAAGGCATATTTGGAAGGAGCGTTAAATGAATATGAAATTGTTGTTTGTAGTCTCGCTGTCTTTGGTCGTTGGCTTGCTTTCCGTGCCGCTGGTCCGCGGGAATACTGCCGACGAAGTTCGCACCAAGGTATTGGCAGTGCTGAAGTCGGATGCTCCCTTGGAACAGAAATCCGCAGCGTGCGAAGATTTGGCTCAAGTCGGTGACAAAGACTGTGTGCCAGTTCTGGCAGGAATGCTAGGAAACGAGCAGCTCTCGCACAGGGCGCGTTACGCGCTTGAGGCGATCCCGGACAAGAGTGTGGATGAAGCGCTAAGGGCGGCACTCGACAAACTCAGCGGCAAACTCCTCTCTGGAGTAATCAGCTCGATCGGGATAAGGCGTGATTCTGCGGCAGTGGAGTTGCTCGGAAAATATCTGGCTCACCGCGATGGCGAGGTCGTCCGCACGGCGGCAATCTCGCTGGGGCGGATCGGAACCGTGGCGGCCGGCAAGGCGCTGCTCGATGCTCTGAAAGACGCAAAGGGAGACGACGCCGGAAGGATCTGCGACGGCCTGTTGACCTGTGGGGCCAATCTGGCTGCACAGGGACGGCAAGGCGAGGCAAAGAACGTCTATGACGGCATGTTGGCACAGCATCTGCCCGTGCGGTTCCGTGCCGCGGCCCTTCGCGGGGCCGTGCTTTGCGACCCTGCCGGCGGCACGAAGTTGCTCGGCAGCATGCTCCACGACAACGAGTTCTGCGTGTTTGCCATGGCACTGCGGGTTGCCGCCGTAATGAAAGACAAGGAGGTTACTGGCGTTCTCGTGTCGGAAGTCGGCAAACTGCCGGCAGAGCGGGTTGTTCCCGTGGTCCAGATCCTCGGCCAACGCGGCGACAAGGCGGCATCGCCCCTGCTGCTGGAAATGGCGAAGAAGGGCGAAAAGAATGTTCGTCTTGCGGCGATCCAATCCTTGGGCGAGATCGGCGATGCCTCGGCAGTGCCCCTGCTCGTTGAGCTTATGCAGGACAAGGATGGCGCCATCGGCGGGGCTGCTGCTACCGTCGTGGCCAATTTGCCCGGCCCGGAGGTCGATGCGGCAATCGTCAAGATCCTAGTAGGCCCAGATCCGGCCCTCAGGCTCAAGATGCTGGAGATTGCCAGGCAGCGCAGGGTTGCCGGCGCGATGCCGGCACTTCTAAAAATGATGTCCGATACGGATCTCTCCACGAGGACGGCTGCTGTCAAGTGTTACGTTGAATTGGCGGGTGCGGGCGGGATCCCGGTGCTGATCGATAAGTTGATGAAATCGGCCGATGGGGGAGAAATTAGCCTTTATGAGCGAATGTTAGGCTCCGTCTGTTCCTTGGCGGGCGACAAGGACGTCTGCACGAGGAAGCTGGTGGAGGCCCTGTCAAAAGCGGGGCCGGCCGTGAAGCCCGCCTTGCTTCGGACGTTGCGCGTGACGGGCGGGCCTGATGCCGTCAAAGCGGTTCGCGACGCCGTCAGCGACGCCGACAAGGAAGTTCACGCCACGGCCGTCCGCGTGCTCAGCGGGTGGACGTCCGCGGATGCGGCGCCCGTGCTCCTGGAGCTGGCGAAGAATTCGAGCGAGCCGGTGGACAAACTCCTGGCCCTCCGCGGTTATCTTGGAATAGCCCTGCAGAGGAACGTCGCCGCCCAGGACAGGCTGGCCATCTGCCGCCAGGCGTTGCCAATCATCCAGCGTGAAGAGGAGAAGCGGATGCTGTTGGGAGCGCTGGGCAGCGTAGCTAGCGCCGAATCACTTGACTTGATCGTTCCGTACCTCGACAATCCCTCCGTCAAGGCGGAAGCGGTGGCGGCCGTTATGGCGGTTGCGGAGAAGCGGCAGAAGAATCAGGATGCCGGCGCGGCCAAGAAAGCGCTGGAGAAGGTTGTGAAGGTTGCCGTGGATGATCCCGCGGTCAGGAAACGCGCGAAAGAATTGCTGAAGCAGATGGACGGTGAGAAGTGAAAAGAACCCCGAGAGGAGAATTTGACATGGCTATTCCAGTCGAGAAAACCAGCGGTGCGGGCAGGCGGCTGAACAGGCGGAAGTTCCTCCAGAGAGTTTCCGCGGCGGCAGGCGCGATTGCGATTCCGTGCCATATCCCGGCATCGGCCCTGGGCAAGGGTGGGACGGTGGCGCCCAGTGAACGGATCATTGTCGGCGGCATCGGGCTTGGCGGCAGGGGAACCGGCGATCTGAGCGCCATGATTGCCGAGCCGGATGTGCAGTTTGTCGCAGTCTGCGATGTCAGGAAGCGCCGACGCGACGAGATCAAGCGCATGGTGGACGGCAGATACGGCAACAAGGATTGCGCCACGTATCGCGACCTTCGACAGCTTCTGGCGGAGCGCACGGACGTGGATGCCGTGCTGATCGCCACCGGCGACCGCTGGCACGCTGCCGCCTCCATCATGGCGATGCGGGCGGGAAAGGACGTGTTCTGCGAGAAGCCGGCCTGCTTCACCATGGAGCAAGGCCGGATGGTGGTCGAGACGGCGCGAAACCACGGCCGCGTCTACCAGACGGGGGCCCAACGGCTCAGCGAGGCGAACCACGTCTTCGCCATCGAAATGGCCCGCACGGGCCGCCTCGGCAAGATCCATACTGCCTACGCCGATATCCGCTGGCGCGATGGGATGCGCCGCGACTGGTTGCCGGCGGAACCGGAGCCGCCCAAGGACGAGCTGGACTGGGATGTCTGGATCGGCCCGTCGCCTTGGCGGCCATATAACCGCGGATACGCGGAAGGCTGCGGGTGGTATCACTTTTATGATTTTGCCACCGATGTCGCCATGTGGGGCGCGCACACCGTTGCGCAGGTGCTACCCGGACTGGACATGTCGGGCGTATCGTCGATCGAGTTCCAGTACGATTCACCCGATGGGGCGATGGTGACTCGCTTGTCCAGCGGCGTGAAGATCGTCCTCGCCCGCGGCAGCGATTGCAACTACTGGCACGGGTCTTGCGGCGAACGGTTCGATGGCCCCGAGGGCTGGGTTGCGGCAGCCGACGGTTATTCAAGGCCCGACGTGTCATCGCCGGCACTGTTGGCCGAATACAAGAAAGTCGTCGATGAGTACATGGCCAGAACCCAGCGTCCCATGCACCATCTGCGGGATTTTCTCAACTGCGTAAAGTCGCGGCGCACCCCAGTGGCCGGTCCCGAGATAATGTACAATTCCATGATTATTTGCCTTGCCGCCGACATCTGCGAGCGGCTGAAGCGGAACCTGAAGTTCGATCTGCTCAAGGCCGAATTCGTGGGAGATCCCGAGGCCAATCGTCTCAGGTCTCGTGCGATGCGGGAACCGTGGTGCGTATGATTCATGGCCGACGACAATTACTAATAGATATCGCAAACACAAAGGAGACTCGATGATGAAGAGAATGTTCACGCCGCTTGCGGGCCTGATCCTTGCGGGAACCTTGATCGCCGCCGTTGCCTGTGGGGAGGAACAAAAACTATTCAACGGGACCGATCTGACCGGCTGGGACGGCGCGCCCGGCTGGTGGCACGTCGAAGACGGGGCACTCACTGCCGAGAGTACGCCCCAGAAGCCGTGCAAGAACTGCAATTACCTGATCTGGAAAGATGGTCGACCGAGCGATTTTGAACTGACGGCCGACTTCCGCATCAGCAAGGGAGCCAACTCCGGCGTCCAGATCCGCTCCGAAACCCGTCCGGACTGGGATACCTGCGGTTACCAGGCCGACATGACGGGCGATGGCGGTCTGGTGGGATTCATCTATCACCACCAGCGCGGCCTGATTGTCGGGCGGGGCGAGAGGGTAACCTTTACCGCAGAAGGTAAACGCCAAGTCGAGAAGATTGGCGATCCGAAGGAACTGATCAAGGTTTACAAGGTCGAAGACTGGAACACCTACCGGATCGTTTGTCGCGGTCCTGAAATCACGCTCTATGTCAACGGCGTCTTGATGAGCCAGGTGACCGATCGACATCCAACCTTGGCTGCCTCAAACGGCATCATCGCCCTCCAGATGCATCCGGGACCGCCGATGAAGGTCCAGTTCAAGAACCTGGTCCTCAAGAAATAAAAATATAAAGTTCTCGATCCGAACGCAATTTTTGCAGAATGATTTCCATATCCCGCGGCCATTGGCTTCGGCTCTTCTGAATGAACCCTTCGGGAAAGTATTTGAACGGTTCACTGCTTCTCGGATAATGCACTCTTCCGGGGATCTTTTCAAAAATGAAATCCAAATACCCATCGCGTAGTTGTTGAAACAATGGCTTAACTTCATCGCTTACCGCACGTCCCTGCATTAACTCATCCATCATACACGCGAGAGTCATAATAAAACTGAACGTGTCGGTATCTCTCCCTCGGTTCTCGATAATTGGTCTATTTTCTTCATCCAGAGCGCTAAAGCCTTCGGAAAACATCTCCTGCTCAAAGTCAATCCACTCGATTTCCTGCTGATCATTGATAAGAATATTAGCCGGTTTAACATCTCCATGGACAACGTCCTGAGCATGAATTGCTTTTAGACTTTCGGCTGCTTTGATCATCACATCAAAGAATCTGGGCACCCTTCCGAATATTTCCCGGTCAAGAGACCGCGCGTTTTCAATGCCTTCAAGCTCGGCCCAAAGGCCGCCTCTTTCTAGAATTCCCACCCGGCATATTTTCGGGACTCCGGCAACTCCTGCTTGCTGTAATTTGAAAATCGTTTCGAGTTCTTGCATTGCGGAGTCATTTTCGGAAGCGAAATAACTGACTTTGTAAACTCTACTCAGAATCGTACGCCCATCTTCGATGGATCGAAAAACATACCGTGCCCAGGGCATCCGGGAAGCCACGCGTTTCCCTGTGTCTTTGCTATAAATTCCGTTCTTATCTGAATCCAGGTCCAACCGCACCGGGTCATAAAGATCCCTAAACTTATCTCTTAGACAACTTGATGTAATCATTCGTGTTGCCGAGGTGTGGGTACAGACCAATCCAACGGAGTCCAGCAGGCCAGCAGTGCAGCTTACGCTCAGGTTGAGCAGCAGGCAGGACAAGCCCTGGATATTACCGCATGATGCTCACCGCCGCCAAGGAATGGCCAACACGACGAGAACCGACAGGATGACAAATAGAGGTCGGAAGATCTGTTTCATTTTTACTTTTCCCTTTCTCGACACCAATCGCGTTCCAAGCAACAGGACGCCCCACTATGCTAACATGAACGCCTGCGGCTTTCCAGTCGGCGTAGGCGACTGTCGGGGGCGACTCCCCAGGTGATTGCGTTGCCGGGCCAGTTCCGTAGCTCTTCGGTGGTCTCGACAAGGTCAGCCGGCATCAGAGGCACGTGCGACCAACTGGCTTTAGCGGCGAGGAACTTCAACCCCGACCTGGCGTCGCTTACCAACTCCGCAGTCGAGCCACCGATCAACCAGCGTGGGACGGTTGTATACCACGGTCCATTCGCCGGGCTGCAATTGACTGGTAATTCCACCGTTGCCAACGGGCGGGATGCCTCGCTCCTCCCCGTTCACAACCCTCTTCGTACCATATCTCTCTTTGCCAATTGTCGTAAGTGACTGAAATAGAAGGACTTGCAGAGTTCGAGTCCCTTTCGGTCGCCCTCAGAACGAAAGCAACCCGTAGCGCAACCACCGGTGACGGGTTAACAGGAATGTCGCGACGGCTGTTAACCGGCCGGTCGTTTTGGGTGGCCGTGCGAAACCGCGACTGGCTGGTTAACACAAAGCGCGCATTGAGCGCGACGATTCTGCGCTTTCTCGGGCCGGCAGCAACCGGCATGGCGGGCGATCTGCCGGCATTCCCCTCGGCCAGCCCGGCGCCGGTCTGGGCACGGCCTATTCTGGTAAATGGCAGCTTCTGACAGCGGTGTTCAAAAACCTTGTCATCTGCCGTTGTACCAATGACTTAGCGTTATACCACCATGAACAAGCTTTTCCACCCCCTCCTCGTGATGATCGCCAAGGCGACCTCCACGGAACTCCAGCAGTACATCGACTACCTGAAGGCGGAGAATCAGATTCTTCGGAGCAAGCTGCCCCGGCGCGTGGACGTGACGCCGGCCGAGCGGGAGAAGCTCGTAAAGGTCGGCAAGAGCACCGAAGAAGGGCTCGATCAGGATTTCAATTCCCTCGACGCGCAGCGGGAAGACCCGTTATCGCTATTACGTATGCCAGCATGCCCAGAAGCACGGCTGGAGCACCTGCCCATCCAAATCCCTGCCGGCGGCCGAGATCGAGCGGTTCGTGGTGGATCATATTCGCGGCGTGGGCCGCGACCCAAACATCGTTGCCAATACCATCGCCGAGGTCCGCAAGCAGATCGAGGGTGCCATTGCGGAGTTGGAGCCCCAGGAGAAACGGCTAACGCAGGAGATTGCCAATTGCGACCGGGAATTGCGCCGTCTGATTGCCGACGTCAATCCCAAGACTGGCCAATCTCGCAAGCCGGATGCCCTCGCCGACGCCCAGTCGCGAATTTTGGAAGTCCAGGAGCGGGCCAGGGAGGTTCATACGGAGGTCGTGCGACTGAAGAATCAACTTGTGGACGAGTCTGCGGTGAAGGCCGGGCTGGCTGCGTTCGATCCACTGTGGAATTCGCTTTCCCCTGGTGAGCAATCAAAAGTGCTGCACCTGCTGATCGAGAAGGTCGTCTACGATGGGGCCGAGAATGCCGTGTCGGTGACTTACCGCCCGAACGGGATCAAGCAACTTGCGGAAGGTAAAGATAAGTCGCAGGAGGACGCGGCATGAACAAGATGATCACCACGCGCGTGGAGTTCCATGTCAAGCGAAAGCAACGCGGCCAAGTAACGCTCGCCGAGGGCTCGGCACCGCCATCGCGGCCACGCATCCCTCGTATCGCGCGATTGATGGCACTGGCGATCCGTTTCGACACGCTCATTCGCGATGGAGAGGTAAGCGATCAGGCCGAGCTAGCGCGCCTGGGGCTGGTGACCCGTGCGCGGATGACGCAGATTATGAGCCTCTTGAACTTGGCCCCCGATATCCAGGAGCAGCTTCTGGACTTGCCGATCGTTGACAGCAGTCGAGCCGTCATCACCGAACGGACCCTGCGGCCAGTCGTGGCGGAGTTGGATTGGGAAGCGCAGCGGGCCAAGTGGGAGAGGCTGCGCCCGGCTGCAAGCCGACCACGGTGATCCGCGATCGTGATCAGCCGCACTGCGAGATCGACTCAGGGCAGATCCGAGGAACCTGACCTCGGCACGATTTGTCGGTGCTTTGAATTACACGTTGGCAATTTTGGAGTCATTTGGCGGGGAATTGGGGCCGAGTGGCGCGTATTGGGCTGGTTGCCAGGCATGGAAGGATTTCTGCCTGAACCCGTCCTGATGTTACTTGCGCGCTGAGGTGGGGGTGACCGTCGCAGGCAAGTCGGCCGGCCGTGGTTTCGAGAAAGGGCCCTTTACCGCATTCTCCGCTTCGGCGCCGTGGCATGCCGTCCCATGCCCATAGTTCGAGCGCAACGGAGATCAAGGGGACGATCCTGTCTTCTATATAGGGCGTGCGCGTGCGTAATTCCGAAGCAATCAAACAAGAGTGCCTTGACCATCTCTGACTTCCCTGTAATGCTCATCCTTGTTGAGGAGTTGGTTGACCGATCACCGCCTCTCGCAGCTTCCTTGCCAACTTTTCGGCAGCAACGAGCAGAGTGGCATCTCCCTCAAGAGTCTTGACCCCGACCGAGGCCACGGAAGCCTCGGGGCCAAAGAGCATCTTGATGCCGCTCATCGAGCAGTCATCGCCGTGGCCGCAACGGATGCAGGGGACGTTTCCTTGGATCACCATAGTCCCCAAGTTCGTCATTCCTTCCTCCATCATCCAGAAGCCGATCTGCGAGGTCGCCGTCTCGGCGGCAGGCGGCATTCCTTGAACCCCAGGCGGGCAGGCCGTGGTAATCACCGCCACGCCGAACTTGTGGGCATTGCCGCCGACGCGATGCCGGTGGCAGTACATGCGTTCCATGAAGGCTTTGGTGCGTGCGTCCAAGCTGCTGTAGGGCGTGTAGCCGCCGATGACGATGGCCGAGGCACCGTGGAAGACTTCGGCCAATTCCCGACCGTCATCCTGAACAACGCATTGGTTCGTCTTCACGCATCCCAAGCACGCCCGGCAGGGTGCGAGATCGAGGTCGCTCAGTTTGACAAACCGGCTCGTCAGGCCGGTCAACTCCAGAATCCGTTTGACGGCCCGATCCGTGTTGCTATTCGGTATCGGGCTTCCACTTATGCCGATGATCTGAACGCTCATAGTCAATTCCTCAAGGGGACATCAGGGAGACTCTTGCTCCGGTCATGCAACCATTATAGGCGATCACGCTTCCAAATTCTTCTTCCACCCTCGCCCCAAGTCTTGGAACCCTTGAAGTTGCTCGGGCTGCTGCCCATCACCGCTTTCTCAACCGTCGATAGGCGAAAAGAACGTGGGACCGCATATAATTCGCCATACAACGGCGATGCACTTGCTTTGCGCAGGCGTTGATATCAACACAATCCGTGCCTGGCTGGGGCATGTTTCTCTCAGCACGACCAACGTGTATGCGGAGGCTGACCTGGAGATGAAGGCGAGAGCGTTGGCGAACTGTGAGGTTATACCCGTCTCGGCAAAGGCACTGAATCCTCCGTAGGACATATTCTCGAGTGTAGCCCTGCTTCGCAGACAACTCTACCACGTCGACGTTCACGTCCCAACTGCTGTTCCGGGCTGTCACATGGCCAGATTCGGGAGCCACGCACCAGAAAAATCGGAAAGCCGGGAATAAAACCGTCCTTTTTAGCGTCTATATATAGGGTCGCCGAAATGCGGAATTTTTCCGTGAACCATTTCAGCTTCGGCGGCGTCTAAACGATAGATACACAAGAGACAGCTCTCGTCGAGCTGCCCATTTGCGAGAAAGAGCCATGACTTCCATACGGCTGAGTTGCGAAACGCGAAGAGGGACGGGCGTCGCCGATCAATCGGCGATTATGCTCCCGTTCTATCCATTGCGCACGTGACATCAGGCCGCACCTTTCCCGAAGAATACACAAAGCCTGGTGTCATAACGACATCAGGCTTTTTTTATTGGACTGGTAGCTGAGACGCGGGCACCGACCGAAGGTTGGTCGGCGGTGGCCTGAAAAGCCGCAGACGAGGATTCGAGCACCTCCCAGTCCACTTGCGTGGAAAATATGCGCTCAGGACGGCTCGTTCGTCTATCGGTTTGAGGATCGCGCCCTTTCAAGGCGCAGAGGCGGGTTCGACTCCCGCACGAGCTACTTGGAGCAGAACGTGGCGAAGCCTGGTTATCGCGCCTGGTCGGGGACCAGGAGACGACCACCGCTTCGCGGCGGTGCCCGGGTTCAAATCCGCCCGTTCTGACTGACGGGATGTAGGGTAGCGGCGAACCCACGTGCTTTGGGAGCACGGAGACGCAGGTTCGAGTCCTGCCATCCCGACTGACGCGAGAACGACGTTGGCACATGGTAGTCGAGGGCCGGTTGCCCGAACACGGCTGATAACCGCGTAGTGCTGAGTTCGACTCTCAGGGCTACCACTGGAATCGAGGAGCAAAAGCATGGAACAGACACGACTCAAACGCATACGCCCGGCCTACATTCTGGGGTCGTGGTGTAACGGCAGCACACCGGACTTTTAATCCGGCAAGCAAGGGTTCAAATCCCTTCGGCCCCACTCGCCTTTTGACGGCGCGTAGCTCAACGGTCAGAGCGGGCCTCTTATAAGGGTCAGACTGAGGGTTCGACTCCCTCCGCGCCCACTCCCTGCGCGTAAGAAGCGGAGAAGACGGGATCAAGGCGGGCACCATGTACGGCATGGTCGACGGCAGCACAGCGGACTCTTAATCCGCCAAGTGAGGGTTCAAGTCCCTCTGGTCCCACTGAAACGATTGATTGATTGCACTGGTCGTCCAGCGGCGAGGATACCGCACCCGTAATGCGGCGACGAGAGTTCGAGTCTCTCCCGGTGCTCTTGTTCATTGACAATTCGGCACACCAAATCGCGCCCATGCGGGCACCGTGCGCAGCATGGTCGGCGGTAACCTATCTGCTTGCCATGCAGGAATCGCGGGTTCAACTCCCGCTGGGCGCTCTTCAGAGTCCCGAGCAAGCCGGCTCGCTGGCGAACATCCACGATGTTCAACCGCGCACCGTTTGCTTTGGGCTCGCAGGCAGGACGTAGGAAAGCCTGGTATTCCGCGTGTTTCGGGAGCACGAGATCGCCGGTTCAAATCCGGCCGTCCTGACTTTGTATTGCGGTGGGACCCGTGTTGGTACGGGTAGGCGGCTGTTAACCGCCCTGACGCAGGTTCGATTCCTGCCGCCGCAGCTTCGTGATACGGAAGGTCAAGCCAATCGGTGATGGCAGCCGCCTCGAAAGCGGTCGAGCGATGAGAAGACCACCTCTGCGCGGCGGTGCCCTGGGTTCGACTCCCTCACCTTCCGCTTATGTGCGCCCTTGGCCGACCGGCAAAGGCTCCAGCCTTCCAAGCTGGCGAAGCGGGTTCAATTCCCGCAGGGCGCTCTGAAACATGATCGGGGATCGGCTAGTGGTAGGCTTCCTGGCTCTGAACCAGGCGACGGAGGTTCGACCCCTCCTCCCCGAGCTTTGACGATGCGGAGTCATCTAACGGCAGGATGAGACGCTTTGAACGTCTTCATGTTGGTTCGATCCCAGCCTCCGCAGCTCTTGCGCGACAACGGAAGCCAACCGGCTGGATGAGGACCCTGTCTTGAAAACAGGTGGCGACGAACAGTCGCTTGTGAGTTCGAGTCTCACGGCTTCCGCCTTGGTGATCAACGATAACGGAAGCCATCCGAACTGGTGAGGAACCTGCTTGGAAAGCAGGCGGCGGCAGACATGCTGCTTGTGGGTTCGAGCCAGGGCACCGACGCGCAGCGTTGGTCTCCTTCCGCTGAAAATGAATATGGGGTCATGGTCCAACAGGACGACGCTGGCTCCGCAAGCCAGAGATCCGGGTGCGACTCCCGGTGACTCCACTTTGAAAACATGGTCCCGTGGTCCAACGGCAACGACTCTTGGCCCACAACCAGGAAACGATGGTTCGACTCCATCCGGGACCACTTTGGCCCAGATACGCCAATTCGGCAGAGCGGCTCGGCTTAAACCCGAGAGTTTGCGGGTTCGACTCCCGCTCTGGGCACATACGGCTCGGTAGGCAATCGGCAGACCACCTTGGCTTAGAACCAGGGATGCTGTGGGTTCGACTCCCACCTGAGCCACTGCGAATGATTACGAACATCGATGGCCTCGTGGAGCAGCCTGGAGTGCTCGCCTGCCTGTCACTCCGGCGAACACTCTCCCTAAACACTTGTCAATACACGGTTTACGTCAGTGCGAAATGCACTGACTTTCTCAATCTTAGCATGCGCCGTGTTTGTTGTCAAATTCGACTATGGCTATTGGAGGGGTGGCGATAAAACACGGCGCGAACACGGCGCTATAGCCATCGGAGTGGCCGGCGGCCGGCGGCTTCAATCTTTTTTTCCGGGGGTAGTTGACGGGGTACTGCTGACATGCGATAATCACCGCAAATTCGCCGCCGACTTGGATTTCGTGTCCGCCAGTACGGCAATCAAGCAGGGAGACACTCATGGATTTATTCGGAGGTTTCGGCGGCGAGATTGACGTAACTACAATCCCTGATAGCGTCCCGCACGAAGAGAAGCAGGGTAGCGCGCAGCCGCAGCGGGAATCGCAACAGTCGGACGGGGAATCGTGGCCAGTGGCCGAGCGATTCCTTGGCTTGTCCAACGAGGAATTGGACAGGGTTGACCCAGTGGTGATGAATCTCGCGGTCGCCAAAGGCATCCCCTCCCTAGCCAACTTGGAGATTGGCCGTTATGTCCGGCTGGCCGACCAGTGGGCAGCAGAAATCCGAGAGATTCTGCCAACTTGCGACGCCAACTTCTATCGCAATCCCGGCCGCTGGCAAAATGATCTCGACTTCTCGCGGCTTGCCACCTTGTCTTGGTATTTCGATAACGTGCTGCACATCGCTTATCGTGAAGACCAGAGGAATCTTGAGCAAATCCTGTACACCGACCCCACTGACCTGTTTCTGAACGGAATCATGGATACACGGGCTGGGACTTGTGGAAACATGGCGCTGCTATGGGTTGTGTTGGGCCGGCGGTTGGGATGGCCGTTGTCGCTTGCGTGTGTAGGACCGCACTTTATTTGCCGCTTTGACGACGGGAAGAAAGTCTTCAACGTCGAAGCATCGCAATCCGGTGGAATCTATTCCCCGCCTGACAACTACTACCGCGAGAAATACGTGAAGATTCCGCAACGGGCAGTTGATTGTGGATCGGATTTGCGGGCGCTTACGTCGCGCGAAATGCTCGCGGTGTCCTTTGGCGCTCGCGCTCGACACCTTGAGAACATCCTTCGCTTTACTGAGGCCGAGCCGGATTACCTCATTGCGCGCTATCTC
>Ga0118677_10004770_pt1 | contig 24353 bp, 25 predicted proteins | sample AliMusrvi5mmetaG_FD_86154 | JGI IMG/M metagenome (GOLD analysis project Ga0118677, IMG submission 86154)
CGCTGTTGGTGTGGATAACCAGACACGCGTGGGCGAGGGTACAGTCAATGTCGTCGCAACGAAACCGCTGCTCATTCGACCGGTTACGCCGCGTTTCCTCGTCGTGGGCGATGTGGTGGAACTTGGCGCGGTGGTGAACAACAACACCGCAACGCCGCAGACGGCTGTGATCGCGTTGACGCAGGCTGATGGCATCTCGGTCACGACGCCATTGTCACAGGAAGTAACCATTCCGGCACAGGGCGAGGCGACGATGAAGTGGATAGCCACAGTCGGTCAGGCCGAGAGCGTAGGGCTGGTCTTCAGCGTGTCGAACGCGCAGTACAACGACGCAAGCAAGCCGCGTCTGAGCACCGCGCCAAATGGCGGCATCAAGGTCAACCACTATAGCGCACCCGAAGTCGTCGGCACGGCCGGCGAACTCGACGAGGGCGGCACTCGCACCGAGATCGTCGCGCTTCCGCCGCGACTCGACGCGAGCCAGGGCGCATTGACCGTGCGACTCGATCCTTCGCTGGCCGCATCGATGCAGGCTGGCCTGACATATCTGGAGAACTACCCCTATGAGAGCGCAGAGGCGGTGCTGTCGCGCTTCCTGCCCAACGTGTTGAACTATCAGGCGTTGCGCGAGTTCACGCCTGGCGTCCGCGACACAGTGCTCGAAGCCAAGTTGCAAACACTGGTGAGCGACAGTCTTGACAAGCTGACGGCGTTGCAGAACAGTGACGGCGGCTGGGCGTGGTGGCGCGACCTGGAGAGTAACCCGCACATCAGCGCGTACATCGTCTTTGGCCTGCTGCGCGCGCGTGATGCGGGCTTTGAGGTCAATAACGACACGCTCGAACGCGGGTTGAACTATCTGCAAAGCACGCTGCGCGACGTGAGTAGCCTGCATCAGTACTACGAGTTCAACCAGGAGGCCTACGTCGTCTGGGTGCTGGGTGAAGCGGGCCGGGCAGATACTCAAAAGGTTACCGCCTTGTATGATGTGCGCGACAAGCTCAGCCTGTACGCGCGGGCGGTGTTGGCGCTAACCATTGGCAAGGCCGCAGGCAAACAAGACGAGCGCCTGAAGACGCTCTTCGCCGACCTGAATGGCAAGGTGATCCAAAGCGCCACCGGCGCGCACTGGGAAGAGCAATACACAGACTGGTGGGCGATGAACACCGACACGCGCAGCACGGCGATCATCCTGAGCGCGCTGGCGAAGCTGGACCCAACCAACAAGCTCGCGCCGAACGTGGTGCGCTGGCTGATGGTGTCGCGCAAGGACGGCATCTGGAGCAGCACGCAGGAGACGGCGTGGTCACTGATCGCGCTGACCGACTGGGTGCGCGCCACGGGCGAACTGAAAGCCGACTACGAGTACACCGCGTTGCTGAACGACAAAGGTATCGCACAGGGACGCGCCACGGCTGAGACGATCACGCGCACCGCGGTGATCGACATCCCCATCGCCGATCTGTTGCGCGATACAGGGAATCGACTGACGATCCTGCGCGGCGACGGCCCTGGGCGGCTGTACTACACGGCGCATCTAAAGGCATATCTGCCTGTGCCGTCCGTAAAGGCTGCAGATCGTGGAATGCAACTCCTCAGGCGCTACACGCTCGCCAGTTGCGACAAGGGCAACGCGTGCCCAGAAGTTGCCAGCGCGCAGGTCGGCGACATCATCCGGGTCAATCTGACGTTGATCGCACCGAGCGAGCTGCACTACCTGCAACTGGAAGACCCCATCCCCGCCGGCGCGGAGATCGTGGACACGGGGCTGGCGACAACCAGCCAGTTGGCCGAAGGGCCGTCATTGCGCAAGGCGAGTGCATCACCCTATTGGTGGTGGTGGCACTGGTACTCACGCTCTGAACTGCGCGATGACCGCGTGGCGCTGTTTGCCAGCACCCTGTCGAAGGGCACGTATGAGTACAGCTACACGTTCCGCGCCACGACACCCGGACAATTCAACGTGATCCCGGCGTTCAGCAACGAGCAATACTTCCCCGAAGTCTTCGGGCGCAGCGATGGGTCTTTGTTCACTATCACATCGAAGTAAACGGGACAATAATAGGGTCATCACAGATACGGTTCAGCCGAAAGTTGCACTCGGAAGTTGCACTTCCGGCTGAACCGTCTACAGGAAGGAGAATGCATGATGTCAACAATACCAATGGGTCTGCAACTGTACTCGGTGCGCGAGGATTGCGCCCGTGACCTGCCGGGGTCGCTTAAGGCGATCGCTGCGATGGGCTACGACGGCGTTGAGTTCGCGGGTTATTATGGCTACGCGGCGAAGGACCTGCGCAAACTGTTGGACGACAACGGATTGAAGTGCTGTGGCACACACACCAGCCTGGCGAGCCTGCTTGGAGACCAGTTGGCGCAGACAGTCGAGTTCAACCATGTTCTTGGCAATAAGTGCCTGATCGTGCCGTCGCTGCCGGAGCAATACCGCAACTCGAACGAGGCTTGGAAGACGACGGCGGGTCTGTTTAATCAGATCGCGGGACTACTCCAACCGCACAACATGCTCACCGGATATCACAACCACTTCATCGAATTCAAACCCGTCGACGGCGTCATTCCGCTGGATGCGTTCTTCAGCAACTGCAACCCGGACGTTGTGATGCAGATCGACCTTGGCAATGCCATTCACGGCGGCGGCGATCCCATCGACTTCCTGCGGCGATATCCCGGCCGGGCGGTGACCGTCCATCTGAAGGAATATGCGGCCGGGTACGACAAGGCGCTCATCGGCGAAGGCGCGGTCGACTGGGCCGAGGTGTTCAAGCTGTGCGAAAACGGCGGGGGCACGGAGTGGTACATCGTCGAGCAGGAGAGCTACGCCTTCCCGCCGCTCGAATGCGTGAAGCGCTGCCGGGAGAATCTCCGGAAGATGGGGCGATAAGAGCGGAAGTCGGAAATCAGAGGTCAGAAGTCAGAAGGAAGAGACAATAACGATTCGCCCGGTGGTTGCGCTTTGCATGCCGGGCGACGGCACGTCCTCCTTGCGAAGGTTGGACTTGCACAAACCAAGCCTTGTTCAGAACCCTTCGCAAGGTGCGCCCGGCAGTTGTGTTACCGAAATGGAATTTCATCATTAAGCTACGAGTCTGCTGCAAGAGGTGTGATATGCCAATCGATATTCGAGCAGAAGCCGCGAAATACTACGATAACAACCCGGATGTGCCCAACGACGTGCCTTTCTACCAAAGGCTCATCCCCTCCCCCGATGCTTCTGTGCTGGAGCTGGGCTGCGGCACCGGCCGGGTGATGCTGCCGCTCCTCCCCTGCTCCGGGCACTATCACGGCCTGGATATCTCCACAGCCATGCTCGACATCTGCCGGCGGAAGCTGGCTGACGCCGGCATCCCGCCGTCACAGGCATGCGTGCATGAGGCTGACATCACTTATTTCGAACTGGGCCGACGCTTCGATTTCATCATTGCCCCGTTTCGCGTGCTGCAGAACCTGGAGACAGACGCGCAGGTCGATGGGCTGCTCCAGTGTGTTCACAAGCACCTGGCCCCGAACGGTACCTGTATCCTGAACGTCTTCATGCCTAAACGGGACCCGGAAGGCTTGCGGCAGCATTGGGTTTCAGCCGAAGAGCACCTGAGCTGGCAGATGCCCGTGGAGGGTGGGCGGATCGCCTGTTATGACCGGCGCGCACGCATGGATGCGGACCGACTCATCCTTTACCCGGAACTCATTTACAGGCTGTACGAAGGCGACGCCATAAAGGAAGAGGCCATATTGCGGTTCGTGATGCGTTGCTACTACCCTGACACTTTTGAGCAGCTCATTCGTGACCATGGCTTTCGAGTCGTGAATCGATGGGGCGGTTATGCTGGCGAGGCATATGGTGAAGGTCCGGAACTGGTGATCCAGTTTACTGAATCTACTGAGTGAAATACGTGCTTCTATGTTCACCGTGCAGTTGCGCCGCCGGCACATAATACAACCCAAATGAATAGGCTTTACACGATTCGAGAGGCCAATACTACTGACGCCGGCGCTATGGCGAAGGTGCGGGTGGACACGTGGCGCGCCGCCTACCGCGGCATCATCTCAGACGACTACCTGGCCAGCCTGTCTTACGAGAACACGGCAAGTCAGTGGCGCGAGATGATTCTTAACCATCTTCGTCCAGGTGCACTTGCTCTCGTGGCGGAAGACGCGCAAGACGGGATCGTCGGCATCGCTGTGGGCGGACCAGAGTCCTCCGGCGATCCCATCTATCAGGCGCAGATCTACGTCTTGTATGTGCTACCCGAACATCAAGGGAGAGGGATCGGGAGAAAACTGGTCGAAGCAGAGGTGCATCACTTCCTGGACCAGCGACTCACGACCATGCTCATTTGGGTTCTGGCAGACAACCCCTGGCAAGCCTTCTACGAGGCACTGGGTGGTCATCCGGTCCGAAAGAAGGAAGAAGAAATTGGGGGCATCCGTTACATGGAGGTAGGTTATGGCTGGGATGATCTGGGGCATTTCGGAGAGTTGTTGCCAGCTTGTGAACGCACATAGCCAATGGTTGGTGAAGACATGCTATTCAAATCAACATTTGCATCGAAAACGTGGGACACATGTTTCTGATCAGCAACGACGACATATTCATCCAGTGCTACACGATGGACAAGTCACCCGAAGGAACAATTCATCCTGATAAGATAGAAGCTGGTTGTCGCGCAGCGAAGACCGCTGTGCTATCGAATTGTGTTTTGTCTGGAATTGCGGGCCAATAGGCATCCCGCAATGATGTTGCGTGTGGAGGTTTGATAGGATGTCGTTCATATTATTCAATAGGGTCTGTCATAGTTACTCGTTTTCATCAGTTCCATTGCTGTTTAAGCTTGGAACCATTGTGGCAGCCGTTATGCTTGGACTTGCATGGTCACATAGCGCTCTCGCTGCGACCCGCCCTGTCACCAATACGCTCGACAACAGCGCGGGGTCGCTGCGCGCGCAAATCGCGGCCGCGGCGCCCAACGACACCATCACGTTCAGCGTGACCGGTGTGATCACCATCACCAGTGGACAGATGGATATCGCCAAGAACTTGACGATCAGCGGGCCAGGCGCCGATGTGCTGGCTATCAACGGCAACAACGCCAGCGGGATATTCATAGTCGAGCCTGGTTACGCGGTGCAGATCAGCGACCTGGCGATCAAAAATGGCCGCAATCCATTTGGCACAGATTCCGGCGGCGTCCAGAGCTATGGCGCTCTCACACTGTTTAACACTACTTTCATCAGCAATACCGGTTATTACGGTGCAGCTGTATATAGCAGTGGCGCCTTGACGCTAAGCAACAGCAGCTTCATCAGCAACACGTCCAGGGCGCAGGGCGGTGCACTGTTCATCAACGGCCGTGCCAGCCTGGCGGACACCAGCTTTGGCTCGAACACCGTCATCGGGCAAAGCAGCCAGGGCGGCGCCATATACGTCAACACCGGCGCGCTGAACGTGACAAACGGGACGTTCATCAGCAACACCGCCGGAGGTGACGGCGGCGCCATCGCGGCCTTCGCGCCGACAACCCTGATCAGCAGCTCATTGACTGGGAACGATGGCGGTTATTACGGCGGCGCCATCGTGATCACCAGCACACTCCAGTTGATCAGTAGCACACTGACCAGGAATTCGGCCTCCAATGCTGCGGGAGGCATCTGGATAAATACCGGGGTTGTGACCCTGACGGGCAGCACACTCGTGAGCAACACATCTACAAACTATGGCGGCGGTATCGATATGTACACCGGCACGCTCACCATCTACAGCAGCACGTTTACAGGAAATTCAAGCAACGTCGGCGGGATGGTCGATGCCGATAATGGCACGCTGACGATTGTCAACAGCACCGTGACCGGGAATCACAGCCCTAACGGCGGCGCGGTCTACAGCGTCGCCAACCTGTTGATCGACAGCACCACGTTTACAGGAAATTCCAGTGGCGCTGAGGGTGGCGCGCTTTATAACATCGGCATAGGCGTGGTGAATGACAGCCTGTTTGTGAATAACAGTGCGTTGCCGTATGGTGAAGGCGGCGCGATCGAGAATTACATCGGCACTTTGACCATCAACAACAGCACCATGATCAGCAACAGCGCCTATCAGGGTGGCGCGATCTACAGCGGGAACGGGGTCACGTATTTGAACAACAGCGCGATCATCAGCAATGCCAGCAGCCTGAGAGGGGCTATCATGGTGGCGTCCGGCGCGATGATAGTCGACAACAGCACCATCATGAGCAACACCGCAAACCAGAACGGCGGCGGCTTCACGAATTTCGGGACGTTGACTGTCACCCGCAGTATGGTCGTCAGCAATACGGCCAATTCGGGCGGCGGATTGTACAACAACGGAGGAACGGCAGCCATCGATATGAGCACGTTCCAGCACAATTCTGGACGCCAGTTTTACAGCGGTGGTGCAATCTACAGTTCGGGTGGTGTTGTGACTGTGAACGACAGCACGATCATCAGTAACACGGCGCCAAACGGCGGCGGGATAGACAGTGAGTCCAGCAGTGTCATCACCGTTACGAGCAGCACGATCGTCAGCAATACGGCTCCTGATGGAGGTGGTGGACTTTACAGCGCTGTGAACCCGATCGTGGTTCTAAGCAGCATTGTGGCAGGCAATACGACAGGCGGGAACTGCGCGGGAACCGCCGGTATCGCCTCGCTGGGGTATAACCTGTCGTCAGATGCGACTTGCGCGTTCACCGCCACGGGCGATATCAGTAGCACTGTGCCGCTGCTGGGCGCGTTGCAAAAGAATGGCGGATCGACCCTGACGATGTCGCCGCTACCCGGCAGCCCGGTAATCAACGCCGGCGGCACGGTGTGCCCGGCATATGATCAGCGCGGTTTCGCGCGGCCGGTGAGTGGCGCGTGCGACATCGGCGCCGTCGAGTTTGTGGCGCATATGACGTTCACCTACATGCCCATCGTACAGCGCTAAAGCTGCAATGCCCTTGCGAAGGTTAACCTCACGAGCCGTCATCGGCAAGGTACCCTTCGCAAGGGTTGTTTATGCACATATGTGCTCCCAACCTTTTGGCAAACGCGGCGGACCCCATGATGGGTCAGGCTTCCAGTTCAACCATGTACCGTCTAATGGACGTGTGCGGTTACGAATCCTGTCGAACACGTCCGCCTTCGCCTTCTCGATTCCCTTCACCCAGTCCGCTTGAATGCCGCCTTCCTGTATCCCCGCCTGGTATTCATCTTCATCTTTCCAGTGCCAGTTGAGTTGGGAATCAATGACCATATCGAGATCCAGGTCCAGAGTATCAAACCCGATATGACTTCTCCGATAGGGGAGTTCAAAGTTGATGTAGTAACAATTGAACGCATCCGTCGCATGATCCCAATACATCCAGCAGGAGAAGTATTGCTCAGGTTCGAGGAACATCAGGACGCGATTGGTTTGTCAGTTGAATTCCCGAAGGGTCAGGTTGGGATTCTTAGCTTCCTGCCATCGAGAGGCTTGTGAATTATCCCCTTGACGCCTACGCCAGTAACCATCGGGGAAGGCACATTGCGCGCCCGGGAGCAATAGGAGGACAGATTCCTCCGCCTCGTCCTTCACGACGATGACGGACTGCGCCATCCAAACGCGGCCATTAACAACACCGCGCCGAATGCAATGATCACCGGGATTCCATTTAGTGGTCACAGGTCATCTCCTTGCGAAAAATGGGATGTGTGTCTCAGCCACCTTCTTCCGCTTGCGTTAATCGTGGTAGAGATTCCTCCACTGCGTTACGGAATGACAGTGATTCGGTCGGCAGTTGTGCTTCGCATGCCGACCGAATTATGTGCGCCTGAACGGCAGTTTACTCAATCACCTTACCAATCGGCATCGCGCGGCCGTCGGTGCCGGCGACGGCGCGCATGAGTTCGATCGTGAAGCCGACCTTGTCGGCGGTGTCGAAGTAGAAGTACGCCGTGCCTGGGCGAGATCCGGCGCCGCTCATATCCATGCCAATGCCGTTCTCAGCCAGATGGTCGATGATCGGCTGCTCGTCAAACGTGTTGAAGCGGATATGGTGGATGCCTTCGCCATGTGTGTCGAGGAAATCCTGCCATACGCTGGGCCCATTAATCGGTTCAATCAACTCCAGTTCAACGGAGCCAAGGTCTGCAAAACCAATCCGTGCCGTAAACTTCCCATCTGCGCCGTGGTAGTTCTTGTACATATCGTCGCGGCCTTCAGGCGGGAAGTCAATCACCCGGATCGGCCCCATGCCAAATATCTTGATCAGATTCTGCACCTTGGTATCCAGATCCTTCACAATCACACCGACCTGTATACACTTCTTAAAAGCACCTTCGGGTAAAGCCATCGTTTTTTCCTCCGTTCGTTATTTTGAAACGCCTTATGTGGCGATAGAACTCTTCACGCGTTGCAGCACCTGATCCATCATAACCATCGTCAACAGCCCAGTCTGGGTGTTGCGCTGGCTGGGATGATACGACGAGATCAGGCGATAGCGCCCAACGTCATACGCAACGTTGTGCCCAAAGACAGGGCGGACGCCAGAAAAGGTTTGGCCAGCATCGGCCAAAGCCCGCATCGCGGCATCGAATGCAATCTTGCCCAGTGCCAACACGACTTGCACATTGGTAAGCAGGCGCAGGTCTGCGTCCAGATAGGGCCGGCAATGGGCGAACTCGTCGGGCATCGGTTTGTTGGCGGGTGGCGCACAACGGACAGCCGCAGACAAATAGACATCGCTCATCTGCAATCCGTCGTCGCTCGATACCGATGTGGGTTGGTTAGCAAAGCCGGTGCGATGAAGTGCGGCATACAGGAAGTCGCCAGAACGGTCGCCCGTAAAGATGCGCCCCGTGCGATTACCGCCATGCGCGGCGGGTGCAAGCCCAACAATCCAGACCCGTGCATTGGGATCGCCCCAGCCCGGTATCGGCCTGCCCCAATAGGTCTGATCGCGGAACGCGCGGCGCTTGACACGCGCAACTTCCATGCGATAGGACACCAGCCGGGGGCACAGACGACAGTCGCAGATGGCGCGATTCAGTTCCGCGACTGTGCCGTAGACTGCCAGTGCGCTAGTCATGAATGGATTTTACCGTTACATCGTCAATCGTGAGCCAACCTGTGCCGGGGAAGACTTGCGAGAGTTGCGGTTCGAAGATCGGTGAACCTGCCAGCACTTCCTGCGGAGTGCCATCAGCCGCTATCCGGCCATCAACGAGCATCACCACGCGATCGGCGCATTCCGCCACATATTCCACGTCATGCGTAACGAGCAGAACGCCAGCGCCTTGCTGCTTCCATGTCCGCAGTATATCCGTCAACGCGCGTTTGGCAGCATAATCCAAACCGCGTGTCGGCTCGTCCAGAAGCACAAGTCCTGGCTCGGTCACGGTCACCGCACCGATTGCCACACGCTCGCGCTCACCGACGCTCAGGTCGCGCGGGTACGAAGCAGTGTATCGCCCCAGCCCGAGTTGAGACAGTAACCGTCCCGTATTCTTCGTTCCACTCATGCCATGATTAGCGAGTGTAATGTCCATCTCTTGGGCGACCGTATCCGCAAACAACAATGCATTCGGGTTCTGCGGGAGATATGCCACATCCCGGCAAATTTCTGCTGTATCCTTTCCAACGATCGAAACATCTCGCACGCGAATTTCGCCCGATGTCGGCTTTATCAACCCCACAACTGACTTTAACAATGTGCTCTTACCAGCGCCGTTGCTGCCCATCAACGCGACGATCTCGCCGGGGTAAACAGACAGACTTACACCGTTCAGGATGATTTTGTCGCCGTATTGCGCCGACAGGCAATCGATCGCCAGGACTGGCGGTGGATTGCCGTGTTGGTGTGCTGGGTGCGGCGCACCCCTTACTGCCGAGTAACGGTCCATGATCTGGTCGCGCGCCTGCTGAATGGTCAACGGTAGAGGCGTCAGCCCAAGCTTTCTTCCAAGCGCCACCACAGGGGGGACTAAATGCGTTTGCGCTAGCACAACATCGGGTAAACCAGAGACAACGCATCCTGACATCACGAGCACCACCTGGCTGACCCATGCGAGCACGCGCTCGATGCGGTGCTCCGCCAGCACAATCGTAAGGCCATCGTCACGGTTAAGTCGAGCCAGGATATCCATTACCTCGTTGGCTGCGATGGGATCAAGTTGCGAGGTTGGCTCATCCAGCACGAGGATCGATGGCTTGAGCACCAACGCGGCACTAATCGCAACCCGTTGCTGTTCTCCGCCGGATAAGGTGCTGATCTGACGCCTGCGCAGATGCTCGATGCCCATGCGCTGTAATGCATCGTCTACGCGCCGATGCATCTCCACTGGCGGTATCGCGGCGTTTTCAAGCGCAAAAGCAACCTCATCCTCGACGCGGTCGAGCACGAATTGCGATTCAGGGTCCTGGAACACCATGCCAACATGCAGTGCCATGCGTGAGGGACCAACCTCTACGGGATTGAGACCATCGACAATCAGTGTGCCGGAGAGTCGTCCGCCGGTGAAGTGTGGCACAAGCCCGTTCAGGCAGCGCAACAGCGTTGACTTGCCGGAACCCGACTCGCCAATGACGAGTACAAACGCGCCAGGTTCGATGTCGAATGTGACGTCGTGCAACGCCAGATGTGCGCTAGGGGTGGACGCATTCGGATAGGTGTATGACAGCGATGAAAATTTTACCTGACTCAACCATTTACCTCTTGACAAATAGAACAGGTGTTCTATACTGTAGATACAGAACACCTGTTCTGAATGACTCAGACAGTGGCGCAAACGGAACACCTTTCCTGCGTGATCCAATGGCTGTAGTGTACCAATCAAACAGACGAGTTGAAATGATACCTGAAGGTTGACGACATGTATACAAAAATGAATCACACTGCAGACCGCATTGAAGCCGTCTTGCGCGAGCGACGCGCGCCGGCAACTGTCGTAAGCGGCAAGGTAATGCCCGGTTTTGTCGAGTGGTTGTTACGACCCTTACCCGGCACCAAGGTCAACCAGGTGAAGGCATTGCAAGCGGATATTGCCCTGGCCATCGGCATTAACAACGTGCGCATCGCACAGAGCGGCACCCATCTGGCAATCCAGATCGCGCGTGAATCGCGAGAGCCTGTGCGGTTATCGAGTCTTCTGGAACAGTTGGGCGATGTGCCACGTTACACGGCGGTGCTGGGGCTGTCTGAGGATGGCGCTCCGCTTCTGGCGCGCTTGTCCTCACCCGATGTCGGACATCTGCTCATCGCTGGCACGACTGGTTCTGGAAAGACCTCGTTGGCGCGCAGCATCTTGCTCAGTCTCTGTGACCGACACCGCCCGCGCGAACTTGGGCTAATCGTGCTCGACCCTAAACAACGTGAGCGCGATGACTTTGCAAAGTCAATCGAGAAACATTTGCTGATGCCAATCGCCCGCACGCGCGAGGAAGTGATTGGAGCAGTCAACAAGGTCATCGACGCGATGGAGAAACGCCCCACTGATGTCGAGCCGTCCCCGCGCATCGTGGTGTACGCTGACGAACTGGCGGACTTGTGCCAGACAGGCGGCGAGGCGATGATTGAGGCATTTACACGTATCGCTCAGCGCGGACGCGAACCGGGAATACATCTCTTGGCTTGCACGCAAAAACCGTCCTCAAAAGCCATCGGCTCGCTGCTCAAAGCCAACCTCCCGTTGCGGTTGGTGGGACGCATGATGTCAGCAGAGGATGCCCGCATGGCTGCCGGCGTATCCGGATGCGGCGCCGAGAAGTTAAACGGATGCGGTGACTTCATCGCCATCACGGGGACAAAGACAATTCGATTCCAGGCAGCACTTCCAATTTAAGGAGAAAAATGGAAAAAATAGTTCGCGCACTAGCTATCGGCATAGTAATTTTCGCAACGATCATTGGGTTTGCTGTCAGCACCCGTATAGATCAAGACACAATTTCAGTGCTTAGTGGCGCGGTGATTGGCATTGTCACCGCCGCCCCATTTGCCGCCATTCTGACGATGGTGCTGATGCGCAAGCGCGATAACCGCATGGTCACCAGCTATGAACGGCAGATGCACAGCAGCGTTCCGATGCCGCAGAATCCGCCGCAATACTGGGTGATGCCCCAGCAGGTAGCAGCTATGAACAACAGCGCGTTTGGCCAGCAACAGGCTGCCCTTGCGGCGCCTGGGCAATGGCAGTCAGGCGCCGATGCTTATATGATGCGGCCGCGCCGTCGCTTTTACGTCATCGGCGAGAACGGCGAACCGCGCATGATGGATGCCGGAGCTGCAGACGCCAACTCGTCTACTGACGACTATGATTTGAGCGGCAGCGAGACAGGAGCTGCGTTTTAAGCTTCAGGATCTCCGCAGGTGAGCGTTCATCGGTCAGCAGGATAATCCCCTGGGCGCTCACCCACGAGGTGATGATGAAGAAGATGATTTCCTCGATGGGCACTCCGCCAATCTTCAGACCGGTGCTATTTTCATCACTGATCGACCATGTCCCCTCATCCAGCGCCACGCGATCCTTGACCGATAGATAAACAGCGACCGGAAGCGCCGCCAGCGGTATTACCTTCCACTTGGATCGCAGAATGTGTGGCGCAAAGATCCATTGCCCGATGATCACCGGCAGAAACCACCCCAGTTCGAGAAACAAGTACTTGAACTTCTTCATGCCTGCTCCTTCTTCCCCATGAGGCGCAGCATCAGCACAGTGATAAACCCAACACCCAACGACTGCAGGACAAAGAACATGTATTCCTCAAGCGGCACGTAGCCAAGAATGACATTCCACACCTTGCTGGGATCGTAGCGCCACACACCGCTGGCGACTAGATAGTTGTCCCAGGGAGTGGTCCATATAACCGCCGCCGCAGGCAATAGGAGTAATCCTAATAACTCGCGCTTGCTCAGGCGCGGGAGCGCCAATATTGCGCCGACCGCGACGATTGGAACGACGAACAGAAGCAGGAATCTCGAATATTTCATTTTGGTGTTTTGGTAGTGGATTAAGTCGATTAATCGATGTCTTCGCGCACACACTCTGCGGCTGCTATCCCAGAAAGCGAGACCAATGGTACGCCACCACCTGGGTGAACGCTTCCACCTGCGAAGTATAAACGGCGCACTTGTGGCGAGCGGTTGTTTGGGCGCAGAAAAGCTGCGCGCCGCGAGTTGGACGAGAAACCGTAAATGGCGCCGGCGTGCCCGCCGAAGCGATCCTGCAAGTCCTGTGGCATCATGTGGCGCTCAAAGACAATTTTATCCGGCGACACATCAAGACCCCATGAGATCAGGGTCTCTTTCATGAGTGCGACGTAGTCGTCCGTGTGTGTGCTCCAGTCATATGCAGGCGACAGATGCGGTGCGTTAGCCATTACAAACCAGTTCCCATAACCTGCTGGCGCGTGGTTCGGATCGGTCTTCGCGGTGATGCACACATAAAGCGTGGGATCGGCAGGCGGCACTTTTCGCGCGAAGATGTCATCAAACTCACGCTTATAATCTGAGCCGAAGAAAATATTGTGATGCGCCAGCAAGTTCTCGTCCGCGCGCACACCGAGCAGCAACTCTACTCCGCTGCACGATGGTTCGAGCGGTTGAACAGGCTTCCAAATACCTGCGCCATCTGCGATGAGCTTGTGAATTGCGTGCATATAATCCGCGTTGACCACTACTGCGTCCGCTCTAAGCACTTGCCCACCTGCAATGCGCACACTCGATGCCTCGCGGTCACGAATGATTACTTCCTCAACCCGTGTGCTGGTGCGAATATCCACGCCAAGTTCAAACGCAAGTTTCTCATAAGCGCGCGCCATCTGGTATACCCCACCGCGCGGATACCACGCTCCCAGCGCCATCTCAACATGGGCGATGACATTGAAAGTGGCAGGCGCAAGATATGGGGAAGAACCATTGTAGGTGGCGAAGCGATCGAACAGTTGCACCAGGTGAGGATCGCGAAAGTGGGCCGTAACCGCCTGATGCATACTGCGTAGCGCATCCACCTTGAAAATGTCGCCCAACGGCATACTGAGCATGTCGCGCAACCCAGGCTGGCGACGATATAGGAATGGGTCACTTACGGCCGCATACAAACCCGCCACGTAGCGCATGAAGCGCCGGTAGGCATCGACCTCGCGCGGCGCGATCCGGTGGATCTGCTCGCACATGGCATCTTCGTCATTCACGGCGTCGATCACCACGCCGTCGCGCCAGTGGTAGCGGGTGATCGGGTTCAGTGGGATCAGTTCGATGTAATCATTCAGGTCGCGCCCAGCTTCACGAAATAGTCTATCGTACACGTGCCGCATCGTGATCACCGACGGGCCGGTGTCGAAGCGAAATCCCGCCTCGCGCCATTCACCCATTTTGCCGCCGACTACGTCTAGTTGTTCCAGGATGGTGACGCGATATCCGTTAGCTGCCAGCGAAATCGCGGCGCTCAACCCGCCCATCCCTGCACCAATCACGATGATGTGTCGCGCTTGCTTATTTACGGTCATAAAGGTTGGGCGATTATACGCGGCGCGTATGAGACAAGCTCCATGCGTGTTGTGCGCGTCATTAGGTTTATAGTTCACTTTTAATGACTCGGTGGTCTCTTTTCGTTAAGACACTCGCCTTGTGCATCGCTCTTGCCGGGTTGGGACTGGGCGGCTGGTGGATCGCGCGACGCGTGGGTTTGAACACGCGGCGCGATACGGCCATCGCACAGTTTGGCGCACAGACAGCACAGGATGCTCCATGCGCACAAGGCATCCGGCGCGATACGCTGCTGGTGAACTTCCCCGCAACGTTCTTTGCCGGTAAACCAGGCGACCTTGTCAACGGCGACAGTGTCGATGTGGTCCCCGCCAGCCAGAGCATCAGCGTGTTCTATAACAGTACTTTCGGCGCAATGCGCACCATCACTACCGTCGTCATGCCCGACCTGCTGCCGCCTAACCTGACCTTCATTCCATTGGGAAACCCGCAAACGGTCGACACATTAGCGCCTCTCATCCGCAAGGCCGGACGGGTGATAGTCGCTACTGCGACCGACGCTGGGACGGACATTCGCTTTGCGGGTTGCCTCGGCGCAGAAAACCAGTCGCCGCCAGTGGTCTATGACGCGATTATCGGCGATCGGTTGCTACTTACCGGATGGCGGCTTGCTGGTCATTCAGACGCCGGTGTGCTAACACTCACGCTCAACTGGCACGTGCAGGCGCCCGATTTAGACGATGTAGGTGTGTTCATTCAGGTGTTCGATACCTCTGGCAACCTGATCGTTGAAACACGCGGGTACCCGCTCGCCGGGGCTTCGCCGTCGCGACTATGGCGGCTGGGAGATCAGTGGCGCGACGCGCAGGTCATCCACGTCAACAACACTGCTGTGTTGAATGGGAATTACCGCATCCTGGTGGGCTTGTACACAACGGCAGACGGCCAACTTCTGCACGCTTATGACCTTGCGGGGAAACGCCTCCCTGGCGACATGGTGACGATCAACACCGCAGTAAAGTAACAGCCCGTTCCCCTGCGAAGGGTTGGACTTGCAAGGCTCGAATCCTGTTTAATACCCTTCGCAAGGGTTGGTTATTAGGGGAGATGGTCAACCGCGCTCGACGTATTCCTGCAACCCATCGCCGACGAAGGATAGGGCGAGGACAAGCAATGCCAGCACGAGACCGGGGAATAACACCTGCGTCCAGTTTAAGGTAATATAGCTGAACGCCTCGACGATCATCTTGCCGAGGCTGGTCTGTGGGGGTTGAGCGCTCAACCCAAGCAGCCCCAGCGTCGCCTCGCTCACGATCACACTCGCCACATCGAGCGTGGCGCTGACAATGATCAAACCGGCGAGGTTGGGCAGGATATGGCGCAACAGGATGTGACCATCGCCGGCGCCGAGTGCGCGCGTGCTCTCAATGAACGACCGTTCCTTTAGCGAAAGCGTCTGGCCGCGCGTGTAGCGCGCCATCAACGGCCAGCCGACGAGCGCCAGGCTGAACGAGACAAGGAACAACCGCCCGGAACCACCCGCAAACCCGGTCACCGCTGAACCGAAGATGGCCGATATCAGAATCGCCAGCAATAAGCCGGGAAACGCAAATAGCATGTCGGCGATGCGCGACACGAGGATGTCGATCCACCCGCCAAAGTAGCCTGCCAACACGCCCAGTCCCGCCCCAACCACCACATTGAACAATTCCACCACGACGGCCACCGCCAGCGACACGCGCAACCCGGTCATCAATCGCGCCAATGTGTCGCGGCCGCTGTCATCCGTGCCAAGGGGGTGGCTGAGTGTGGGGAAGGCGCGCAACTGCTCAACGTCGCCCGTTGCCGGGTCGACCGTGTAGACCAGCGGGCCGATGATGGCGATGGCGATGAGTAGCGCTAGGAAGAGTGCACTGATGAGGACGACGCGGCTGCGAAAGATGCGCTGCATGATATGGCTTGGTATGGCTATTGGGTGCGGATGCGCGGATCGAGGACGCCATACAACACATCGGTGATCAGGCTCATTACCGCCACGATCAATGCCAGCAGCAGCGCGACCGACTGGATGACCGGATAATCGCGCGTGCTGATGGCCTGCACGGCCACAAAGCCGATTCCTGGCACACGGAAGACGTTCTCCACTACGAACGAGCCGACTACCACGAACGCGACTGACGGGCCGAGTACGGTGACGATCGGGATCAGCGCGTTGCGCAACGCGTGTGCCATGTATACACGGCGCGCGCGCGCGCCCTTCGCCCAGGCGGTGCGGATGTAGTCCTGCCGCAGGACGCCTATCATGCTTGCGCGGGTCAACCGCGCCAGGTAGCCCATCGTTCCCGCCGATAACACCACCACCGGCATCACCCAATTCTCTGGTTTGCCCCAGCCCGAGGTGGGCAGGTTTGGCAACCCACTTTGAAACAGAATAACCTGCAACGTCTGCAGCAACCCAGCGATGACGAAACCCGGCACAGCAAACAACATCAGCATCACAGCCATGCTGGCGCGGTCAAAGGCGCCGTTGGCGCGCACCGACGCCAGCACTCCGATCGGGACGCCAAGCAACACGCTCAACGTCAGCGCCGCCAGCCCGAGTGAGGCCGATACCGGCACGCCTTGCCGGATCAGATCCCACACCGGTCGCCCGGCATAACGGTACGACTTGCCCAAGTCGCCCTGCAACACGCCCAGCAAATAGCCGGCGTACTGCTCGTACCACGGGCGATCGAGCCCATACTGGCGGCGCAACTGCTCGTACAGCTTCGGATCGCGCCGGTTGCCCATCATCGCCAGCACCGGATCGCCCGGCGCCAGATGTCCGATGATAAATGTGATGAACGTGATGCTGAACAACACGAAGACGAGTTGCAGTAGACGGCGCAGGAGGAATTGAGCCATGAGAGGAGGGAATAGAGATTGGAGATTTGGGATTGGAGGCGTGTAATCCCCAATCTCTATTCTCCAATCTCTCTTGTCTTATTGCGCGCGGACTGCGCTCCAGTCGGGGATGATGATGCCCTGACCGGTGAACACGAGCCCCGTCACATACGGCTTGACCATTGCATTCGTGTTCGGCGAGAACAGCGGCAACCAACCCACTTCGGTCACCGCGATTTGCTCGGCCTCGTTGTAAGACTTCAGACGCGCCGTCACGTCCTTGACCTCCACGTCGGCCTTGTCGACCAGCCCGTCAAAGTCCGTGTTGGAATAATGGCCGTTGTTGTTGCCGACATCAGTGCGCAATTGCTGGCTCAGCCAGTTTTGCGGGTCCGGGTAGTCGGCGCCCCACACACTGAAATACATCTGCAAGCCCTTGGCCGGGTCGTTGTAGGTATCGGTCAACTTCTGGCTGAAAGTCTGCAATTCGAGCGGCTCGGCGGTGACGTTCACGCCCAGGTTGGTTTTCCACTGCTGGACGATAAACTCAACCACCTTGGCGTTGTCACCCTCGGCGCCATAAGTCAACACGAGCTTCTGAGTCTTGTCGAACTTGGCATCAGTCAGCAGTTTATTTGCTATGTCGATGTCAAACGCCAGTGTGTCGATCTTCATTTCTGAGCCGGGGATGCCGCCGGGCAGGATGCGATCCTGCACGCGCGCGGCGCCGTCGCCCAACAGCTTAATGAGCTTCGACTTATCGATGCCACGCGCAAACGCCTCGCGCACCATTGTGTTGTCAAACGGCTTGAGTTTGTTGTTGAACCCGATGTAGCGCACGAAGAATTGCGGCGCGCTCTTGAAATCGGGCAGGTCCTTGACCTGCGGGAGGAACTGCGACGGGATGGGCGTCTGGCCAAACGAGCCGATGACATCCACCGCGCTGGTCTGGTAGTCCTTAAACGCCGTCACGCTGCCCTGGTCGCCACCGTAGAACACCAAGTCCACTTCCTTCAACTGGTTTGGCGGCCCCGCCCAGTAATAGGGGTTGGGGGTCAGCACCAGCTTCTGGTTGTGCTGCCATTCCTTCAGAATAAACGGCCCGGTGCCCACTGGCTTCTCGTACCACTTCTCGCCGCCATCCGTCACGCTCTTTTTGCTCAGGATGTAGCCGGTAATGAAGTTGAGCTGATACAGGAAATAAGCCGAGGGTTGTTCAAGCGCGATCTGCACGGTCGACGGGTCGAGCGCCGTGACGCCGGGGAGCTTGTCACTCTTGCCGGAAGTGAAATCGGCTGCGCCTTTGATGTTGCTCAGATAGTAGGCCCCATTTCCGCCGCCCACCTTCGGGTCAAGCGAACGGGTGATGGCAAAGACAACGTCATCGGACGTAACATCGCTGCCGTCGCTGAACTTCAACCCCTTGCGCAGCTTGAAGGTGTATGTCTTGGTGTCTGCGCTCACCGTCCAACTCTCCGCGCCATCCGGCTTGATGCGCAATTGGGCGTCGAGTTGCACCAGCCCGCGAAAGAGTAGACTGGTAGCGAAGACAATCTGCGAATCGCCGGCCTTGGCCGGGTCTAGCGTGCTGGGTTCATTGATGCCTTCCAGCGCCCAGCGCAACACCTGTGTGCCTGGCACGGGCACAGGTGTGACAGGAACCTGCACCTGCACAGTCTGTTGCACGACCTGTGTCTCCTTAACGACCTGTGTTTCCTTGACCACCTGGGTCTCTTTTACAATGGAAGTCTGCACGACTGTAACGGAAGTAGGCGTCGCGCCGCCGCACGCTGCTGCGAGCAATGTGACGGCAAGCGTGGCTGTGGCTAGTTTGAGTATCTTCAAAGTTCTCCTTTTTATACAACGGGCGCGCGATGATCATCTTTCTGCGCGCCGCGCGCGCAAGGCGCGCCGCATTTCGGGCATCCAGCGCGTGTAAGTATTGTAGAGCAACCGCGAAGGGGCAAAATCCCACGCGCCCAACCCTTCGACAAACTGCGCGCCGAATCCTTCCTTGAAGCGATAAACGCCCCACATGGAGTCCTGCTCGTTGAGTTGTTCCGGGGCGCCCCACCAGTCATACACGGCGCAGCCAGCATCGCGCGCCCAGCGCATCGCCGCCCACTGCAACAAATAGTTGGGCATGTGCTCGCGCCCTTCCGCCCGCGACATGCCATAGAAATACCACGCGCGCGCGCCGAAGCGAAACAACACCAGCGCCGCCAGCGGTGTGGGCGCAGAAGGGTGCTCGGCCACAAACGCGACCGCCCCCATCGCGCGCCACGCGTCTGTGTAGTAGGCTTCCTCGCGAATGAGAAACCCATCGCGGTTGCCGGTTTCGGCGTACATCGCGTACAAATACGGCGCGTCCCGGGGCGATACCTGCCGGACATTTACGCCGCGCTTCTCGGCGAGCCGGATGTTATAGCGCCATTTCTGCTTCATCCCGGCCAGCAACGCTTCATCGCTGTGGCGCAGATCGGAGTGCGCGGTGTTGCGGAACTGCACCTGATCGGGTGAATAGCGCCAACCCCGCGAGGTAAGAGTGGCGCGGGCGGCTTCCAGTGATAACGGAGGTGTGTCGTCCTGTGTCACGTGGACGTCGGCATCTGTCTTCACCCAAATGGCATGCTGGCGACGGCCAAGTTGTTCCAGCCACAACAGCGCTTCGGTGTGCGCAGCGGGACTGTTGACCACCGGCCCTTTCGGGCTGTACAGAACGCATAGCGGCAGGCGCCCCGCGCTGCGGCGCAACACCTGCATCATCGCGCGCGGCTGACCGGCCGAGTCATTCAACAGCCAGCGTTGCGGCGTCCAGCCCCAGCGCGATTTAAACTCACCCCACTCCCATGATTGCAAAGCATGAGGCGACGCGAAACCGCACAACAGGCTGTTCCAAGTTACTGCATCCGTGACAAGCTGCCACATGGTGAAAAAGAGAAATCAGAAGCCGGATACCCCATGGCGCCCAGCTTCTGATTTCAGTAACTGCGGAAAGACGGTCGTTGAAACGTATTACTTGATGACAACGACGGCGCCGGCATCTTCGAGCTTCTTCTTGGTGTCCTCAGCGGTCGCCTTGGCAACAGCCGTCTGAACCAACGAGTTCGGGGTTTCAACCAGATCCTTGGCTTCCTTCAAGCCCAGGTTGGTGATGGTGCGCACGACCTTGATGACTTCGATCTTCTTGGGGCCCATTTCCTTTAGCACCACGTCGAATTCAGTCTTCTCCTCAACCACGACAGCGGCGGCGGCTGGCGCTGCTGCTGCGGCGGCGGGTGCTGCAGAGGCGGCGGTCACGCCCCACTTCTCTTCGAGAAGCTTCTTCAGTTGCGCAGCCTCGAGCAGGGTCAGGCTGTTCAGTGTTTCAACAATTGCGTTTAGATCTGCCATTTTTTCTATTTCCTCTTTCGGGTTAACAATAACCGGATTGTTTGTACCGTATGACGGGTTATGCCTGTGCCGGTGTTTCCGCCGGCTGTTCCTTATCGATTCGCGCCTGCAGCACCATAGAGACGCCGCCAACAACAGCATTCAAGGCGCCAACGATGCCCGCGGCCGGGCCCGAAATTGCGCCAATCAGTTGTGCGCGAATGACATCGAGGGACGGCAACGTCGCCAGTTCCTTGACGCCAGCCACGTCTACGGCCTGTCCACCGACCACACCGCCCACGATCTTGAGATTTTCGATCTCATTCGCGAGCTGTCCCATCAGCTTGGCTACTGCCGGCGGGTCGCCGAAGCAGAAACTCACTGCGGTCGCGCCTTTCAGCCATTCTTCTGGCACGATGTAACCGGCTTCTTTAAATGTCCGAGCGATCAAGGTGTTTTTGGTGACGTGAAATTCTGCTTTTGCATCGCGAATCTGCGCGCGCACCTTATTGAACTGCAGCATGTTCATCCCACCGTAAGTGGTAATGATCACTGCCTGGCTCTTCTTGATCAACTCGTCGTAGCCGGTGACCAACTCTGTTTTGCGTTCTTTAGAAATTGCCAAAGTCTCTCACCTCCTGGTTGAGTGATTCCGTCTCTGTCTTAACAAAAAAAGCGCCTCATCCGGTGTGGACGAGGCGCTTTCAGGCGATCTGAGACTCTACCTTTCAGGCGAACCTGAAGACAGAGCGTTTGACTGCACAAAGGCCCTCACCTCAGCAGGAAATTAAGTTTCAGTAGGGGCAATCCTTGCGGTTGCCCATTTCGAGACAACCGCAAGGGTTGCCCCTACGCCGAAACACCTGCAGTCACCGGCGAGTGACGAAAGTTAATTATAACAGGTTAAAAGTTAGGGTCAATACGAACACCAGGCCCCATTGTCGAAGTCAGCGTGACGCGACGAATGAAGTTGCCCTTGGCCGCCGGCGGTTTGGCGCGCCGGACTGCATCCAGAAATGCCGTCAAGTTCTCGGTCAATGTGTCCTGGCTGAAAGCGACTTTGCCAACGGGCACGTGCAGGTTGGCAGTCTTATCCAGGCGGAACTCGATGCGTCCTGCGCGAGTCTCTTTGATCACGCGCGGGATTTCGGTGGCGGGCACGACCGTGCCGGCCTTCGGGTTTGGCATCAAACCGCGCGGACCCAGCACCTTACCCAGACGACCGACGCGGCCCATCATATCGGGGGTCGCAATCGCGACATCGAAGTCGGTCCAGCCTTCCTGGATCTTCTTAATCCACTCGTCGTTCTCTGCCACGTGGTCGGCGCCAGCCTCACGCGCGATGCGGGCGCCGTCGCCCTGCGCGAACACGAGGATGCGCACCACTTTGCCCAGACCATTGGGCAGTACCACTACACCACGCACCTGCTGATCCGCCTGGCGGGGATCGACGCTAAGGTGAATGTGGCATTCGACGGTGCCGTCGAACTTAGTGATGCTGGTGTCTTTCACCAGAGCAACCGCCTCGCTGACCGAGTAGTTCTTCATTCGGTCGACTTTCGCGGCGGCAGCATTAAACTTCTTGCCATGCTTTGCCATTCAAACTCTCCTTGTGGTGTTAGCGAGCAGGTTGCATCTGCTCTTCCACAAACCGGGATCAGACTCTCAAATCTCTAATTTCTAATCCCCAATCTCAAATCTCAAATCTTCAGTCCACAATCTCGACGCCCATACTGCGGGCGGTGCCCCTGACCTGAGCCATTGCGCCTTCGAGATCAATCGCGTTCAAATCGCGCATCTTCTGCTCGGCAATTTCCTTCACCTGTGCGATGGTGATCTTGCCGACCTTGTTGCGATTCGGCACGCCAGAGCCCTTATCCACACCCGCAGCCTTGCGGATGAGGTTTGGAGTTGGCGGCGTGCGCAACACAAAGGTGAATGAGTTGTCGCTATAGACGGTGATTTCTGCTGGGATTACGTTGCCGACCATTTGTGCGGTGCGGGCATTATATTCTTTGCAGAACGCCATCAGGTTGATTCCATGCGGCGCAAGTGACGGGCCAATGGGTGGCGCCGGGCTGGCTTTGCCTGCCTCGATCTGAATTCGTACGTTTGCCTTTACTTTCTTTGCCATATCAATCCTCAGTACGGATGCCTTGACCGACAATCACTGTTGCCGGACAGTTACAGTGCCGTACGCTAACTCACATCCTCTCGACTTGCAGGAAGTCCAGTTCTACAGGTGTTTCGCGCCCGAAGAACGACACCAGCACCGTCACTTTCGCGCGTTCGGTATCGATCTTGTCAACCATTCCCATGAAATCGGCGAACGGGCCGTCGATGATGCGCACTTTCTGCGCGGTGCGGAAATTGACGCGCAACTTCGGCGCCTCAGCCTGCATGCGGCGCATGATCTGGTTCACTTCAGCCGGGGTCAGCGGCGTGGGTTTGCTGCCCATGCCGACAAACCGGGTGACGCCATTGGTGGAGCGCACGACGTTCAAAGCGCGCTCGTCAAGCTTCATGTGCACCAGAATATAACCGGGGAACACGCGCTTCTCCACGGTGCGGCGCTTGCCGTCGCGCACTTCCATTTCTTCCTCGGTGGGAACAACCACTTGGTCGATCAGCTCCGACACACCCATCGCCTCGATGCGCTGCTCCAGGTTGTGTTTTACCTTGTTCTCATATCCGGAATAACAGTGCACGACATACCAGTTCAGCGCGTCTTCTTCAGAGGGGCGCGGTTCGGTGTCACTGAGATCAGGGTCGCTACTCACTTCGGCATTGCCCGGCGCACTCTTGGCAGCGCTATCGGCGACTGGCTGGTCGGCCCCAATCAAAGGCCCCTTGATCGGCTCATTGCCGATGTACTCGATACCGCCTTTGCCTGGCTCCTGCGCCAGGTCATCCTTGCGGCCGATTGGTTCCTTATCTTTCATGTTCTTACTCATTTCGTAGACGCTTTAGGGCCAAATAGCCAGCAGTTCAGCGTCTCTCGCGCCCGGCAAAGAAGACCAGAACAATGATCGCCAGCACTACAAAAACCAGCACGCCAACCCAGATCAAATCGGGGGTGGGTTTTAAGATTCCGAAGAACGCCTGCTCAAACGTGAAATCAAACAGGCCCAGAATCAGCGACATGACGACGGTCACAGCCAAAACGATGGCGCTCAGGTTGCGCACTTCGAGGCGGGTCGGCCAATGCACCTTGCGCAACTCGCCCAACGTGTCGCGAAAGTAATCGCGCACAGGGATGATCGCGGTCATAATGGCAGACGGTTTATTCTCGGCAGCTTGTTGATTCGCCATTTTCACTACACCAAACATAGGGGCGCGGCAACCGCGCCCCTAGTTAAACTCTCAGCAGGGCAAGCAGGACTTGAACCCACAACCTATCGTTTTGGAGACGATGGCTCTACCAATTGAGCTATTGCCCTATATGTAGCCATGCTGCTGCATTGCAGGAGCATGGCTACATTATCTCAGATTTTCTTACGCGCCAACCCGTGTGATGGTGCCAGCGCCAACAGTCAGGCCGCCTTCGCGAATCGCAAACCGCGATCCGTTCTCCAACGCCACCGGCGCTATCAACTTCACCTTCATGATGATGTTGTC
>Ga0118677_10004771_pt1 | contig 24353 bp, 20 predicted proteins | sample AliMusrvi5mmetaG_FD_86154 | JGI IMG/M metagenome (GOLD analysis project Ga0118677, IMG submission 86154)
TTACCGCGAGGACCACAACCAGACTCGTGACCGCAACTCCGCAGCCAATCACTCCATCCTGCGCCGGATGGCTCTCAACGCCCACAACCGCATGCCCTTCGAAGGCAAGAAGCGCAAGAGCCTGCCCAAACGCGAACTCCGCGCCACACACGATCCTCAATATCTCGAACAACTCCTCTCCCTAATGTAGGGACCCTGGCTCATGGATGCCAATTTATTGATTTGCGAGGCCCTTGGATTGTTGTATGGGATCGGGTGCTGCTAAATGCGGTGTTGGCATGCCCCCGGAATGCCAGAGATAAATACGAAAGGACTCGCCACATGAATGAGGAACTGGAAACTCCCAATACCGCCCCACCGCTACCGCCGGATTTGCCGCAAATTCCCCCTGCAATGCCGGATACTACGGAGTTGCCACCTCACTCCCCACCGGTCTTTAGGATTCGCGAGGCTGAAGCAGGAGACGATGAGCACCCCGCAGCTGGATCGTTAGCGCCCTTCAACAGCCGGGTGATAGCAGCCGTGATCGACTTATTTGTGGCTTTGGGGCTAATGATAGCCGCGCATCTCATTCTGCCTCTTTTCGTGTCTCATTTTGCCTTACTTTTGGGACTGGCTTACATGGTCACGCGTGATTCCCTGCCGTTTCTCAATGGACGTAGCGTTGGCAAGACAGCCATGAATCTCAGGGCCGTTTCCATTGACAACCAATCGCTCACTGAAAAATGGGAACCCGCCCTGATTCGCAATGTGGTCTTGATTATTCCTTTCTTCGCCTTGATCGAATTGTACGTGCTACTCACCCGCGAAAACAAACCCGAAGGCGGTCGTCGCCTCGGAGATGAATGGGCCAAAACTAAAGTCATCATCGAAACTTCCAAGCAGGAGGAAACGCCCGTCTAAATCGCGGAATAGGCTGGGCATTTTTTTGATTCAGAATAGGGATGGGTGGTGTGGTAGAACTTAAAAGCGTAGCAGTAGCGACACGAGAAATACTTAGCTCGAACCTCGAAAATCTGTGTTAATCGTCATAATCAACTATATGTAAATAATTTAGAAGGTTTGTAAAAATGAAGTTTTTATACAATCGATCGATTTAAACAATTGATTAAATCGAGAGTTGGCTGTCACGTTCAAACGGTTGGCATCTGTTACCGACTTATGTCGGCTGTTCACCGCGGGCCATCACAACCTTACCGGTACGGACAGTTTCAATGATGTTGAACTGAGAGAACATGGTGATGGCCGCATCAATTTTTGGGCTATCGCCATTGAGCATGACGATCATTGAGGTAGGGGTGAGGTCGATAGTTTTTCCGCTGAAGTGCTCGGAGATCTGTAGGGCCATGGAGCGTTCCTCGGGGGAACAGGTGATTTTGATGAGGATCATCTCCTTGGTCACAGAATTGTCCGAGGTGTGTTCGAAGCAATGGATCACATCGATGAGTTTGCTCACATGCATGATGATCTGGTGCAAGCCCTCCGGGTCACCAGAGACGCCGATGGTCATGCGGGAGAAATTGGCGTTACGGCCTTCGGACACCACCAGAGAGTCGATGTTGAACCCCCTGCGGGAGAATACCTGGCAGATACGCATCAGCACGCCTGGCTGGTTGCTGACCAAGATAGACAGTGTGTGGGTGGGGCCATGTGGAATCACCGGAATCGCGGGCGGGGTGTCTGGAGTGATGATGGTTTGGGACATGGGGAAGTGAAGAAGTGGAATTAGGAATGATGCGGAACAGCCTGACTGGGACGGGTCGGTCGATTACGTGGATCCAACGGGTTTGGCCAGGCGATATTTCGGGGCTTCGGTGATCATGTCATCCAATGCCGCGCCTGCGGGTATCATGGGGAAGACATTGTCGGTTTTCACACACTCAGCGTGGATGAGGATGGGTCCGTCCTTATGAGCGAGGGCTTTCTGCAGCATGCGTGTGACATCTGCCGGCCGCTTGATATGCACGGAGGGGATGCCGTAGGCAGTGGCAAGTTTACAGAAATCCGGGTTTCCTATCAGGTCAACGCCGGAAGTGCGATCCTCGTAGAACAATTCCTGCCACTGGCGGACCATGCCAAGGTAGTGGTTGTTGAGCACCACTATCTTGATTGGCAGATTGTGTAGGGCTGCGGTGGCCAATTCGAACAAGGTCATTTGGAATCCGCCGTCGCCCGAGATGGAAATTACCAAGCTTTCAGGGCGTGCGAACTGAGCGCCAATGGCTGCGGGTAAACCGAAGCCCATGGTGCCTGCGCCGCCGGAGGATAGCCATTGGTGGGGTTTACTGCTCCGATAGAACTGTGCCGACCACATCTGGTGCTGGCCCACGTCGGTGGCCACGATAGCCTTGCCGCCTGTTAGTTGGTAAAGTTCGTCGATTACCTGCTGCATGCGTAGGCCGCCTTGTTTCTTGTAGGCGAGCGGATACTTCTTACGGTAGCCATCGAGCTTTTCCAGCCACTCGCTGGTATTTTGCGCATGGACGCCAGGCAGGATTGCATGGAGTGCGGCTTTGGCGTCACCAACGATGCGCACTGTGGGTTCTACCATCTTGCCCATTTCGGCGGGGTCGATGTCAATGTGAATGATGCCGGCGTCCTTGCAGAACATTGAGGGTTTGCCGATGATCCGGTCGTCGAATCGGCTGCCGATGTTAATGAGCAGATCGCATTCGACTATTGCCTTGTTCGCGTAGGCTGTGCCATGCATGCCCAGCATCCCAAGTGACAACGGGTGTGTCTCCGGGAATACCCCTTTGCCTAGCAGTGTGGTGGTAACCGGGGCCTTGATTTTTTCCGCCAGCTCCAGGAGCTCTTTGTCCGCGCGGGAGATCATGCATCCCTGTCCGGCGAGAATCACCGGGCGTCTGGCTTTGGAGATCAGGTCGATGGCGTGTTTCACAGCTTTCTCAGAGATATTCACGCTGGTTTCAGGATGGTAACCTGGCAGATCGAAGGTGGCGTTCAGGTCCCCTGTGAATGGTCCTTGAGAAATATTTTTCGGCACGTCGATGAGCACTGGGCCAGGGCGACCGGTGGTGGCGATATGATAGGCTTCGCGGACGATGCGTGGCAGGCTGTTCGTCTCTTTGACGAGATAGTTGTGCTTCACTACAGGAATAGTGATGCCGAAGATATCGGCCTCTTGGAACGCATCCTTTCCTAGCATCCAAGTTACAGTCTGGCCGCAAATAACTACCATTGGCACGGAGTCCATCATGGCGGTCATTAGTCCGGTAACGGTGTTGCCGGCACCCGGTCCGGAGGTTACCAACACGGCGGCAGGCTTGCCGGCGGCGCGCGCGTATCCGTCTGCCATATGCACGGCCCCCTGTTCATGGCGTGCCAAGATGAATTTCATCTTGGTTTTGACAGTCTCGAGCGCATCAAACATAGGGATCGCTGCACCTCCGGAGTATCCAAAGATGTATTCAATGCCTAATTCATCGAGAGTTTTGATGAGTGCTTGTGCGCCGTCCAATTGTTGTTTGCTCATAAAATGACTGTTTCGAGGAGAAAATGGGCAATTTTGCATCCTGTGGCAAACGAAAATTGATTGTTTTCATATGAATTTCGATTTTTTGTGTGATTCTCTGGTTAAAAATTGATGTTTTTTGGGTAATCTTGACTTGAGGAGGGTGTGTTCATTTAAATTCAGTGTTCATCTTGCAAGTGTTTCGGGGAGAGCATTCACAGGGTTCAGGTCGAAAGAATTCCAGCGCAGGTGATCAAGGATTTTTCAGGATGGGTGCTTGAGATTTTCCTGATGGTGATTTACCGCATTGCGTCAGGCGGTTTTCCCCGCAAGGTTCGTGGTGTTGGCAATGCAGGCCTTGGTTCCCAGAATGCGGCGCGGCGACGATCAGTTGTGGATGATCGCCGTAGGGTTTTCGTTGCTCTTGAATGCGGCTTTCTTCATTGGTTTGGGAGTGGTGGGATTGGAATCCACGCTGTTGGAAAAACCACTGCCATCGCCGCCCCAAGAGCTGCAGGGCGAGTCTGTGGCGATGATTTTCCCGGAAGTGGCAAAATCCGTTGCGGAGACTAGGGAAAGCGTACCGGTAGTGCCCAAGCGTTTTGTCCGGACATCCGCAGATCAAGCAGCTTCTCCTGATGAGAAAAACACATTGTTTATCGGCGAGCGCGATACCCAAGCGGTCAGTGAGAAGGTGCCCGTACGAAATGCTCCGCCATTGGCCTCGCAGTCGGGCATTCAGCCTCATGACAAATCAGAATTAGAAACCACGCAAAGTGCTTATAGAGACGGGCCACTCACTTCCTCCTCATCTGCTCCTGCAGATCCCGCCATGATACCAGTGCCGCCTGCGGCAGCGAAATCTCTTCAGCTGGAAACGTCCCCGGACAGGGCGGAAAAGGAAAGTGAGAAATCTGAAAGAACCGGCACCGATGTTGAGCGCAGCCTGCCATCAGCGCGCGAAGCGCCGATGGGGGGACCCAATCCGGTGGACGTTCAAGTCCCTCGAGTGACTCAAAAGGATGACAAGATTAAGCCGACTCCTGAAAAGGTCCCGGCTACTGATGCTCCTCCGCCTCCCAATCCTATTGTGGCAACCAAGTCTGAAGACTTGCCGAAAGCAAAACCTGTGGAAAGCCCCTCTTTCAAGGGAAACCAGAGGAAAACTGCCATAGTTGGATGCATTTCCCGGGAGGGCCGAAGTTCCCTGGCTGTGTCGGATACGCCTCTCGGCCGCTACGCGGCCGTTATCAGCCGTGCTGTCGAACAGGAGTGGAGGCGCAACTGTGTGCGCCACCGCGACTTCATCACTCCAGGATTCCTGACAGTTAGGTTCTCTGTTGAGCCAGGCGGCAAGGTTCGCGCGGTGCAATTCATTGGCGACATGGAAACGGGTGAAATCCAGAAAGGGTTCACTTTGAATTCTATCCGGAATGCCGAGATTCCCGCCATGCCACCAGCTTTGGCCAAGGAATACTCCAAGGAGCCGCTCGAACTCGTTTATAATTTTTATTTCTAATCCCCGATTATGATTGCACGCCCTGATTATCTATCATCCATCAATCTGCCTGACGCCTTCAACTTCACTTGGGACTTCCTGCAAAAAGGCGGAATCTTCATGATTCCGCTCTTCCTCACCTCGATTGTTGGGGTGACTGCCATTCTATACAAATTCCTCTCACTCTCGCGCAGGCGTATCATCCCGGATGACCTGGCCCGCAAGGTGGTTAGTTTTGAGGAGCAGGCTGCGGCTGGCAAAATCGAACCTATCCTCAAGGAGTTCCAGCGGGGTGATAGCACGCTGGCGCGCCTCTGTGCGGTAGCCGTCAAACACCGTGGCCGCCCTCGGGGGGAAATCATCCATGCCGTGGAAACTTCATCGCGCGAGGAATCTGTTCAAATGCACGCTGGCATCGGATTGCTCGACACGGTCATCACCATCGCGCCTTTGCTAGGTTTGCTTGGCACGGCGTCTGGCCTTGTTCTCATCTTCAAAGGACTGGGTGATAATTCCGACCATCTCGCCATTGCCCGTGGTATCGCCGAAGCTCTTAGAACCACTATTTTCGGGCTCGCCATCGCTGTGCCCTGTATCGTAGCCCACGGCCATTTCACCCGGCGTATCGAAACCCTGACCATGCGGCTAGAAACCCTGCTCACCCACCTCGCGGTGGCTTGCGAGAAAACGACTTCTAACACCTGACGGCCATGCGGTTCCACCGACTCAAAACCACCCGAAGTCAGGTGGCGATCATTCCTATGATCGACATCCTCTTTGTGTTGCTCGTGTTTTTCATTGTTTCCACCGCTTTCAAAAAGCCGCGCAACGTGCTCAAAATTGAAATCCCCACCGTACACGAAGTGGCGACCGATACGGTCACTGATCCACGCTCTGTTATCGCTGTGGATGCGCTGGGCAACATTACTCTGGATTCGCTCGCTGTGCCGGAGGGATTACTGCAATCCTACCTTTCTGCCTATCAGAAACAAAATCCCGGACGCAAGCTTGAGCTTGAGGCGGACAGAAAACTCCCGCTGGAGCGCCTACTCCAAGTATGGGATGCACTGACAAAGGCTGGTATCAAAATTAACGACGTTCCCGCCCGCATCAACCTGAAGGACAAGTGATACGTCAGATCCTGGCTCGCTGTCTGCAGGGAGTCTATTAAGCCATGCCTATATGGGTGGGCTGTATTATGGAGACGACGGTGATGATTGTTAGCTAGGCACTGTCCGCTTCGATTAGGCGTTTTACTTGCCCCAGCGCTCGATCAGCGTTTTGGCCATGACGCCGGGGGTTTCTGCCACGGCAATCCCGCAATCAGAAAGAATGCGTTTCTTAGCCTGGGCGGTGTCCTCCACTCCGCCGACGATCGCCCCGGCGTGGCCCATTCGGCGACCCGGAGGCGCAGTGGCTCCGGCGATGAATCCGGCGATGGGTTTTAGGCAGTTTTCTTTCGCCCAGCGGGCAGCTTCGACTTCGGCATTGCCACCGATTTCACCGATCATGATAATAGCTTCGGTTTCGGGGTCCTCATTAAACATTTTTAGCACATCGAGGTGAGAGGTGCCGTTGATGGGGTCGCCTCCGATGCCCACACAGGTGCTTTGGCCATATCCAAGCTGAGTGAGCTGCCAGACTGCCTCGTATGTAAGAGTTCCGGAGCGTGAGACGACGCCAACGTTGCCGCGCTTGTGAATATAGCCAGGGGAAATTCCGATGCGGCAGCCGCCATGGCTCTCTTCACCATAGCCGGGGGTGACTAGGCCGGGACAGTTGGGACCTATCAAGCGTGACTTGGAACCTGCCAGCATGGCCTTGACCCGCATCATGTCCATAACCGGAATACCTTCTGTGATACACACGATGATACCCACGCCGGCATCCGCAGCTTCCATGATTGCATCCGCCGCGAAGGCTGGTGGCACGAAAATGGCTGTGGCTGTGGCTCCCGTTTCCTTTACCGCAGCTGATACGGTTTCAAAAATCGGCACAACGTTATCAAAGATTTGGCCACCCTTGCCGGGGGTGATGCCACCGACGATTTTCGTGCCGTATTCTAGCGAGAGTCTGGCGTGACGGGCACCAAAGGAGCCGGTAATACCTTGGACGAGGACCTTGGTGTATTTGTCGATGAGAATGGACATAGGAGGGAATTGTTAATGATTCTTTGTTAGGGATGTGTCTTTCAGGCAACTGCGTCCACGATCTTTTTCGCCCCATCGTCCATGCCATCGGCTGAAACAATGTTGAGGCCCGATGCCGCGAGAGTGTTCTTGCCAGCAGCAACGTTGTTGCCTTCGAGTCGGACCACAAGCGGCAGCTTTAGTCCGGTTTCCTTGGCAGCTGCCACAACCCCTTCGGCCACGACGTTGCAGTCCATGATGCCGCCGAAAATATTGATGAAGATGCCTTTGACGTTGGGATCGCCCAAGATGATGTTGAATGCAGCGGTCACGGCTTCTTTGGTGGCACCGCCTCCGACATCAAGGAAGTTTGCCGGATCACCTCCGTGATGTTTGATGATATCCATAGTGGCCATTGCAAGGCCTGCGCCGTTAACCAGACATGCGATGTTTCCATCCAGCCCGATGTAGTTGAGCTCAAACTCGGCAGCCGCTACCTCACGAGGGTCTTCCTCCTCCTTATCGCGCATAGAGGAGATTTCCGGGTGACGGTATAGCGCGTTGTCGTCGAAATTGAATTTGGCGTCCAAGGCATACACGTGGTCGTCAGTGGTCACCACGACCGGATTGATTTCGACCATCGAGCAATCGCAGTCGATGAATAGCTTGTAGAGCGAGTGGAGGAGACGTCCGAACTGGCGGGCTGTGGTTTGCAAGCCGAGGTTCTGGCAGAGTTTGCGCACCTGATAAGCTTGGAGGCCTGCCAGCGGATTGACATATTCGCGGAGGATTTTTTCCGGTGTGCGTGCGGCGACGTCCTCAATGTCCATGCCTCCTTCAGTCGAAACGATAATAACAGGGCGACAGGTCTGGCGATCCAACAGGATGGCCAGATAAAGCTCGCGGGAAATGCTCACCGTCTCGGTAACCATAACCTTGCGCACGAGGCGGCCAGCCTCACCGGTTTGTTTGGTGACTAGAACCTGGCCAAGCATTTTTTTTGCCACATCACGGGCCTCCTCGGGTGAATCCACAAGCTGCACTCCACCTTTGAAGCCGTTTTTGAAGACTCCTTTGCCGCGGCCACCTGCATGAACTTGGGCTTTCACCACTAAACGGGTGACGGCGAGCCATTTGGCAGCGTCATAGGCTTCTTTTGGGGTGGATGCTACCTTCCCTTGAGGGCTGGGCACGCCAAAACGGTCAAAAAGTTCCTTAGCTTGATACTCGTGAATATTCATAATGTGAAGAGTCGGATTGAAAACGCTAAAACAGCAAAGCTGGCGGCGACCGTATTTCCATACCCCTCATACGGTCAAGAAATCCTCATGAAAAATCGATTTAGTCGGTTGCCATGCGGCCGGTTGTTTGAAGAAGTTTGCGGATTTGCCCGTTAAAGCCCTCTGCGACCACCAGTTCATCCAATCCCAAATGCATTCGGTAGCGCCAGTAATATGGCATGATAGCTGGCACATTGATGCGCTCAGCTTCAGGATCAGGGTGGCGCAGTGCCTCGTCGATAGCGAGGAGATCTTGCAGCGGGAAGATAGCCCACATGGCCGGGGATTGCAGGTGCTGACGCAGGATGACGGATGCTATTTCTCCGGAAAGTTCGGTGGGTGGGAAGGCAATGCCAAGCATGCGCCAAGCAAAATCTCCCGTGACCCGCTGGTCCTCGCCCCACCAACTGCGCAGGGTGGGCATGTCGTGGGTTGAGGGACTAACCACGCCCAGGTAGGGTGCCCATGCTGGGTTGGAATATGTTGTATCAAGCGTTTTAGGCATGCGTTGGATTTCCAGCGATAGGATGCCCATTTCCTTGAGAACGCCTGGCACACATGCAGGAACCATGCCGAGATCTTCGCCACACAAGAGCATGCGACTTGCGCGTCGCATCGCGGGCAGCTTTTCGTAGCCGCGTGCCTGCCAAAATCCCTCCTGGCGGCGGTGAAAATAGTCCACATAAAGGTCGTCTACACGCCACTTGTCATCCCTTTCCAGATCCTCGAAGGAGTGGGTCAGCTGCAATAAACAGCGTGGATGAAACAGCGTGCCATTAGATTCCGGGACTTCCAGAAACAGCACCTCGCTTGCACAGTCCAGCAGGCCTTGGCGCAGACGGTCCAGCCGCTCCCTAGCAACATCGTCCTTCGCTTCCAAGGTGGCAAAGTATTCAACGGTCCGGCGCTGAGTCGCCACGTGCTCGTGAAGTTGATAGATTCCGCCGCCGCAATTCTCCAGATACTTCGCCTTTGCTTCTTCCATATGGTCGCCGAAGCATTCCCAGAGAAAATGTTCTCGGATGTAAGGGCGGCAGTAGCGGTTGAAATCAAAATCGATGCCGCGTTCCCGGAACTCATCAATGTGTACAGGCAGTGCCGGATCAAACCATCCCATGATGCCTTCCACCTGGTCGTGGGGGATTTGCCAGATCCGGAAAAATCCGAGGATGTGATCGATGCGGTAAGCATCGAAGTACCTACTGAGCTTGTCGAAACGCGAGCGCCACCATGCGTAGCCGTCAGCACGCATAGCCTCCCAGTTGTATGTGGGAAAGCCCCAGTTCTGACCTTTTACCGCAAAAGCATCCGGCGGAGCTCCTGCCTGAGAATCCATCTTGAACAAATGCGGTGCAGACCATGCCTCCACGGATTGGCGGTCAATGCCGATAGGCAGATCTCCCTTGAGCGAAAGTCCGAGTTTGTGCAGGTAGGCCACTGCATCTGCGAGTTGCCGGTCCAGTTCGTATTGCAACCAGATATGATAGGAAACCAGCGGCCAGTCCTGATGGGCCGGGTTTCCCATGGCGTCCACCCGCGCTGGGTCGAAGACTGCCCAGTCTTCCCACAGGCGGAAGTCCGCTGAGTGGAAATGGTCGCGCTTTACACAAAACACAGCGTAGGGAACCACCCATCCGCGGTTTTCTTCCAGAAAGGTCAGGAACCCGCCGCTCGCTGCGATGGTTGCCTGATGCGTTGCGAAAATTCGCCGAGCGAAGGCGTGTTTAGCTTTCAGCGTTTCCTCGTAATCCACGTGTTCAAGGGCATTGAGCCATTCTCTCACGGAATCGACCTCCTCTGGGAAACCATCTGGCATCGGGTATGCCAAGTCGTCCAGGCGCAGATACAGCGGATGCAAGGCGGACACACTGATCGCCGAATATGGATAGGAATCCGTCCATCTGTGGGTAGATGTGGTATCGTTGACTGGAAGGATTTGGATCAGTTTCAATCCGACACTGGCCGCCCAATCAGCGAGTGTCTTGAGGTCTGCAAACTCACCGACGCCAAGCCCCCACTCGCTGCGCAGCGAGAACACCGGAATAGCCACTCCCGCCGCCCGATAGAGCTGGGAGGGGTCACGGCGGTATCCTTCGTCATGGACGAGTGTGCGTTGGCGGGGGTCAAACACACGGGGTTCTAGCACCCGGTTTTCGCCGCACTCAAGGCTGACGGCACATCCCAGTTTCGCGTCAAACAGGCCGTATTTGTATTCGATACGCCAATCTGTCGGCAGAAAGACATTGGCCGACCATACATTCTCGGCCACCTCCAGCATGGTTACCGCGTGGTGCCAACCCCAGTCGCCGATTTCCCGTGTGCTGCCTATCACACAGGGGACCAGATTCTCTGGTACCGCAGACATGTGGAGACGGAAGGTGTGGTTTTCGCCTTGTGCGATTTCAGGCTTTGCGATTGGCCTGTGCGAGTATGGCACAGCATGGAACGCTTTAGTCTCGTAAGCATAATCGATCGTTCCCGCCGAACACCATGTATCTTCTAGCAATAGTGCCCCGAGGGCAGCAGGATCAGCTTCCGCAGTGCGCGGTCCGCTCCATTCGTCGATTTCCACCCCATTGGATTCGTCGCGGAACTGATAGCTGTATTCCAATCCCAGCGGATCGGTGCATGCTACGTTGATTTCCACCTGCCATTGCTGGTCGTTGAGCCAGTGAAGTGGCAGCACCTGCTCAAACCGAACCTTCTTTCCTTTGAATGCGGTTGCAAGTTTCAGCCACAGCGACTGACCCGGTGTCGTGTGATAATTTAAACGAAAAATGATCTTCATGGCTCTAGAAACATCACGTGTGCCCGGATGCTACCCCCGCCCAACCACAAATCGATGGAAAAATCCGCAAAATACATTGGACAGATTCCACTTCAGGAAGGGGTCTCCGTTTATCTTGACTTGCCCTGAATCCTTTACGAGCGGGGCTGGAGGTAGGCTTTTGTTCTGTCAAAACGTCGAGCTAATTCACTTGCATAGTGGATGCCAAGATTTGAGGAATTTGCGCGGCACCAGTCGCTGATCTTTGTGGGGCCTGCTGGCGGACCTACCACATCGAGCAATCCGCTCATTAAACCGCGGATTTCCTCCTGTGTGATGAAAATATCATTCATAATGAATCCGATCATCTTACTCGCCAGATAGCCTAGCCCTGGAGGGATGTTTATGATGCGCCGTTCACAATGGATCGAATTTCCAATCATCGCCACAAGCTCCCTATAGGAATACGATTCAGGTCCTACGGCCTGGATAATAGAGTTTTCATCTATTCCCCCCGCCTTGACCGCAAGGTCCGCAAGATCGTCCACATGGATAGGTCGTAGTCTATATTTACCGTCTCCGAAGACACCGAACACAGGAAGTTTTCGCAGCGCCCAAGCGATGTTATTGATGAGGATGTCCTCTTCTCCAAAGATGACTGCTGGACGCAGTATGGCATAACTCAGGCCGCTTTCGCGCAGGGAGCTTTCCAGGATTCCTTTCCCAGAAAAATATTCCAGTGGCGAGGTTTCGTCGGGGTTGGTGATGCTGATATGCACAATTCGCCTAACCCCAGCTTTCTTTGCTGCGGCAAATAGTGTCTGGGTGTTTTTCACAGCTTCGCTGTGCCGAAAGCACGTGTGATTGAAGCGCACCCAATAGGTGTTATAAAGAGTGTCCACATCCATCAGTGATTCTGTCAGAGCATCCAGGTTTTCAAAACCTAGTGGACGCGCTTTGACATGGTCCCCAAACGGGTGTGGACGGCTGGGAGAGTTGGTCAGCGTGACTACTTCCTTCTTATTTTCCAGCAAACGGCTGGCTATGTGTTTTCCGGAATATCCGTAAGCCCCTGTGATAGCGTGTTTGTTGCGTGTGCTCATAATTTTAGTAATTACAGAAATAAGTGAATAAATGGAACAAAAAACAATTAGCCAAGAAGAGCGGAGAGTTTTGATCCAAGTTTGACCAATTTTATGCGTGATTCGAGTGGCATTTTGCGCACCTGTGTGTGGAATTTTTCCATGGTTTCGAAGAATTCCAGCATATTCTCCCAGCGTTTTCGGGTCTCCTTGGATATCTCGGGATCAGAAGTCATTTCCACTCCCACAGACCGCAGGGCGGCCAGCGTGGGATCGACTTCACGTTTTTTCCGTTCGTCCAGCAAGGCTTCAAAGAGCTTCCATACATCCTTGACTGACTCGAAGTGCTCGCGCCGTTCTCCCAGGATGTGAACATTTTTCACCACACCCCATGATTGTAGCTCCTTCAGACTGTTGCTGACGTGTGATCTGGCTATGCCAAGAGTTTCAGTGATTTCATCAGCGGGCAGGGGTTTGGGCGAAAAATACAACAGTGCGTGAATTTGGCCTACGGTGCGACTGATGCCCCATTTGCTGCCCATTTCACCCCAGTGCAGCACAATATCCCTTATGGCAGGTGGTAAATTCATTTTTGTTTCGACAGAAATTACAGAATTAAAAAGACGGAGTCAAGGATTTGGTGAAGATAATTTTATGGAGTTAATCAGTGCCAGTTGCCTTCCTACAGCGTCCATCTGTGAGCGCTGAATAGCGTGTCGGTAGGTGCAGTGGATTTGTTATACTGAGCGGTCTTCCGGAAGCACGGTGACCATGATGGGAGTGGCGGAGAAATAACGGGCGGCGGTGGCGTGGACCTGTTGTGGGCTGATTGCCTGATAGATCGCTGTAAGGCGGCGGTAATCGTCTGCAGGGTGGCCGAAGAGCATATCGAGCGCAACGTGGCGGGCTGTGTTTGACGGTGATTGCTGTTGAATGGCCAAGCTGCTGAGTAAGGTGGAACGAACTCTGCCAAATGCGTCATCCGGAATGCCTGCGGTGGCTATTTTTTCGATTTCCACGAGCAGTTCCTTCCGGGCGAGTTCTGCCTGCTCCGGAGCAGTGGCCAGATAAAAAGTGAAGAGTCCGGCATCGTAACCGAGGAATTGGGTGGCGCCGACCTGATAGGCGAGGCCAAGTTCCTCGCGTATGCGACTGAAAAGCGGGCCAGCCATATCAGATGTGTATTCCTGGACCATGGCAAGCGCGTAGCGTTCAGGACTGCTGACAGTGGCACCGGGGAATCCAACGACCAGCACAGCCTGTTTTTTGGGCAGGTGCACGACACGCTCGCCGCCGCCTGAAACACCCGAGGGCACCGGCCACGGAGTACCCCGTGGAAGTTTAGATAGATGATCCTCCAGCAGGTTGAGAGTGGTGGCCGGATCAAAATCCCCGGCTACGGCCAGAGTGATGTTGGATGCGTTGAAATGCCGGGAGTGGTGGTCGGCTAGCGCCGCATGGTCGAGAGCAATGAGGCTGCTGGGTGTGCCTAGCGGATCGAGACCGTAGCCGCCACCGCTGAATGCGGCGTCACGCAGGGTGCGGAACGCCGAGTGCAGGGGATCCTGCATGGTTTCCTCAAGGGCGGCGAGTTGGCTGGCTTTCTCGCGTGATATGGCGTCCGCAGGCAGGCTGGGGGATGTCAGGATTTCACAGAAAACTGAGGCGATGGTGGCGATGTCCGGGGCAAGTCCTCCAGCCTGTATGAGTAGGGCGTTGTTGCCAGTATTTGCCGAAATAGAGGCGCCTAGTGATTCTAAGGTGGAGGCGATTTCAAGGGCGCTGCGGGTGGCAGTGCCCTTGGGCAGGGTGGACGCCAATAACTGGTTAATGCCGTTGGTTTCTGCGGTTTCAGACGGCAACCCGGCGCGCACGGCGGCTTGCAGTTGGACGAGCGGAACTCGGTGATCAGGGATGAGCGCGATTGTTAATCCGTTAGACAAGGTGTGGAGGGCAATGTCTTCTCGGAGGAGGCGTGTTTTCGCAGCCCGTGCGGGGGCCGGGGCGTCGGTTGGGTCAAGGATCGTGAGGGAAAGCCTTGATTCTGTCAGGCCAAGGGCTGCCCGGCGGACGTCTTCCACGGTAACCGCCTCGATCGCGGCCACGTGGCGGCGGGTGAAATCCAGGTCACGGGCCTCGTGCCAGTTGGACGCAAGGTCGGTGGCGCGGCCGGAAGCGGTGGTGAGGCTTCGGAACTGACTGGCCGCAATCTGACGTTTGGCTTTGGCCAGATCAGCATCCAACACTGCGGTCTGGAGACTGGTGATTTCTGACAGAATCGCATCAGCGAGCGCGTCGCGTTTGTCCGGCTCAGTGTCTGCACTGACGCCGAAGATCCCTTCACGACCTGGGCCTGTCCATGAGAACGCGGAGATTTCCAAGGCGAGGCCGCGTTCCTCGCGTAGCGTTTGGTACAGGAGCGACGCTCGGCCTCGGCCGAGCATGGCGGCCAGAACGTCATAAGCCGGAGTGTCCGGGTGGTCGAGTGCCGGAGCCTTCCAAGCAAGGGAAATCCGACTGACCGGGATGGCGAAGGTCTCGCGGGCGCGGCGCGGCCCGAGCTGTGGTGGGTCAATAGAGACCACTGGCTCGCGGCCGCAGCCTGGCAGGCAATCCGTTGTCAGGTCATTCACTAGCTTGAGTGCATTGTCTGGGTCGAAGTCACCAGATATCACAGCAAATGCCCTGTCGCTCGTGTAGCGACTGCGGTGGTATTCTATTAGGTCAGAGTATTTCACCGTGTCAAACAGGTGACGGTGGCCGATGACCGGGTGGCGCCGCGGATCTGTCTGGAATGCGGTCGAGAACATCAGGCGGGTGGCCGCGTGGTCAGGATCGTCAAGGCCCATGTCGATTTCGCGGCGGATCACGTCTTTTTCCTTTTCGAACTCGGATTCCGGGAGCAGGGGAAAGAACACCAGTCCTGATAGGCATTTCAAGAAAACCGGAAGCGAATCGGATGGGCCGTCGAGGTAGTATACGGTGCGACCGAAGCTGGTGTATGCGTTCCAATGGCCGCCGGCAGCCTGCACGGTCTCGGCGAGCGTGTCAGCGTCGTAGTCGCGCGTGCCCTTGAAGACCATGTGTTCGAGGAAATGTGAAAGGCCAGCGCCGAGCAGCCTGTCCTCGTGCATGCTGCCTGTTTCCAACCAGAACTGGGCGCTCACCACCGGGGCGGTGGGGTCAGGATCGAGAATCAGGGTAAGTCCGTTAGGAAGTGTCTCGACGGTGGCGGTGGTGGCGGGATATTCCATGTGTTACGAGTGTGGCGGGGCAGAGGTTAAGGATTAAGCATAATGCGGTGCGGGTCAATGGCGTTGGCCAGGGGTCATGATTGCCACTGCTTTTTTCTCATTGCCACCCTGAGGCGATCTCCATAGCGTCGCGCCGTTTACGGACCTTGATTGGAGGCCGATGCCTTGAGGGCCTGAAGATTGAAACCCAAACCATTTAGAGAAAGAAAACTGAACGATGACGACAATGCTCTATCTTCAACTGAGTGCGATGATGTTCCTACAGTACGCCGTATGGGGTGCGTGGGTGCCTGTCTTGGCAGGGCGCTTGCTTGGCCCGCTTAAAATGAGTGGAAAGCAGACTGGTTGGATCTACGCCACGCTACCTTTATCCTGTATGATCACACCGCTTCTTGCCGGGCAAATGGCTGACAAGTATATTGACGCAAAAATTATTCTGGCCCTTTGCCACGGGCTCGGTTGTTTGCTGCTTTTTGCTTCGGCGCGAATTAAAACTTTCAAACCGCTGTTTATAGTCATGCTGGCCTACACAATGCTCTACGCAGCGAGTCTTCCGTTGGTGAATTCCGTGATGTTTAGACATCTTGATGATGTCGACAAACAATCCCCGGGCATATTCATCTGGGCTCCGGTGGCGTGGGCGCTGGTTGGCTATATGCTCACGGGGTGGCGCAATATCCGCAAGGCTGAGGGTGACGGTAGCGACTGCCTCAAGTTCGCGGCCGTTCTATCTATCCTCATGACCGTTGTCTGTCTGTGGCAACCGGCCACTCCGCCCAAGGAAGGGAAGGGAATGCTAGAGGCGCTCTCACTGCTTCACGAGCCGAAGTTTGCGGTGTTTATCGCCGTGTCGCTGGTGGTCGGTGGAGTAATGCAATTCTATTTCCTTGGGACGGGTCAATATCTACAGGACCGTGGGATTTCGGGCAAGAATGTGCCTGCCATCATGGGCATTGCCCAAGCGCTACAGGCCTTGGCCACGCTTTTCGCGCTTGGTTGGCTCATTAAAAACTTTGGTCATAAATGGACGCTTACACTGGGTGCTGCCGTCTGGATGCTACTCTATCTGATTTACACACTAAAAATGCCCAAGGCTATCCTAGTTGGCGGACAGGTGTTCCACGGTCTGGCATATGTGTTCTTCATGATTGCCGGCCAGATGTATGTGAATAAAGTTGCCCCGCAGGAAATCGCTAGTTCCGCGCAGGCTCTAATTTTCCTTGTCACTACCGGCATCGGTCTTTTCCTCGGAACCCAGTTAGCTGGGTTCTCCATGGATCGTTTTGCCGTGGATGGTAAGATCAACTGGAGTAAGGTGTTTGCCATCCCCATGGTACTCACTGCCCTTGGGGTGCTGGCGCTGGTGGTGGCCTTCTAACTAGTGTTTATTCCCGCACCGGTTCGGCCCGAAGGGGTGGAGCTGGAGGATCCTCCTCGACAGGTGTCGCTTTCGGTACGGCACGGGGAGGGGGCTCTTCCTTTGGAGTTATCGCGCGCGGTGGCGTTGGTTCTGCGGCGGGCGGTGACTGATCCTCCACAGGTAGCGCACGTTTCGGTTTCACAAGCACAGCTTTTGGGGCAGGAGATTCTTTTATGGCCGACGCTTTTGGGGGAGTAATTTTGAGTTGCTCCTTGGTTGGCGGGGCCTTGCGCATGCGGATTTCAACCCGGCGGTTCGCCGCCTGTTCCTCTTGGGAGCCCGTGGTGACCACGGGTTGATAGCGTCCGAATCCCCGGGTACTGATTTTTGCCGCCTCCATGCGCAGTGATTTGACCAGGTAATTCTTTACCGCATCTGCGCGCCGAATCGACAGACTGAGGTTAAAATCGTCGCCACCGACCATGTCAGTGTGTCCTTCTATCCAGCAGTAAAGGTTAGGATTTCGGTCCATGAGCAGTGCCAGCTTCATCAGGCCAACCTTGGCACTTTCTCGCAGTTCTGCGCTGTTGAATTCAAATAATAAGTCACTGGGTAGCATGGTTTTTTTCCCAAGCAGAACGTTTGGAGGTAGAGCTAACATGTCATCCAGTGAGGTTACGCCGTCCAGCGCACCTTTCTCAGATTTGCCGTTAGCGCCGCGCTTGACCAGTTCTTCGGTGAACTTTCCGAGATTGTTGTCCTCCATCTGTGAGGCACCGGGGTCGACCGTAACCTGCCCCACCTCGGACGGTTTGAGATGCTCCGGCTTGCGCCCAAACTCCGGCAGATCAGCGTCCATTTCCATACCCGCAGATACCTGCATTGCGATCGCGGCCGGATCTCCCTTGGCAGCTGGTTTTTCCATGCGTAGCGCGTATTCCGCCTTATCGATTTCCGGTTTGATGTCGATGGGTTGATCTTTTGGCAGGGCGGCCAAGAGATCGACTTCCTCAAGTAGCTTGGAAGTATCCTGCGGGGGCGTGATGGCTTTTTCCGGGGGAGGAGGTTCCTGGGCCTCCATCTGACGCACTTCCACGCGTTGCACATTGACGGTTCCGGTGGTGATCTCGCGTGGTTCCTGCATTCTCAGGGTGAGTTTCATGTGCCCAAGGAGAAGAAAAACGATGACGTGCAGCAGAATGGACAGCGCCATGGCCACGGTGGCCCACCAACCGAGACGCTCGGGGCCGGGCAGTCGATAGCCCCCTCCGTTACGCGCTTCGCTCCATGAAAATCCCTCGGCCATGTGCCAAGTATACCTGTGTCTTAAAGTGCTGGCAATCACCGGAATTGGCGATATTTTCTGCCTTGGCATTCTGAATGCTCGTGCCTGAACAACCTTCCAATATTATGGCTGCAAAAAAGACCGCAAAAAAAACCACGGAATCTGCACCCCCTGCTGCCAAAAATGAGGCGATTCCTGTGGCTAAAAAGGTAGCGAAGAAAAAAGCCGACGGCCCTAAAACTACTACTAAAAAGGCGGGCAGGGCAGCAGAAACGACAATTACATCCAGTGCGCCGGTGAGGCTTTCTCCTGATGCGATTGCCCGAGCTGCCTATTTAAATTACCGCCGCCGTGTCGAGCAAGGGCTTCCCGGAGATGCCCACGGTGATTGGCTTGAAGCGGAGAGTATTCTGGGGGGTAACCGGGATTTGTGAAGATTTCACCTCTTCTCGCTTGGAGAAGGCGTGTCCAGCGGGCACACTCCGCATCGTGAACACATGCTCTTCTCTTGGTATTGGCTTGGCTGGGTTCGGAACTGTGGGTTCCGGCGTCTGGAATACGCTTGAGCGCAACGGCGAACTTATCACCGGGCGTACCGGCGGTGGTGTGCGGTTGCACATCGCTAAAATCCTTGTTCGTGATCCCGCCAAGACACGCTCTATCACCGGGGATGTCCCAAAGGGAATGTTCACCACCAACTGGCGCACGCTCGTGGCGGACCCCGCCGTGGATATTGTCGTCGAACTCATTGGGGGGACGAGCGATGCCTTTGATATAGTGGCTGCCGCACTAAGAGCAAAAAAACCAGTGGTTACGGGGAACAAGGCTCTGCTTGCGGAGCGAGGTGTGGAGCTATTCGCCATTTCCAAGGAGACCGACACGCCCATCCACTTTGAGGCTGCCGTAGCCGGGGGGATTCCTATCATCCGCACGGTGCAGGATTCGTTCATTGGTAACCGTATCCTATCATTTTCCGGCATTATCAACGGTACATCCAATTACATTCTGGGCCGCATGACTGATGTGGGCATTACCTTTGGAGCAGCACTTGCAGAGGCGCAGGCACTGGGTTACGCGGAGTCGGATCCCACGCTCGATGTGAACGGTTGGGATGCCGCCCATAAGGCTATTCTGTTAGCCACTCTCGCCTACGGATTTCCCATAGACGCAGCATCCATTCATGTCTCTGGCATCGAACAGGTCCGTCCCACCGACATCAATTTTGCAAAAAGCCTCGGTTATGTTGTAAAACTACTGGCAGTGATACGCGAGCATTCGGACGGTGCGGTAGAGTTGCGTGTCCAACCGTCATTTATCGCCAAGTCCAATATCCTCGCTTCGGTGCATGGAGTATTCAATGCAGTTGCCGCGCACGGCGATACTGCGGGGGAGTCGCTATTCTACGGCCGCGGTGCGGGACAAAACCCCACTGCCTCTTCGGTGGTGGCGGATTTGGTGGAAGCAGCGCGTTCGCTCGGACATGCCCGCAGCCACCGTGGGTTCCTGCCCTATCGGGAACAAGGCCGCATCTTGCCGGTGAGCGAGACCTCCACGGCGTATTATGTCAGATTTGACGTTACCGACCGCCCCGGCGTCATTGCGGAGATTGCGAAAATCCTGGCTGATCACCGGATTGGGATTTCCGGCACACATTCGCCTGTGAATCCCTCCAATCCTGATGCTGCGTTTGTGGATATGGTGTTCCTGCTCCACACGTGCCCGTTCGGCAAACTTCAGGCGGCATTAACAGAAATAGAGACGCTCGATTGTGTCAATAGCACGCCAGTGGTCTTCCGGATAGAGAGTTTGGGTTGAGTCGATCCAGTTATTTGGGTGCGGTGGCTCCGGTCGGTGGCTGGTTGCCACCCAGAATGGGGATGCGATCGGTGACAGCCTTTTCCTCTGCTATCATCGCATGAAATTGTCCCATCTGGCCTGGAGAGAAAATCCCGTCGAAACACCGGAGTTTTTCCTCGAGTCTGCGTTTTTGGGTCTGTTGCAAATTTTGATAGGCTTCCGCTGGATTGTCAGAGGACTGTTGTGCCGCCTCGTCGAGCGCCAGAACACTGTCAACCGAGATGTCTCCGGCGCTGGTGGGAAGCATTGAGGAGCGGAGCAGTAAGGTGGCTGCTGCAGGTATGGCTTGGATTTTTTCCTTCTCCGCTAATCGTAGACGGGCGAGCGTCTCATCCCGTTGTCCCGGTGATAGGTCGATTTCTTCGATCACACTCATAAGCGAACGCTGGGCCCGGGCTTCGATCCGGTTGTCCCGCTCGCGCGCCTGAATTTCCTGAAATTTGGTGAGTTGCTCTGTCGACAAGGTTTTTTTCAATACGTCCTCCACTTTCCGTCCGCGTTCTGTCAGATCCTGAATGATAGGCAGTCCCGTCGACGGGTCTGACCGACTATCCTCTATGGCTTTGATGATAGATCCTTGCTGTTCGATCGAAAGACCAAGAGCTTCAGTTAGACGAAGCATCTTTCCTTCTGTGCGGGTTTTGGGTCCCTCTTCGGCTTTGGTGGCGAGCGGAAAATCTCCGGGTCTCACTTCAGCCGGACGGCGTTCAGAGAGGGATTCCGAATGTGGTCGCCTTGGATCTGCTCGCAGATTTATGTTGGATGGAGTGGTTTCGCCCGCAATTGGTTTCGCGATTTGTAATGATGGACTTGGCTTTGCGATCCATGCGATGGAAAAGCCGATGGCTGCGGTGACTGCGGGAAGGAGAAACTGTTGGGATTTCATGCGTTTCGGATGGCGGTGATGGCTGCGCCCATGTTGGGTGCGCGGTAGGTGGAGGAACCGCATACCATCACGTTGGCTCCGGATGCGTAACAAGGGGTTGCAGTGATGGAATCGATACCTCCATCCACTTCAACGTGGTATTTCAGGTTATTTGTCTCTCGAATCTGCGTGGCGGCAGTGATTTTCCCGAGAACCTCGGGCATAAACGCCTGACCGCCAAATCCGGGCACCACTGTCATGCAGAGCAGTAGGTCAATTTGATCGAGGTAGGGTTCAACCGCTCTCAAGGGAGTGGCAGGGTTAAGGGCTAGGCCAGCCTGCAAGCCTGCTGCGCGAATCCGGCGCAGGGTTTTGGCAACGTCATGCTCAGCCTCGACATGGACGCTGATGAGGTCCGCCCCGCTGTCGATAAAGCGCTGCAGGTAATGATCTGGGCGTGAAATCATCAAATGCACGTCGAGGAAAATATCGCTCGTGTCATCCACTGTTTTCACGAGTGCGGGGCCGAAGGAAATATTGTCCACGAACTGCCCGTCCATCACATCCAGATGCATCCAGTCCGCGCCTGCTTGGACCGCGCGAATCACTTCCTCGCCAATTTTTGAAAAATCTGCGGCTAACAATGAGGGTGCGATCACCCTGTCATGGAAACTATTGTGCTTCACGGGGCGGATATTGGACATGCCGTGCCCGATAAAACACGAAAATTTTCACAAGCTGGAGAATTCCGCGTGCGTGACCGCGCGGCGTCGGCTAGCAAGGCGGGCATGGAGAGCGAACGCCCGATTATCGACATGCAAAGCGACGCCTTTTTCATGGGTCAGGCTTTGCGTGAGGCACACAAGGCGTATGCCGCAGGTGAGGTGCCAGTGGGGGCAGTGGTTGCCAGCGGCGGACGCATTATTGGCAGGGCATGGAATCAGGTGGAAACCCTCAAGGACGCCACTGCCCACGCAGAAATGCTCGCACTGACATCTGCACAGCAAGCGCTGGGTGGATGGCGGTTGGAGAAGTGCACCCTCTATGTCACAAAGGAGCCATGCCCGATGTGCGCCGGGGCCATCATCCACTGTCGGCCGGAGCGGGTAGTTTTCGGCTGCTCGGATCCTAAGGGCGGGGCTGCTGGTGGTTGGATCAATCTGCTCGAGTCCAACCCGCCTCTCAATCATCGCTGCGACGTGACCTCAGGCGTGCTCGGTGAGGAATGCCTTGATTTGCTTCAGCGTTTTTTCCGAGAAGCTAGGGAACGCAAGAACTTGGAACGTGAAACCGAGTGAGCAGACCGATTAAATCTCGTTGCTGGGACGCACAAAGAATGAAGGAGTATAAGGGTTCTTCTGACTCTATGCGCTTTTCACAGGTACACTCGGAGTGGTGGTTCCGGTGTTCATTCCTCCCTGTGCTTGCAGTCCCCGCTGCTTCCCGTTAACAATCTTCCGTGGCCGCGAAAGCAAAATCCCCATCCCCGAACGCCGGAAACTTCTTCGCGGTGGTCGGTAGCGACGATGGCATCGTCCGGGAGAAGGCCCTCAATCTCTACAACCAGCTAACCGGCGGCGTTGACGATGGCTTTACCCACGAGACCATCGATGGCATCGCGGATAACTCGGATTCGGCCTACGAAATATGCGCGTCCACGGTCCAAGCACTTTTGACACACCCGATGTTCGGCAACGACAAGGTGGTATGGCTGCGTAATGCGAATTTTTTGGGCGAAAGTGTTACCGGGCGCTCGCAGCGTACGGAGTCGGGGGTCGAAAGCTTGCGAGAAACCTTGGAAAAAGGTCTCCCCCGGGGGGTGAGGTTTCTTCTAACTGCACAGGGAGTGGATAAACGGCGGGCATTTTGGAAATTCATAGAAAAAGCCGCAGACGTGCAGGTCTTCGACCGTATCGACACCAGTGGCGATGACTGGCAGGATCAGGTGGCTGCACTGGTCACATCCCGCGCCGGTGCACTCGGTTTGGATTTTGAACCGGATGCCTTGGCGGTTTTTGTCCACTTGGCAGGCGAACAATCTCAACAGATTGGCAACGAACTCGAAAAACTAGATCTGTTTCTCGGTCCCGAACGCCGCACTATTACAGAGGACGATGTGAACGTGCTGGTGCCGCTTAGTCGCGCCGCCGTGGTCTTTGAGATCGGCAAGGCTATTCAGAACGGCAATGCATCACGTGCCATCCAACTCATTGATCAGCAGCTTGGAGCGGATGAGTCCGCCATTGGTATCATGCGCGCTTCCATTATTGGAGTTGTCAGAAACCTCTACATGGCCAAGCTTATTGTGGAGAAATTCAAGGTGCCAACCGGAAGCTATCAGGCGTTTTCAGGAGCTCTGAACCGCTTGCCAGAGAATGATCGCGCATGGCTGCCGCAAAAGAAAGACGGTAGCGGCGTAAATGTGTTCCCTATCTTCCTTTCACTGCCGAATACGCAGAACTTTGATATCGATGGGCTCCAACTGATCATGGAGGCTACCCTCAAGGCAGACCAGGCACTGGTCACCACTGGTCTTGACCACCGTCTGGTGCTACATCGCCTGATTGTTGAAATCACTGCTGCCCGCAAGTCCCAGCCCCGACGTCCTACAGCCACAAGCCGGTGAAATCCTTATATCAGCCACCCCCATCGGACTTACGGAATGCAGACTGGGTAAGCTCTGCTGCAGTGTTGTCAATCTGCCGAGGATAAGATGCCCGCATGTTTGATTCTGGCGTCCAGTTGTCCATCGATACGATTAGTTTAGCAAAAATCCCTTATATTTGAGTGGCTCGATAGCCACAATGGATGATCATAATACGCCCCAATTATAGGACATAAAACCGATCCCAAATATTTCTCGTCGATTATGGGAACGCTGGGGGTGGCCGCGCAACTTTTTATCTGTAAAAGTTTTCAGGGTGGATTTGGAGGCTGATTTCAACCTAGAATCCGCAGTTGGGATAAGGATAAAGAGGAGCAATCGGGTCAGGTGACGGCTGACATGGAGGGGTGAGTGGGGTCAAATAGGAGCCACGGCGGTGCTTTCCCCATGGTTAGATTCAACTGCGGCGCAGTTCGGCTCAACCACTCAAGAAGCCTTTGGTAGGCTTGCTTGAGGAAGCTTGCGAACTTGGCTCCCACGGCGAGTTTGACGATTTTGCGACGACCACTGCACACCATCTTGGCCGGGATGAGCAATAGTTCGTAGCGGCTCTTGATCGCCTCGGTGTGGCCCCCTTGGTTTTTGACAACTCTCACAAACAGACTCCAAAGATTGTAAACCAACAGCAGCAACCTCGCCGAACTTTGGCTCACCGCAGCCTTGTGCGCACAGAACCCGGCAAAGCCCCATTGGTTCTTGAGTTCGTCAAAGACGTTTTCCGCATCACCCCGCTGCCGGTAGAGTTGGACGATTTGGAAGGCGTCAGCCTCTTCGGATGTTAGGTTGGTAACATATGCGCTGAACTCCTCCTCGCATTGCTGCCAGAAAGATCCCTG
>Ga0118677_10004773_pt1 | contig 24336 bp, 13 predicted proteins | sample AliMusrvi5mmetaG_FD_86154 | JGI IMG/M metagenome (GOLD analysis project Ga0118677, IMG submission 86154)
ACCTATTGAATTATTTGATATTTATCATTATTCATACTTTTTACGAAGTTGTAAATTATTAATTCTTAATTTAAATTGCACTCTTGATATAATTAATACGTCAAAAAAAAAGACAAATATTACAGAAATTTATATGAAACAAAAACTCTTCGGAATTGTCATTTTGTTGTGCAGTTGCTTCTTATGGAGCTGCCAACAACCAAAAACCTTCAAAGAAAGTGAAATTTCCCTTATTCCCCAGGTTCAGAAAATGGTTTTGGGGGAGTCTTCATTTCAATTTAGTAATAGTACCCAACTGATTGTAGAGAATAAAGATCAGGAGAGTGTTGCAATTTTGTTTTCCGGACTGTTCGAAAAGTCTGCTGGCTGGAAGCCTCAGGTTACTGTTGGAGGCAATGTAAGCTCCAATCAGGTCTATTTCAAAACTGAAACAACGATGGAACCCGAAGCCTATTCGCTCAGGGTATTCAAAAACAGGATTGAAGTAAAGGCAGCCAAACCGGCCGGATTTTTTTATGCTATGCAAACATTACGTCAATTGCTTCCGGTTCAAATTGAAAGCAGTCAGAAAGTTGCAGATGTGGTATGGCGGGTTCCGGTAGTCACGATTTCGGATAATCCGGTTTTCAAATGGCGCGGATATATGCTGGATGTTTCGCGGCACTTTTTTCCAAAAGTGGAGGTGCTCCGAATGATCGATCATCTGGCACTACATAAAATTAATACTTTTCACCTTCATTTGACCGATGACCAGGGGTGGCGGATCGAGATAAAAAAGTATCCAAAGCTGACACAGGTTGGCGCCTGGCGGGTTGATCGTGAAGACAAACCCTGGAATTCACGACCAAAACAGGAGGCCGGCGAGAAGGCTACATATGGTGGTTTTTATACTCAGGAAGATATCAGGGAGATGGTAGCTTATGCACAAAAACGGTTTATTACGATTATTCCCGAAATTGAAATGCCAGCTCATGTCAACGCGGCTTTGGCAGCTTATCCTCAATATTCCTGTACAGGAGGACCATTCACCGTTCTTCCGGGTGGCGTATGGCCTATCACCGATATCTATTGCGCAGGAAAAGATTCAACATTTCTTTTTGTGGAGGATATCCTAAGTGAAGTGATGGATCTTTTCCCATCAAAATACATTCATATCGGGGGTGACGAAGCAAAGAAGACCGAATGGGAGAAATGTCCCGATTGCAAAAAGCGTATTAAGACTGAAGGATTAAAAGATGTGGGCGAACTTCAAAGCTATTTTATCAAACGCATTGAGAAATTCGTCAATTCAAAAAACAAAGTATTATTAGGCTGGGACGAAATTCTTGAGGGTGGTTTACCTCCAAAGGCTACAGTGATGAGCTGGCGTGGAACTCAGGGGGGAATTGATGCCTCCAAACAAGGTCATGATGTGGTGATGACTCCGGGAACACCCTGTTATTTTGACTTTTATCAGGGACCAATAGATCAGGAGCCATTGGCTATCGGAGGATATAATCCCCTGAGTAAGGTTTATGCGTTCAATCCTGTTCCCGAAGTACTCGATACTGAGGCGGCCAAACATATTTTGGGTGGTCAGGCTAACCTATGGACAGAATATGTTCCGAATTTCAAACATGCAGAATACATGACTTTCCCACGGATTGCCGCAATGGCTGAAGCCCTTTGGTCACAGAAAGAGGTACGGAGCTGGGAAGGTTTTTCCCGTCGCATCCAGTCAATGATGACCCGTTACGATCTGATGGGAATTAATTATTCGAAAAGTGCCTTCAAAGTGACTGCCCAATCGCAGTCCGATCCGGTGAAAAAACAGCTCTCGGTGAAACTGAGTAGTGAACTAGCAGGTGTTGAAATCCATTATACCATCGATGGCAGCGAACCTGATTCAAAATCTCCACACTATTCCGATCCGGTATTACTCGATAAAACATCTGTTTTGAAAGCAGTTACCATAAAAAATGGTATTCCCGCAGAGAAATCAATGATTCAGTCATTTAGTATAAACAAGGCGACCGCCAGACCCGTGAAATACCTGATTCCTTACAACCAGTACTACAAAGGTGCCGGCGATTACACGCTTGTCAATGGAATCGGAGGAAGCACTAATCACCATGACGGTGAGTGGCAGGGATGGTCCGGTAATAATATGGAGATTGTGATCGACCTTCAACAGGTGACAGAAATTCATACGATTAAAGTCGGGTCACTACAAAATGCGGGTTCTTCAATCTTCTTGCCGAAAAGGGTTGAATTCTATATCTCTTCAGATGGTTTGAAATTTCAGAAAGTGGCAGAATCAGTAAATGATATTGATCCGCTTTCTGGTGAAAAACAATTAAAGACTTTTTCCGCTGAATTTAAACCGCTGTCCGCCGGTTTTATAAAAGTTGTAGCAGTCAATCAGGGGAAATGCCCCAAGGGACATTCAAGTGAAGGAAAGGATGCCTGGATTTTTTTCGATGAGATTATAGCAGAATAAGGATTCTGAATCAAATGGCCTGACTGTTAGTAAAATAAACAGCCAGGCCATAGCATTGATTCATTATAAAACTATTTCAAAAACTTTTCACGTCGCTGAAGATTTGTCAATCCGCCAAGAAAAAAAATGACAGTAGAGACGGCAAGGAACAAACGGTTTTTCTGGGAAATTTGTGCCCAGATCATTTCGTTCATCTTGCTCGGAATTGAATAGGGATTATGAAAAACATTCCATTGCGTGCGGTCGAGTGCATCGCTCATCATCATCAATAGAACACCAATAATAATCATTACAACGGCAGTTCCATTCCCATTTTTTACCATGGTTGATACTAAAAAAGCAAGACTTCCTAAAAAACAAACCGGGAACATCAACTGCCATGACATCTCAAACACCGGATAGGGGGTCAACCCATAATAGCCAACCCAGCAAAACATGTAGAGAAATACCCAGGTAAGCAGAAAAATCATAACCAGCCTGACCATCCATACTTTATAGCGGTAATTGGGAATCCCGAACAGAATCTCCAGAATACGCGTATCGGCATCGCTCTGAATTCCAAAGACAGTGGGATAAAAGACCAGTAATATCCCCGGAAAAAAAAGTATGCTGTAAACTGAGGACGAATCGTACCCAGGTTTATTAAACACCAGATTGATGGAGAGAAGGATAAAAAATACAAGGGCAGCGATAACAAACCATATAAACCTTCCGGCAAAAATGATTTTGAGATTATACCGTGCCATTTTGTAAATCAGATCAAACCAAAAGTATAGTTGGCTTTCCCTGGAAAATATTTTGGGTGATGGTTCCATTGTACAGTTATTCAATTAATAGATGTTAAATTATCGCCGTTTGTAACGGCAGCTATTGATTTTTAGCCTTTATCCCTTTTAAAAGGCAGAGATAAGCCTCCTCGAGTACCGGTTTTACCTGAATAGCGTCATCAGAAGGTTTTTCTGCTGAAAGGAATCTCAGTTTAATATTGTCGCCCTCCCGCATGTGATGTACAACCCTGTCTTTTGCCGGGAATGAATCAAAATCACGCGCAGGAATTGTGTATTGCCAAACGAGTCCATCAGCTAGTTTCACCATATTTGCAGGATTCCCTGCAAAGTGCAACTGTCCACGGTTGACTACGGCTACCTGGTTACATGAACTTGATATATCCTCAATGATATGGGTCGAGAATATGACGACTCTTTCACGGCTAAGTTCAACCAACAGGTTTCTAAACCTGATCCTTTCACGCGGATCAAGTCCGGCTGTAGGTTCATCTACAATAAGTATCCGTGGCAGGTGAAGTAATATCTGGGCTATTCCGATCCGCTGCTTCATACCACCTGAATATCCGCCAATCTTATCATCCTTTCGGTCCCAAAGATGTACCGATGATAAAACGTACTCAATACGTGTGGCACGCTCTGCAGGATTGGTCAGCCCCTTTAATATTGCCTGATAATCCAAAAACTCGTAAGCTGACATGTTTTCGTAGGATCCGAATTCCTGCGGTAAATAACCGATAAGCCCCTGTAGTTCTTCTCTTTTTTGCTGGGTGTCGATGCCATTGATCCAAACCTTGCCATAGCTTTGTTCGTAAATTCCGCAAATTACGCGCATCATCGTTGACTTTCCTGCACCATTTGGTCCGAGAAGTCCGATCATTCCAGTTTCTATTTCAAGTGAGACTCCTTTTAGCGCTTTGAAAGCATCCCTTTTGCGTCCAATTAATGGCATCTGTTCAACCAGCTTAAAGAAGATGCGTCGCGAACCGGCAAACCGTCCCTGCAACCGTTCAATATTAACATTCTTCTTATAAAGCATATCTGCTGTAACCTGAACTGAAAGTGCGAAATACCACAATATACCAATCATGACTACTGATCCAATTGAATTCCAGGCCAGATAAAAAAGTACTAGGAAAATCAGTGGTAAGCCCCAGTAAATAGTCGAATAGCCCCAATCAGCTAACCGTGCAGGCCATTTAGTTCCGTCACGCTCCCCTTTATTTTCAAGATATTCACGTATCGGCCCCCACATATAAATGAAGAGGAAGAATATGAAATGAGCCATGATGAACATATAAAGTCCATTCTTCAGGTGTCCGAAGGTAAAGTAGAACATGAATCCGAGGATAGGTAACTCCCAGACAAAGTCGTCGAAATCACTTAAATGACGATAGTATTTTATCTGACCAGCCCTCTCGCGGATATTTCGGTTACCGATCCACTCTCTTTGGAAGCGACTTCCCCAATCGTATATCTTTACCAGGTTTTGTACAGTAATATGAATTGGTTCAGCAGAATCAATAACCGACTCTTTTGCCTTTCGTAAGCTATTCATAATAAACCAGGTAGATCCAGGAACCACGATGACGACAGCAATTAGGTCGAGCATCTGCCACAAGAATGAATCTACGCTTGTATATATCAGGTACATGCCAATAATCGTAATTACAATTTGTGTAACCTTGGTTCTGAAGGAGAGTTCCTTCAACCAATTTATGGCATTTTCCAGCCCATAATAGAATGTTGGGATAAATATCAGCGTTAGCAAGGTACTCATGCTCAGACCTCCGATTACTGTAATTGCAAAAGGTGCGCCTATTGCCCCAACATATTCGTTATCTCCCATTGCCAGAGGAAGCATAGCCACAACTGTTACTATTGCTGTGATTAATATTGGGCGAATACGCGACATTCCTGCAACGATTAATGCCCTTTCTATTCGATAACCCCGTTTCCGTAGTATATTGGTATAGTCGATCAGGATAATTCCATTATTAACCACTATCCCGATCAGGATGATAAATCCGATCAGTGTATTTGCACTAAAGAGTGAGTTGCCCGTCAGTATCAGGGCGACAAAAGAGCCAATTGCAGCTAAAGGAATGGAAAACATCAGAACAAACGGGGTTGAAAGAGATTCGAAGACCGATGCCAGTATCATAAAAATAAGGATAAAAGCGGCCATAATCAGATAATAGAAATCCTTTAGCGTATCCTCTTCATGAATCACCTGAATGGCGACACCAGCCGGTAATTTATAGCTTTCAACCACCCTGTCCACCTCCTGACGATAGGAGGTCAGCAAATCCTTTGAATCCTGAGCTGCTGTTACGAATGAATAGGAGACTTCGATTTGCTTCTCCCTGTTCACCCTGTTAATAACCGCTGCTCCTGAAGAATAGACGATCTCACTCACGTTCTGAAGTTCGTGAACCGTGCCTGTGGCATCAGGAATCGGAAGTGTACGCAAATCATGCATTGTCCTTGGCTTCTTTTGTTGCTCAAGAGTCATACCGGGTTTAGGCATCTCCTTAATCAGGATATCATATTGATCTGTTCCCTGTTTAAACTGAATATTGGTGTTAATTTCCTTATTGAACGAGTTGAGCTCTCCGAGTACATTTGCCAGAGATACGTTATAGTCGTTCATGATCAACGGATAAAAACGGAGATGTACTTCCGGGCGGTTGTCTGAATAGCTTACCCGAACTCTGTTCATCGATTCGAGCGATTCGAGAAAATACTGCAGGTCGCCAGCCACATTTTTCATTACATCAAAATCCTGCCCTTTAATCAGAATCCTTTCCTGATTCGTCCCCACACCAAGCATCTTCATCATACTGCCGGTTCCACCACTTGTAATGCGCCCTCCGCCGCCTCCGGAACCAGCACCACCACCTGAACTGGTTGTCTCAGACGCATCACTAATATCGATTTGTGCACCCGGAATTCCTTCCACCCGCTTCTGAACATCGTCGCGGATCTGGGCTATCGTGCGCTTACTGAATTTTTTAAAATCCTCCTTTAGCAAAACATTTACCGTGGCACTTTCTGCCTGAATGTTGCTGGAGATGTCTTCTTTTTCGGCAATGGTATCGATGCGGCTTTCAATCTGAGCAACAATTTTATCTGTGGCCTCAATAGTTGATCCCACAGACATGGTTACGTTAATTCTGAACGCTTTGGTCTCAACCTGCTGAAGATTATTCATACTCACAGCAAGGCAGAGAAAAACAGATATAAAGAAGAAAATTAATACCCCGATGATGGTCTGCGCCGGTTTCCGCAAAGAATATTTCATCAGCATCACATAGGCCTGAACCAGCTTGTTCCTTGTTGAAACGATGTTAAAGCTGAGATTTTCACTTCCCTTTCGTTGAAGAAATGAAAAAGCCATCATTGGCACAAGTAGTGTTGCTACAAACAGTGAGATTGAAAGTGTGGATATAATTGACACACCTACATTCTTGCCTATCAGGGTGATCAGAAAATTGTCTGAAAAGAGAAATGGCAGGAATACAGTTACTGTGGTCAGCGTTGAGGCAGAAACAGAACGCCAGACCTCAGTAGTCCCCTGTGTAACCGCCTCTCGCGGAGACTTTCCAAGTCCCCTGAGCCGGTAGATATTTTCGAGCACCACGACACTGTTGTCGAGAAGCATCCCAACCGCCAACGCCATCCCTACCAGGGTCAGACTATTAATTGAAATATTGGCGCCGTAGAAGAAGTTAAATGCAGTTAGTACCGAAATGGGTATCGCCAGTGCAATGATCGAAACCAAACGGAAATTCTTCAGGAAGATCCAAAGCACCATGATAGCCATAAGGCCTCCAATAAGCGCCAGCTCACCAATCTGATTGAGGTTTTTCTCCATCGTATCGGCTGCATTATTCTGTACCTTTATCTGAATATCCTTTGAGGCAAGGTTTTTATTTAATTGACTGATAACATCCAAAGTTTTGTGCGATAAGTCAATAAGATTCGACTGGGCATCATTCACGAGGGTAATTGAAATTGCATCTTTTCCATTGACCCGCGAGTAGGATGTTTGTTCTTTAGTTCCAAAATAGACTTTGGCAATATCTTTAAGCAGGATCGGACCATTTGCAATGACCAAATCTCCGATATCTTTGAGATCATCAAACTCTGAAGTTACCTGTACACCAAACTCCTTTTGCCCCTCATAAACATTACCTGTAAATGCCCTGGCTTTATAATTCTGAGATATCTTATTTCTGATGGTTGCAGCGGTGATATGGTAGGCATCACAAACATCCATATTAAGTTGAACCTCAATTGATTTTGCATGTCCTCCAAAAACATTGACACCAGCGATTCCGTCGATATTCTGTAGTTCCGTAGAGATTTTCAGATCGGTGATATCCCGTACTCTGTCAATTCCTCCTCCACCCAGCACCTGAAGTTGCATGAACTGGTTTTTCATCTGGTTAAGGTCAACTTTCACAACCGTCACTTTAAATTGTTCGGGCAGCGTTGCTTTTATCTCATCAACCTTTTCCTGAACCTTCAGATAGATATATTTGAAATTGACATTTTTATTGAACTCAACCATGATCGAACCGCGCTTTGATTCAGCGGTGGATTCCATGTTCTGAATGCCCTGTAGTGAACCAACAGCTCCTTCAAGCGGAACAATTGCCTGACTCTCCATAAACTTGGGGTCCACTTCCTGTTGGCTCGAGATCTGAACATAGAGCATCGGTAATTCAGCATTGGGGAAAAGCTCCATGGAAAGGTTTTTCCACGAAAAATATCCCATCATGCTTAATCCGATGAAAAGCATGCTGATGAGGACCTTTCTGTTGATGATAAAATTCATTTGCGAATAATTTGTATTTTAAGGTCAAATGGAATTCCGACTAACCGGAATGTTTCTGAAAATATTTTACAGATCCAGGCACTTAAGCTTTTTCATCCTGATCATCCTGTTTCACTGGTTTATTGCCAGAGATCAGATCATACACACAAGGAATAACAAAAAGTGTCAGTAAAGTACTTGTCACCATACCTCCAATAACTGCATAAGCCATTGGTGAACGAAGAGAAGTACTCGCTCCAAATCCAAAAGTCAACGGCAATAAAGCAATGACCGTAATGATACTCATCATCAATATAGGCCTTAACCTTTGCTGGCTTCCCAGCGAAATAGCCATCTTTTTTTCCATCCCTGATCTTCTGAGCTGATTAATCCTGTCTATTAAAATTATAGAGTCGTTAACCGCAATTCCACCCAGCATGATGATCCCTATTAGAGCCATAATATTGAAGGTCTGTCCCAGAATGAAAAACAGGAGTATTGTTCCTACAATTGCAAAAGGAATGGTTACCAAAACGATTAACGGATCGATAAGTGATTCAAACTGACTGGCCATAACCATGTATACCAGTACAATAGATAAAATAAGTGCAAATCGAAGATTCAACATTGACTCCTGCCGTTTCTGCTCCTCACCTGTTACTTTAATATAGTATTCAGCAGGCAGATCAATCGGGGCAATCTTTGTCTGAATGTCCTGAACCATCTTATCAAGAGGTTTGTTTTTATCGATTTCTGCCATTACCTTGCCAACCCTGCTCTGGTTACGGCGGTAGATTTCAACCGGAGCTTTGGTCTGCTCAATCTTAGCAACTTCATACAGCCGGAGGACAGATGTACCATTCTTGATAATCATATCACCAAGTGCAGCAACACCAATCTTTGGTACATAGATTGTAATATCATTCAGCTCGCCATCTTTATCCATCTGCCCGGCGTTTTGTCCTTTTAACTTGGCAGTAACCTGGCTTACAATATCAGAAACAGCGAGGTTATAAGAGCCTGACTTAAATCGGTCGACCTTAATATTGATCTCCGGATAGCCGCCATCTACATTGTTTTGAATATTGTATAGTCCGGGGATATCCTTTACCGCCGATTCTACTTGTTTCGTAATCTTCTTGATTACGTCAAGATCCAAACCACGGACCTCAACAACAACAGGAGCATCCTGTGTTCCAAGTATACTTTGCAAAGCTGTCTCATCCTGAAGGAATGTGACCTCGAATTGTGGATTTTCAGCATACCATTTTGCAACAGCCGCGACTACCTGTGAGGAGGAGATTTTACCTTCCGGTTTAAGAGCTACTTTAACACTTGCGGTGTTCTCTCCTTCATAAACTGTTGCGGCCGAAGTAGAGGCATCGGTTGAGGGACCTATCAGAGAATAGATTGACTGGAGATCATCACCCAAAAGTTCTTTTAGCATTTTTTCCATCGAGGCAACGGCTGAGGAGGTCCTCAACAGTGCAGTTCCTTCAACCATTTTTACATTGATTGTAAATGATTTACTGTCTGTCTTGGGCATAAATTCACTTCCGATTGAAGGAATCAGCAAGAATGATAACCCCATGAGTATAAATGAAGCAATTGTTATGATCCAGCGGTGTTTCAGTAACCGGGTCACGAATTTTCCATAACCTGCGAACTTTGCCCCCTTAGGTGCCTGCATCCCTTTCTTCTTGAAAAATTGATGGTATAACATCGGAATGAGGAAAATCGCCACAAAGAGGGATGAGAAATGTGAAAATGCAACCGTCCAGGCCTGGTCTTTAAAAAGTTCACTTGCTACACCATGTATGTAAACAATTGGAAGGAATACAACAATTGAAGTAATGGTTGATGAAGTAATTGCACTTCCGACTTCTGCAGTTCCAACAATTGCAGCCTCCTTGGCCGACATCCCGAGCTCATGATTCCGAAAAATGTTCTCCATTACCACAATCGCATTGTCTACCAGCATACCAGCACCCAGCGCAAGACCCCCAAGGGTCATGATGTTCAATGTTAAATTATTGAAATACATCAGATTAAATGTGGCAATAATTGAAACCGGGATTGCCAGACTTACGATCAGGGTAGTCCCAATGCGTCGAAGGAACAGGAACAGAACAAATACAGCAAGCAAAATGCCTACGAGCAATGTATTCTGAACTTCGTCAATTGCAGTGCGGATAAAATTACCCTGGTTTGTTACAATTGTAAATTTGTAATGGGGCAATGCCTTTCCAATGCTGATGAGTGCTTTTTGAATATCCTCAACTGCTTTCACAGTATTGTAACGGGTCTCCTTGTAAATAGATAAAGCCAGACACCGTTCTCCATTTATGCGGACAATATTGGTTGGCTCCTTATTGGCATAACTTACCTTGGCAACGTCCCTAAGATAGACTGCAGATTTATCGCCAGTTGTAGTGCCGGCAACACTTGCTTTGTAGCCGATAATGAGTTTTTCAAAATCCTCTTTCTGCTGAAGCAGGCTGACACCTTTTACAACATATTGTAAACCGGTTTCAGCAATAGTCCCACCTGAAATACTCCGGTTGAAATTCTGAATAATTGTTGAAAGCTGGGCAATGGTAATATTGAACGATTCCAATTTATAGGGATCGGTATCGATTCTCACCTCATTTTGTTCAACTCCCGAAAGCTCCACATCGGCAACACCCTCGAGCCTAACCAGTTCATTCCTGATGTAGTTCTCTGCAACCTTTCGCAATTCATTCATATCAGTGATAGACTCGTGCGAAAGTCCTACGATGACCACTGGTTGAGTGTTCGGGTCATGTTGGGTTATCGTGAGGGCATCAATTTGCGAGTTCTGAGAATAAGCAGTTAAAGACTTTTGAAGGTCCAGAAAAGCTTCGTCCATATCTTTATTCCACGCATATTCGACAGTAATCTCGGCAATACCTGTACGTGTAATGGAAGATATTTCCACAACACCGCTTTGCCGGACAGCGACAGCCTCAATCTTTTCAACGAATAACTTCTCCATCTCTTCGGGTGGTCTTTCCCCCGATTTTATCTCAACAAAAACCCTTGGAGAATTAAGGTCAGGGAAGAGGTCGATCCCCAATTTCTGATAAGAAATGATCCCCAGCAGGATAATTCCCATGATGGCCATTAACACTGTTACAGGGTAATTGACTGCAAAGGAAGTCAGTTTTTTCATCCGCAATTATATATTTAATTTATTGATCATCGCAACACAATCTAAATGCAATTTCGCATTCAATCAAGGTTTATTGACTTTAGGCTGAAGGTTTTTATCTTTATCTAATTATCTGAAAAAGACAACCTCCACAATTTTTCTGTACTAGAAACACTCCAGTCGAATCGCCTAATTACCAGAATTATTGATTGATAATCTTTACTTTTGAATTATTTCTGAGTGTTTCGAAACCTTTGGTAACAACCCGCTCATTCTTTTTTAAACCTTCAATCACTTCGACCGATGTTTCATTTTCGAGTCCGGTAGTAATGATCCGTTCACGAACTGCGCCTTTCTCAACGATATACACAGTTTTTCCCCTGTTTCCCGAAACAATGATATCTTTAGGAATTACGATGACACTGTCGCGACGGGCTACCTCAATATCTGCTTTTACGAACATTCCCGGACGTAATTTAAAGGCAGAATTATCGATTAAAAGTTTCCCTTTAAAAGTGCGGGTTTCGGTACTGACTGCCGGTGAAAGCTCATTGATCTTTGCCTTAAGCGTATCATTTGGCAAGGTATAATTGGTGATCATCACTTCCTGCCCAACTTGCACAGTCGAGAAATTCTTTTCAGGAAGATTGATTTCCATCAATAATTTGCTGTAGTCCATAAGCGTTATTACTGCAGCATTGGTGACAATTTTTGTCCCTTCAGTGACCTGTGGAAGATCAACAACAGCACCACGGAATGGGGCAATTACTTCTTTCTTTGCAAGCTGTATTTTGGCATTCTCATAATCTGTATTGGCTTGAGCAAGTGCAACTTCTGAGTTTTTTAATTCACGTAAAGTCACACCACCCTTGTCATATAGCGATTTCTGTTTCTGATTTTCCAGAGCCGAAATTTCAAGATTCAGTTTTTTTGTAGCAATTGCAATGGTATTCTCCGTCTCCGGATTCTCGATTTTGACAACGACCTGCCCTTTTTCTACGATGTCACCAAGTTTGTATGGTGCACCAGTCTTTGGATTCTTTTGGAGATAATAATACCCAGCCATCTCACTATATAAGGTTGTCTGACCTGCAGCAGTAGCTGTTCCTGTTGTATTAATAAACTGGATAATTGGTTTTTTTACTACATCGACTACCGAAACAGGGATAGCAAGTTCGTTATTGAGCTGAGCACCCTGGTTTCCACATGCGGCCATGATTGGTATTATAGCTATCAAGACCCACTTGCTACTTTTTTTCAATTTGAATTCCATGATCTGTTATATTATTTGATTATTTATTAATTAGCTTATACTTCGAATCACTGCCATATTTAACAGGGACAACTGGTTGATTTGTTGAAAAATCGAAAAGTGAGACTATCTTTAGATTTAGCAATGCTATTTTGTAGTTAATCAACGACTGGGCATAAGCCATCTTTTTATCCGAAAGCTGGGTCTGAAATAAATTCAGGTCCATACTGGTAAGGTCTCCGTTTTTATAACGCTCAAGGTTGATATCGTAAGTTAACTGAGCATTTTTCTGATTCTGAAGTGCAATTTCAATCTGATATTTTAGGTTTCCTAGATTCCTAACGGCCTGTCGGATATCCATTTTAATTTGAGTTTCCTGGTTTGATAAACTTAATTTCTGGGTATTGATCACCGCCTCTTGAGCTCTGATCCTGGCTTTTCGCTGTCCCCAGTCAAAAATTGGAACATTAAAACCGAGGGTATAATGGGGACTTTGTGTAGGCTTTGCATAAATATCGGCTAAATTAGGATCATCGCCTGATAAACCCACTGATAAAGTCACAGTACCATTAAACTTATTGAAGGCATCAATAGGAATCATGTCCAATTTCGCAGTTTCGATGTTTATTTGTCGTTGTCTCAGCTCCATTCTGCTGGCCAAACCATGATCCATCGCTTTCTTCCCGTCTATTTCAATTGGTGTAACGACAATATCGGCCATCACCGTAATATCGGCAAAAATATCCATCCCAATATACTGTTTAAACAAGTCTTTGGCATTTTCGAGTGCCACGCGCGACGATTCGACGGCAGATTCGGCAGTAGCAAGGTTTACCTCCGACTGATAAAGTTCCTCCTTGGCTGAAATCCCTGCATCCACCTTATTTTTGATTATCTCATTGCTTTTTTGAGTATTGGCCAATTCGTCCTTTCTGATGGTTAAGGTCATCTGCGCCATATAAACATTATAGAAATACTGAGATACGTTCATCTCCAGGCTAAGAAGCTGAATTGAATAACTGAGCATTGCTGTCTCGTTATCGTATTCCACATTTTTAATTCCCAGTTTGGTCCTGTTGTACAAAAATAATGGCTGCGAAAGGCTAAGGTTAAGATTATTAAAAAATGCTTTGTTGGTATTTACCGATCCGGTGGCATCTGAACTGCTGTTTTGCCAGCCAAACTGATTGGTGAGTGAAATAGTCCCGTCAGTATACAGAATCGGCTGATCAATATGAAAAGTGCTGGCCGAAGTGAAATTCTTATTGGTAAACCATTGTGAAGTACGTGAATCAAATTTACGACTGTTGCTGTAATCCAGGGGATTTAATGTCATTGAAAATTGCGACTTCAAAGCAGCCCGCTGGGCATTCAGCGTTTCAGTGGTTCTTTGCAGATTGTAAATAGAACTTTGCAAACTTGGACTCCCTTTACCAGCTATGTCCATTGCCTGTTCAAGTGTAAGTATCGTCTGCGCTTTTACCTGAATCAGGAGGAGTGAAAACACCATCATTAGAAATAATTTCTGTCTCTTCATTTTATATTGGGTTCAATTAATTTTTGACAAGTTTAATAGCATCGGCAAAAATCGTCTTTGCCTTCGAAAGATTTGAGAGTTCAATTTTAACGGTATCGGGAGAAAGATGATAGGATCCGATCTCCATCCAGCCACTGTCGTTATCTTTCATGTTGACAATCTGATGATCTTGGCCATCGTCATGAAAAATGGTAAAATGATACTCCTCGTCAACTTTTTCATCACGATTAAAACCCATTCTGATTTTGGGAATATAGGCTGAAATTTTGTAATACCCCGGGGTTTTTATGGCAATATTCCAGGTTGCTTTGCGATCACCCGTTCCCCCTTTTAGGTAATAGGCTGACCGGATCTGCTTCCCGTAAAACTGTTCGCTCGTGGTGAGTGTCCATTCCACAGGGGGATTCCAGATTACCATTCCTTTATATTTGCCTTCTGTATTCTTTGCAAGACCACCGGTTCCCGATGCATTTTCAGAGGGGATAAATATTCGCTGAATCAAACTATTTGTTCTGGGTTTACTCACCCTAAAACCAGGATCTTCGTTGTCAAGAATAATTTCATTGGGTTCAACGCCCTCAGTATAGGCAATAACTTCCTCTGCTTCTGTGGCCTGCAATTTTTCATCAATCTCGATTTTCCCAAATTGTTGTGATATGCTCGATGGAATATTATGGGATGCGTAGGTATTTACAGTCATCATTCTGGGCTCCCGATTAAAAAGATAGGTGATCTTTTTCGAAACTTTACCGTTGATTAATACTGTTTTTTCGACATTATCGTCAGCACTTCCGCCCCGCATGCGAAAACCACCACGGCCTCCACCTCCCATCCTAAAGGTCAGTAAAACTGCTCCCGGATCCTTTTCAGTATTGGTAATAACAAACGAAACCATGGTTTTTATCTGATCATCTTTTTTCAGTTTGGCGGTATTAATTTTAGTGATGACATAACCAGGAAGAGATCGTGAGTTATACCATCCGGGAAGGTACTGATTAAGGTCAAGTTTGAATGAACTCATTAATTCCTCGTTCAGGCTATTCAGTGAATAGGATTGAAAGCGCTTACTTTCAATGAATTTGTGGATAAACTCGTCAAATTTATCAGGTCCTACAGCCCCTTTCATCAGGGCAAAAAGGAATCCGCTTTTTGTGAGTATTACATTATTGATTACATCAGGATCGTCTTGTTTGTTTAATATATCAGCAAAAGATCCATCCTGCAAAGCTATATTTCCTTTTTCGTTGTCAGATAATCCGGTTATATTATGCATGAATGGATTCCCTGTTTCCGAAGCAGCTTTCGAGAGATACGATTCCACTGCACGATTGGCAATTGGATATTTATCTGAATTTATGTACGATACAAAGGTGTAATAATGAGGGAAAATAAAATAGGGATTAATGTCCTCAACAACAGGAGTCGAAGTACTGATACGGAAGCCCTGTCCTGATCCGCCGCCGCCTCCACCCATCATTCGCATTGGGGAGGTTTTACTGCTTAACAACACATCATTCACGAATCGCCTGAAATAATTTTCCTCGGTCTCTCTGGGACTTATTGTCTGATTATCACGGCTTCCCCATCGTTCTGACATTTTTTTTGACTCAGCAAAATTGGCACTCGAAAGTTTGAATCCACCTTCCGGAAGATATACGGTCTCAGGTTGTACCTGTTCGCCCGCACCGGTCCAGACATGACTAAATGAGCAAAACTGAACAGGAATTTCTACCAGATTGAATCTTTGATAAGGATAGGTAAACCGCACCTTGGCCTCCCACGTTTTGCGAAGATCGCGGATCACAGGTTTAATCGAATCCTTTAAAATTTTAAAGAAAGGATCGAAATTATTGTGACCGGCAAGAAAATTTAAGGTGTATTTGATACTATCGACATCAATTGAGCGGGTGATATATTTCCCAATTGCAACCGACATTTGCGGTAATTTGTTCTCAGGAGCAAAATTAAAGCTTCCGTTTCCATCTTCTGTTATTTGACCCTGCGAGATTGCTTTTAAACCATTACTTGTTTTTACTTTGAGGTGAAAATCGGTAAACTGCATAGTTTGCCATTTCAGCCCCTCTGAGGAATAGCTGATCCCGGGTGTTGGATACCAACGGGTTTCGGGCGTAAGTAACAAATAATCAGGCTTTATAAATGCATGTTTTTTATCAGCAATTCCATTGCCTCTTTGTAACCATAATTCCAGTCTTTCGCGGTTCATATCCAGGTAGCAAAACGATTCATCGATGGTACCTTTATACGACACTTTAATTTTTAATTCACCTCCGGTTTGCAAAGGGGTTTCCGGATGAATTTTAAGGATTTGTAATTCCCGGCTAAATTGTGCCCCGCTTACCGCTGTAACTTCCAGACCAGGATTAAGTGTGAGGACGAAATCACTAAGAGGTTCGCTGTTTCGGTTGGTCAAAGTCAGTTCTGCTTCGCCACTGATACCTTCGCCCAAGTGTTCTAGATTCAGGTCACATTTCTTCAAATCAACAATCGGAGATGTTGCATATTTGTTATTCAAAACAAGCATTTGAGTGCGATGGTTATCATTCGCATTAATATTACTGATGTATTTAAATCCTAATCCCAAACCAATGGATAAAAAAACGATACTAAAAATCAGGGTTGTTTTACGAATAACGGGCGACTGAGGAAGACGTTGCAACAACATAATCGTTAATCCGATAAATCCAAGTCCCAGGAAAAGGTAAATTCCGCGATGAACAAGAATGTCTTTCAAAAAACCAAATCCAACAAAATCGGAATAGGTCATCGGTAGATGAAAGGCCATGTAATCAAATAGATAATGGTAGATATTCTGCAGGTAGAAAAGTGTTGCAGCGATATAACCGAGTAGGATAACAAATGTAACAGCCTGATTTTTAATTACTGACATCAGGAAAAAGGAGAAGCCAAGAATGAAAATCAATGTAGGAAAGCTGATCAGAAAGAAATAGTAAAGATAAGGCGCCGGAGAAAACTGGGTATATGGTGATGAGATATTAAAGATTGCAACCATACCCAGGGCTATAAAATTCAATGCAAAAAACACCCAGATATTTCCGATTGTTTTTCCGATTACATAGTCGGCATTGGTCATCGAGCGCATGTAGATAACCTCGGTGGTATCAAGCTTCTTGTCCCGTTTAAGAAAATCTGAAGCGAGGAACACCGCAATAATTGCCTGGGCAATGTTAATGATATACAGATTCAGGAAAGGAATCATTGATGGTAGTGCCACCATGTCGCCGTTAGGCCATCCGATACTGGTCTGCGTTCCCATATTAAAGAAGAAAACAAATACCAGCGCCAGGATAGAGAAAATTCGAAAAAACCAGCTTCTGAACAGCGTTTTTGACTCGTATTTGGAAACTGTCAGAATATTGTGAATTGCTTTCATAACGAAAATAGAATTAATAGGAATAAATGCATTTTGAAGAAGAAATTCCCAGCATCAGATTTCATGCCAGTGCTGATTAAGTTCATTCTCCATGAAATTCACATAAGCATGTTCCAGATTGGGTTCAATCTGTTCGCCTGCATAGCCATTGATGCTTTTGGAGACTACCTGTACTTCCCAACCTTCTTCCGATGGAATGGAGGAGATAATTGGGTATTTATCCTGTATTTCAAGATATTCGGTGTTTGTGGCAGAAATACGCCAAACATAATTACGGGCCTGATTGATCAATTGTTCAGGTGACCCTTTAAAAGCTAATGTTCCCTTGTTCATCAGTGCCATATCGGTACAGGTACTCGAGATGTCCCCGACAATGTGTGTGGAGAGGATAATCACTACATCGCGCTCACTTATTCGGGTGAGAAGATTTCGGAACCGGATCCGCTCTTCGGGATCAAGACCTGTCGTAGGTTCGTCAACAATGATAATCTGCGGATCGCCAATCAAAGCCTGTGCAATCCCAAGACGCCGCTTCATTCCCCCTGATAGATTATTTGCAAAGCGGTTTCGGGCTTCATACAGTCCAACCTCCTCGAGCATTTTCTCAACCGCGTCTTTTCTTTTGGATGATTGGTTCATCCCTGCAAGCCGGGCAATATAATCCAGAAACTCATAGGTACGTAATTTGGCGAAAAATCTGAAATCCTGGGGCAGATAACCAAGCATTGACCTGATCTCCTTCCTGTTTTTCTGGAGGTCGAGTCCATTGACAAGTATCTGACCGGATGAGGGTTTTGCCAATGTAACCAGGATGCGCATGAGGCTTGATTTGCCTGCTCCGTTAGGCCCTAAAAGGCCAAACATCCCATTTTCAATGGTCATGCTGACATCTTTTAAAGCATGATTTCCGTTAGGATAGACCTTATTCAGCCCGTTAATCTCAATTTTCACTTTTCAAAATATGTTACTGGTTTACGAAGGAATTTTATTTCCAACGACGGTTTGACACCAATTGGATCAAAAGGTTTAATAGTGGCAGATACTTTAAGGGAGATTTTATTAATTATCTTAGATATGACCACCTTTTTACAGGTGATTTATTGACTATGAAAATACTTTTTTAAGTTCGGTCTATTTCGGCACGTATTTTGAGGAAATACTCTTATTTTTACGATTGATTTTTATTCGGTAAATTTGTGGAGCGTACTTCTCCGGGAATGGGAACAATTTAAAATTAGATTATCATTGAAGGGAATTATAAAATTATGCCCGAGAAAATAAACCTTACAGGACGTTGGCGATTTGAGGAGGATTTTGGGTTTGGCAAAGACAGCGGTTATGCTGAAATTAGCCAGAACGGAAAACTTCTTAAGGGTGTTTTGCGTTTTTCGGAGCAGATAGATGGTGAGGAGACTTTCATCGTGAAGCAGGAAGTTAGCGGTAAAATCAATGGTACGAAAATAAATCTTAAGTCACATTCCTGTGAAATTTTATTTAGTAATGAAGATATTATCTATGAATTGGATACATGGATAGGCGAAATCCTGCCAACCGGAAAAATCGTGGGAAACAGTCGTGATTCTGAAGGAACCGGCGGTTCCTTCACTATGGAACGTGCAAGCTTTGAAACTTCTGACTTGCCTGATGATCACCAGTTTGGATTGAATTAGTAGTGCTTGATTGCATCCAATATATAATCCGGAATTTTAAACCCTCCACTTTAGTCAAGTCAGAAATAGGTCAATCAATATCAGAAATGGGTCAGTCAATAAATCGCACAACTGTGCGTTTCTATTCAAGTTCGCTTAATTCCAACCAGCGAAATTCTTTTTCATTAAGTAAATCCCTGATTTCACCGTGACGCTGCGATTTACTGACCAGCTCCTCCGACGAACAATTCCCTGAGTTCATCTGCTCTTCAAGCATTAATTTTTCTGTCTCAAGTGAGGCAATATCTTTCTCCAATAATTCAAGTTCCCGTTTTTCGTTGAAGCTCAATTTTCGGATGCCCTCTTTGACCGATTTAGGTTTTGCCAATTTTTCCTGTTTCAGAGGCTGGCGTTGTTCTTTTTCTTTATCCTCAAGCCAATCGCGGTAATCGGAATAATTACCAGGAAAGTCTTTTATCTTTCCATCACCTTCAAATACAAAAAGATGGTCAACAATCTTATCCATGAAAAAGCGGTCGTGAGAGACCACGATGGCACACCCCTGAAAACTGCGAAGATAATCCTCGAGAACATTTAGCGTCATGATGTCCAGATCGTTAGTTGGCTCATCGAGGATCAGGAAATTTGGATTTCGCATCAGAACGGTGCAGAGATAGAGCCTCCTTTTCTCACCACCACTCAACTTTTCAACCATATTGTATTGTGTCTCTGGTGGGAAAAGAAAGTAGTTAAGAAATTGTGAGGCGGTCATTCGGTTTCCGTTTCCAAGGTCAATTACCTCTGCTATTTCTTTGATGACATCGATCACCCGGTCGCCCTGATTAAAACTTATACCATCCTGACGGTAATAACCAAAGCTGATAGTTTCGCCCACATCAATTGTTCCACTGTCGGGTAATAATGCTCCGGTCAGCATGTTCAGAACAGTTGATTTGCCGCTCCCGTTTTTTCCGATGATCCCGATCTTTTCCAACCTGGCAAAGTTGTAACTGAATTGATCTAAAATGATCAGGTCACCAAAGGCTTTTGAAAGGTTCTTGATATTAAGGATCTTACTACCGAGCCTCTTTCCCTGAACGGTAAGCTCAACTTCATCTTCTACGCGACGCTGTGAAGCTTTCTCTTCCAGTTTATAAGCGGCTTCAGTGCGGTACCTCGATTTATGAGTCCGGGCTTTAGGCATCCGCCTAAGCCACTCCAGTTCAGTGCGAAACAGGTTCCTCGCACGATCAATTTCTGCATTCTGGCTTTGGATGCGCTCTTCTCTTTTCTCAACATAATAGGAGTAGTTCCCCTTATATTTGTAGATTGTATTGTCTTCAAGTTCAATAATTTCATTACATACACGATCGAGAAAGTACCTGTCGTGAGTCACCATAAACAGCGTACACCTGGCTTTCTCAAGATATTTTTCAAGCCATTCGATCATTTCGAGATCAAGGTGGTTGGTTGGTTCGTCCAGGATCAGAAAATCGGGTTCGTCAATCAGAATATGGGCCAGAGCAACCCTTTTTTTCTGTCCTCCCGAAAGGAATTTGATCTGCTGATTGACATTAGTAATCTTTAATTGGGTCAGAATCTGCTTGATCCGTAATTCAAAATCCCAGGCATTGAGCACATTCATTCGTTCAATGGAACTGTCTAAAAGTTTCGGGTCATGACTTTCGAGCGCCTTTTCGTAGTTTTTTACTGTCTGGATAATTTCACCAGTAGAGTTAAAAGCCGCTTCCAGTACCGTATCTTCAGGGTTAAGATCAGGATTCTGGCGCAGGTAACCAATCGAAATATGGTTTGACAAAGTTGATTTTCCCGAATCAGGAGTTTCCAAACCTGCAATTATGTCCATTAAAGTCGATTTCCCGGCACCATTTTTTGCAATCATTGCCACCTTTTGACCCTCCGAAACTGAAAGACTAATCCCTTCAAAAAGAGCTAATTCACCCCAATATTTTGACAGATTTTCAACTTGCAGGTATGTAATCATAAAAAATAAAAATTTAGGGTACAAAGTTAACATGAAATCGCCATGATAAGAATAGCTTCAATCGAAATGTATATTTCATCAAGGAGATTCCATTTGGCCGCTAAAAAATAAATTATTTACAAATGAAATATGCAAAAGAGATTTTAATTTTATCGCTCAACTTAAAAGGGCCGATATGCAAAAAAAAGAGCGTTTTGAGAAGGTCATCGAATGGTTTAAAGCAAACATGCCAGTTGCAGAAAGTGAGCTTCGATACGCTGATCCTTTCGAATTAATAGTGGCAGTAATCTTATCCGCACAATGCACCGATAAGCGTGTTAATCAGATAACTCCTGAACTTTTGAGACGATTTCCGACTCCTGAAAAAATGGCAGAGGTGGAGTCGGGCGAAGTTTTTGATTATATCAGGTCTTGTTCCTATCCAAATAACAAGGCAAAGCATCTTGTGGCAATGGCCCGAAAACTTATTTCCGACTACAATGGCATTGTACCCGATGATGTGGATGAACTGGTGAAATTGCCTGGTGTCGGGAGGAAGACTGCCAACGTGATCGCGTCGGTTATTTTTAATAAACCAGCCATGGCTGTTGATACGCATGTCTTCAGAGTTGCTGCCCGCCTGGGTTTATCTACCAATTCTAAAACACCACTCGAAACTGAGAAACAGCTAATTGCTTATATTCCAGATGAGATAATACCAATTGCTCACCATTGGCTGATTTTACACGGTAGATACGTTTGTGTAGCCCGTAAACCAAAATGTGATATCTGTGGACTTCAATCTCTCTGCCTCTACTATTCGAAGCAATCAAATTAATTACTGTTTAAAATAAGTAAAAATTACAGATAGAATTTGTTTTTTGTTCATTCTTTGTAACTTTGCGCCGTTATTTATGAAACAGTTTTAAATTAATTATAAACAAAAACTCAGGTTAGTTATGGCTTACAAAATTTCTGACGAATGTATCGCTTGCGGAACTTGCATCGACGAGTGCCCTGTTGAAGCTATCAGTGAAGGTGAAATCTATAAAATTGATGCAGAACTTTGCACCGATTGTGGTTCTTGTGCTGATGTTTGTCCTACCGACGCAATTTCTCCGGAATAATCAAGAGAAGATATAGACTGAGAGCCTGCTAAGATTTAGCGGGCTCTTTTTTTTCAGATCAGGTAATCGATACAACTATTTTTCTCCTGGATAAATAATCCCTGCCTTTTGCCGGATAGTATCCATTGTTTTCATTAAGGCCTGACTCATGAAAAGCGGCATGATCTCGCTTTGAAGTTTATTCTCCGACAAACATTTCATAGCTTCAAGCGCTTCAAGTTTCAATCCGCACACATTCTCTTCAAATTCATACCGCGTTATCCCCGATAAAGGCTTCTCCACTTCAAGCCACTGATCCAATGAGCTTGATCTTCGCAGATGAATGGTCCCATATTCACAAAAAATATCAGTTCCCAGGCCTGAACCAGTCACAAAGGAGGCGAAAATTGAAGCGGATAGGCCATTCTGATAATCAAACCGGATGGAGATGCTTTGATCAATCCCAGTTTCGGCCAGTTCCGCCTGAGCAGTTATGTTAATGGGTTCTCCCAAAAAATAAAGAGTATCGAAGATCGGGTAAATACCGATATCAAGTATTGCACCCCCGCCAAGAACCGGATTGAAGAGCCTCAGTGAATAATCATATGGCGATTTATTAAATCCGTACCAGGCCTGAATGTACTTAATTTTTCCCAATTCCCCTGAATCGATGATTTGTTTTGCCTTCTGATACGAAGGTTGATGTGGGACCATCATCGCTTCCATTAAGAATACATTGTTCTTCTGCGCTGCTTCAAGCATGCTTCTGACCTCTGTTCCGTTGATTGCGAATGCTTTTTCGCATAGGACAGGTTTTTTATGATTGAGGCAAATGAGGGCATGTTCTGCGTGATGGGAATGCGGAGAAGAAATATAAATGATGTCTACATCCGGATCAGCTGCCAAATCATAATAATTACCATAATAACGTGTCGCGCCAAATGCTCCGGCAAATTCTTTTGCACGTTCAATATTACTGGAACCAACAGCAAATACACAGGCATTATCCAATTGTTGCAATTCGGTGGCAAATTTTCCGGCAATACGTCCCGGTGCAAGAATACCCCAATTGTAGGTTTTTTTAGTCATCGTGCAAATAATTTTATTAGTATAATCGTTTTATTAGATTATCTTCTGCAAAGATATCCTTTTTCAAAAAATATGTTCAATTTTACATTCGCATCAAACATCAAATCTTATGGCACAACAACCTTCAAGAAGTGAGGCTTTTGCCCTCCTTTGCGCGTACAATAAACAGGAAAGTCTGATACGGCACGGGTTAGCAGTCGAAGCTGTTATGCGCTATTTCGCAGAACAATCGGGAGAGGATATTGAAAAATGGGGAGTAATCGGACTTTGTCATGACCTTGATTATGAGCAGTTCCCTGATCAGCATTGCGTTATGACGCGCAAAATTCTGGAAACCGAAAAGTGGCCGGAAACCTATATCCGCGCAATTGTATCTCATGGCTGGGGAATCTGTTCAGATGTTGAACCCCTTGAAATTATGGAAAAGATCCTTTTTGCCACCGATGAACTCACCGGACTGATTACAGCCTGTGTTTATGTAAGACCGTCAAAAAGCATTCTGGATCTTACTGCTAAATCTGTGATGAAGAAATGGAATACAAGGGCTTTTGCCGCTGGGGCCAACCGGGATGTGATAACCAAAGGTGCTGAAATGTTGGGTAGGAAGGTTGAAGAACTCGTTGAAGAGACAATTAAGGCCATGCAACAGAGAGCAGAGATTATTGGATTAAAAGGAACCCTATAGCAGATTAAAAGGTTGATAAACTTAAATTTATCGCTGTTTTTCGACAATTCAGAACATTTAAGGTAAACAGCTGTTTATAGTTTTAAATTATGCATTTGACATTTAAACATAAATTTATATTTAGGTTTTGAATCGCAAAATAAACTTCTAACTTTGTGATAACGCCCGATTAACTCTATCAACAAAATAATACGATGAAAACTGAACAATCTATCTATTCCGAGGCATTAGGCTGGGTAAATAAGAGCGATAATAATCTCGATAATATGGCTCAGTTAGTTTTTCTTTTTGGCAATAAAGATTTGCTAAAGGAAGAGCATCACATTGATTTTATCAGAAATAAGTACCCGATATTAATGGAAAT
>Ga0118677_10002667_pt1 | contig 24334 bp, 31 predicted proteins | sample AliMusrvi5mmetaG_FD_86154 | JGI IMG/M metagenome (GOLD analysis project Ga0118677, IMG submission 86154)
CGCGGTGCCATCTTCGAAAACTGGCTGATGACCGAACTCGCCAAAGCTGCAGCTCATGCCGGCCGTGTGCCCTCCATCGGCTTCCTCCGCGACAAGGAAGGCCATGAAATCGACGCCATCGTCGAAAACGGCAACGTCCTTCACGCCATCGAGGCGAAATCCGGCCAGACCGTTCCATCCGATGCCTTCAAGGGCCTCGACTTCTGGCGGCCAAAACTCCAGCCCGGCAAAACCTCCCGCTCCTGGCTGGTCTATGGCGGCGACACCGCCCAACACCGCGAAAACGTCACCGTCCTCCCATGGCAGGGCCTGTCCCCGCTCCTCAAAGAACTTTAATCGCCAGCGGGCCGGCAGGCATCCGGTCGCCCCGGCGTCCTTGCCGATATACTTGGCAAAGTAGCCGGAGAAATTTCTCACAAGCTGCATGTTCTCCTTCTTCGCTTGCTGCGGACGTTTCACGGCGGGAGAAGGGAGTTGGCGCAGGTGTGGGGGCACCCGGCGGGATGGTCCACGGAGCGCGGCGGCAAATATTTCAAACGTTAAAAAATCTTGACAAAGAACACGCAGCCAAAAGACATCGCCTTCGCCGAAAGAGCCGTGACCGCCATCCGCGATCGCTCCACCGAGAGCACCTGACCCTCAATCCATCTCCCTCCCCCCCTACCTAACTACCAATCCAATGAAAACAAAGGCCTCAGCAGCCAAGCCCAATACTGGCGCACGCTTCTCCTCGGTCCTTGACTTGGTCAAGGCCACAGCAGGAGACGCGCAAGTTCAGTCATTCGAGAAATATCTCGAAGAGGCACAAATCGTCAGAGCCATGATCGGATTCCGCGCCGCCGTTGGTCTCACCCAGGAGGATGTCGCATCCCGGATGGAGTGCTCCCAGAGCGCGGTCTCCAAACTCGAACACAGTTCTGACGGTGACCTCACCCTCCGTGATATCGCGAAATATCTCGGTGCCACCGACGAAAGACTCTTGATTGCCATCGGCAAACAACCCTCGCTCGTGGAACGCATCAAGGAATCCGCCATGCGCCTCAAACATGACCTCGATAGACTTGCTGATTTGTCAGTCAATACAGACGACACCAAACTCAGAAATGGCATAAGCTCCTTCTTCGGGGAGGCGTGGTTCAACTTGTCAACGATTGTCTTTGACGCGGCTCAAAAGCTTCCCGGCCATCATGGTGATAAGGAGTGCAGCCCGTTGACTCTCCTTGGACAGCCGATGATGATCCGCGATTCAGAGCCTGCGCGAGAATGCGTGGGGCACTGAAACATCTGCTGATGGAATTCCACAACGCCGTCCACAAACGTTAGATGTGTGTCCGCCGGCGCGGTTGATTGGATGTTGAAATGATATTGAAAAGCTTATGGTAGGGTGGTTGGCCACGGCTTGTTCTTCGGTCTTTTTCCCGGAATCCGTCGAAATTCGCCCATATAGAAAAAATCCTCAAACTGTATCTGAATCGGCTCAACTGCTCTCGACAGCCAATCAGCAATGAATTCGTCCCTCTTCTCATCTGGATATTCGATCCGCTTCACTTTACCCGATTCTGCAAGCAGAAGATTCTTGATCTCATCCAATTTCTTATCCGATAGCTTCTGACCATATAGGACGTGCGCCAACGCGAATGCAAATCTGATAATTACCTTGAAAGCAGCCCCTTCGCGGAATTGCGCATCGTAGAATGCAATCCGGTAGGCATATTTCTGGCGAACGTCAAAGCCACCGATGACCGGCGGATAGAAAGTAGTTGGATTTGCGGTTGTGGGGTTTAACGGGCATTCGGTGCGCATTTTTGTTCGGCATTTTGGAATCTCCATCGGTAAGGAATTCCAAGTCCCCCGACATGGAATGATTTCTGTACTGAGTTCCCAACGGACAATGTCGCGAAGTTATTAGACGATACGCTCAAAGTAATGGGCTCATGCGTAGACCGATCCATAATCACGACTTGATGGCCCCTGACTCGCCCACCACTAATAAACTTCCTAAGTATCTGCCCTGAATAAACTATGGAATGACCGGATGGTGTCATGGCATTGTAGGCCATGACATATGGCCACCCCATAAGAACCAGAATCGGATAGGTAATACTTGCCGTCACCCATACCTTAGAGCGTGCCATGCCAAGATCGTATAGATCACGCCGATACCACCATGTGAATCCGAAAATCAGAATAGCAAGAGGGCTCCAGAGCAGTCTCACCGCTACGCCAAATCCTCCATTGAAGATCGAATCAAGAAGAATGAGAAAAAGAAAGCCTCCGCCGATGTAGGCGAGAAACAACGCATTGCCAAATCGAGCTATGAACTTAGGCATATTATTCTGCCGAACGTCGAGCCCTACCGCCGGCGCGGCTGGAGCGTTGTTGGTTCGTGTTTGTGGTGCTGATGCCGGTCGGTAGCGGCGATTCGCCTTATCTTCTTGTTACACGGATCCAATATATACCTTTCCGTTATTGGGATTCTCCGTGTTATAGATGTGAAGGCGGCTCTTTTGGCCTTCAGGAAGAGAACTGAAATCACAGTCTTCGAAGAGAATGAACGACGGATTCCCAACCTGATTTGTGTCGCACAAATTTGTAACCTTGCACCGTCGCAGACGAGTACCGAAGAATGACTTGTGAGGAATCTGGTTGAAGCCTCTCTGCAAATCGATCTCCCCGGGAGCATCCTCGATCAGGACTCCGAGTGACTCATCAAAGCCAAAGTATGTAGGGATGACTATTCTGAGCAAACTTGAGAATGTGTAGTCGGGACTATTCACCGGATCAAAATATGGCTTCGCAGACGGAAATGCTCTTCGAATATGCCATCCAGCGTTCCCCAGGGTCAGCGTTGGCAGCAGCACCGAGGTTACCAAAAAGATGCCGATAATCAGGGTCTGTATCACGATGCGTTTCATATTTCTGGCGAACAGTGCAATTAGTACGGGCTTGAGTGTGGCCTAGAAACGGGGGTTTGTCGAGGCGAAAAGTTGGAGCTTTTGCCAAGTTGTTGGAAACCAGAGGCTTGGGTGGTTGCAACCGATGGTTGATGATTTGGGTAGCCTAATGAAATGAGGAGCTTTCTGGGGCATTCCGCTTTCTGGATATTCCGGCTAATGAGGGGTGATTATCACCGATGGTTGAATACTTCCCAGACTGGCGTGAATTGGCACAACGTTGACGTGCGCTTCAGTGACCTTGCATGGGCGCTGCGGCCGGAGGCACGCAGGCACGGCCTGCTGCGGGACGCAGGAGCCACTACGCCAAGAGGGCGGGAGGAAGCGGGGGCGGAGGAGGAAGCGGGATGACGGAGTAGAAGCCGGAGGAGTCTAGCGCGATCTGGCGACCAAGGACCAAGGACCAGGGACCAGGGACCAAGGGGACACGAGCGGAATACATCGGCAAGGCGAGAGCATCGAGCATGGAGTTGACCTGGGTGCCAAGAATCGAATTGGCCGAGAAAACGGCGACGGTTCGGTCGGGGTCGGTGTTTAGAACGACGGTGAGACGCTTGTCAGGAAGATTCCAGAACGATGCATTGCAACGCCCCATGGTGGCAGCGAGAGGATTGAGAGCCTCGGCAGTTTGGAGATTGAACTCGTCTAGCAAGAGAGCATCTTTCTGGGATTGGGTGAGAGAAGGGAGGGGCATGAAGAGGAAGAATTGATTTCTGATGTGGAATTCGGTTGGGGAGCATTTCGAATTGGCACCAGGTGCTGGTGGCGGCGTTGGTGAGCTGGTCCGCCCCGTCGGTATATACCCAGGTGTTCGCTTAGTTGTTCTGCCACATGTAGATACGAGAGCGAGCTTGACCTACAAAAATCTGCAAAGCCCAAGCATCGTCCTGCCCCCGGTAGAAACTTTCATTGAGGGATGATGTGCCTATCTCGATACCATTGAATCCACGCGTTCTGATCTTTGGCATTTGTTGGTTGCTCGTCTTGTGGAATCATTCGTCTGAGTGTCTCGACAGCGGTGCTCTGAGGCGTGTCAAAGATGAAGCATTCAAAAGACGGGGGTTTCGTGTCGCTAATAAGGCTCGAATGAAATAGATGTCGGATCTGTCGCCGACAGTACCGAGCGCAATGACGAGGTGCCGGTCAAAACCATCGTGCGCGAGGCGACGACGGTTCCTTTTCGAACGGAATCCATTCCTCAGATTTCACTTTCGCGTTCTGTTGCGCACGGAACGCCGCGTGTTTGCCTGCGAGTTCCGGTGATGAATTGGCCAGCATCGCCCCTGCAAACAAGGCGGCATTGACCGCGCCAGCCCTGCCGATGGCGAAGGTGGCGGTCGGGATGCCCGCCGGCATCTGCACGATGGAGAGCAACGAGTCCATGCCCTTGAGCGACCACGGTGAGCCGCCGCGGTTCGTGCATAGACTTCTCGCCATCGTGGATTGATTGGATCGGCAGTCCGATTTCCAGGTCGCCTGGTTTTCATCGAAGGCAACTGCGCACCATTTCGAGATTTCCTCGACAACAAATACACTCCGATGGGCGTGCGGCCGCTGCTGGTCTAACAGACCGGCGAAGGGATTCACGGCGACGAAGTGACCGATCGGCCAAAGCGGCGCGACGCGTCCAAGCGCGGCAACGATGGCGGATTCCAGAGCGGGTGGAGCGACGACGGGAGTTATAAGTATGGCGTTCATGAGTGAGGTGAAATGGTATCGAGTTGGAAGTTTTCAGAAACCCGGGCGGCGTGGTCAGAGATGGCCGAGCAGGCGGTTGGCGATGGTGCCGAGGTAGAAGCCGTTCAGCGCGTGCACATAGAGTCGGCGACCAAACGGGTCATGGCACGCCCGCCACAGCAGCGCTTGTAAGAAAAACAGGGCGAGGAACACCCCGACCACGAAGCCAGTTAGATTCGACGGCGTCTCCGGCGCGGAAACTCCCGTTAGAAAAAATCCCGCCACCGCATGCAGCACACAGGTGAGCGCAACCACCAGGCGCGAAGCGCAGGATCAGGAAACCGCCCCCGTTGAATCACCCCGAGCCGCAGGTTTCCGAACCCGCTCGTCGGCGAACTGGTGAGTCGCATGGCAGGCTTGGAATCGACCGGAAGAAAGTTGCCCGCTGCGGCTGCCAAAATCCAGCAAACCGGCCTATCGCCTGCAACCGCCGATCACCCATAAACCTTGACAGGGAAATGAACCTGCTGATTTATGAAAAAAATGTATTGTTTTCTCTTGACCCGCTGTTGCCGCCGGATTAAACGGAGTGTTACAACCCGGAAAACAACAATCACAGTCATGAAAACCCTGTTGCTTGGCGCCCGGCGGTCAAGAGCCTGAACCATCCTATATATGAAAACTGCATTCGCGTCATCGACGTTTGCCGCTGCGGCAATGAAATCCTGCATTCTAGCGACACTGCTATGGCTGGTGGTGCCCGCATTGATGCGTGCCGAGAGCCCGCCGGCTCAGCCGCTGCTTGAGATCACCTCCGGTCTGCCGGGCAATCAGGTGCGTTTGAGTTGGTCGGCAACGGTCGGGCAGAGTTACCGGATCGAGCGCTCCACCGCCCTCGCCAGCGGAGCTGCTGGCAGCTGGACGCAACTCGCGCTGGTCGAAGCCACCGGGGCGGAGTGTGTGTGGCTGGATCCGGAACCGACCTCACAAAAAGCCTTCTATCGCGTGACGCTTCCTCAAGCCGACGTGTTTTCGATTTCCCCGCCGCTGCTTTCTCCCACTGGCGGAGAACTCCTCGTCCGGGGCCAGAGGATTCCGGCGGGCAGTTTCCTGGTGCTCGAGATCGACGGCACGCCGCCATCGCAGCTCAGAGTGCCGTTGGAAGATCTCGGTGGCGGCGTGTGGCGGGCGAGTGTCGCGCACCCCTTTGTGCCGGGCGGCAGTGTGATTTCCGCGCTCATCGTGGATGGGAACGGCACCACGCTGGTCCCCCTCAATCTGCCGCTCACAGTCACCCCGACGGGACGGGCCTTGGATTCGCCCCCATCCTTGCCACCCGCCTCGCCGGATCCTCAGGCCCAAAGCAACCCTGTTCCAGGGATACCCATTATCGTGAAGAAACATCCGGGAAACTGCAACAATACCAGGGTTGCGGCGCTTGGCCCAAACCAGGACTGTGATGATGGGGACCCCTTTTCCCCCCTCGGCATGGCCATCAACGAAAAGGGACTGCCGGGCGATAAGAAACCGAGGCCGTGGGGCCCCACCAACCCGAAACCGCAAAGGACCGCTTACGGACCTGAGGAGTGCGATGACGGCAACTGCGACCCCGGTGACGGCAGCTTTCTGAGCATCGCATTATCCCAATTTCTCTCCAAGAAAGGCTACGATTATTACAAGGCAAAGTCGGATATGAATTCCACCGGGTTGCAGAACAACCCGTATTTCGTGGCTGGCGGAATGAGCGGCGACATGCCGTCCGCCGCCGTCCGTGAGGGAATCCGGCGGCCGGTCAAGCACCCGGATCTGATGAAACGGGAAATGGGGCCCACCGCGATCACCCCGGTGCCCTCGGGTTTGCCCGGCGAGGTTTCCTTCCAGACCTGCGATCTATCACTCGCTTGTCCGGCCGGGCCGCCGCTCGCCTGGGTGCGCACCTACCGGTCGATGAAATCGCTCAACTCGGGTCACGGCACGGGCTGGGATTTCTCCTACAATATCTGGATCGAAACCCTGCCGTCATCGGCGGGCACCAGCGCCTCTCGCGTGGTCATCCATGATGGCGGCGGCCGCGCTGATATCTTCTTCCGCCAGGCCGATGCGACGTATCGTTGCGAGGGAATGTTCCGCGAAGGTCGCTTCACCGGCGATACCTTCACCCTCACGTTCGCCGATAAGGGCACCTGGACGTTCAACCCGCTCGACCGTTCGCCGTCCGCCGGAAAAATCGCGGCCATCACCGACCGCAACGGCCTCGCCCTCACCTGTACCTACAATCCCGCCACCGGCCTGCTCGCTTCTGTGAGCGATTCGTTTTCTCCGCCGCGCAGCCTCAACGTCACTTGGGACGGGGCAGGCTTTATCACCCGTGTCGCGGACTCCAGCGGTCGAAGCGTCCAATTCACCCCTTATGGCGCGGCCGATTCGGATGGCAGCGAAGGCGATCTCAAATCCGCGTCCAGTCCGCAGGTCGGCGGAGCTCTCTCCGTCGTCGGTGCCACGGTTTACACCTATTCAACAGGAAATTCGGACCCCAACCTCAACCACAATCTGCTCAGCATCACCGATGGCGCCGGAAGGTTGTTAGAGGCGTTTGCCTACTCGGCGCAAAGCGATCAGATCCATCCCGACTACGACACCTGCGTTTCCCACAATCGCTACAAGACCGGCCACGTCACCCTCAACCGGCGCGAGCTCCAGCCGCCGGGAACCTCACCGGAAGGTGGCTACACGATCTTTGAAGTCGATGAGATCGGCCGCCTCACCGAAACCGTTTGCGACCGTCTGCACCGTGTTGTCAGCCTCCACGAATACACCGGTTTTTGCGTGCCTGGAATTCCTGTGACGTCCACCGACAACCGTCCCACCGGACCCTTGCGTGCCAGCGATCCGCCCTATTTTGAAACCACCTGTGACTACAATGCGGACAGCCTGTGTACGCGCATCACCCATCCGGACGGCAGCCAGGAACTCGTCACCTATGATCGCGACTTCCGGCCAGGTTGCCCGGTGCGCGAGCGTGCCAATCCCCGCGTGCTGACCCTGCGTTCCGCCGGTGGCGAGGAACGTGTGGTGGCCTGTACCTACCAACCGGATCATGGCAACCCGGAATCCGCCCGCCCGGGCAATCCGATCGGCGGACTCTGTGTCAAAGGCGGCAGGAATCCCGGTGGTACCACCTATCTCCACGATGGTCTCGGCCGCTGCGTGAGTGCCGGGCAGGGGCCCTCGCTCGTGACCTTGAGCTTCGACTCCTGTGGCAATCCCACCAGCGAGACGCAGGATGGATTAACGGTCTCCCGCACCTTCAACCACCGCGGACGCACCAGCATCACCTATCAGGATGGCCGCCAGTTTATCGAAAGCCGTGACGCGACCGGCCTGCTGCATTCCGTCTCCGCCGTGAGTGGTGGCAAGCCGGTGACACCCCCGGTGGTCGCGCTGGATTATCTCGGCCACCGGGTTTGCCGTAGCACCCAAGGCAACGGCGTGGTCACCAACTGCAGCTATCGTGGCGATGGGGACGCCCCTCTAGCAGGTGGCAGCGACGCGTCCTTCGACGCCTGCGTCCGCGTAACCGTTAGCAATGCCGCGTCCACCCTCCTCAGCGACACCATCCTCCGGCGCGATGCGAACCAACGGCAAACCCGCTGCGACACCACTTTCTCCGCAGCATCAGCCGCACCTGGACGCTCGAAATCCTTCACGCTTGATCGGCTTGGTCGCGTGATCGTTTGCACCACGCGGCGCCGCGAGGTCGCCGCTGGGCCAGTGTTAATCGAGAGCGAGGTGAGTTACACCCTCGATCTCGAAGGCCGCCGTCTGAACGCCACTGGCGGGGCCAATCCCGGGACTTACACCCAGGCAAGCACGCTGCCACCCGGCGACCAACAAATGAGTCAATACACCTCATGGCCGCGTGGTCCGTTAGAGTGGGATGACAACGGCAATCTCGCGCTCATGACCACCGCCACCGGATCACTCACCTTCGTCCACGATGCCGAAGGACGACTCGTCGCGGTGAACGATACCGCCACCGGGTCTCCCTTGGTCAGCTACGACTACGATGCGCTTGGCCGCGTGATGATCCACAAAATCCACCATGGGGGTGGTCTGCCATCCATCGACTCCCGCTTCGTTTATGACGGCAGCGTCTGCATCCAGGAGTTAAGTGATGATGGCAGCGGTGTCCTCAGCCCTGACATGACTCTTGTCTGCGCCGACGGCCTGAAACAGTGCATCTCCACCCGAAACGGCGCCATCTACTACCCACATGGTGGTTTGGGAAACGCCTTGATCCGCCCCGGCCATCACAAGCCTGGTAGTTGCTCGTTCATCACCCTCATCACCAATGCCACTGGCGTAGCGATCGAACGCTTTGATTGCGACGACGCCTGCAAACCGATCTTCCTCGATGCCAACGGCACGCCTGCTTCAGACACGAGTTCGTCCATCGGCCTGCGCTGGCTGACTCCGGAAAGTTCCTGGGAGCCGGAGATCGGCATGTTCCATGGCACCGGCGGAACCTACAGCCCGGACCTCGGGCAACAGGTTTCCCGCCGCCGCCCCGGGAGCAATTGGAAGGGCGGATATATCATGCATGTCACATTGCTGAAGTGACACACCGGGGGGCTGCGTCTCAGCAGTTCCGAGCATGATATTGATATTGGGCGAAATGAGCGGCGGGATGGCAGTTAGAGACGTGGGGAAGGTCACGCCGATGCCTGAACCATCCGCATCCGCTCCAGGGCTGGGTTAGGCTCAGGCAAGCATAAGGTGCAATTCGGTTTCCGGGGTCAGCACAATGGGTTCGGCGAACGTGATCAACGCGCGATTGCCTGTCAGCTTCAAATCCGTCCGGATCGGCTTCACCGCCAACGCCACTGTCGCGGTGGAAACACTCACACCTTCGGCAAGAGTCAGCGCGAGAGTCTGCAAGTGCAGTTTCCCCCAGCGCAACTGGATGCCGCACCTCGTTCGTCCTTGGTCCCGTTTCTGCCAGAATGTGCCCCAGCCTTCGGCTGCGGTGAATGGGGCGCGGAAATTTTCCGGGGTGAGGCGCGGCGCGAATCCGATGTGTCCTTGCGGACCGTGATACTCAAAACCACTGGCGGCGATCAACAGTCCATAGCTGGCCATCCCGCGGGAGTAATGGTCGCCACATTCGACTTCATTCCACGGATTGCGTCGCGATGCGTGGTAGCGGTCATGGATCACGCGCTCAACGGCCAAGCCTTCGAGCACCAAACCCTCGCTGATCATGTGGCCTGCCACCTGGTGTTCGTAGCCGGCCATGCAGGTATTGAGATATCCCACGCCCACAGCCATGTCTCCGCTCACCACCTTGGGGAGTTGGCGATCGCCATGGGGCCAGGTGGTCATGATCGTGCCACCTTCGCCGGGCATCGCATACCAGCTTCCCTCTTTGAAAACCTGCCGGTAGGGTCCGACATCGGGAGTAAAGTTGTATTTCCAGATCGCGCGCAGCGCGGATTGGGTATGCCGGATAGGCAGGATGCGCCCGAGGCCGACCTGGAAGGCCCAGCCTTGCCCGAACACCTGATCGATGTGACAGCCGTTGCCGATGATGAAACTGTTAGGCTGTGCGGGGTCGGGTTTATGGATAAAGTATTCGCCATTCCAAAGTCGCTCCACCAGGTTCTTGGCACCGGCATCCGCGATGGCTCGCGCCGATGCCGCGAACTCCTGGTCACCCAATTCCCGCGCCATCGCCTCGCCGGCACGCAACGCGGCCAAATACAGCGAGCTGGTCCACGACATGGCGCCCCACCACAGGCCGGTATCCAGAGTGGTGGATTGCCTGCCGTCGATGATGCCATCGGCGTTGCCGTCCTCGCGAATGAGCCACTGGAGGATTTTCTTGATCTTGGGCCAATTGCGCCGGAGGAACGCCGAATCATTCGACATCTGATGCGTGCGATAAGCGCAGAGAACATGGCCCGCCTGACCGTCCAACACAAAATCGCCGCGATATTCGCCGCGGGTCCAGACTCCGCCGGTCTTCGGGTCGAACCCGATGTCATCGACAAAGTGCTGCGTTTCATCGATGGACTGCTCGATACTGGGGAAGAGGCGGCCCGCGCCCTGGGTATAAAACCATACGCTGGTACAATTTCCCGGACAGCAGTAGGAGCCTTCGAAAAACCAATAGCGACCGTTATCGAAGCGATGACAGGTCGCCGTGGCCAGCACGGAAACATTCATCAACATGCGGTCTAACAGCCAATGCGGCAAGGTGGAATCATACCAAGTGTCGTGCCAGCGCTTCGTCTCGCCGGAGAGGCGGGCGAAATTCCCGGCGACGTAAACCGCAACATCGGCCGCATCGCGGAATCGTTTGGCGTAATAACGGCTGAGTTTTTCGATGTCGCGAATCCTGGCCCATTGCTCGTTCAACAGCAGTGGCGTGAAACCCGCTTGCGGGAAATGCCATGTGATCACATACGCGGCTTTACGCTGTTCCCCCGGTTTCAGCGTCCAGCGCCGTCCCACCGCGCCGATGAGCCGGGCGGGCAGGGCCTTTTCGGCTTCTGCTTTATCACCCGAGTCCAACGCTTGGAACAGCGCGTCCGGCTGCCCATCGCTGACATCGGCGCAGGCGCGGTCGGTGGCTTCGGGAGCGAGCAGCGCCAGGCTCAGCGTACCGAAATCCGCAGCGGTCATGAGCACGTCCGGCGGTAGCGCCACATCGGAAAAAACAATGTAATCCACGCCGATGCATCCCCACCCCCCGCGGTCATCGTCCGCGATCTCCAGCCGCGCCTTGCGGCCGATGAGGTTTCTTGTATCGAAGAAATCCGTTCGCAGTCTGTGAGCGGTGTGGCCTGTGGCCGAGCGCTCGATCTTGCCATCGATGATCAGGCGCAGGCCTAACTTTTCGGCATTCGCACCGCCTCCGATCAGAAAGCGGATGTAATCGCGAGAGATCGTAAACTCAGGGCTGGTGAGTTTGCCCGTAGCGCGTTCTCTTGAGCCGTCGATCACCGGAGCCGAGGCAAAGCTATTGGCCAGCGCCTGGCCATGCGCGCCGATTGCCTTCGGGGATTGGATCTCGAGAAGTTCGGTTAGTTTTGCCGGGTGTGACCCGAATGCCGTTCCTTCCACGGTCCACGCCCCATAGGTTTCCTCTTCGAAATCGGCGAATACGATGTCAGCGCGAGCGGGGGGGCTGGAGCCGCTTGCGCGCACATCCGCGTGGGCGCTGGACTCCACACGCAGCATCCCGCTGTCGCGTGCCACCTGATTGCGCCGGATTGCCAGGGCGGATTTGCTGAACGCGCAGACGGCATTTTCGAGCCAACCGGCGAGTTCCACCGCGAGTGTTTCGTTCGAGGTGTTCGTCACCGAAAACTCCATCACCGTCGCCGGCAGGCCGGAGTCATCCGCGTTCAATGGAATAAAAGGCGAGTACGCTTCCAATTTCACATCCACCGGGCAGCTTGGGTCGTGGTAGTTGACGGTGCCGATGGGATATTGGCCGCAAAAGGTGACCCCGGGGAAACCACTCTGATCCAGCCGGTGGATAGCCGCCTTGCCATTCGCGGAAATCCGGAGTGCGAATCCCTGTTCGAGCGGCGCGGCGGGTTTCGGCGGATTGGCATAGTGTGGGCCGCGGTATAAGTTGAACTCGCCGGGATTGGGCGCGTTGAAAACATCCCAGTGCAACAACCTTCCGTCACCGCCGAGATAAAGCTGGCCGGCGCAGATGCCGCCTATCGGCATGCCAATGAGGTCGAGCTCCGCATTGCGATATACTGTGGGTTCGCCACGGGCAAACAGTGACTTTACCCAACCGGGATCAAGTTTCTTGTCCAATGGTACCCATTTCTCAAAATCCTCTTTCCGGAACGGTCCCGCCATGGCCATCATGCCTGGAAATGCCGTGCCTGCGGCCAGAAAAGCAGCCAGTTGGAGGAAATCCCGCCGGGCAATATCAGGAGAGCAGTTGCATTGGGAAGTCGGGCATTTGTTCATGGGCATGCGGGGTAGGAGCAGGGAAGGGATCGTGGAGACTCTGATCGCGGCTGGGCAAATATGTCAATATCCTCTTCCCATTTCCCGTCCGCCCCGCGCAGGTGCTTGAGTATCGGTGCCTTCGCCGGATCCTTCATCAGCGTCTCAAGGTTGCCATGCCCATCATTGCAATCCTTCCCCCCGATATCCACGACGGCCGGGCCCTCCATGTTTGACTGGCCGGCCAGCACAAACACCTTCACCGGACTCCTGCCCTCCTGTTTGGCGGCAGGCGGCGCATCGGCGGCGGGGCAGTTGAACGATGCCGCCAGCAAGGCTGCGGCTGTTAGAGACGTCAGTTGTAGGTTACAGGGTTGCTTCATGCGACCCAAAGCCTACCCGATAACCGGGAAGCAGGAAAGCGGGAATTTCCATGGCCGTCTTCCGACGGCCTTTCAATTTCTGTGTTTTTTCAAAATACGCCAAAAATGCCGGAAAAGCCTTGGTTTTAAGCGCTTTCGCCCCTCCCTGACCCGGTTTCGTGGGGCGTGACTGGGGGGGCCGAAAGACACGCATATTCCAAACGGCAATGACATAACCTTCGCCAACACGCTGCAAACCGGCACCCTTCAAACCGGCGCAATCCCCAAAGTTGGCACCGGCATGCTGACATTGGCCGCTACGAACCTATACAAAGGTGCCAACGTCACCGGTGCCGAGTCTGGCGATTATGTCAATATCAGCGTTGCCGACGCCTACACCATCTGGATCAAATCCCCCGCCTTCGCCATCCCCGCCGACCAGCAAGGCCCCAACGATGACCCGGACGGTGACGGTGCCAGCAACCTCGATGAATTCGCCTTTGGCGGCAACCCCAACGATCCGACGAACAAGGGCCTGATCTTCGGCATCCAGACCGGTAGCTCCGGTGCCGACGGTGCCAAACAAATGATCCTCACCATCGCGGTGCGCAACGGCGTCACCTTCTCCAGTCCCGTAATTCCCGAAAGTCCCGCGGTTTCCGCTGCCACGGTGGATGGCTTGAATTACACGATCCAGGGAAGCTCCGATCTAACTGACTGGACGACGCCGGTCACTCCCGTGCCGGTGGTCAACCCCGGCTTGCCGACACTCCCGCAGAGCTATCAATATGTGAGCTTCGTCCTCAGTGGTTCCGACGGGTTGCCAACCCGGGGATTCCTCCGCGCCATGGTTGAACGACCGTAAAGTGCGGATGGCGGATTTCTCGCCGGTGGGGGCGTTAGATGACAACTCGCGGAAATCCACTAGTGGCACCTCGCCGTGGATGTCGATCCGGTCTAGAAAAAGATCGCTAATTCTTTGTCGGTACGTTTCGATTTGGTGCGGCGAGCAGCGGCACTGGCGTTTCATGTCGCCATAAAATCCGCGCGGGTGCGGATACCATTTTCGGTGATTTAAGCATGAAACCAGATAACTCATTTGTAATCAGCAGATTGTATGACAGATTCAGGCCCGCCCAGAAGGGCGAAAACGCTCAAGAGACTGCACTCGACTCAAACCGGCGACAGAATATCGCAGAATCAGCCAGCGTGTCCAGTCCGGCTGTCCAGTCCGGCTGTCCTACCACAATCCGCGCAGATACTTGGCGTTCACCGGCACGAGGGAGGCTTCAATTCGGTCCGGCATTTCTAGTGCAAAGGACTACGCCGGATGAGTGGTGGTCACCGCCACGGCCTGCTTGCCCGCCGCCTTCGTCGCACGGATGCCGACCAGGACGGCCCATGAGCCAAAGATCGAGCAAGTCAATGAAGCGGCGTTCAAAATGATGCAAGCTCAGAAGGAAACAGATGCAAAGCTTCAGAGGAAAATGCAGCAATTGGGAGCGACCTCCAAACAACTTGTCAAACGACTGGAAAAGGCGACCGCCCCCGTAGTAGCGACAGTCAAAATGGAAGTTGGCAAGGCGGCGCAGGCGGTCCAAGCAGAAATTCCAACCGTCACCGATGCGCTGGTGGAAGTGAGAGCACTTGGATTCATGCCACACGCTGGTCACCGACGACACGTCACTAATAGATCCACGGGATAAATCGGCGAACACGCCGCTCATAATCCGCATAGTCGGGAAATCTCTCCCGCAACCAACGTTCCTCGTGGAATGCTTTGGCGTGGAAAAACGGGATCAGTATCGCGGCAACCAGCAGTGCTGGCCAGCTTTGCCAGACCAAGGCCCAACCAATTGCCACCATGATAACGCAGGTATAGAGCGGGTGCCGGATTACCGCATAGATTCCGTGCCGCACCAGTTGTGCGGAGTCCGACGGCTTGGGAAATGGGGTGAGGTTTCGACCGAGCGTCATCGCTGCGGCAAGCGAGACGATCGCGCCAACGAGCATCAAAGCCACTCCCGCCATCACCACAATGGGAAACCCGCCGCCGCGAAAGTATACCGCCAGCAGTGCGACCGCCGTGAGCAGAACGCCCTGTGTGGCCACCCAGACTCCCCCGCGTTGATAAAAGCGATGCATGCGGGTACTATTCACATAATTTCATCGGGTGGGCGGAGTCCCCTGCGGAGACTCCGCGTGGTTTACCCCCGCCATGTGGGCCTTCCGTCCATAAACACGTTCGTATGCTCGACAGAACGGACACACCTTCGTCTCCACCTGCTTCACCAATTGGAATGCCGGGCCCCTTTGTTGACGACGGGCACGTCGACAGACCGGGCAGTTCACACAAATCCTGGCCAGGATCTTATCCAGAGAAGAAGGATGTCGGGTGTTCATGGCGGGAATTTCCAAGCGGTTCAATCACTGTCAAAAGCAAAATCCTTTTGGCGTAGGTCGCAGCCAAGAATCACCTCTAGGTCGCGTTTGTCGAGCCTGTCCTCAACACAGACGGCGTTTTCCCGGGAAGAATGGCTTGCAACGTTATTTCTTCTCTTGAGATTACGGGCGCGCCATCTTAGCAAGCACTGTCGCGGGACCCCATGACCAGGTGGACCACCCACATTCAACCACCCACGCCGATTTTTCTGAGGATGATTTCCAGAGGGCAGAAGTTGGTAAACGACGATTGGAGCAGGTTGAATCCTACGAAGGCCGTAAACCACAGCCAGTTGGGGTTATGATAGTGGGCAAGGGCAAGGCTGATAAGGATGAATGTGCCGGCAAACCGGCGAATGATGCGTTCCATAATGTTGGGTAGGTCAATTGTTAATGTAGGATGTTGGATAGTAACGCGCCCATCACCGCGCCATAGATTGTGCTGATATAGGGGTTGCTGGTCAACGGACAGGTCCCGGTCGAGCACCCGACAAATTTGTAATAACTGAAGCCGAGCACGCCTCCGACGCAAATTCCAATAATGAGTTTGATGATCATGAGAAATCTCCTTTTTTCAAGTTTCTGAGGCAACTGCGGCTTGTGGGGTTGCTCCCATGGCGCGCTCAATCCATGTCTGCAAGGTTTTCAGAGCGCCGGCGCCAACCGCCTGGTCAATCACCTGCCCTGCACCAAACAACATGAGCGTCGGAACGCCCCGGACGCCATAGCGCCCCGCCAATTCAGGCGCGTCATCCACGTTGAGTTTGGCAAATTTCAGTGAGCCGGAAAACTCGCCAGCGAGCTGTTCGAGCAGCGGCGCGATCATTTTGCACGGGCCGCACCATGGTGCGTAAAAGTCCACGACAACCGGCCCGGTTGCTTTCAGGACTTCACGGTCAAAGGTTGCTTCAGTCACTTCGATGATGTTTTGCGTATTTGATTTCATTGCTTCGTCCACTACTGATCCACGGGAGTCAGCAAAGTTACAAATCGACCTGAAAAAAATTGGGGTCCTGACACAGGCCGCTTAATGTGCGCCAACCAGAGCCATCAAATTTCGTCCGATCAGCGCGATGCCCAGTAGCACCACGCACCACGCGAAGCCGCGGCGCAAGAGCATCGCGGGCAAGCGGTTGGCAAGCGCCGTTCCCGCAACCATTCCGACGATGGCCACCCCCAGAAAAGCCAGGGTGAGCGGCCAGTTGAAATTCCCATATCGCAGTTGTCCGATCAGCCCGCCCAGGCAATTGACCGCAATGACGGCTAGCGAAGTGCCAATGGCCGGCTTCATGTCCAAGCCCGCAAACAACACAAGCGCGGGCAGGATCAGAAAACCCCCACCCACCCCGAGAAATCCGGTCAGTACTCCAACAGCAATGCCTGCGGCCAGACAGCGCGACGGACGGCATTGATGGGATTGCACCGTGGTAACACCGTTTTGGAGCATACGCGTTCCTGCCACCAGCATCAACATACCAAACAACAGCAGCAGCATCGTCGCGGAAACCAAGTGGGTGAATTTCGCTCCCATAAATGCACCAGCTATTCCGCTCAAAGCAAAGTATGCCGCGGTTCGAAAATTGAAAGCGCCACTCCGCATGTTAAGCAGAGCGCCCAATGAACTTGTGCCGCCCACAATGACCAGTGACATCCCAACGGCTTGTTGCGCAGGAATCCCCGCGACATAAACCAGCACCGGCAGCGTGATGATCGAACCTCCACTGCCCAGAAGCCCGAGCGACAGTCCAATCAGCGCGGCCAGCGCCAATGCCAGACCGAGTGTCATCAGGGTGGAAGTTGTGGACGACGGGCTAGGATTTGCACAACCGCGCCTCGACCCTGATGGAAGCTGCCTTCTGTCACGTCGCGCTCGATCTCCCGTGCGACAATGAATTCCAGACCGGATAGCTCTTCACGGAGGCTGTCCAGAGTCATCAGCAGTTCAGGCACCTTGGGTCCGCCGGTTCCCAAAGCCAATTGCGCAGGGGTATAGGCTTCGAGAATGAAAACACCGCCGGGTTTCAAGCCTTGGACCACTGCGGCGTGGACCTTGCGGCGCAAGGGCGGCGGCAAATGCGCGAATGTCGCAACGATCCCCGCCCAGGCACCCGGCATGATCCGGTAGGAGTCGAGATCTGCATGCACGGTCTCGATCACCACGCCGGTTGCTTCGGCGAGACGGAGAGCTTTGGCCAGACCCGTTGCGGATTGATCCACTGCTGTCACACAATGATCGAATTTTGCCAGATAAACCGCATTACGTCCTTCGCCCTCTGCCAGACAAAGCACCGGGCCGCCAGGGATATGCATCACCATTTCCGCGACAAATGCGTTTGGCGTCTCGCCGTAGGCGTATTCTTCAGCGGCGTATCGTTTATCCCAAAATGCGGTATCCATAAGAAAGGGGTTTTTGAGTGAAATGCAAGTCAGGGTGTGGGCAATTTGGCGGGCGTGCGGGGATCGAAATGGGCGCGAATACCGCCGGTGAGCGTCGAAACCTGGAAGCCGTTTTGCGCCAGGATGCGGGCGGCAAAATAGGCGGACTTTCCTAGGGCGCAGACGGTCACCACCGGACGACTGTGATCCAGCTCGCCGAGGCGCTGGCGGAGTGCCCCGAGCGGGATATTCACCGAACTCACCTGTGTTAAAGGGTGCGCCTGCACCAGTGCGGCAGGGCGGGTGTCAACCACCTGCACCAGCGGATCGTCGGGGATGGTATCAATCGGAGTCACGAGACCATCGCGGGCATTGCAGGCGGTGAACGCAGCCAGGTTGACGATGTCCTTGGCCGCACCGAACGGCGGAGCGTATGCCAGTTCCAGTTGTGCGAGATCGTCAATGGTCAAACCGCCCATAATGGCCGTGGCCATCACGTCCAGACGCTTGTCCACCCCAAGGAAACCCGTGACTTGCGCACCGAGCAGGCTGCCGGTTTCCGGATCCCAGAGCAATTTGAGTAGCAGCGGCTTCGCGCCGGGATAGTAAGCGGCGTGATGGTTGTCGTTGACGGTGACGCTCCGATACGCACGGCCTGCGGCACAAAGGCGTTTCTCCGACCATCCGGTCAACCCCGCAGCAACATTGAAGGCACGCACAATGGCGGTTCCCAGCGCCCCCGGGTATGGCTTGGTTTGTTCGGCATGGAAAATGTGATCAGCCGCCAGCCGGCCCTGACGATTGGCCGGGCCGCCCAAGGGAACGGCGGTCGCTTCTCCGCTCACAAAGTCTTTGATCTCAATGGCGTCGCCGGCGGCATAGATGTCGGGATCGCTGGTCTGCATGAATGGATTGACGCGGATGTGGCCGCGCAGACCAAGTTCCAGTCCGGCATCACGGGCGAGCGTGGTGTCGGGCCGCACACCGATGCTCAACACCACCAATTCGGCTTCCACCATGCGCCCGGAGTTGAGGCGGCAAGTCAGCGCGCTTTCGCCGACGAAATCCGCGATGCCGTCACCAAGGATGAGTTCGATGCCATGGCGGCGAAGCTCGTCCTCCATCAGGTGTGTCATCGGGCCGTCAAGCGGCGGCAGCACTTGATCCTGGAGTTCGACCAACGTGACCTGTTTGCCCAGCCGCACGAATTGCTCGGTCATTTCCAGGCCGATGAAACCCGCGCCGATCACGGTTACGCGCCGGGCACTGGCAGCGGCGGCCTTGATGCGATCCATGTCTTGTAATGAGCGCAGGGTGAACAGGCGGGGATCATCGATGCCCGGCAGGTCGGGCCGCAACGGCACGGCACCAGGCGCGAGCAACAGTTTGTCGTAAGGCAACCACTCGGTGGTGCCGGCGGCAATTTCGCGCAGTTGCACACTCTTGCCCGGACGGTCAATGGCAATGGCTTCGGTGCTGGTGCGCACGTCTATTGCCAGCATGGCCTTGAGCGTCTGCGGGGTCTGCACGGCAAGCGCGTCGCGATGTTTGATTTCTCCGCCGATGAAATAGGGCAGGCCGCAGTTGGCGAAGGAAACATCCGGGCCACGCTCAATCATGGTGATTTGGGCGGATTCGTCGAGCCGCCTAGCGCGGGCGGCACAGGAAGCCCCGGCGGCCACGCCACCGACAATCACCAGTCGTTTTCCGTTCGTGAGATTCATAACGTTGCCGCAATGGAGCCTCAGATCGGGAAAAAGTTACAAAACTTATGCGCCCGGGGATATTCAAGGCACGATCCTCAGAAATTCGCTGTGTGCGCGGTCAGCGAAACGCCAGACCGATCACTTCGCGGAGAATTTTTCCTGCCACTTTGCACGCAATGCTTCGTGCAATTGCTCCCTAAACTTGACGGGCAGTTCATACGGCTGGTCGTTCTTGTAGAGCGTGATGGTCTGGCGGATGTTGTCCACGACGACCTGGCACGGGTTGCAGCCTGCCATGTGCTGCTCGAATTCCTCGCAGACGGACGGATCAATCGTGCCGTCCACGTAGTCATTGAGCATTGCCAGCATTTCTTCGCACTTCATATCGCGTGGGTAGTTGGATTGAGCCGTGAGGGGCAAAAAAGTTACAGGGTGAATGATGGCATTTTCAAATCGGTTTCCGCTGACCTTTAGAAGCGTGGGATGAAATACGGAACACCGCGGGCCTCAACCATGGTGATGTGCCTGTTTGACGCGCGATGCCGGATCGCCGAGGGTGGTTGTGAGGCGTTCGCGCAGTTGCAGGCGGGCTCTCAGCAGGCGCACCTTCACATTGGCCTCGCTCAGGCTGAGTGCGGCGGCGGTTTCGGTGACGGACAAACCCTCCACGTCCCGCAGCAGGAAAACGATCCGGTGTTTCTCGTCCAATTGGGCGAGCGCCTCTTCAATCAAACCGCGGGTCTCGTTCCTGGCCACCAATTCGTCCGGTGACTGGCTCCAATCGGCAATGTATTCCGGGTGGGGGATCGACTCGTCGCTTTCCGTGCTTTCGGTTGCCGCTTCCAAGGACACGGTGTCCAGGCCGTCGCGTTTGCGGATGACTTTGAGCGCCGCGTGAGTCGCAATCCGCATCAGCCAGGTGGCAAAGCCCGCCTCGCCCCGAAACCCGTCCAGATGCTCCAGCGCGCTCAGGAATGTCTGTTGGGTCACGTCCTCGGAGTCCTGCTCATGCCTCAGCATCCGCAGAGCCAGGGAATACACCCGCTTTTCGTACCGATTGGCCAAGCTCTCGAAGGCAAACAACTCCCCCGCTTTGGCGCGAACCACCAACTCGTCGTCTGTCGTTTCCGGGGCCATGAGATTCGTCATAGTCATGAGTCACAGGATGGCATTGAACAAATAGCCCACCAGCAGGATGCCGGTGGCGACCACACCGAAGAATGTGGCTATCAGCCGCGGCTTGAGAACCTTGCGCAGGATGATGGCCTCGGGCGGTGACAGTGCGATGACCGACATCATGAAGGCCAACACGGTGCCCAGCGCCGCGCCCTTGCCTAACAGCGCCTGCACGATGGGGATGATGCCTGCGGCATTGGAATACATCGGGACACCCAGCAGCACCGCCAGCGGCACCGCCCACCAGGCGTCCCGCCCCATCAGCGAGGCCATGAAATTCTCGGGCACATAACCGTGGATGCCGGCCCCGACCGCGATGCCTAACAAAACATAGATCCACACCCGGCCGACGATGTCTTTCACGGCGTCCCAACCGGCGCGGATACGGCCCGGCCAATCCATCTCGGCGCTTCCCGCATCCACCCCACCGGGAATTTCGAACACCCAATCCTCAATGTATTTCTCCATTTTCATGCGTCCCAGGATCCACCCCGAGACCATGGCGACCATCAGGCCGGTGGCGAGATACAAGCCCGCGACCTTCCAACCGAACAGACCGAACAACAACACCAAAGCCACCTCATTGACCATCGGGGCACTCACCAGAAAGGAAAACGTCACACCCAAGGGCACCCCGGTGGTGACAAAACCGATGAACAACGGCACCGCAGAGCAGGAGCAGAACGGTGTCACGATGCCTAATAGTGCCGCAAGCACGTTGCCGAGCGATTCGTTTTTCCCGGCCAGAATCCGCCGGGTTCGTTCCGGGGTGAAGAAGGTCCGGATGATACCGACTGCGAACACGACCAACGCCAGCAACATCAGAACCTTGGGCGTTTCAAAGATGAAGAACTCCACGGTCGCCGCGAGATGGGTCCCTTTGTCCAGCGACAAAATCCCATAGGTGAACCAAGCGGATAGGGCGGCCAGATTCCGGTAAACCAGCCACCATGCCGGCATGCCGATGGCGATCAGGACCAGGAAGCGCAATAGTCCTGGCTTTACGGGTGACATGGCAGTGTCGTTTCCCAAAGGGGTAGGCAATGTGTCCATGGAAATAGGAAATTCAGGTTTACGGCAGAGCTGTCACGGTGCCGTGTAGATCATCCAGATGCCGCCTAACACAACAAGCGCGCCGCACACGCCTTTGATCCGGGTGACCGCCTTGGAAGTTTCGTTCCAGTTAAGGAACTTTTGCACCACTTCGGTGGAGGTGCCAGCCAGAACAATGACCGTACAGTGGCCGATGCCATAAGCCAGCAGCAATGACGCGCCATACCACGGGGCGGTCTTAGCCAGCTTGAAGGTGACCCCCAGCATGGGTGCCATGTAGGCAAACGTGCAGGGACCCAACGCCACACCAAACACCAAGCCAAGAATCAGAGCGGCGAGCAATCCCTTACGCTTCAAACCCACTTGTCCCGGCCCGGAAAAAGGCAACGGGATCACTCCTAACAAATGCAGGCCCACCACCAGAAATATCAGCGCGACGAAGTAATTCCCATATCGTCCGACATCACCCAACATGCGCCCCGCGCCCGCCGTGATTGCGCCAATCGCCGCGATGGTGACGAGGATGCCCACGGCGAACAAGGTCGAGGTCCAGAACGCACGGCGTGTGGTGACCGGACCCTGCTCGCTGATGAAGCCGACGATGAGCGGGATGCTCGCCAGATGGCACGGACTGAGGACAATGCTCAGAATGCCCCACACCACGGCGGCCCCCAATGCAATCAGCGGTGCGCCTTCGACGGCGTGACTCAAGTTGGTGAAGAGTTCTTGCATGGCTAGAACTCCACGCCCAGTTCCTTCCACTTGGCGAGGATGTCTTCCTTGCCGAAAAAGCCAGTGTGGCGGAACAATTCCTTGCCGGTGGCATCAAAGAAAATCTGGGTGGGTATCATCTCCACCCCATATTTTTTGCCAGCGTCTTCATTCTGCCACACGTCGATGAACTCAACGTTCATCTTGCCAGCATATTCCTTCTTGAGTCCATCCAGTATCGGTGCCATCGCCTTGCAGGGAATGCACTTGTTGGCACCCAGATCCAGCAGCTTGGGGAGCTTGGCGGCGGCATCGGACACCACCGCATCGGTAGCTGCCATTGCGGTTGTTGAGTTGCCGAAGTTCCGTGACTTGTTGCCTTTGAGCACGATGGCCGCAGCCGCAGCCCCGACAACGAGCAGAATGATGATAATCTTTGCCGGTGTTTTCATAATTGAATTGGATGTTAGATTATTGCAGCATGCTCTTGATTTCGGCGACGCCAGGCACCCGCCCGGTCACCTTGACGGTGCCATTCACGGCTAGCGCGGGGGTCATCATCACTCCCATCGCCATGATTTCTTTGAGATCGGTGACCTTGCTGATGTCGGCGGCAATGCCGAGTTCCGATACCGCTTGTTCGGCAACTTGCGCGAGGGTTTTGCATTTGTGGCAACCCGTGCCAAGGACTTGGATCTTCATGAATTGATATTTTGGTTTCGAATTTCGGATTTGGAATTTAGGATTTCCTCTCAGGCACAGAACGCTACCCGCAGGGTTTGGACCTTTTCCCCGGCATCAACCCGGTCGATGCACTCGGCAAAGGTGAGTACACAGGGACAACTAAGCCGATAGAAAATCTGCTGGCCGCGCCGCTCGTCGGCGATCAAGCCGGCATGCCGCAGCACTGTCAGGTGACGCGAGGTAGTCGAGGGCGCACACCCGGCCACCGTGGCCAGGTCATAGGCACACACCTCGCCATTGCCCAAAGCATGGACAATCGCCATGCGCCCGGGGTGTCCGAGCGCCTTAAAAACCTCGGCCTGGCGCTTGAGTACCGTCTTTGTCGGCTTAGCCGATGAACCCGTTTTTCCGCCTGCATTGCGCTGCATGCCATCAATATTCGCGTTTTCGCGAATTATGCAAGTCTAATCTTGCACCTATTTTGCACTGGTGGCACTTACCCTTGAAAAACCTGGTCTTGCTCTGTATCGCGGCAAGCGCCGTGACGTTCGGCATCCTGCTGGCTGCGCTGGCGCGACTTGTCCGGTTCTGGGGCCGTCATGGCCCCGATGAATTCGCGCACATTGCGCTCCGCATCCCACTTTCCGTTTTCCGCGTAGGCCCAGCGCGTCGCCGTTTCGGAGTTATGAGTCTGTTTGAAAAATGGATTTAACACCTGCCAAGACGGGCGAGCATGAGCCTGGTTATGGCCAGATAGACCATGGTTTCGCCCGTCTGGGCCTGCCGCTGGTATTCGCGATTGAGTCGGCGAAAACGGCCCAGCCAACCAAACGTGCGCTCTACGACCCAGCGCCGAGGCAGCACCTTGAAGGTGTGGGGCTCGGACCGCTTCACGACCTCGATAGCGCAGCGCCACATTTTGCGGCTCCAATCCAACAGGGTCCCTGCGTAGCCTCCGTCGGCCCAAATGTGTTTGACCCGTCGGGGAGCCCTGCGGCTGACCACGTAGCAATCCGCTTGCACCGGCCTCGTTCCCTGTAGTTCAGACGCCTGGCTCGGCTGATTTGCGGAACATTCCACTTTTTCGAGGGATGAGCCGCGTGGCAGACGTTTACCTTGTGAACGCAATCGCAGAGAGCCTGCGATTGGCGAACCTTGATTGAAAAACAAAAAAACGAATACTGGAAACACAATATGAACATGCAACGGAACACCATGG